>JRHI01001931.1_pt1 | contig 15627 bp, 17 predicted proteins | sample 215371 | NCBI WGS metagenome assembly JRHI01 (sample SAMN02929681, study PRJNA255918) | sediment metagenome | biome: cave system; feature: Ice Cave; material: Sediment; isolation source: sediment from deep within a dark volcanic ice cave with no known source of... ...
GGAGGCCGAGGTCGGGTCCGGGATGAACGGCTCCCGCACGAAGGTACGTCGGCTGCTTGCGGACCCGAAGGTGACGGTGGTAGTGGTCGAGCACCGTGACCGGCTGGGGCGGATGAACACTGAGCTGGTGGAGTCCGCTCTCGCAGCCCACGGGCGGCGGCTGGCGGTGCTCGATGACAGTGAGGTCGATGACGACTTGGTGCGGGACATGGTGGAGGTGTTGACTTCGTTCTGCGCGCGTCTGTATGGCCGCAGGTCTGCGCGGAATCGGGCGTTGAAGGCCATCGGGTGCGCACAGCGGGACATCGGCCCCAAGGCGGCTGTAGGTACCCAAGAGGCGGGTGTTTGATGGGCAGGGCGAAGATGGGCGAGTTGAAGCGCGCGGCGCAGCAGCTCGGCGTCACGAGCACCACACTGCGCCAGCAGGGGTGGAGGGCTGCCTCGCCCGAGCGCATCAAAGCGGTTGGCGAGAACCCGCCTGACTGGCTGATCAGTGCCCGCGAATGCCGCCGCGCTCAGCGCGCTGAGCAGCAGCGTCGACGCGAGCTCAACAGGACAGCCTCCCGAACTGGGCAACACCCTGGGCAGCCAGGACGGGAAGACCAACCTGCCGCGGCTACGCGCCGACCTCAAGCGCCATGGCGCGGAGATCTGCAGCGCGCACGCCCACTACGAGGAGATCACCATCAAGGCCGGCTCGCGACGGGCCGAGTACTGGCTTGTGGTTCGACGGTCGCGCGACTGGGCCCTGGATCGTCAGCGGCGGCGCCGGCGGGACCTGAGCGTAGTCGCCTGACCGAGGTGGCGCGTTGCCTTGAGTCCCCGGGCCGGCTGCTGGGCAGCTCCAGTCGGCGGTGGGCTGAATGGCCGGGGGTGATGGCCGCCGGCATCACGGCGCTGCAGCGGTCGAGCGGGCGAGCCCGGAACCGGGTCGTGAGTGGAAGGAATCAGATATGTCGATGAGCGAACGACGGCGCGACGATCGCCCGCGCGATCGGTCCGGTCCGAACTCGCCGCCGCGAAGCGACGACACGGCCTGGATGCTGGCCATCCTGAGCGGCCTGGTTCTCGGGAAGGTGTACGCGAGTCCATCGGGTGCCGCTCGTGCTGTCACTGGAACTGCGGCGGAGAACGGTTGGGTCTGGTGGCGGGTAAGGTCGTCGGACAAGACCCTCCGCGACCTCCGGCCCTCAGCGTGACGGTACAACTTCGCCTGCCGACCAAGCCGGTCGAGAAAGGCGTCGTCTACACAAAGGCCTGGGTCGTCGATCTGATCCTTGACCTCGTGGGCTACCGCGCCGACGCGGACTTGGCGACCCTGGTGGCGGTTGAGCCAGCCGCCGGTGAGGGCGCCTTTCTCCTCCCAATGGTGCGCCGGCTGGTCGCGTCGCTCCGCTCTCGCGGTCGCTCCCTACAAGACGCGCGCCGCTCGATCCGCGCCTATGAGATCGATGACGACGCTGCAGACCTGGCGCGCGCCTTGGTCGTCGAGGAGTTGACTGCGCTAGGGTTTTCAGCGCGCGAAGCGGCCCGGAGTGCACGTCAGTGGGTGGTTGAGGGCGACTACCTTCTTAGCTTCGCCAGCGCGCCGAAGGCGGATGTCATCGTCGGCAACCCGCCCTACATTCGCTACGACGACCTGGGCCCGGGGATGTTCGCGACCTACCAGGCCGTGTGTCCCACGATGGTCGGGCGTTGCGACATTTACGTCGGCTTCATCGAGGCTGGCCTGCGTCAACTCAAGAAGGGCGGCCGGCTGGGTTTCATCTGCGCCGACCGCTGGATGCGCGCCGCCTACGGGACCGAGCTGAGGAAATTGGTGGCGGCCAAGGCGAGCGTGGAAGCGGTGATCGAGATGCACAACGCGCCCGCCTTCGAGGACGATGTAGCGGCGTATCCGGCGGTCATCGCCCTTCAACGCGGTCAGCAGGGTGCTGCCCTCGTCGCATCCGCTGGCCAGGCAGCCGGGCCTATCGAAGGCAGCAGCCTCGCCGACGCCATCGCCGACCTCGCGGGTGGTCGTCGTAACAGCCTACCCGGTTTCCGCGCAGCTACTCTCGGCGCCTGGTATCGCGGCGACACGCCCTGGCCGTGGGCCGAACCCGACGCACTCGATTTACTGCAGCAACTTGAGTCGACGTTTCGGCCGCTCGAAGACCCTGAGACGGGCACCAAGGTCGGGATCGGCGTTGCATCCGGTGCCGACCACGTCTTCGTCACCGCCGACGCTACCTGCGTCGAGGCAGACCGGTTGCTTCCGCTCGCGATGGCGTATGACACGCGAGGCGGCACCGTCGAATGGTCCGGGCACTACTTGGTCGATCCGTGGGGGCCGGACGACCAACTCGTGGATTTGGCGGCATTTCCGAAGCTCAGGGCCTACTACGAAGCGCATGCCAAGGACTTGACTCGACGGAACATCGCCGCCCGGCATCCGACCAAGTGGTACCGCACGATCGACCGTGTCAGTCATGGCCTGCTCGGTCGCGACAAGCTCTACTTCCCGGACATGAAGCTACAGGCCCACCCGGTCCTGGATCGCGGGAGAACCTACCCGCACCACAACCTCTACTTCGTTGTCTCCGACTCCTGGGACCTCGAAGTCCTGGGTGGGATTCTGCTCTCCAAGGTCGCCGAGCTGTTCGTCGCGAGCTACTGCGTGAAGATGCGTGGTGGCACCCTGAGATTCCAGGCCCAGTACCTCCGGCGCATCCGCGTTCCGGATCCGAGGAGCGTGAGCGAAGCCGTCCGCGAGCGGCTGCGTGACGGTTTCCGCCGTCGGGATCGGGAAGCTGCCACGTCGGCTTCCCTAGAGGCCTACGGGATAACCAAGGTGCCCTTCGCCGCATGATTGACAACCTGAACAGTCGCTTCGTGGAAGCGATCCAGTCCTTCTGGGACGCGCGGGATCGTCAGCAGCAGACACAGGTGGCCGCCGGCCGGATCGACGCAGGTACTCGCGGCGCCGTCACAGGCGGTACGCAGATGGGTGCTCTCGAGGTTCTGATATCGGACGTCCTGCTTGCAGCCGGTATCGACAGGCTGCAGGTGCAGACGCGAACGGCGCTGGAACTCCCCGGCTACTACCGTCCCGAAAAGCAGTGGGATCTGCTCGTGGTTGCAGATGGACTGTTGGTCTTGGCCGTGGAGCTGAAATCGCATGTTGGACCATCGTTCGGCAACAACTACAATAACCGCTGCGAGGAAGCCCTCGGCAATGCCGAAGACATCTGGACCGCCTATCGCGAGGGTCGTTTCGGCAAGGGGCCAGCGCCGTTCATTGGCTGGCTGATGCTGCTCGAGGATTGTTCGGCCGTCCATAGGCCCGTACGGGCTTCGGAGCCCTACTTCAAGGTTGATCCCATCTTTCGCCACGGCTCCTCATTCGCCTCATATGCTCAGCGTTACGAGGTCTTGTGCGAGCGTCTCGTTTTGGAGCGGAAGAAGACGAGGACCTGCCTCGTCCTGGCCACGAACGCAAACCCGACCACGGTCACATTCCCGGCAAGGGCCTTCGACTTCGTGCAATTCGCCGCCGCAATTGACGCTCACGCCCGCGGATACTTGGCGTCGATCTAGCGGCCCTATGGACTACCTCTTACTGGCACGCACGCCGCACGAAGGGATGGCCGTTGTCGGCGATCGCTCGGGACTTGCAGCGGAGTACGCAGTGGCTACGCGGAGCGTTGGGCCGCATCGAAGGGCGGCCTCGCTGCGAACCCAACGAGAGTCGCGAGGTTGTGCGGCGAGGCCACGAACAGGCGTTGGCCGAGCGCTGTGGGTATCTTGACTTCGCCGCGTACTGGAAAGCCCGGCGTTCCGCCGGTAGCACCCCGCGCGACATCGCCCGAGAGCTCGGCCACGGCCCCGCCTGGGCACAGAAACGGCTGGAACGCTATGAAGGCCGTCTTGTGCTCACAGTCGAGGAGAGGCGGTCCAAGCGCTCGGCCGCCACGAGCGCCAAGAACGCCGCGCACGGTGACAAGATTCGCGCGATGGCCACGGAGCGTGCTCTCGACCGTGGCTTTCCCACCCTCAGCGCCTACCTGATGGATCGCCGTCGGCATGGGAGGGGCCGGGTGATCATTGCGAATGAGCTTGGCATTCCGCAGAGCACCGCACGACGATGGCTGAGCGACGCGTAGGAGTGCACGGGCAAGGATGGACATCTGATCGAGAAGCCGCCCGCTCTCCAAGACCGCGGTGCTCGTCCTCCTGGGGGTCACTGCCGACGAACGCAAGGAGCTGCTGGCCATCGATCGAGGGTCTCCGTATGCCTGCGCTCAGGATCAACTCATCGGCAACTGCACAATGCGCCGCCTGGAGGCAGCGACCGCCTCCTGCTCGATCACGTAGCTCTCGGGAGGCGGTACATCGCCGAAGGCGTCCTCATAGCGGAGCTCGAACAGCTGTTGCGTCCGTTTGACGGCGTCGGTGCGCCCCAGATGCCCCTGCAGACGCATCATTTCGTAGTAGACAGGCTCGGCGACGCCGTCGAGTTGGATGGCCTGCTCGAGGACGGCCAGCGCCCTCTCCGGCCGCTCCTCGTCCTTGAACAGCTCTGCCAGCTCGCAGAGCCCTTCGAGGACGCTCCTCCGCAGCTCGTGGCGCGGTGCCTCCAGCCACGAGCCAAAGTCCGCCCCTTCGAGCAGGGCTCGGCTGATGTTGACATCACCGTTGAAGGCGCGCTCAAGCGCCTGGCGGCGGTCGACCGGCGTGATGGCGCGGGCGACGGCGCGCATCGCCGCCTGAAGGCGCCACACGTCGACGTCCACCAGCGCTGGGTCGAGACGGTACCTGCCGGCCTCCAGCACGAGCAGATCCCTCCCAGGGCAGCCTGATGCGGCCTCCAGCGCCTTGCGAACGCGGAGAACAGCCTTCTGGAGTGCGTCGCGCGGATTGGCTGGTTGGTCCTTCTCATCGAGCCAGAGCAGCGGAGCGGCGGTCTGCCAGTCGATGGGCCGGCCGTGGACGACCAGAAGCGCCAGCAGGCGCTGCCCGGGCAGGGTCAGCCCGCCGAGGGACACCGGGCCAACATCACCATCCAACCTCATCTCGCCCAGCAACGAGATGCGCAGGGGCGGCGGGGCACCGGTGGCGACAGGTTCGCTCGGCTCGTCCGGCTCGATCCACTCCACCTCGCCGCCATCGGGCGTCTCGCTGACCACGACGACCTCGCCACCACGGCCCGCAGCGAGGATGCGGAACAGCTGGACGCTCGCGGCCTCCTCGCGCTGATTCAGCGTGACGCCGGTGAGGTCGAGGCGGTCACGCGGGATGTCGCTGTGGAGAACCTGCCCCGCCTCTCCCACGGTGATGGTGCGACCGGGGAGCGCACCGAGTTGGACGATGCAGATGCCCAGGGGACGGGCAAGGGGGATGAAATGCTGCAGCGCCTGGGCGTCGTCACCGCCGGCCACATGGGTGACGAGCAGGATCGAGGGCGTCCTGTCGGCCCCATCTGTGGTGATCATGGAGAGGTAGTCCGCGGTTCGCGAGGACCGCACCTCCTTCATCCTGGTCRCAATCTCAGCAGCCAGACGCTCGACGAGTTGCGCCTCGTCGGCGAATGCGGTGACTCCCGGGGCGTGCTCGATTCCGGGCACGATGCCGGCACTGGCGGCGGTGAGCAGGATCTCCGGAGGCCGCAGCGGCGCGTGGGTGTAATGGGCGATGAGCAAGTCGCGCGCGGTGGCGACGGCGCCGGCTCCGTCCAGTGCAACGCCATTGAGATCCGCGAGCGCGACCTCAACGTCGTCACCGTCGACGCCGACGCCGATGGGGATCCGATCTGTCGGATCCTCGAAGTCGGCGCTCGACATCCCCGGCGCGGCGCCATCACCGTCTGCCGCGAGGGGGCGACGCACCGCCCGCCGCAGAAGGCGCTCCAGCGATGGGGTGAGGAGCGCCTCGACGGCACCCATGGTGTCGGGTGAACCGGGGCGCCAGCGGCGACGGGCATAGAGCCGTGCGGTGGCCATCGCCGCCAGGACGGCGGCGGCGGTGCCGGCCGCGATCACTCCGCCCGTCGGCAGGTTGATTCCGGCGAGGTGCTGGCCACTTCCATCACTGGGCGCTGGTGGCTGTTCGGTGGGTCGCATCGTGTACGTCGGCGCCGCGATCGGAGCGGCCGGACCCGGCGTGGCCAGCATCGGTGCGGGCACTGGAGTCTGCGGCGGGCCGACGCGAGGTTGCGGGGAGACAACCGCGGGCGGGGTGGGTGCGGTGGGTGCGGTGGTGGTGGGTGCGGCGCCGGTAGGTGTCGTCGGGGGTGGGGCCTCGGGTATCGCAGCCTCCGCGGGCATGTCGAGCACCCATCCGGGCTGGATGAGATTCGGGTCCGTGAAGACGCGCCCGTCCGCCTCGACGTGGCCTTCATTCGCGTGCCAGATGGCCGGCCAGCGTCGGTCGTCATGAAGTCGCTGGTCAGCGATCTTCGCGAGCCAGTCGCCGCTCTGCACTGTGTACGGCGCTCCAGAATCCCTCACGGCCCCCGGCGCCGGAAACTCCGCCGCCGTCGGCAGGGAGGCCTGCGGATGCAGCCCGGTCAACCCGTAGTCCGTCGGCGATGGTCCGTGCGGGGCGCGGTCTGCCTCGCCGATCCCCCCCAGCGTCGTCAGAGCTGGCTCGCTGGTGGCCATCACCGCCACGGCCGCATTGACCGGGGGCGGTGTCGGCACGGCGGACACCCGGCCCCCAGCGCTGTGCGCCGCCGATCCTCGGCCCATCATGCTGATCGTGATCATCACGGCCGCGACCAGGGGCGCCGTGAACCCCCATCTCTCGGCGAAGCGCGGGGCCGTGAAACCCCGGACGGCGGCGCCGACCTGGACGAGGATGCTCACGGTGAGATGCACCCAGGCGATCGCAAACGCCACCGCCAGGGCATCGACGACATAGCTGTCCTGAACCCCCGAGGTCTCCAGGACCATCCGGACCTGGGACCAACTGGGGAGGGAGTGCGGCACCGCACCGAAGCGATCGACGACGACCCAGAGGCCCACCGGCACCCCGATCACCAGGGCGGTCAGGACCACCAGCGCGCCGAGCCCGGCGGCAAGACGCCGCGGCATCACGCGTCGCTCGTACAGTGTTGCTGGACGCCTGCCTCGGATCATGGCGCCGCCCCCCCTCCCCCCGCCGCCGCGGGGACGGCTCGTTGAGCCCGTGCCTGGCCGTTCCCGGACACCGTGGCAGAGCCGAATCCGGCCAGACCCAGCAACGGCAACGCCAGCGTGCTGCTCACCGTCACCTGGACATCGCTCCCGGTCACCGTCACCACTCCGGTGTCTCCTGTCGCCCGCAGGTACGCCTGAGCCGCGTCGATGGCCACCGTCTGGTCCAGGATCGCAGTTGGGCCGTGCAGCGATGATCTGTCCAGGGCCTGCGCTCCGGCGCGTGCCGCCTCTTGAGCTTCGTCCACATCGCGGGCGCGAGCCGAGAGGAGACGACCACCGTCGATCGTCAACCCGGCGAGCATGAGCAGGGCCGCCGTGATGACGACCACGAAGACCAGGATCGATCCGCCCTGGGACGGCTCCGCGTGTCTCCCCTCACGCTTGAAGCGCGCCGCCCTGCTCATGGCTGGTACACGTCGACGGCGGACACTGAGCTCCCGGTCAGCGTCCTGGTCCCGGGGAGCGGAAGCCAGGAGAGGCCATCGAGGGCCACGGTGCAGCTGATCGTGACGTTCACCGTCCCCCCTGGGTGGAAGGCGCTGCTGTCCAGCGTCACCTGGAAGCTCTCGCAGCTCGCCCCCTGCTGGGACAGGCTGGCGGCGGCGGCGTTGCCGGCGGCCGTCCGCGCCCCATCGACGGTGCGCTGGAGCGACGCAGCGCGCGCGGCGGAGTGGGCGGCGTCGTCCACCCTCGACTGGCCCTCGGTCAGGAGCCCTCCCACGACCACCAGGTCGAGGAGAGCCAGGAAGATGGGGGTCAGAAGCGCCAGCTCCAGCGCGATCGAGCCCTGGGTTCGCAGACGGCTACTCATGGGACCGCCGCCGGGATCTGCTCAGGGGGGCCCACCGAGATGATGTCCACCGGGAGGGCCAGACCCGGGATGACCGACTGGGCGGTGCCACGGATCTCCACCCGGATGCCGGCCGCAGTGCGCGACACATCCACGGAGGGATCGAGCAGGATGGACGGGGCGAGCTCGCGCAGGACGTACTGCGCCTCGGACTCACCGGCAGCGAGCGTCCCGCCCTCGACACGGGCTTTCTCAAGGCCGCGCGACACCGCGGCCTGGGCCACGTGGCGGGCATTCATCCAGGTCCCGAACTGGACCACCAGGCCGATGAGAAGCAGCACCGCCGGCCAGATGATGGCCAGCTGGAGAACGGCCATGCCGCTGGCGCCGCGTCGACGATGAGCCACGATGATCGCTGACCCTGCGGTTGGTGGTGTGCTGCTCTCGCCTGGTCGCCTACTTGGTCTTGATGCCGCTTGCAGTGTCGTTGGTGACGCTGGAGATGGTTGCGACCAGTGCCACTGCGACGACCGCCAACCCGGCCGCGAGGATCACCACCTGGATCAGCTCCATGCCGTGCTCCCCAGCCCGGCGCGGCCGGACCGAGCTGCGTGCCCCCTCCCCCGCCCCCCGGCTCATCAGCTGGGCTTGAATGGCCACGATGATGCCCGAGAGAAACCGATCGAGCTCTGTCATTTGTCCTGTCTCCAGTGAGGGTCGGCTATTTGGGCAGGCCGCCGATCAGCGGCACGATGGCGGGATAGGTCAGAAACGCCATGAACGTGAAAGCAAGAAGGACGACGGGAAAGCTCATGACCTCGGTCGCCTTCCGGATGAGGCTGTCGTCCTCGGCGAGTCGCTGCAGGCGCATGGCCTCGGCGCGAGCCGCAAGAGAGTTGCGGATGCGCGCCCCCTCGGTGCCCGCCACTCCGATCGTGGCCGCGATCTCGCGCAGCTCCGGGATGTCCAACTCGGCTCCCAGTCGCGCCAGAGCCTGCCAGGTCGTCTCCCGGCTGTAGCTCACCACCCGCAGCGCCTGGCGCAGCTGCGCGAACGCCCATCCGCGCCCGATGGCGGCGGCGTCGATGAGGGCGCTCTCGATCTTGCTCCCTCCCCCGAGAGCGATCGACACCAGGTCGATGTACACCGCCAGCGCCTGGCGGAACTCCTGACGTCTCCTGTCGGACTCGCCATGGACCGATGCGTCGCCGACCACCAGGAAGAGCGCCGCGCCGAGCGCGATCGATGCGCCCGCGGGGATCCACAGCGGGAGGGGACGGTGGGTGGCGGTGCCGACGAGAGCCGCGACCCAGGGAAGCATGAAGCCGACGATGGAATAGCCGAGCTTCTGTGCGACATGCTCCTCGACGGTCCTGCCGAGCACGGCCAGGTCGCACTTCACCTGCGGCGATCCGGCCGATCGCGGAAGGACGCGGCTCACCCAGCGCGCCAGCCGATCGACCTGGCGCTGCCATTCCCCGGCCGCGTTGTCCACCCTGGCCACGTGCAGGATGGGCTCGAAGGTCGAGCCTGACCTGAACGCCGCCAGCGCCTGCGCCAGGGAAGGCCGCGAGGGACGCAGTCCCCGCAGGATGAGGAGCAGCCCCAGCCCGACCGTGGCGCCGGCGGCCACCGCCCAGCCCATCAGTCGTGCTCTCCAGGGTGGCCCAGGAACCGCACGGGCGGGGCGTCCCTGGTCAGCTGCGCCAACCACCAGAAGGACAGCGCGAAGAAGCCCATGATGGCGCCGAGCACGATCTGCCCACGCACGGTGCCGTACGGCTCCAGATACTGCCTGTCGAACAGCAGGAGCCAGCCGATGGCGACCACCGAGACCACCACGATCAGGCCGGCGGTCGTCCGCACCTGGTCGCGAACGGACTCCTGACGGCGTCGCTGCTCGACGTCCTGTCGAGCCGACCGAGCCAGCGCGGTCAGCGTGTCACTCAGCGCGTGCTCCTTGCTGTTGAGGCAAAGGCCGGCGACCACCCGATCGCAGGTTGGGTCACCGACGCGGTCGGCGAAACGCAGCAGGGCGTCCTTGAGCCTCGACCGGCCCTTCAGCTCCGCAGCGAGCAGGGTCACATGGCGCTCGATCGCCAGCGGGGCAGCGTCGGCGCACGCCAGGATTGCTGTCTCCAGGCCCGCCCCCGCCCTGAGCGTGTCGCGCAACGTCTCGGCGAAGGACGCCACCGCCTCGCGAACGGCGACCTGGGCGCTGCGCATATGACGCTGCTCCAGCAGCCACGGGAGCACGACGACGCCGGCTGCCGCTGCGATGGCGACCACGGGCCAGCGGGTCCACAGCCACAGAGTCGCGCCGACCATCCCGGCCAGCGCGTATCGCTGCGCTTCTCGCTGCACACGGAAGGGTGCAGTCCGCCGCGCCCTTGGGCCCGGCGCCTCCACGCCCCGAAGCGCCACCGCGACGAGCACGAGCCCACCGCAGATGCTCGCCGTGCAGAGGGCTGCAATCCAGGTCGTCATCCGAGCCTGCGCTCCCTGCGCCAGCCCGTCGAGGCGCAGCCGGCTGCCTCCAGCTTCTCCCGGCGTTCGTCGGACATCCGGTCCATTCGGAGCTCACCGTTCTCGAAGATGACGTTTCTCGGCACGACGCCGCCGTCCGCGTCGTCACCGATCTCCCAGACCTCGTCCACCCAGCGGTGGAGCTGACCGCCGACGGTGGACCGCTTCACATGGATGATGAGGTCGAGTGTGGCCGCGATCAGCTCCGCCCGATCGGGCCCGTCGAGCGGGTTCGGGGCCGACGCCATCAGACGCTTGAGCCGGGGGATGGTCGCCCTCGCCGAATTGGCATGGCAGGTTGACAGTGAGCCGGTGCCGCCGTCGACGGCGTCGCACATGGTGAGGACCTCGCGACCTCTCATCTCCCCGACGATGATCACGTCGGGCCGCATCCGCAGCGAGGCCTTGAGAAGGTCGTCGGCGGTGATCGCCCCCACCCCTTCCAGGTTGGCCTCGCGGGTCAGCAGGGCCACGCAGTTGGGATGGCGCTCGATGTCGAGATCGAAGAGCAGCTCGAAGGTATCTTCGATGGTGATGATGCGTGTGGACGGCGGCAGCACCGCTCCGCAGCTTTGGAGGAGGGTGGACTTGCCGGCCCCGGTGGGTCCGCTGATGACCAGAGCGAACTCGGCCAGCACCGACGCACGGATCACATCGGCGAGTTCCGGCGGCATCATCCTGAGCCCGACGAGGCCATCCAGACCGACGTGCGGCAGACGCTGGCGAGCGATCGTGACGCTGGGCCGCCGGCAGACATCCATGACCGCGACGAGGCGGCTGCGGTCTCGCAGGGTGAGATCCAACACTGGGGACGAGCGGTCGAAGCGCCGCTCGCCGAGGCCTTCCCGAGCCGCCCATCGATTGATGTCGGCGATGAGCTCCTCATCCGAGTCGGCGATCGGGTCGACCCTGGTCCGCCATCCGCCCGCACGCTGCACGAAGGCGACGTCGCAGCCGTTGACGTAGATGGTCTCGACGTCGGGATCATCGAGATACTGCTGCAGGTCGCCGAGAGCGAAGAGCCGGTCGAGGACATGGCGCTCGATCTCCGCCTCGTCGTCCTTCGAGAGGCGGGTGATTCCCTGCCGCACACAGTGCTGGCGGTAGTGCTCGATCCAGGTCTCGACCAGCTCCTTGCCACGCTCCTTCTCGACCTGGAGCTGCAGGGGCCCGGAGATGGCCTGGTCCCTCGGCTGCTGCTCGATGTCCATGCGCAGCTGGCTGCTGACGTCCTGGACGGCGCGGGCAACGAGCTCCCGGTTCACCGGGTGCCCACGGCCCAGCGGCGGACAACGGTGAGGATCGCCACCCACTTCACATGAACGATGTCGCCGGCGCCGCTGTCGACATCGACCGCCTCGACGTCCGGGTTCTCCAGGTACTGCTGCAGGTCATGGCCCTTGCCCTCGTCGTTCATGGGGTCGCCTCGACGGCAGTGGTGGCGGTCCGGAAGCCCCGTGCGGGCTGGAGTTCGCTCGCCACCAGGGTTGCCACCTCCCGCGCCGCGCGGAACAGTGGCAGGCGGTCGGGACGGCGGAATCCCTCCACCCCCTCGGCGCACCGCGCTCCCGCTGCGTCCTCCGGGATGCTCGCGACGACGCGCACTCCAAGGCTCGCCTCGACTTCCTCCGCTCCGTAGTCACCGCGACCCGCAAGCACCAGGCTGAGTGGCACCTCGAGACGCCGCAAAACCTTGAGCCACGCAGGCAGGTGGTGGAGCTCCGCGCGCACCGGACGGACCAGCAGCACCAGGGTGCCCGCATTCTCGAGGAGGCGCATTGTGGCCGTTCGGCGCGGCACGCGCCCTCCGGTCTCCTCCCCTCCCCCACCGACACCCGTCATGCTGGCGCTCTCCAGCCGTCCGCAATCGACGATGACGTCGACGCCCGCCGCCACCGCGAGCGATGCCAGTTCGCCGGCCAGGGCGTCGAGCGGGACACGCATCTCCGCCGAGGAGACCGGTGCGGTCAGCACCTGCAGGCCGCCGGGGAGCTCCTGGCAGTGCTCGAGGAGCTGGCATCCGGGCTCCGCGGACAGCCCGGCGGTGAGGCTGACCAGCCCCACGTCCGCACGCAGGCCGAAACGGGCCGCGATGTCGCCACCGGACGGATCGAACTCTGCCATGACCACCGGGCGTGGCCAGGTTGCCGCCACCGCCACCGCAGTGGTCGTGACCCAGGGCCGCGCCTTGACTGCGGCCAGCGCCACGATGGCCACCGTTCAGCTCCCGGGCGCGATCAGCGCCAGGGTGATCCGGCTGGCGGCCGCAGCCCGCGCCACCGACACCAGCGATGACGCGGACAGACGCACGGTGACCACCGTTCCACTCGCCGTCCTGTCCGTGGGAACATCGACGCTGATCACCGTGGCTGTCACTGGGGGCTGGAGCGCGGCGGGAGCCGGTGTACTTCCTGAGCCCGCCGTTGCCGCACCGGCGTCGAGAATCACGACGTGGTCACCCTTGGCGAGGGCCGGGGGAAACGCCCCGTCCTTCAGCAGGATGCCGACCACCGCCTGGTCGGACGTCACCAGCGACGGCGAACCGATGTCGGAGGGGGTGAGCAGCGCCCCTGCCGCCAGCGGAACCGCCACGGGCCTGCCGATGATCGATGCCTCGTCGCTCTGAGGCACCACGGCCAGACCGTCACCAGAGACGCCGACCACCTGCAGATCGGACGCCTGCAGCACCGCGCCGGCGGGCACGCTGTGCGCCATCGCCAGCACCGACTGGCGACCGGCGACGTGTGTGAAGAGCACCGCCCCGACGGCGGCGCCGGCGAGCACGATCGCGGCACCAAGGCTGAGCAGCGGGACCCGCACCCGCCGGGGCACCCGCGCCAGCCGAATCGGCGGCCGGTTAGCCTCGTGACCAGGATCGCGGAGACTCGGGTGTGGCGTGGCCATGCTCTTGGTCAATTCCCTTCGATCAGATACAGCTGGGGGTGCCGCGGTCAGATGTTCACCGCATGAATCTCATCGACCTCGAGAGTCGTGTTCGAGGGCGGACCGGTGATGGTCCCGAGGCTGCCGTTCACTCCGATCGTCGAGGTCCACGTGACTGACCAGGACACGACCGCGGTGACCGTGAACCGTTGCCCAGGGGCGTTTGCAGAGCTCTTCGGATACAAGTAGGCGCAGTCGGTGTGCTGCTGCTCGTATGGAATCGAGATGTCGTATGGGGTGGACGGGCCGGAACACGTCACGGTGTGCGTGTCGCCCATCGTGTAGGTCACCGCCAGTGGGCGCGCGGTCACCGTAGCGGACACCCCGCCCGCTGTTGCCGTCGCCGACACCGGCTTCCAGGCAGCGCCGTCCACCCACAGCCACGTGTCGTTCGGCTTCACCACCGTCTTGTCCCGTGGAGCCGTATCCAACGGCACCGGCTGCAGATGCAGTGTGGCCAGAGCCTGCTGGGCCAGTGACTGCGGCGTCGGACGCGGGGCGCCGCCGGGCGGCACCCAGTAGAGGGAGTTGCCGCCGACCGGGCACTGCCGGAGGATCCAGACGCCGGTTGCAGGATCCACCCCCGCTGGCGGTCCGTTGAGTGGGAGCTCATGGGGAAGCCCGCTGCTGGGGTTCACCGACGGGCCTCCAGCACCAGAAGTCCACGCGTCGCTCACGCCGGCTTGGTCGACGACCGCCGTGTAGGTGCAGGGGTCCGATGCGCTCGCCCCTCCCCCGCCGGGCGCGCTGTTGGCCCCCGGATCGCTGACTTTGACGGTGCAAGTGGTCTCGGTGCAGGCGCTGTGCGCGGTGCCGCCGTTATCCTTGGCGCCGCCTCCTGTGCCCGGGTCAGGCGGTGGCGGATCACCCGCCGCCAGCACGACCATCGTGGTCAGGAGCAGCGTGGCCACGGTGGCTGGGACGCGGAATCCAGCCCTCACGGACATGCGCTCACAACATCCGCGGTGTTGTCCCGCACCTTCCAAGCCCCGTCTGTGAGCACGAGAGTAGCCCGACCACTGTTGTACTCAGGACGGGTCGGGTCGTAACCCGCCGGCATCGGCTGACCCGTCCTTGCATTCACCGGCTGTCCCTGGACGTTGAAAGCGTGCGTCGTATCCACTTCGCAATAGGTCACGCCTGCGGTCGTGCCCTGAAGTGACACAAGGCGGAGGTTGTGGACGACCGTGTCGCCACGGAACGTCAGGCGGAGGGTCTGCGCGATCGCGATGAATGTCCCCGTCTGAAGACGCACCGGGCCGGTCTGGGTAGCGGCGAGTCCCGGATCGCTTGGGTTGGGATTCGGGACCAGGGCATGGACATAGGCGGCGTTCTGATCCAGGTACGCCTGAAGCACGGCGGCAGCCTGGGGATCCTCGGTAGGCGTTGGCACCGGCGTCGATGTGGGCGATGGGGTCGCCGATGGCGTGGTCGTCGCCACGGGAACGATGGCTTGACCTTGGCCCGACGGCCCGGGGCGCAGCAGCACCCGCATGAGGACGACGGATCCGACCATTGCGATCGCGATCACTGTGAGCACGGCGACGAAGAGCACCCACCGATTGCGGCCGGGCGCGCCGAGCGGCCGTACCTCGCTGGCACCATGCAGCGAACTCATCGTCCGCCTCCTCTTCGGAGGCTCCGTCCGCGCACGAACACGGCCGGGACGACGGTCCGGCCAACATCCTCGGCGGGGCGGGCGGTGAGCCAGGCGGAGGGCTGCATACGGGGGCTCTCGTGGGGGCGGATGAACCCGGGTTAAGGGGGCGCCGTTCTGTATAGCGGCGCATCCTACGTCCTCGTGGCCTCTCACTCCAAGCACTAGGCGGCTAACAAGGGCTTACCCTCTCCCCTCTCCCGAGTTCCGGAGGCGGCGGCCGCGAACGGCACGAAATTGGTGGAGAAGGGGCTGTCGGGCAGAGACCAGGCGGACGCTTCGATCGATACGCCCCAAGTCTCCGCGGGGACGCGGCCGGCCTCCGCCTCTCCTTCGCCCGGACCGACGGTGGGCACGCCGCTGGTGCTTGCTGCTGGCTCTCAGGCTGCCTGGCCCCGGCCCCCTCACCGCCCAGCAGGGACGGCCTCGACTCCGAGGAACTGCGCCAGAGCCTATTTAGGGCGTGCGGGCTCCACCACTCTGGCTGAAGCGATCGAGCTACCGTGACGACTTGTGGAAACGCCGGCTGACGG
>JRHI01001932.1_pt1 | contig 15623 bp, 16 predicted proteins | sample 215371 | NCBI WGS metagenome assembly JRHI01 (sample SAMN02929681, study PRJNA255918) | sediment metagenome | biome: cave system; feature: Ice Cave; material: Sediment; isolation source: sediment from deep within a dark volcanic ice cave with no known source of... ...
TCCGGCGTTCCCTGCCGATCGAAGATCAACGCCCTGTTAACAGTGGCGCGCCCAGCAGGATTGAACCCGCGACCTTCTGATCCGTAGGGCATAGCCGATCTTTCGTTCGGTCACCGTCATAGTGTGCCAGTTAGCCCCCCCTCACCGGAACGGATCACCGCACCAGGTCTTACGGGACACCCATCGTCGCGGCGGCGGAGCTGGCCGGCGCCCCGTGGCGGTGTCCCGGTGGAGGTTCCCCTCACGGAACACCCGGGTGCCCGTCTCGGAAGCGGGTGGCTAGCCAGGCAGCTCCGGCGGCGCCGAGCGCAGCGACTCCCATCGTCAGGCTGACGACGCCGAAGGCGTGACTGGCGTGGGTGTATCCGCCATGGCCTGCGAGGCTGAAGTAAGCCGTGCCCAGTGCGGCGACACCGACGACCCCTCCGATCTGCAAGGTGGAGGTCGTGACCCCGCTCAGGTCGGCGGCGTAGTCGGCCGACACGGCGGCCGTGAGGTGCCCGATCAAGGTGAAGAACCCGGCTCCCAGACCAAGCCCTCCGACGGCTAGCAAGAGGGCGAGGATCCCGTCGGTCGCTATGCCGACGAACGTCACCACAGCGAGCCCGAGGTAGGCGACAGCCAGGAGGATGTATGCCGCGAACGGGAGCACACGGCCGATGCGGTCAGGCAGCCGGCGGGTTAGCTGCCCGGCCAGGCCGAACGCCGCCACCCAGGGCACGAGGATCAGCCCCGACGCCAGCGCGCTGCGACCGAGGCCGGTCTGGAAGTATTGGGCGAGGCTGAAGAGCAACGCGTAGTAGGTCCCCGTGGCCACCATGAGCGCCGCCAAGCCGAGGAGGACCGCTGGAGGGCTCAGCGCGGCGATATTGACCAGGCTCGCGCGCCCAACAGACGCCCGGCGTCGGCAATGGGCGACGAAAGCCCAGGAGGTCGGAGCGCTGGCGGCGAGGGCGCCCCAGGTCCACGCCGGCCATCCCTGGCCTCGCCCGAGGATCAGCGGCGCCACGGCGAGCAGCAACGCAGCCGAGAGGATGCAGACCCCGCCGGGGTCAACCTGGCGGACCTCTCGCTTCTCGTCGCCTGGCAATAAGACGGCGGCGGCGATGAGGGTCAGGACGCAGATGGGGACGTTGACCAGGAATATCGGCCGCCAGGCGAGGCCGGCAACATCGGCGGTGACGAGCACGCCACCGAGTACCTGGCCCGTAACTGCCCCGGCGGCAAGGGCGATGGAATAGGCCCCGATCGCCCTCGCTCGCTCCGAGCCGGCGAAGTTGAGCTGGATGCCGGTGAGCGTCTGGGGGAACATCATCGCCGCCCCCGACCAGCGAGGCGGCCCCGAAAGTGGCCACCCCGGCGACGAACAGCCTCTTGTAGCCGTGCGTCTTACCGAGACGGGCGCCGGTGATGATCAAGACCGCGAAGGCGATGAGGTAACCACCGATCACCATCTCGACCGCAGCCTCCGATGTGCTCAGTCCCCGGCGGATCGAGGGGATGGCGACGTTGGCGATGGTGGCGTCCGCCTGGGCGAGCACAGGAGCCATGAGCAACACCGCCAGGGCCCCTCGACGCTGCCGGCGTTCAACCGCTTGCATGGTGGTCATGGGAAATTAACGCCTGTCGAGGCCACTTCGTGAGGTCCGCCCGTCCTGCCGGCCGGCTCGAGGAGGCCGACCGCCTTTGGGCGACGAACCTTACGCCAGCGGCCCTGACATCGTTCATCGACACGTGAGCCTTCCGCCCTTCGAGGAGATCGTCGCCGCCCACGGCGAGGTGGTCTGGCGGGTGTGCCGGGCGGTGGTCGGCGAAGCTCGGCCGCTACCAGTTCACCCTGGCCGAGCCCATCCTCCGCGGCCATCTGCGCGAATTGCGCGACCCCGCCCAAGAGGACGATCTGCTCGCGGGCTGATCTCCGTGGGAGGCTTAGCGTACGTTCCTGCTCCGTTGCTACTCAGGGGCCTGACTGTACGCCGCCCCCCGGGTCGCACTGGCACCGAGACGATCCCCCTCAGCACTAGCATCTCTCCGGGTGGGAAACGATACGACCCCGACACAACCGGACCACGTCTACGTCGCGGCGTCGTCTGTGGGTATCGAACTCATCGGCGGCGCCGGCACCCCGGATGAGGTGAGCATCCACATCCCCTGGGACCAAGCGGTCCAGGTGTCGCGCCTCATCCTCCAGCTCGCCCGCGACCACGGTGATGTGACGTAATCCCTTAGTCGGCCAGCAACGCCTTCATCAGCGCGTCGTGAGCGTCGTCCAGGGTCAGGTGCTGATAGACCTGGTTAATCATGGTCAGCGACCCGTGGCCGACGATCTGTGCGAGCAGGATGGGGTTGACGCCGCGTCGAAGCTGCTCGGTGATGAAGCTGTGCCGGAACAGGTGCGGGTACACCCGCTTCGTGAGGCCGGCGGATTCGGCCAGCAGCCGGATCATCTGCTGCGTGCCGGAATCGGTGAGCGGGTCGTACTCGCCGGTCGCGCGACGCCGACTGGTCAGGAACAGCCGCGCGCTCGATGACCCCTTGCGAGTCCGCTGGGCGTACCGGCCGAGACGCGCCGCCAGCGCCGGCTGGATAGGGACCAGGCGGTCCTTGTCACCCTTCCCGCGGACCATGAGGTAGTGCTTCCGGCCGTCGATGCGGACGTCACTGGCTGTCAGCTTGAGCAGCTCGCCCAGGCGCATGCCGGTGTCCCCGAGCATGCGGACGATCAGCTTGTCCCGCTCGGTGGTAGCGGCGTCCTCCATGGCTCTGATCTCGTCACGGCTGAGGACGTCGAGGACCCGCCTGCCGAGCCGCGGCAGCTGCGCCTGAGCGTCGACCGTCGCCCCCGCGGCCTTCGCCCATGCCAGGAAGATGTTGATCGTGCGCATGTAGCTATGGACCGACGGCTTCGCCAGCGGCCGGCCGGAGCGCGACCGGGCGCTGAATCCGAATACGAACTAGAGTGACTTCGGAGGGTGGCGCGCCCAGCAGTGTGTGAGTTCACCACATGCTGGACGCATGTCGCAGGACATAGTGGACACCCACGAAAGGGGTGGCCATGGGCCTGCAGCGCTATGTGGTGGACGCAGTCGTCCTCGAGGGGCGCAGCCCCCGAGAGTTAGCCCGACTCCACGGGATCTCCAAGAGCTGGGTGTACGAGCTGGTCTCGCGCTACCGCGCCGCCGGCTACGAGGCACTCACTCCCCGCTCGCGCCGCCCACATGGCTGTCGCCACCAGGTTGGCAGCGACGTCCAGACCGCCATCCTCCAGCTCCGCCACGATCTCGCCGCCGCCGGCCATGACTGCGGCCCCCACACCATCGCCCACCACCTCAGCCTGCGCTGCGCCACCGTGCCCTCAGTGGCGACCATCTGGCGCATCCTCCAGCGCCACGGACTGATCACCCCGCAGCCACACAAACGCCCGCGTTCGTCTTTCATCCGCTTCGAGGCCGCTCTCCCCAACGAGCTCTGGCAGGCCGACAGCACCCACTGGCACCTCGCCGATGGCAGCGACGTCGAGATTCTCAACCTCATCGATGACCACTCGAGGCTGCTGCTCGCTGCCGATGTCTTCGTCACTGTGAAGGCCGCTGACGTCGTCCAAACCTTTTACACAGCCACCGAATCCCACGGCTTCCCCGCCGCCTTCCTCACCGACAACGGCGCCGTCTTCTGCGGCAAGTCACGCCACGGCAAGGTGGCCTTCGAGTCCGAGCTCGAGCGTCATGGCATCGTTTGCAAGCACTCCACGCCCTATCACCCCCAGACCTGCGGCAAGGTGGAACGCTTCCATCAGACCCTCAAGCGATACCTCCACAAACAGGCACCTGCGACCTCGCTGGCGGTCCTCCAGCTGCAGCTCGACAGCTTCCGCGCCTACTACAACCAGCACCGCCCCCACCGTGCTCTCCAGGGCGCCACACCCCTGCACGTCTTCAGCACACGCCTCAAGGCCCGGCCTGTTCAACCCGCCTCTGACGCTCACTTCCGTGTCCGTCACGACCGCGTTGACAAGTCGGGGCGGATCACCCTCCGCTACCTCAGCCGCCTCCACCACATCGGTCTCGGCGCCGGTTTCCGTGGCCTCGCCGTCCATGTGCTGGTGGCCAACAAGCACATCCGTGTCATCCGCGAAGACGGCTCGCTCATCCGCGAACTCACCCTCGATCCAGGCCGCGATTACCAGCCCCTGGGCAGGCCCCCGCGACCAAAGCCGGGAACTAGAGTTGTCCACGATGACGTGAGACAGGCGTCCGCCATGTCCTGAGACATGACAGGTCGAAAACGTTACCCAATCGAACCCGCTGCGGGCGAGTCGCCCGATCTCGCTGTGGATGCGACGCGAAAGCTCGTGGTTCATTCCATCTGATCCTAGTTCACGCCGGTGACGGGGGATAACCCCAGAATTCTGGGATGCGCGTGGCGGGAATCCACCCATATCTGGGATTGGAAATCGACCACCGCCGATGTCTACTGGCCTGGTCCCGTGCGCAGTCCGCGCTCGATGAAATGGCATTGGCAGGAGGCCGGCATGACCACACAAGCGCCGACGACCGAGGCATCCGGTACACCCGATCGGCCACCGAATGCCGCCTCCCCCGACGCGATCATGCGACTTGCCTCCGGGTTCATGGCCGCCAAGCACCTGTTTGCCGCCAGCGAACTGGGGCTCTTCGAAGCGCTGACCGATAGCCCCGCCTCCATCGATGGGTTGGCAGCTCGCACCGGGCTGACCCGGCGCGCGGCGCGGATCAGCGCTGACGCCATGGTCGGCCTGGGTTTGCTCGAGCGTGACGGCGATCTATATCGCAACGGCGACAGCGCAGCCGCATTCCTGGCCGGCGGGACCCCTGCCGATTTGCGTCCCTTCCTGCGGTTCTGGGACAAGATCAGCTATCCCGCGTGGACCGGACTGGCCGACTCCCTGGCCAAGGGACCCTCGCAGGAGATCTTCGAACTGGACGAAACCCTCCAGGAAGTTGCCTCGGCAGGTATCGAAGCCATCCTGACCGGCCCCGCCTTCGCGTTGGCAGCAACCTACGACTTCGCAAAGCACCGTCGGCTGCTCGACATCGGCGGCGGCACCGGCTCGTGGTCGATCGCTGCCGCCGAGCGCCATCCCCACATCGCTGCGACCGTGTTCGAACTCCCCACCACCGCCGACATTGCGCGCCGGCGACTCTCTGCGGCTGGCCTCACGTCGCGGGTAACGGTTCTGGCCGGAGACGCCACGACCGATGCGTTGCCCTCGGGCTACGACGTCTTCCTGCTGGCCAATCTCATCCATTACCTGTCTCCTGAAGAGAATCGCGCGCTCCTTCGGCGAGTGCGCGATGTCGCCCGACCCGGTTTCCGCCTCCTGGTCGCCGACTTCTGGACCAATGCCACCCATACCGACCCGCTCCATGCCGCGCTGATGGCAGGAGAGTTCGCAGTGCACCTGCGCAATGGAGATGTCTACAGCGTCGATGAGGGACGGGAGTGGCTGCAGACGACCGGCTGGAAGTTCGTTGAGCACATCCCGCTGGCCGGTCCCCAGAGCGTGGTCGTCGCGGAAGCCGTGTGACTCAGACGGAGGTGGAGCGGGAGAAGGGCTCGAACCCTCGACCCTTACCTTGGCAAGGTTGCCGCCCAAATTCGTATTCGCGAGGTGGGTGAAATGCCAATGGTCGTGCGCGACAAGCGGCGGCGGGCTTGGTACAGCCGACCGACGACCAGCATGCTGAGCAGGAGGGGTCTATGAAGGCGGCAACTGCCAAGACCGGGTCCGGAGGTGAGTATCCGAACAAAGCCGTGCGCTTGATCGAGGGGTTCGGGGCCGGCGGCGGACCTGACCTGATCGCGCGTGCTCTCGCCCCGAAGCCTCCGAGCTATGGAAACAGACTGTCACCGTTGAGAATCACCCCGGTGCCGGTAGCACGGCGGCGCCTGCCCTCGTCGCGAAGGCGGCGCCCGACGGTTGCACGCTGCTCATCAACACTAGCGCTCACGCGTACAGCGCGGCGCTCTTCACGAGGCTCCCTTACGACCCGTTGAGAGATTTCATTCCGACTGCTCCGCTGACCAGCCAGCCATACCTGTTCGTCGTGGGCAAACGGGCTGGCATCACCAGCATTCGCGAGCTGACTGCTGCTGCAAAGGTCGAGCCGGGAGCGCTCACGTTCGGCTCCATGGGCATCGGGACCGGCTCGCACCTGGGCGTCGAGAAATTCAACCTGGAGGCAGGCATCAAGTCGATGCACGTGCCGGCGGGACCAACCGATGCGATTGCCGACTCGATCGCCAACACGGTGGCAGGGCGCACCACCTACGCGATGTGGCCCATTCCGACCGCCCTGCCCCAGGTCCGCGAGGGCGGCCTCATTGGCTTGGCTGTTAGCAGCGTGCGGCGCTCGCGCCTGCTCCCCGAAGTTCCGACGGTCGCGGAGGCAGGTGTCGCGGGCTACGACTTTCCCATTTGGTATGGCATATGGACGCCGGCTGCAACTCCGCCCGAAGTGGTAGGCAGGATCGCTCGAGACATTGCGCACGTTCTCGCTGAGCCGGATTTGCGCGACTCGCTCGCCAGTCACGGGGGCGGACCTATGAGCATGACGCAGGCCGATTTCCAGGCGTTCGTGCTGCGCGAAAGTGACCACGCAGCGCAACTCAGGAGGGCGCTGGGATCTGACGCGGCCTAGCCCCTGCTCGGGTCGGGAAAATGGCTCCCAATCAGGATCTTGCCCTCGCTCTCATCGCCGGCGCCGCCGGCCTCGCGAACGTGGCGCCAAAAATCGGTGACCAGCGCCGTGACAGCCGATGGCGCCTCCAGCGGGGTGAGGTGCCGTGTCCCGGGGACAACAGCTGCGCTCCCGTGACGCAGGCGACCGGCGGCAGCCTGCGCGTCTGCAAGGTTCCATGTCGCCAGCTCGTCGCCGGTGATGAAGAGCGTCGGTGCGGAAACATCCGCGAGAACGCGGCTCAGATCCGGCCGAGCCAGCATGAGTGACCGCATCGCGATCCACATGCCACGACGTTGAGCATGACGGAGCGCGTCGGCGACGAGACGCACAGCCTCGGGGTCCGCAGCGCGCGTCTGGGGAGCGAGGAGGCCGTCTTCGACGGCCTTGAGGAGCGGTCTCACCGGGCCGATGAGGCGGTAGAGAGCGACGAGCACGGCGATCCGTCGGCGCTCGCCAGTACTGAGCGGCTGGATCGGAGTTCCCATGGCAATGAGACTGCGACAACGCTCCGGATAGGCGGCTGCAAAGAGGATGCCCACATGACCGCCCCAGGCATTGCCCACCCAGTCGACCGGCTCCGTGATTTCAAGGTGATCGAGAACGTCAGCGGCCGCGCCCGCGCATTCTGCCGAACTGAATCCGCGCTTCATTGATGAACTGCCACCGTGCGAGGGACCGTCGATCAAAAGCAGCCGATGCGACTCCGCCAGCGAGTCACGCACTCTGTTCCAGGTGTTGGAATCGACGAACAGGCTGTGCCACAGGACGGCGGGAGGGCCGACCCCCGACGCCTCCACGCGCAGTGTTCCGAGCCGGGTCCCGACCATGGTGACGCTGCCGTTGTCCTGATCGTGCATGAGTCAGTCTCCTCGGGTATGTGCTTCGGGTTTCGAAGCTTCGGTTCCCGAAGTATACTGATCAGCAGTGCCCACGTCGAAGGATCTCCCGCAGGACAGATTGGCGGTCGGCCAGCTCCTAGGTCGACTTCTCCGCCAGTTTCGGCTCGAGCTGTTTGCTCCGGCTGCGGCGCAAGGCTACCCCGACCTGCGCCAACCGCATCTGCAGATTTTCGGCAACGTCGGCGTCGACGGCATTCGTCTGACCGACCTCGCCACCACGGCACAGCTCAGTCTTGCCGCGACCTCAGAGCTCGTCACCGAACTCGAGGAGCTTGGTTACCTCGTTCGCCGGCCGGACGCGCGCGATGGTCGCGCCAAGCTCATCTTCCCAACCCGTCGCGGTCGTCGAGCCCTGGATGACGCCGGAGATCGCGTCGCGGAGATCGAGGATCACTGGGCGCGCACGGTCGACCCGGTGCGATTCGACGCCGCCTGTCGGGTTCTCCAGGACCTCCTCGACGCGTTGACCGACGGCACTGACCAATCGATGGCGACGCGGTGATGAGTCGCAGCGGCCGGTCGAAGAAGAGGGGACGTTGTGCGATTGTCGATCAACGATGGCGAGGCCGGGACGATCGCTGTGCTCCTCGGTCACGCGCGACATTCTGCCTGTGGCGAGCGTCTACCCTTGCGTCGCCCGCCCGGTCCACGGAGGTGCCCATGGAGATCCTCCGCACGCCCGACGAGCGCTTCGCCCGCCTGCCCGGCTACCCGTTCGAGCCGCACTACGTCGAGGTGCCCGCCGGGGACGGGAGCACGCTGCGGGTGCACCACCTCGACGAGGGCGATCCCGGCGCGCAGGTGGTGCTGCTGCTCCACGGCGAGCCGTCGTGGTCGTACCTGTACCGGACGATGATCCCGGTGCTCGTCGACGCCGGGTTGCGCGCCCTGGCCATCGACCTGGTCGGCTTCGGGCGCAGCGACAAGCCCGCCAGCCGGGCCGACTACACGTACCAGGCGCACGTCGACTGGACGTGGGCGGCGGTCGAGGCGATCGGGCTCGAGGCGATCACCCTAGTGTGCCAGGACTGGGGCGGGCTGCTCGGGCTGCGCCACGTCGCCGAGCAGCCCGAGCGCTTTGCCCGCGTCGTCGCCGCCAACACTTCCTTCCCACCGGCGACCGCGATCCCGGCGAGGCGTTCCTCGCCTGGCAACGCTTCAGCCAGGAGACTCCGGAGCTGCACGTCGGGGGCATCGTCAGGGGTGCCTGCGTGACCGACCCGGCGCCCGAGGTGATTGCGGCCTACGACGCACCATTCCCCGATGAGTCCTTCAAGGAGGGCGCGCGCCAGTTCCCGCTGCTGGTGCCGACGAACCCCGATGACCCCGCCGCGCCTGCCAATCGTCGCGCCTGGGAGTCGCTGCGTCGCTTTGAGCGCCCGTTCCTCTGCGCCTTCTCGGACTCCGACCCGGTCACGTATGGTGCGGACAGGACCCTGCGCGCCGAGATTCCCGGCGCCGCGGGGCAGCCGCACACCACCATCACCGGCGCGGGCCACTTCCTCCAGGAGGACAAGGGTGGGGAGCTCGCCCGCGTGGTGGCGGCCGGCGTCGCCCATCGGTTCAGAGTCGGCAAGGTGGCCAGCCGGAAGCTAAACCTCTACCCCCCGCGGCGATGGTGGGCTATTTCGACGAGTTGAGCGAGGCCGCCAAGGAGGGCGCCGTTGACCCCGCGCTCCGCTCGGACATTGCAACCAGGTACTCCATGGAGGTGCTCGGTCCGATACCCGAAGGTTACGGTTGAGCAGCAACTATTGAGCCCCTGGTCGCGCTGGCGCAACCTCGTGGACCGGGTCGCAGTGGTGCGCACACGACGAACGTCCACGATCAACTGAAGCGCCACGGGAAAGTTGGTGCACCTGCCGCACGAGCAGTAGTGCGGCCGACACCGCTGAGCCCTATGTCAGGCGATAGAGCCGGAACTGCGGATGGTCGACGTCGAGTACCTCGACATTCGAGAATCCGGCGGACCGCGCGTATTGACGCACTGTGCCTGTGCGCATGACGGTGCCGGTGCCGGCGCCACCGCCCTGCAGGCTCACCGCCAGGCAATGCAGCGTGCTGAAGCAGTAAAAGAACCGCTCCATCTCGCTGGCGGGCAGGGTGAACTCATCAGCGGTGCGCTCGTCGACCACGAGCACATCCCCCTTCTCCCCGGCCAGGCGTCTCATCGTTCGCAGGACGCCGACTGGATCGGGGACGTCGTGCAGCATTTCGATGGCGAACACAAGGTCGTAGTCGCCCTCATGCGACGGCGCGGCAGCGTCCCGCACCTGGAAGTGAACACGGTCCTTCACACCGGCCGCGGCGGCCTCGGCGCCCGCGACCGCGATTGACGCTTCGTCGAGGTCGAAGCCGTCGATGATCGCCTGCGGGTAGGCCTGGGCGATGGTGATCGCAGCGCGTCCCTCGCCGCAACCGAGCTCGGCAATGCGCACCTGCTCGCCGGCGGCGAGCTTCGCTTGCACATCAGGGAGAGCAGGCAGCCACGTCTGGATCAGGTGATTGGCGAACACTGGTCGGGTGAAGGCCGCCTGAAGGTCGTGCACACCGAAGAGCCCGAAAGGAGCGCCGCCGCCGTTGCGAAACTCCTCGACCATGATGTCAAGGGCCTTGCCGACCCAGGGTACTACCGCGCTCATGGACTTCATGCAGGCGTCACTGTCGTCCTCGGTGAGCACGTGGGCGTGTGCGGCCGGGAGCGTGAACCTACGACCCGATGGCGATCCGGCCACGTCGTCCACCTCGACCACCCCGGCGGACGCCTGCTGTTCGAGCCATTCCCGGGCATATCGCTCAGCTATGCCGGCAGCGGCGGCCAGGTCATGAGCGCTCATGGGCTGCCCACCGGCAAGGACCTCGTAGAGACCGAGGCGCACGCCCAGCTCGACGTTGGCCAGTTCCATCGTGCCTAGACAGGCCATGAACAGGCGCTCGGCGAAGGCGCCCACTGCGGTCTCATCGATGGCGGTCAACTCGATCCCGTTCACTTGCTCACCCCTCCACTGATGGCCGCCTCGGCGGCCTGCGAGATGCCACCGACACCCGCACGATCACATTACCGTCATCGCCAATGCCCATGGTGCGGGCGGTCGCAATAGTTGTCGCCGAGGGTCGACGACGATACCTCCGCTGCGGCGTTGGACTTGGGGCGGTGTTAGGCTGGGCACGTCATGACCCGCGCCGACCTCCACCGCCTCGTCGACGAGTTGCCAGAGGAGTCTATTGAGCCGACTGCAGCCGTCCTCGAGCGTGCACGYAGTCGTTGTGGGCCGCGCTCCAGGCAGCCCCTCCAGACGACGAGCCAATGACCAATGAGGACGTCGCGGCTATCGCTGAAGGACGAAGGCAGTCGGGCATCAGTCCGGAGGACTTCCGGGCCGAGACGGCTTGAATGCCCGCTGCGGTCGGACTCCGGCCCGCGGCCGCGAAAGCGCTCCGCAGGCTGCCTCGTCCCGACCGTGAGCGCATCCTCGGCGCCCGGCCAGTACCGGGCAACGTATCCTGGTGAACAAGAACATCAAGCCATAGAACGAGGGGTGGCCGGGTGCTCCGGCCGCCCGCCTAAGCGGATCAAGGACCGCAACGGCCGAGAGTACTCGGCCGACGGGAGGTTGGATGATGGATCGTGAGTCGTTGCGCAGTGTTCAGCAACCCCTCAAGGAACGTTATCGGAGCGAACCAGGCGCAGCCCTCGTAACGTTGCACGCCGACGGTGCTCTTGGGGAGGGCGTGACCTGCTCCGTCCGGACGGGGCGGGCGCTGGTGGAGGCGGGCCTCCACCCAGCCAGCGGAGGCAGCAACATGTCCGCCTGCTCTGGGGACATGCTGCTCCAGGCGCTTGTTGCCTGCGCCGGCGTGACCATGAGCTCGGTCGCCACGTCGATGGAGATTCCGATCGACCGGGGCACGATTCATGCTGAGGGCGACCTGGACTTCCGCGGAACCATGGCGGTGGACAAGAAGGTGCCGGTTGGTTTCACCGCGATTCGCGTCCGGTTTGACATTGAATCGAGTGCGTCTCCAGAACAGCTCGATCGATTGGTTGAGCTCACGGAGCGCTACTGCGTCGTGTACCAGACGCTGCTCAATCCTCCACAGGTGGAGGTGGCGCGTTAGTCCTCACAGGCGGGGGGGATACATAAGCACACTTTGGCCCAGGTAGTGGGCTCAGGACTGCCGAGACCGCTACCTTCGGTCAGCACCGGGGGACGACATCGCGCAGCGGCGCGATTTCATATTTCGAATTTGCCGCTGGAGCGGGAGAAGGGGTTGACGGCCACCGCGCGCCACGGGTTCCCGTCGGCGTCGGCTGACCACCCTCCGCCCAACCTCGGCGGCCAGCGTGCGGTCCGGCTCCCAACCCCGGCCGCGCCTGATCGCGCCGATGTCGCAAGTGACCGACGCTCGGCCAGCCGCTGCGGTCGCCCCTTCCCCCTCGCGCGGGCTTGATGCTGTCTGGCGAGGACGTACAGTTGTTCGCTATAGGCGGGCGTGAACGACTGGAAGCTGGGGTAGTTTGCGATCTGGGGGCCTGGAGCCAGCCAACTGCACGGGTGGGCGAAACAGTTCCAAGAGCCACAGATGTGGAGGCCGGCCATGAGATCAGAGGGCCCCTCACGCATGGCTGCTGACTCAGGCGTGGCGCCCGAAGGCGGCAGCTATCTCGGCCTTCTTACCAGTGAGTTTTCCGGCGGCGACGGCCTGCTTGACGGTGAGAGCTCCGGCAGCGAGGCCGAGAATCACGTGCGGTTCTGCGCGCAGGACGGTGTGGGGGCGCTCCGTCGGGTAGAGCTCCACCCGACCGCCGCTCGGATCCAGGTGGACCGCTAAGGTCAGGCCAGCGACCTCAAGGCCCACCGTGCTTGGGGTTCCCGTCTTTCTATCGCGGAGCAATGACTGAAGCGCAAGCGTGAGCCACTCCGGCCGGAAGATGTCCTCACGCGGACCGGGCGCCATCAGCGGAGTGCTCCAGCGCACCATCGCCTCGACCGTCTCCCGGAGCTGCGCTCCCCATGTGGTCAGGGCGTAGAGAATGCCGTTTGCGTCTGGATCGACCCGACGCTCGATCACACGGCTCAGTTGGAGCGTGCGAAGGCGATCGGCGAGGAGGTTCGTGGCTATGCCCGGCAGGCCAGTGACCAATTCGCCGTAATGCCTGGGGCTGATCAGCAGCTCGCGCACGATCAGCAGAGCCCAGCGATCACCGACCACGTCCAGCGCTCGGGCCAGACCGCAGAACTCGCCGTAGGACCGACGCGCTGGACTTGCACTTTTCATGCTAACTTGATTATATCTAGTCCATGGCGAAAAGCCTTGGAAAGCGGCCCGCCTGGGTCGATGGCACGCTCTTTCCGTTTGAGAGCCGGTTCATGGCGATCGGCAATCACGTCGTGCACTACGTGGATGAGGGCTCCGGACCGATTCTGCTGATGCTGCACGGCAATCCCACCTGGTCATTTGTTTACGCGCAGGCGATCTCGCGGCTGCGCGAGCAATTCCGGTGCATCGCTCTGGACTACCCCGGGTTCGGCCTCTCGGTGGCAGGCCGGGGCTACTCATATCTGCCCGAGGAGCACGCGGCGGCTGTGGGGACATTCATCGACTGTCTCGACCTTTTCGAGGTGACCCTGGTCGCCCAGGATTGGGGCGGACCGATCGGGCTCCACGCGGCCGCCAAAGCGCCCGCGCGCTTCGGCGGCCTGGTCATCGCGAACACCTGGGCGTGGCCCGTCAATGGCGATCTGCATTTCGAGGTGTTCTCGCGGGCGATGGGCGGTCTGGTCGGCCGCCAGTTGATTGAGCGGTTCAACCTATTCGTCAACCTCATGATTCCCGTCGGGCATCGCCGACGAAAGCTCTCCGAATCAGAGATGCACCACTACCGGGCCCCGCTCCCCACCCCCGCTCGGCGCAGAGCCAGCGCGGTCTTGCCGCGAGCGATCACGCACAGTCGCGATTTCCTAGCCGACGTCGCTTCTGCTCTCGAGCAACTTCAGAACCTTCCAAGTCTCATCGTCTGGGCGGACGCGGACGTGGCCTTCCGAGAGCAGGAGAGGCACAAGTGGGAGGCGCTGCTGTCCAATTCCAGCACGACCATCCTTCATGGCGCGGGCCACTATCTTCAATCAGACGCACCCGATGACTTCGCCACCGCCATCAGCACGTGGCACGACGCGGTGCAGGCGAAAGGGGCGAGGAAGTCTTGACCACCGCCTGGACCTCCCATCTCCGATCCAGGCCCTACAGCGGCGGCTGGGCTTTCCAATCTTGATGAGCGGTTGCGTGACGACCCCGTTACACGGCCTCAACCGCAACCCCGCTGTGGCGGACAGCGAGCACGAGCGAGCACCGGTAGTGACGCGCGGTCGGCTTGCACCCCTGCGCCTCCACGAACCAGCGCGGAGTCTCACAAAAGTTGACCACTTGGATCAACTTTTGCTACGGTGACGCGCCATGATCCCTAGGGCGCAGCGCAGGCTCACGCGCCGCCGGTGGCTCGATCTCGGCCGTTGCGGCAGCGCGATCTGTCCACGCTAACCACAGCCCGGCACTAATACCGTTTCGTTCACCGCATATCCAGGTACGCGCGTGCGTGCCGACGCATCTTGGGAGATAACTCCATGTCCGTCACGGACCTGCTACTCACAAACAACGAGACATACGCGAGAACGTTCGACAAGGGCGACTTGCCGCTGCCGCCCGCGCGCGGCGTAGCTGTAGTCGCCTGCATGGATGCGCGCTTGCACGTTAGCGAGATCCTCGGCTTGGAGGTCGGCGATGCGCACATCATTCGCAATGCCGGCGGCGCCGTCACAGACGACACGATCCGATCGCTACTGATCTCACAGCGGTTGCTGGGCACCGAGGAGATCATTCTGATTCATCACACCGATTGCGGGATGCTCACATTCACCGACGAATCTGTAAAGGCGCGAGTGCAGGAGGAGACCGGCATTCGTCCTCCGTTTGCATTGGAAGCGTTTCCAGACCTTGAGGAGGACGTGCGCCAGTCCATCGCCCGCATAGAGGCGAGCCCGTTGATCCCGCACCGCACAAATGTGCGAGGCTTCGTGTACGACGTGCGCACCGGCTCACTACGTGAGGTCACTTCCACCCGTGGCACCAACGGAGGATCCTGATGACTCTCCAACTCGGCGCCACTGCACCTGCGAGGCGCTGACGGAACGCAGCCTCGACAGTTCGTCGTCGGACGGCACGCCGCAGTTGATATGCGGCAGCAGGCCGGTGTCAATACCGGAAACGCTACCTTGCCGAAAATCCACGGCGATCCACGCTGATCACACGGGGAGCCCACCGGCGTCCACGGATGAGATCAAACAGCGGGAGACGAGGCTCGGACTCGCGACCCTTACCTTGGCAAGGTACTGTTCTAATTCTGTATTCGGAGAAGGTCCAAAACGGCGTCTAAACGACTACTTACCCCCAATTTCCACGGCGTTCTATGCTGACCACACGGGAAGCCACACAGACCACACGGCGTTCCACGACCATAAACGGCCGAAGCGATGGGGGAGGGCGGTGGGCGTCGCACCAGGGTGGCTGGGTCGTTGGTGCGTCGTGGAGGCGAACGCACGGTGGCGATCAACGGCACCGCCTTCGAGAGCGACGACCGCGGTGATGCGGGGTGTCGCGAGGGGTTGCTAGAGGCCGTTCTGAATGCCCGTCCGGCGGGTGTTCTACAACCTCACCATCACTGGGCTCTCGGTCGCCGTCGCGCTCATAGTCGGCACTGTCGAGCTTTTGACGATCGTCTCCGGCTGGCTCGACCCTCTCCGGCGGCGTTTGGGATTTCTTCAACGGACTGAACCTCAACACCATCGGCTTCGTGATCGTTGGGATGTTCGTCGTCGTCTGGATCGCCGCCGTAGCCGTCTGGCGGTACGGCAAGATCGAACAACGATGGGCCCTGGGCCCGGCAACCGCCGAGGGCGCCGCTGAGCTTCGCGCGAATGCAGCGGCGCGGGAGCTGATCCAGAGC
>JRHI01001933.1_pt1 | contig 15616 bp, 15 predicted proteins | sample 215371 | NCBI WGS metagenome assembly JRHI01 (sample SAMN02929681, study PRJNA255918) | sediment metagenome | biome: cave system; feature: Ice Cave; material: Sediment; isolation source: sediment from deep within a dark volcanic ice cave with no known source of... ...
GTACTTCCGTCGGCAGCGCACCATTATTGTCTCTTGAAAGGTAAACCGCCTTGGCCCAAATCCGAAGTGGCTGGACCCTGGGTTCGGGGTCTTTCCGGGGTCCCGCAACTCCGGATTGACATTTAGACATGCGCGACTGGAAGCTCTCGGATTCGCTTCTTCCACTCCGCCGGGCCTGTTTCATGAACATTATTCCCCGTAGAGTCGACCGCGACCGTGACGGGCATGTCTTCGACCGTGAATTCGTAGACGGCCTCCATCCCGAGGTCAGCGAAGGCCACGCACCTGGACGCCCTGATGGCCTTGGAGACAAGATACGCCGCTCCCCCGACCGCGATGAGGTACGCCACCCGGTGCTTCCGAATTGCTTCGAGACCCAAGCTTCCTCGCTCGGCCTTTCCGATCATCGCAATGAGTCCGGTGCGTTCCAACATCAGCTCCGTGAACTTATCCATTCTCGTCGCGGTCGTTGGTCCTGCCGGGCCCACCACTTCGTCGCGCACGGGGTCAACAGGCCCCACGTAGTACAGTACCCGATTGGAAAAATCCAGACCACGTGGCAACTCCTCCCCGGCGGCGTACAGATCGGCAATCCGTTTGTGGGCGGCATCGCGACCAGTGAGCAATCGTCCACTCAGTAGCAGGCGCTCGCCAGCGGTCCAGCTGGCGACCTCCGCTCGCGAAAGCGCATCCAGGTTGACGCGACGAGCGTTACGATCCGGCCGCCACGTAACCGCCGGCCAATCAGCCAGGCTTGGCACGGGGAGGTGCGCCGCTCCGGACCCATCGAGCGTGAACTGTGCGTGGCGCGTGGCCGCGCAGTTCGGGATGATCGCGACGGGTTTCGATGCGGCGTGCGTAGGGAAGTCGAGAATCTTTACGTCCAGCACCGTCGAAAGCCCGCCCAGCCCCTGCGCGCCAATTCCGAGGGCATTCACCTTGTCGTACAGTTCGATGCGCAGCTCCTCAGTCTTGGTTCGAGGACCACGGGCCTTCAGCTGCGTCATGTCGATGTGTTCCATTAGCGACTCCTTGGCCAGCAGCATCGCCTTCTCCGCCGTTCCGCCGATGCCGATGCCGAGCATGCCGGGCGGACACCAGCCCGCGCCCATCGTCGGGATGGTGCGCAGCACCCATTCGACGATGGAATCGCTGGGATTCAGCATGGCAAATTTCGATTTATTCTCGGAGCCTCCTCCCTTGGCTGCTATCTGTACCTCTACCGTGTCACCCGGCACCAACCGCACGTGAACCACTGCGGGGGTATTGTCTCTAGTGTTCGTTCGCCCAAACGCGGGATCAGTGACGATCGAGGCCCGAAGCACATTGTCCGGCTGCAGATATGCGCGTCGCACCCCTTCGTTCACCATCTCGTCCACGGTCAGGGTGGAGTGCCACTGAACGTTCATGCCGATTTTCAGGAAGACCACCACGATGCCAGTGTCCTGGCAGATGGGCCGATGTCCCTCGGCACACATTCGGGAGTTGGTCAGGATCTGCGCGATGGCATCTTTCGCAGCGGGCGACCGCTCGTGCTCGTATGCCTCACCGAGGGCCTTGATATAATCGATCGGATGGAAGTACGAGATGTGCTGCAGCGCGTCCTGAATACTCTGAACGAAATCAGCTTCGCGAATGACCGTCATTCCTCAATCCGGTGAAGATTGTCCCTCAACTTAACCCGAGTTTTCTCTCGCAATCGACTGATTGAGAGGATTCCGAGAATGGGGCCCGTCGCAAGAAAGACGAAGGCCCACGGCCAGCCCGCGGAACGCACGATCAAGGGGATGACCTGAATCGCGAGCGTCGTGAGCAGGAATCCAAACGAGACCTGTAACATCAGTGCCGTACCCACGGCGTGAACCGGAACGCTCTCCGTGACAAGCACGCTGAACTGCGCCGAGTCCGCGATGATGACGAAACCCCAGATGATTGCTACCGGACCGAGGAGCCAGAGCGATCGACCGAAGGTCAGGCCGATGAGTGCGCAACAACTTCCGCTCATCACTAGCATGCGAGTAACCAGCGGCACGCGGCCGACGCGGTCGGCGGCGAGTCCGCCCCACACGCATCCGATGCCGCCAACCGCGATGACACCGAACGCGAGCATGGAGACGCCGACCGATGAAGGAGACGTCATGGCGTGCCTGTCGCCTGCGACACTCGCCGCGATAAATGCGGGGATCCAGGTCCAGTACGAGTAGAGTTCAGTCATGTGGCCCAGATAACCGCCCGTGACGAGTCGCCACTCGCGCGACCCGATGACATCTCGGACGAGGGTCCACGAGAAAGGGCGTGATGCAAACGAAAAAGGACCGTCGTGATATGCGGTGAATACCACAATGGCCGCGACAACGGCTCCACCCGACGCGAGCGCGGCGACGATGGCCACATCTGCCTTTGGGAAGGCGGAAGCAAGGTACGGGGCGGCCTTCCCGACGGTGAGGGCTCCAACGATGGTTCCGATAGCCAGGCCGCGCCGAGTGCGAAACCATGTGGCTGCCATTTTCATGGCTGGGGGGTACACGCCGGCAAGGCAGGCTCCGGCCAAGAATCGCGAGGCCAACGCGTACGGATAGGTGTGTATCAGGGCRAGCCACGCGTTCGCGAGTGCGCCTAGCAGTGCAGAGGCGGCGAACAGACGGCGCGCCGGAACGACGTCCGCGAGATTTAGAACAGCCGACAGCGCGGTACCGGCGACGAAACCGAGTTGAACCGACGTTGTCAGCCACCCCACCTCCGAACCGGTCAGCTCCCAGCGCTGCTGAAGGAGCGGCGCAACTGCGCTTCCCGCAAACCAGAGCGACATGGCCAGCAACTCGGCCACCGAGAGCAGCGCGAGCATGCGCCACCGCTCCGCGCCGGCCTCGCGGTACCGTGGATCAGTCACTCATTCCCAGCCGTGGGTTCGGCGCCAGATCCTGCGGTCCAGCCGCCAGGATTTCTTGACCGAGAACTCCTCGTCAGCAGGGAATAGTTCGGGATCGTGGACGGCATCGTTGAAGTTGTTGCCATTCGCTGACGCCTGGTCGGCCCAATGCAGCAGTTCCGCCTCGAGTGTCATGGGCCGGACCGCTGCACCATGTTCCGGAATACCATGGTGCGATTGAATGAAATGATGAAGCTCGAGCTCCTGCGTTTCCGACAGCGTGTGAGGCAACAGCGAACGCAACCGCCGGTCGAGCATGAGTGATCCGAGCACCATGTGTTGCAGCAGGTATCCTCCCCGCGTGTTTTCGAAACCGGCAGCACTGGAGGTGTACGTCTCGACCTTGCCGATGTCGTGCAGCAGCGCTCCAACGGTGACCAGATCCACATTTGCGCGCATGGTTTTCGCCGCCGCACGCGCAATGGCCCCCACCTCCACGACATGCATGAGCAGCCCGCCAACCTTCGCGTGGTGCCCCTTCGGGGCTCCCGGCGTCCGTTCAAAGGCCGCGCGAAACGCGTCGTCTGCAAAAAAGAGATCCAACGCGATGCGCAGCGTGTCGGAACCAATGTCGCTTCGCCACTTGTCCACCTGATCCCACAACTTCGATGTCTCGATCGCGATGTGCGGGAGGAATTCGTCGAGATTCGTGACTGTAACGGTCAGAACGCGAAGCGCGGCGGTCAACTTCAGCTGTCGTCGTCCCTGATATGCCTCGACGACGCCGATGGCCTGGACGATGCAGCCGGCTTTGACGCCATCGATCCACGACAGCTGCTCTTTCCAGACGTTAGCCGCAATCTGACCGCTTGCGTTTCCGAGCTGCAGCACCGCGAACGGATCGCCATTCCGGGTAGTCTTGTCTTCGCGCGACCGAACCAACAGGTCGTGCTGTACGCGCTCCCCGGGCGAGAGCGTCTCAAGGTCGAGTGCGGGCATGAACGGTGCGCTCAGTTCAGGAAAACAATCTCGCCTTCTTCGTCGATGCCCATCTCCTGCTGAAGACCGCACACGCCGCATTCCTTGACAGCGTGCCACGCCTCCTGCAACTCGGAACGATCCGCTTTCAATCGGGGCTTCACCGTGAGTTTCTTGTAACTGTACTCGCCGCAGTGCTCGCAGGCGTGCGCCTTCGCAATGCGTTCGGCTCGATCATGCGTAATTTTCAAAGGACCCTCATGGCTTCGCGGCGCCCAGTGGGCCCGAAGGCGGAATCGTGGGTGACGGAGCGCCATCCCGGGGTCCCTTCAGCAGTTCCTTCATCCCGCCAATCGCCCCCATGACGCCAGCAGCTTCCGCCGGAAGGAAGATCGTCGACCCCTTGCCCGCAGCGAGCGCAGGAAGTGCCTCGAGATACTTCAGCCCAAGCAGATACATGGCGGCCTCGCCGGGTGGCAACGAGGCCGTGAGAAGCTTCACGGCCTCTGCTTCCGCGTTCGCCATCGCCAGACGAGCCTCCGCGAGTCCCTGTGCCCGGAGAATCGACGCGCCCTTCTCACCTTCCGCCTTCTGTATCTGTGCCTCGCGTTGTCCCTCCGACTCGAGAATCGCTGCTCGCTTGCCCGCCTCGGCGTTGGTCACCGCCGCGCGTCGCTCCCGTTCCGCACGCATCTGCAGTTCCATCGACTGCTGGATGTCGCGCGGTGGTTCTATGCTCTGGAGCTCCACGCGCGTCACGTCTACGCCCCACCCCAGCGAGGCTTCCTCAATCGTTTCGCGCATTCGCTTGTTGATCTGGTCGCGACTTACCAGGCACTGATCGAGTTCCATCTCGCCGACGATGTTGCGGAGCGTGGTGCGGGTAAGCGTCTCGAGCGCGTACGGGAGATTCTGCACCGCGTACGTTGCCTTCTGCGGATCGGCCACCCGGTAATAGATCACCGCGTCGATGTCGATCGTGACGTTGTCCTTCGTGATCACAGGCTGGCTGGGAAAATTGAGCACCTGTTCCCGCAGGTCGATGCGATTGGTGGTACTCGCCATCAATCGCTTGTTGCCGCCCACATCCGAAGCTAGATACCGCACGTCGATGGAACGTGGTTGTTCGATGAACGGAATCAGAATGTTAAAGCCCGAGCGGGCCACGCGATGAAAGCGTCCCAGTCGCTCGATTACCATGACTTCGGCCTGACCAATGATGCGAAATGACCGGAGGGCGACGAGCAGCGCGATGGCCGCGAGTACTCCTAGTGTAATTCCCACGGGACCCGCCGGAAAAGGAGGAGCGCACATTGTATCGCTTCGGTGGGCACGCGGCAACACGCGGCGCCACCGATGCGCGGCTCCGACGTCGGGTTACGGTAACCAGTCGGCGACAAAGAGATTTACATCGCTCGAATTCGGGTCGGCCCTTTGTGAACCCCAGATGAGTCGCTTGCCATCCGGACTGAACATCGGAAAGCCGTCGAAGCCCCGATGGGAGGTCACCTGCTCGAGGCCGGACCCATCAAGGTTCACCAGGAATAGGTCGAACTCACCGCTTCGCGGATTCTTGTAGTTCGACGAGAAAATCAGGCGCTTCCCATCGTGCGTCCAAGAAGGACCGAAGTTCGCACCGCCGAGATGCGTGATCTGTCGCTGGTCGCTCCCGTCGGCGTTCATCACCCACAACTCCATCCTGGTCGGCCGCACGATGTGCTTCGCCAGCAAGTCGCGATAGTCCTTAAGTTCTCCCGGGTCCGACGGATGGTACGCGCGATAGGCGATCTGTCGACCGTCGGGAGACCACCACGGTCCCCCGTCATAACCCGGCTGGTGCGTCAGCTGCCGAACGTTGGTGCCATCGACGTTCATGGTGTAAATGTCGAGGTCACCGTCCTTGAGCGAAGTGAACACGATCGTGGTGCCGTCAGGGGAAAGCACGCCCTCGGCGGTGTACGTACCGTAGTTGGTGAGTCGCTGCAGATCAGCGCCGTCTCGGCGGACTGTGTAGATGTCGAAGGGATCGAGACCCCACACGTATCCCTTCGACGGGTCTGGTCTGACAGGGCAGTCCAACCCCGCTGCATGCGTCGAACTGAAGAACATCCGCCGCCCGCCCGGCAGGAACCAGCCGCAGGTGGTCTTACCGCTGCCTGGTGAGACGCGTTTCATGCGCGATCCGTCGGAGCGCATGACGTACTGCTGGTCGCACGCACGCCCATCGCGAGTCGACTGAAAGGTGATCCACTTTCCGTCGCGACTAAAATAAGCCTCCGCCTGCGTTCCCGTAGTCGTGAGCTGCCGAAGATTGCCGAGGTGCGATTCGCTGGGCTCGGCGGTCCACGTTGTCGTCGCGGCTGTGCGAGTGCCTTGCGCTCGTGCAGCGAGAGCGGCTATGCACGCGGCAGCAAGAGTGCTGAAGATCAATCGCATCGGTGTCGCCGCGACTGTTACCGCTCCTTCTGCGGTTTGCTGGAGCGAGGAGCCGTAGAGCCTGGAGCGAGCGCCAGCAATTCCTTCTGCGTCGTGCCCTTTTGGAGGAGCTCCAGCGCCTTCACCAGCTGTACATCGTCGCGGTACTCGCGACGTTTCGCCGTGGAGTCGCCGAACGCGAACACCGCTATGCGATTGTCGAGCGCACGGTCTATGTAATGCGCTCCGGCATCGTAACCCGCGCGCTCGATCACGACGCCATTTTTCTGCAGCCGCTCGTACAGCGCGGCACGCATTTCCGGCGTTACGGTGAAGTTCGGCCTTACCCGCGGCTTCATCTCCAGGGCGAAGGCGTCGAGCGTCAACAGCCACGCCGGGCTCTTGATCACGAGTGCCCGGGCGAGCTTCAGTTCCGGCGTCGTCAGCGTGTCGGACCGCACGAGCACATCAGGAGTGACTGCGCCACCACCGTAGATGATGCGTCCGCCATCCGATTTGTACTTCGGACGCATACGGCGTGCCGAATCGGTCTCGAGCGAATCGGGATGCACTTCAACCAGTTGCCCGTCGTCGGTCAGCTTGCGCTCTTTCTGAATGGAGCGGCCGCTCGGAGTATACCATTTCGCGGTCGTCAGCTTGATGGCGTACCCGCCGTCCAACCGATACATCCCCTGCACCAACCCCTTGCCGAAGGACGTGGTGCCCACGATGAGTGCGCGGTCGTGATCCTGTAGCGCGCCGGCAACGATCTCTGAAGCAGACGCCGTGTACCCGTCGGTGAGGATCACGATCGGTATGGTGGGCGCAAGCGCGGTGTTTTCGGTGATGTGCGTCTCCACCGGCACATTTCGCCCGCGTACGCTCACGATTTCCTTTCCTTTACCAAGGAAAATGTTGGTCATCTTCAATGCCTGCTCGAGGAACCCTCCTGGATTCTGGCGCAGATCGAGGATGACATTCTTCGCACCCTCCGCCAAAAGGCGTTTCAGGTTGGCGCTGACTTCGTCCGCGGCCGTCTCTGTGAACCCTTGGACGGGGATGTACGCGGTGCCGTTCTCCAGTAAGATCGCGTACGGTACGGTCGGGATTCGCACGACTCGCCGCGTGAAATTGACGGTGAACGGATCCGGCGCGAACGCGCGGAGAAAGGTGGCTTTCACTTTCGTGCCCGGCGGTCCTTTCAGCTTGCTCGAGACCTGATCCACTTTCCATCCACGCGCATTGGCCGAATCCACAGCCACGATCTTGTCACCGACGATGATCCCAACCTCGGAGGCCGGGGTGTGCGGGAACACCTTCACCACGGTGATCAGGCCCTGTTGATCTTCGATCTGCATGCCCACGCCGCCGTAGAACCCGCCCGTCGTCGTGTTAAAGGCTTCGACTTGTTTGGGAGTGTACAGCTCGGCGTACGGGTCCTTGAGTTCCGCCACCAGTCCGCGCGCCGCTTTCTCATACAACGAGCCGGCATCCACGGAGTCGACATATCGATCACTGATTATGGCGAAGACCTGGTCGAAGAGACGAGAGCCCGCGATGGAGCCGCGCTCCTGGAACACGAAGCCACCAGCGACGACGGGAAGAGCGACGAGGCCGACGACCAGGGCCTTTCGAAGACGGGACATGGGGCTCCAGCGGACTGAGGTTGGACTCGGAGGATACCTACACTGTACGCGCCACGCAAAGGAGCGTTCCCAGAGCCTCCGGACACGCGGCCTAAACGGCGGTGGAACAACCGGAGACGTCAGGTCGTCCGGGGACCTAGCCTGTATTCGGTGAACCAAGCCCTGTCGACCTGCTCGAATTTTGCTTCCCGCAGAAGACCAGACGCCACGAGCATCTCGTGGGCGGGTTGCAGCACTCGCTGAAGATGGGATGGATACCGCTGTACGAGCGGCAGTTGCTCGGCGAGACGTTCGAGCGGGAGTCGCCACGGTGAGCCGCCTTCCATTCGTGCGACCTCGAAGAGGCGATAGAGCCGGCGGGCGACCGGAGACGAAAGAGCAAAAAAGCGCGGCGCGGACAACGTGGATGCAAACTCGGCTGCAATATTCGCACGCAGCGGAGCAGACACCACGACTTTCGCATCACCGGGTTCGTTGTTCCTCAGCGTGGCGAACAGCGCGAGCTGGTCGCGATCCGCCGACCGCCGCCGGTCTATATGCACGGAGGAGAGCACTGACAGCCGCCCCCGGAGCGCCTTCCCGGACGCTGCCTCAATATAAACGCCGTCCGACTCGAGCGTCGTACGCTCAAGGCGGTTGAGCGCCGCGCGTAGTTGCTCGTACGTTCGGCCATCCACCCGACGACCCATCGATCGCAGGAACGCGTGCAGCGTGAACGTAAGCGTGCCGTCTGCGGGAAGGCCGGCTTCGTGAAAACGGCGCAGCAGCTCGATGTACACATCCTGATCGAACGTCCCCGGGAGCCGTTCTCCCGGTGCGGGAAGAACGCGCCAGCGGCCGCCGGAGTCGCTGGTGAACGAAATCGCCGATTCGTCAGCGGAATCGCTCAAGCGGAAGAGGGGGAGTGCCTCGAGCGAGCGATCGAGCACCACGGTACCCGACAGCTCGCGCCGCCGAAGGAGCGTCACGCGAGTTCTACGACCTGACCACTCACGTTCTCCGCCGCGCGCGAACAGAGAAAGGCAATCAAGACCGCCACGGCCTCACGCTCCACGTACGGAAACGCGTGGCCCATCGAAGCAAGGTTTGCGCTTGTGCGAACGGCCGTCGGCGCCACGGCATTTGCGCGGACGCCATGAACCCGTTCTTCCTGCGCGACGCAGCGCATCAGCGCCACGACCCCTGCCTTGGCGGCGGCATATGCCGACATGCCTTCCGTGCGGCCGCCGGGAAGAATGGCGGCTGACGCCATGAATACGACCGCACCGCGCGAAGCCCGCACCGCCGGAAGGAAGGCCCGAGTGGCTCCATAGGCCGAACCAAGATTGATCGCAAGCTGGTGCTGAAAAAGGGCGGGATCGCTGTCGGCGATCGGGCCGCTCATGGCGAAGCCGCCGGCGATATTCGCCAGCGCGTATGCGCGCCCCGGACTATTTCCCTCTATCCGCTGCGCTACCGCGGCCGTGGCAGCGGCATCGGTCAGGTCGCATGCGTAAGCATTGATGTCAAGCGACTCGCGACGCAGCGAAGACGCCAATTCCTCCACGGCTGCCGCATCCCGATCGATGAGCGCAACGGAGGCGCCGCGCCGGGCAAACTCGCGTGCGACGGCCTCGCCGACCTGACCGGCGCGCCCCGCGCCCGTGACGACCACCATGCGGCCGTCGAAGCGTTCCGTCAGCGGGTCCGCCACATGTGTGTTCACCGGATATTCTCGCGCCCAAGAGAGGCACGAATCGCCTCACGCATCGCAACGACTGCGTCTGCGCGCGCAGACGGGGAATCATGTCGCACGTGGAGTTCGATGCCCTCCGCCACGCCGATCCTTCGCCAAGAAACTGGGGCGTCATCGTCGTGCGCCACCGCCGCGTCGGCGCCGGCGCCAAGTGCGGGCGCCAGTGATTGCGCCACGCGTTTCTCGAGCGCGTCACCCGTCACGCCGCCCATCTCTGTCTTGATCGTGTCCAGGGTCTGGCCTTCGCGCTGCCGGATCTTGATGACGAGCAGTTGCAGGAGGTGCCGGTAATGATACGTCGCTGCGGTACCCTTACCTTCAGGGTGGTCCATCAGGCCCGTGGCTACGTAAAAGCGCACGGCGCGAGCGCTTGGCGCGGCGCGAGCGGAGGCGTTGGTCGGACGCAGGCCCGCGGCATCGACAAGGGCGGTGGCATGCGCGGCTAAGCCACGGGCATTCCACGGCGCATGGCGCGAATGCGCACGCAAGAGAGCGACGAACGAATCCGGCATTTCCCTGGAATAACGTTGGCGGGGGGGAAACTACGAGGAGCGCGTCCCGCGCATTTCGCCTGGTTATCGCTTTTTCGGTTTCGCGCGCTTGGTGGCTTTTTTCACCTTCGCCGCCGGCTTCTTGGCCACCCTCATCTTCGCGACCGTTTTTACCTTGGACGGTTTCTTCACGCCGGCGGATTTCGGTCGACCCCGCTTCGCCATGGGAGCTGACTTGTCTTTCTTGTGAGCCGAGCCCGCCCCGGCCGAAGCTTTCGCTGTACCGGCTGGACGCACAGGCTTGGAAGCTGGTTTCGGCGCTGGCTTGGGAGCCGTCGATTTACCCTTCGCACCCCCAGTCGCCACCTTCGCGACTGCGGCGACCGCCGGCGCCATCGCCACTGCGCCCAGTGCCGGCTTCTCCGTCGGCCGGCGCCCACGTCGGCGTGGGGCACTCAGCGACCCGCCGAAGACATCCGTCTCCTCTTCGTCGCCCTCACCTGCGTCGACGAGCTCTGTCGTCTCCGCCTCTTCGTCATCATCAGCTTCCTCAGCGCTGTCCCAGAGCGAGTCACTGTGGTCCTTGTTGATCGCCCATCCCCCGTCCTCGTCCTCGTCCTCGTCGTATGGGATTCCGCCGGTAAAGCCGCCGAGTTCCTCGCCCTCGTCGTCGCGGTCGGAGAAGGTTCTCTCATTGTGCACGGTATCGCCGCGATCCACTGAAGCCTCCTGTGAAATTAAAATGGCCGTTGGTCCAATCGCTGAATACACTGTTCAGCGCCAGTCGTCAAGCCGGGTGCGCCAGTGAGGCACCTTGCGATAACAAGAAGAACGGCTTGTGCCAACGAGAGAATGACGGTCCCACCGGTTCCGCCGCGGAAATCGGCGACCGCTTTCGATAGTCGGCGAGAAGAAACGAGTCCCGGCATGTCAGCTGACCTCTGCAATCCGACGGGATGATAACCTTAGGCCACCTTTTTCGCCGGCTAAGAATGCCCCGGCTGCGCGGCTAGTACGCCGCTCCCGGCCCACGGCGGAGTCCTGTCACCGGTCCCCGTCAATGAAGGGCAGGGATTTGCGCTTCAGTACGACGACCCGCAGGGCTTCATACACCGCCGGGTCGAGCAATGACCCTGACTGAGGCGAGAGGAGCTCGAGGGCTTCCTGGGCTCCCATCGACTCGCGATACGCTCGCCGGGAGGTGAGGGCGTCGAAGGCGTCCGCCGCAGCGAGAATCCGGCCGGGCAGGGAGATCTGTGCGCCACGGAGCTGGCGGGGATATCCGTGTCCGTCCCAGCGCTCGCGATGGTCCCCGATCGCGGCCATCACCGTTGGCGGCAGTTCGAGCGGCGAGAGAATCTCGATTCCCATTCGTACATGATCCTTGACGCGCGCGAACTCTTCGTCCGTCAGCGGACCAGGCTTGTTCAGCAATGATTCCGGTACGCCAATTTTGCCGACATCGTGCAATTGTCCCGCCAGACGAAGATCCTCAACCTCGTTGTCGCTCAACTGCAGCGCTGCGGCAATTGCCGCGGCGCCGGCCGCCACCCGTTGAGAATGACCGCGGAGATAGAGATCTTTCGCCTCCTGTGCATTCACGAGCGCGCGGACAACTCCGATGGTGTTTTTCGCGCGCGCGGCCTGCTCGCTGCGCAGTTGTTCGGTGTTTTCGGCGACTTCCTCTCGAATCAGTCGTTCGACGTTGCGCTGCTGAATCCGCAGGTCGCGCTTGTGCAAGGCGCGATCGACCGCTACCGCCAGGTCCGCGAGTTCGATGGGTTTCATGAGATAATCCATCGCTCCGTCGGCCAGCGCCCCCGTGGCCGTAGGTGCGTCGTTGACCGCGGTGAGCATGAGCACTGCCAGACTCGGATACAGCTCCATGGCGTGAGCGAGCACCTCGCTGCCTGCCATGCCCGGCATTCGTACGTCGCACAGCATGACGTCAAAGCGGTCGCGCTGCAGTATTTCGACGGCTTCTTCGCCGCCGGCCGCCACCGACACCTCGAATCCGCGCGCGCGCATGAACTTGCTGACGGCAAGTCGGATGGCCTCCTCGTCGTCGACGACAAGGAGGCGACGAACGACTTCTCCGGCAAAAACACTGAAAGCGCGCGAGATGCGCGAAGACGTCGGCATGATGTCACTCACAGAATAGAATCGCAGGAGTTGCTAATTTCGTTTTCCTCACTCCTCGACGAACTCCACCGCGACCCCGTGTGCAATAACGCCGGCAGATACTCCCCGAGCGAGGAATTGCCGAATCGCCTCGCGGCCCCGTTCACCGTAATCAAGGGTCCACTGATTCACATACATGCCCACGAACTCGTCGGCTTTGGACCTGTCGAGTCCCCTGGCATACTTCATCGCGTGATCTAGTGCGCCAGTTCGATGATCTAATGCATATGCTATACTGGCTCGTAAGTGTCTGGAAATCTTGCCTTTTACGTCGCTACTCAACGACTTTCGGACAACATTTCCGCCTAGGGGAAGTGGAAGGCCTGTTTGGTCGAGCCACCACGCGCCTAGGTCGATGACGAGGTGGAGACCTCGGTCGGCGAAGGTCAGCTGTCCCTCGTGAATGAGAAGCCCCATGTCGACCGTCCCGGCCACGACGGCGTCCTCTATCTGGTCGAACGGTAACTGTACCGCGACGAAGTCCGGCTCGTAAAGCCGAAGCGCGAGGTAGGCGCTCGTAAGCGGGCCGGGAATTGCGATTCGCTTGCCACGCGCCTCGGAGTTGCCGGGTCCGGCGGTAACGCCGCGGGAGACGAGTCTCGGTCCGTATCCATCCCCCATCGAAGCTCCACTCGTAAGGAGTGCGTAATGATCGGTCAACGAGGCATACGCGTGGATCGATACCGCAGAAACGTCGAGTTCCCCGCGCATCGCACGCTGGTTGAGCGACTCAATGTCCTGCAACTCGTGCACATAGGTGAGCCCTTCGGTGTCCACGAGCCCTTGCGCGAGCGCGTAGAACATAAAAGCATCGTCGGAATCCGGGCTGTGAGCCACATGAATGACTTGTGACATCTCTGAATTTAACGTGAAAGTTTGGAGATCACTTTTTTTGCGAAGACGGGCGGGAGGAGCGCGGCGTCGATATCGGCGCCGTGATCAGCATACTCTTTCATGTTCTTCGACCGCTCGTTCGGTGAGGCTGCCGCGAGCCGCTTCGCGAATTGGGCTCGCAGCAGCGTGTCTCGCTGCAAACCGGCGGCCTTCATCGCGAGGACGAGGCCGAGTAAATGCGTGGGTTGTTTTCTGAGAATGGAGTCGGCCTGCGCGCGCGCGGTCTCCGAATTGCCGCTGACGACGGCGATCATGCCGATGTCATAGCGACTGTGCGCATCGAGGGGGCCGAGCATTTCGTAAGCCTGTATTGCCATTGGAGCGAAGATGCGGGCGCTGTCCTGCTTGCCCTCTTCACCGTAGCGCATCACGCGATCGAAGAGTCGTGTGGCACGCTCCTCAGGAGACATTTTGGAGATGTCTGGTGCGCGAGCGCCGCGAACTGCTCCTGACACGGCGAGCCCGGCTTCGTCGCCGTCCATTTTGGCGGCAACGGCGGCGACTGGTGGATCGGTTCGTCCAAGGCGCTGACCAATGAGAAACGCGACCAAGGCCATCAGGGCCACGCCCGGCACCAGCCACTCCCAGGCGATGCGTCCGCCCGCCGCGTTTTCCCTCTGACGGCCGCCCCTGGCCTGTCCACAAGCAGGACAAAACCGGGCATCGGCCTCAAGCGGCTCGAGACAGGCCTCGCAAGCGGCGGAGGCCAGCGCGGCGCCACAACTCGCGCAGAATCGGCCGCTCGAAGCGGCGCCGCACTTCGAACAGATCGGCAGAGTTGCCATGTGATGAAACGTACATCCTCGTGAGGGGGGGTGCGGTATAGTCGAATGGGTACCAAATTCGACAGCTTCTGGGGTCACGGAACTTTGGCACTGAAACCAAGGACTCGGGTGGCGGGCAAATCACGATCGCTGCTGAGCGATCTCTCCGGTGCGACGAAGAAGGACATTCTCGCTCTCGCAGAGACGCATTCGGTACGCTTCTTGCGCTTGACGTTCACGGACATCCTGGGTGTCAACAAGAACGTCGAAATTCCCTCGTCGCAGTTTTCGAAGGCCCTCGATGGCGACATCATGTTCGATGGGTCCTCCATCGAGGGATTTGTGAGGATCGAAGAGTCGGACATGCTTCTGACGCCGGACCTGAAGACCTTCAGGATTTTTCCTGGCGACGATTCCGATAACCGGGTTGCCAGGCTGATCTGTGATATCACCACTCCTGAGGGGACCCCGTTTGGTGGCGACCCGAGGGGGACCCTGAAACGCCAGGTGACAAAGGCGGCAAAACTTGGGTTCACCATGAATGCAGGGATGGAAGCGGAGTTCTTCCTCTTTCGTCCGGCACCGGACGGAGGGCCGGCGACCACGACGCACGATGTTGGCGGCTATTTCGACCTCGCCCCGATGGATCTGGGAGAAGACGCACGCCGCGCAATCGTCGACGTTTTGGAGCAAATGGGGTACGAGGTCGAGGCGGCCCACCACGAGGTAGCGCACGGGCAGCATGAGATCGATTTCCGGTACGCGGACGCGCTTACCACGGCGGACAACATCGCGACGTTTCGCTTCGTGGTGAAGCAGGTCGCGCAACGATTCGGCCTCGTTGCGAGCTTCATGCCGAAGCCTGTCTACGGGCAGAATGGCAGCGGCATGCACACGCATCAGTCACTTTTTCGCGAAGGGAAAAATGCCTTCTTCGATCCGAAAAGTGAATTCGAGCTCTCCCGCACGGCGCATCACTACATCGGCGGACTTCTCACGCACGCGCGCGGCATGTGCGCCATCACGAATCCTCTCGTGAATTCGTATAAGCGCCTGGTTCCGGGATTCGAGGCGCCCGTAAACGTCGCGTGGAGCATGAGGAACAGGTCGCCGCTGATCCGTGTGCCGGCACGGCGCGGCGCGGGGACGCGGGTGGAGCTGCGTAGTCCCGATCCCTCGGCGAATCCGTACCTGGCACTCGCCGTCATGCTCGCCGCGGGTCTGGACGGCGTCGAGACCCGGGCGAGCTCGCGCGAGCCGGTGGACGAGAACATCTGGGAAATGTCGCACCGGGAGAAGCGGAGATTGCGCATCGACGATTTGCCTCACGACCTCAACGAGGCATGCGACGAATTTGAGAAGAATGATGTGATGACCGGCGCCCTCGGCCCGCACATCACCAGCCACTTTCTGGCGGCGAAACGCCAGGAATGGCGAGAGTACATCGGTCAGGTCAGCGCGTGGGAGCTCGACAACTACTTGGCGAAGTACTAGGTCGTGACGACGACCGGATTGCCTTGCGAGTCGCCACCGTAGGCGGTCGAGGCCGGCGCACCGTCTGGCCCATGATCCTTGCGTTCGCGGGGATCCTGTGCTCGGCGCGTGCGCACGCGCAAACACCGGAAGACTGCTCGGTGGACACC
>JRHI01001934.1_pt1 | contig 15609 bp, 12 predicted proteins | sample 215371 | NCBI WGS metagenome assembly JRHI01 (sample SAMN02929681, study PRJNA255918) | sediment metagenome | biome: cave system; feature: Ice Cave; material: Sediment; isolation source: sediment from deep within a dark volcanic ice cave with no known source of... ...
CGCTACGGCCGCGGCCGTCTTCGGCACTTGATGAAGCCAGCCATAATGAGCCAGTGCCCCATCCTTAATCCAAACGTGATAGTTTGCTTCGTCTCCCTATGTCGGAATTGAAACCGGCGTTCTCCCCCTAGTGACAGGCTGGCTATGGTTGGGCGGTTCCCAAGCCCGGCCTCGTTATCACTGTGCCACCCGACACTGTCGCGACCAGACCTATAGAGATTGGCCAAAGCGGCATTGAATGAGTTACCCGATAGCGCTTCGGCACGTTCACGCAGGCGCTTGATGATTGCGGGGAATGGGGCTGGTAGATGAAGGATGCCGCTGTAGGAATAAGCACCGTCACCGAACCAAGCGGTCATTCGCGGAATGGGCATCTCTCGACCGAAAATCTCCTGGGTTACTTCCATCTCACTGCTCCGAAAACCAGCAACGTGGCGCTGCAGGAAACATATCTCAAAGCTTGCCGAGGGACATGATCACCTTTTGTCGAACGGCTACTTCGCGCCAGAAACAGACATGCGAAACGGCAAGGCACCCAATAGCGCCATTCTTCGTGCTCGCGGGCGCACGTGTCGCGGATTGCATGCTAACGCGAAGAAGCACATTTACACCCACGAGGCCCGGCTGACCGGCTGCTATAGGCATCTTGTCCATTGAAGGGTGTTGAGAAATGGCTGTCAAGCCACCTAGTGTTGCCTGGAAGCGTCACGAGCTGGCTTCGAAGGCCATTTTCGAGGCACTTCTTAAGCAGAGCAACGCTGTAAACTTGGAGGTCAAACACAACGTCCTCATCAAGGGTGCAAAGACGGTCCATCAGATAGACGTCTTCTGGACTTTCCGTATGGGGGGCCTAGGTCATCGACTCATTAAAGCGCATCCAGATTCGAAGTGAAGCAAGTTTGACGCCGGCGAGGAAGTTATCGGGCGTTTTGTCGTAGCGCGTAGCTACGGCGCGGTAGTGTTTGATTTTGTTGAAGAAGCGCTCGACGAGATTTCGGTATCGGTAAAGGTAAGAGCTGAAAGCCGGGACATTCTTGCGGTTTGGCATGGGCTTGATGTTGGCCCATGCGCCGCGTTCATCGAGGCTTTTGCGCAGCTCGTCGCTGTCATAGGCGCGGTCGGCCAGAAGCGTCTGGCCCTCCACGAGAGCGCTCAACATGTCGCGTGCGCTGCGCCCGTCATGGGCCTGGCCTTCGGTCAGTTTCAAAACAAGCGGCAGGCCGGCGGCATCGACAAGGGCATGGATCTTTGTCGTCAGGCCGCCCCGCGAGCGACCCATGCAACCGGATCGATCGTCTTTTTTTTGGCGTTGGCGGCATGCTGATGCACGCGGATCGAGGACGAGTCGATCATCTGGATATCGCCGTCGTAAGCCTTTGACACAGCTTCCAAAAGCCGATCCCAGACGCCCGCCTTGCGCCACCTGTTGAAACGGTTCACGCAGGTCGTGTGCGGACCATAGCGCTCCGGAATATCGGCCCAGGGCGCGCCCGTCCGTAGCCGCCAGAATATCCCGTTCAACACGCGCCGGTCATCCACCCGCGCGACGCCGCGCGGCTTGTTCGGTAGCAGCGGCGAAATCACCGACCACTCGACATCCGTCAAATCAAAACGGGCCATTCCAACCTCCATGATCTGAAGGTTGAATCATTCTCTTGCCGATTCGGGAATCCCCTTTATGAGATCATGACCTAGACCGAGCTCCTGGCCGCGCAGTCCGACGCATCGACCCCGCATCGCTCGCCCGTTGGTGGTTACACGGCTAGGGACAGCGCAGGACCGACTCACCCGGCGCTGCCCCTAGGACAAAGTGCTTATTTCGGAGGTTGGGAGGCCCGATCTTGAGGCAGCGGGCCGCTTTCTGAGCCGGGCGTACCCTCTACCCCAGGTGCGCCAGCGGCGTTCGAGGCGCCTCCGCCGTCCGCACTCGAACGACCTGTTTGGTCCTTTTGAATTGCGGTGCTCGGTTGTATATCTGTCCCCACAGCAGAGCCGGAAGTATTTCCGGGCGCTGCCCCTGGAGCATTCCCGGTATTTTGCGCCAGCGCAAATTGTCCTGGGGACAAGAATAGAATCGAGGCCAGAGCCAAAGTCCGATTTGCTACGCGAATGGCCATCATGTTTCTCCTATTGCGTTACGCTAGTTAGGTAGCGAATGGTTCAAACGTTCGGACGCGGCAACAGTTCCGCTCGCCCTGGGGGTCAAGGCGGCTAAAATTAATAGCGCAGAATAGCCCTAGCGGCAGCACAATAGATTTGCGGGAAATTCATGCTCACTTCGAAGCGCCTATGGCCGCTGTGCGAAGTGCCAGCCGGAAGGGCGCCCGCTCGTTCCACCTGCCTGCGCGGCTGTTGTGCGACATCATTGCAGTGGACGGCGAGGGCCGCCAACAGCAGCGCGAGACCGGCCACGGCCCCGCCCGCAAGCAACGAGCTCTTGTGCATCGACGCCCAAAGGGCGGCACTCCGCGGCGTAGCTCGCTTATCGAAGCGCCCATGGGCACCGTGATCGCCCGGGACCGGCTCGAACAAGTTGTCCGGTGCGGCAGGATCCGCAGGCTCGGCGGAGAGCTGTCCGCTATAGCCCTGACGCGCCAAATACCGATCGAGGAGGCCTGGCGCGATCTTGTTGGCGAGAATGGCCTTGATGGTGGGACCGCCGACCCAAACTTCGCGCCGGCGAGCATATGCGGCGAAGACGATCGCCTCAGCCGCGACCTCGGGCTGGAAGATCGGCGGCACCGGTTGCGGACGCTTGGGCAGCTTGTTCCGCCCCCAATCGAATTGCGGCGTGTTGAGCGCCGGCATCTGTACCATCGTAAGGTGGATGTTGATGTGATCGTGCAGCAACTCCGAGCGCAGGCTGTCGGTGAAGCCGCGGATCGCGAACTTGGCGCCGCAGTAGGGAGCCTGGAGCGGAATAGCGCGATAAGCGAGGGCCGAGCCGACCTGAACGATGGTTCCCCGATTGCGTGGCCGCATGCGTTTCAGCGCGGCCATCGTGCCATAGACATTTCCGAGGTAAGTCACTTCCGTCGCGCGCCGGTATTCCTCGGGCGCGATGCGATGCAACGGCGCATAGATCGTGGCCATCGCGACGTTTACCCAAATGTCGATTGGTCCGAGCTGACTTTCGACCCGTTCGGCCGCGTTCTCGACGGCATCGGGGTCGGCGACATCAGCAGGCAGGGGCAGCGCGCGGCCACCGGAGGCTTCCACCTCCTCGGCGGCAGCCTGCAGCCCCTCCATGTCGCGGGCGATCAAGCCGACCGACGCCCTGCGCTTCGCGAACGCGCGAACGGCCGCCCGGCCGACGCCGGCGCTCGCCCCCGTGATGACCACAACCTCGGACATGGGCGTCTCCATTACACAGAACACAGAGCCCGCGGGGCGAAGGCCGTCGCGTTTCCCGGCCCAAAGGCTGCGCGAACGACCGCTATGCCGATCCTCTGATGCAGACCAACGTCACAGGCGGAGGCGAGTTCCACATGTGGCCATGGCAAGTACGAAGGCGCGAACAGGGGGATACCCGTCCAGACGCAAGCCCACAAAGATGTGGACGAAGGTGGTGGAACGATTTCGAGTAAGCCGCGTTGGGGCACGGAGGAGGGCTTGGGGCAGATGCCCGTGTCCCAAGGATCGTAGCTGACACCATCGGTCCTTTGCACCCCGAAGAGAGCGATCATGAGCACAACAGTCAGCGACTTTCTCCTTCGCCGCTTATCTGAGTGGGGGATCAAGCGGATTTTCGGATATCCGGGAGACGGCATCAACGGCATTATCGCGGCGCTCGGCCGCGCCGGCGATCGGTTCGATTTCGTCCAGGTTCGCCATGAGGAGATGGCCGCGTTCATGGCCTGTGCCCACGCCAAGTTCACCGGCGAGGTCGGCGTTTGCCTGGCGACCTCCGGACCCGGGGCCATCCACCTCTTGAATGGTCTCTACGATGCGCGGCTCGATCACCAGCCGGTGGTCGCCATTGTCGGGCAGCAAGGCCTCTCGGCGCTCGGCGGCAGCTACCAGCAGGAGGTCGATCTCGTCTCGCTGTTCAAGGACGTCGCGGGCGACTATGTGCACATGGCCTCGACGCCCAATCAAGTGCGCCACCTCGTTGACCGTGCCGTACGCATCGCCCAGGCCGAGCGCACGGTGACCTGCATTATTTTACCCAACGACGTGCAGGAGATGGACGCGGTCGAGAAACCGCCGCGCGCGCACGGGACCATTCACTCCGGTCTCGGATATTCGGCGCCTCTGGTTATCCCGATGGAAGCGGACCTGCGCCGTGCGGCGGATGCCCTGAATGCCGGCAAGAAGGTCGCAATCCTGGTCGGCGCCGGCGCGCTCAAGGCGACCGGCGAGGTTCTCGCCGTCGCCGATCTGCTTGGCGCAGGCATCGCCAAGGCGCTCCTCGGAAAAGCTGCGGTGCCGGACGATTTGCCATATGTCACCGGCTCGATCGGACTGCTCGGCACGCGTCCCAGCTACGACATGATGATGGATTGCGACACCCTGCTCATGATCGGGTCGCGCTTTCCCTATTCGGAATTTCTGCCCAAGGAAGGACAAGCTCGCGGCGTTCAGATCGACCTCGATGGCAAGATGCTGAGCATCCGCTATCCGATGGAGGTCAATCTGCAAGGCGACAGCGCCGCGACATTGCGGGCGCTCATTCCGCTGCTCCAGCGCAAGACCGACCGCTCGTGGCGCGAGGAAATCGAGAAGGGCGTGGCGCACTGGTGGAAAGTGCTCGAAGGGCGCGCCATGAGCACGGCCAATCCGCTCAATCCGCAGCGCCTTTTCTGGGAGCTGTCGCCGCGACTGCCGGATAATTGCATCCTGTCCTCGGACTCGGGCTCCTCGGCGAACTGGTACGCACGCGACGTGAAGATCCGCCGCGGAATGAGGGCGTCTCTCTCGGGGAATCTGGCGACGATGGGGCCCGGCGTGCCATACGCGATCGCCGCCAAGTTCGCCTATCCGGATCGCGTGGCGATCGCCATGGTCGGCGATGGCGCGATGCAAATGAACGGTATGAACGGCCTTATTACGATCGGCAAATATTGGAAGCGTTGGGCCGATCCCCGGCTGATCGTGCTGGTGCTTAACAACCGCGACCTCAACCAGGTGACATGGGAGCTGCGCGCCATGTCCGGCAATCCCAAATTCGAAGCGTCGCAGGACGTGCCCGATTTCCCTTACGCGAAATACGCCGAGTTGCTCGGCTTAAAGGGCATCTTCGTCAACGACCCCGACAAAGTCGGAGGCGCCTGGGATGAGGCTTTTGCCGCGGACCGGCCGGTCGTCCTCGAGGCTTATACCGATCCGGACGTGCCCCCCCTACCGCCGCATATTTCGCTTAAGAACGCAATGGCGTTCATGTCGACGCTGTTGAAGGGCGACCCAAACGAACTCGGGATCATCAAGCAGTCGTTCAAGGAACTTGCCGAGGAATACCTCCCGCACGGAGATTAGACGCAATGCCTTCCGGCAACACCATGCGGGTCGAGCGGCTGAAGGTGTCGGCATTTAAGATCCCGACCGATGCCCCCGAATCGGATGGCACTTTTGCCTGGGATTCGACCACGCTGGTGCTCGTCGAAGTAGAAGCGGCGGGAAACACGGGCATTGGATATAGCTACGCGGACACCGCAACGGCGGCCCTAATCAAGGACACGCTGATCGAGGTGGTCCGCGGGCGCGATGCCATGGCCGTGCCGGGCCACTGGACTGCGATGGTGCAGGCCATTCGGAATCTGGGCCGCCCCGGCGTTGCGCCGATGGCCATTGCGGCCGTCGATACGGCGCTCTGGGATCTGAAGGCACGTATCCTGGACATACCCTTGGTCACGCTATTTGGCGCGGTTCGCGACGGCGTGCCGGTTTACGGCAGCGGGGGCTTCACTTCCTATTCCGTCGCCAAGCTCCAGCAGCAGCTCGGCGGCTGGTCCGGCAATGGTATCGCGCGTGTGAAGATGAAGATCGGCCGGGATCCCGAACGGGACATCGAGCGCGTACGCGCGGCCCGTGAGGCGATTGGGCCCGGTACCGAGCTCTACGTCGACGCCAATGGGGCATACAGCCGAAAGCAGGCGCTCGCCATGGCCGAAGCATTCGAAGAATACGGCGTGAGCTGGTTCGAGGAGCCGGTCTCGTCGGATGATCTGGCGGGACTGCGGCTGCTGCGCGACCGCGCGCCGCCGGGCATGGACATCGCCGCCGGCGAGTATGGATACGATCTGCGCTATTTCCGGCGGATGCTGGAAGCAGGCGCGGTCGACGTCGTCCAGGCCGACGCGACGCGCTGCGCAGGCTTTACCGAGTTTCTGAAGGTCGACGCCCTGTGCGAAGCGCGATGCATGCCGCTTTCGAGTCATTGCGCGCCGATTCTGCACCTTCATCCGTGTTGCGCCAGCCCGCGCGTGCGTCACATGGAGTATTTCCACGACCATGTGCGCATCGCGACCATGCTGTTCGACGGCGTGCCGGCCCCGGTCGACGGCGTGCTCCACCCAAATCTGAGCCGGCCCGGCTTGGGTCTCGAGTTCAAGCATGCCGATGCGCAACAATATGCCGTTTGATCCGCAGCGGACGACTGCGGCGCGGGACCGGTCCCACCGCGCATCTGCTATCCCAACATCCGAGACGGTATCGGCGATGCGGAAACGGAACAGTGCGATGACTTTGCCGCCCGGCCGTGGAGCGACCGTTACCCGATTGGGCCAAGCGATACGGCTCSCCAAGCTGACGGCGCCCCTGCATCCAATTCTGGTGCATTTCACGATCGCGCTGACCGCGACCGCATTCGTGTTCGATCTGCTCGCATTTCTCTTCGGGCTCGACGCTCTGGTTGCCATTGGATGGTGGACACTGGTGGCCGCTGTACTAGTGACCGTTGCAACCATCGTAACCGGCGTCAAATCGCGGCTCCGATTGCCCGTCGAAGAGGGAGAGGTACGGTCGTTTCTGCGCGTCCACATGGCCTTGGGGCCGATCTTTTTCGGCCTGCTTGTCGCGGTGGGCATCTGGCGGGGTACGTTGTGGCAGGCCGGGTCGGGGGTGACGTGGCGGTACTTGGCGGCGATGGCCGGCGTCACGCTGGTGATGGCTGCGCAGGGATATCTCGGCGGCGAGCTTGTCTACCGCTACGGCGCCGAGGTGAAGTTCCACTACCGCAAGTTGACCGGCCATACGGAACCCTTCCCCCGGCCGGCGGTCTCGCAGCGAGCGGCCGCCGAAGAGCCGGCACGGAGATCATAGCAGTGCCAAACGCCAGCTTTATCGGACTCAATCCCTTTCAGTGGATCGCACTGCTCGTCACACTTCTCACTTTGCTGGTGCTGGCGGATGCTTGGGCCGGCCATTACCGCCGCGGCTTCATCCATCGCGCGCAGTACGCGCCCTTTCTCAGCGGCGGCTTGCTCGTGATCTTCGCGGTCGCGGCCGTCGCCGCGCCGCGCACCCGCTGGGTCGAGATCGCGTTGCGCGCCGCCGGTTGGCTGGCGATCGCGGCCGGGCTGATCGGGTTCTGCTTTCATCACTATTACGGGATCGTCCGGAAGCCCGGCGGCTATAAATGGCTTCTCAACTCCCTGATGTACGGCGCGCCGCCTCTGGCGCCGCTGGCGTTGACCGCAATGGGCGTATTTGCGTTGATCGCCGAAAGGGGGCTGGCAGGCGCTCCCGGCATCGCGGGTCTTCCCATCCGGACCGCATTGCTGGCCACGATCGTCGTCAGCCTGTTCGGAGCCATTTTGCAGGCCGGCATCCTTCACTTTCGCGGTGCGTTCAACAATCCGCTCATGTATGCGCCATTGACCATCCCAGTATTCACCGCGCTCGCCGGCATTTGGATGATGGCGGAGCCCAGTCCTGTCGCTCTCATCGCGCTCGTTTCTCTATTCTGGCTGACGCTCCTCACCGGTTTCGCCGGTCTCGGCATGCATCTGCGCGGATTCGACCGGCAGATGGCCGGCTTGTACGTCCCGCTGTTCAATTGGCTTCAAGGACCGCCGGCTTTTGCGCCGGCGCTTTTTGCTGGCCTCGCCGCGATGGGACTCGTCACGACGGGCCTGTTATGACCCAAGCAACTGCCTTCTCGGCGACACGTGTCGCGCGCCCGTTTTGCGGCGGCGCGCCGTTCGGGGAATCGGAGACCCCTAATGAACCATCCTTTGCACTCACCTTACCTGGGCTACGACGTCCTTGATAAATGGTCTTCTCCGGACTGGGACGATCAGACCCGCGAAGTGGTCGGCAGTCGCCTGTTCGACGTGCCCGAGATCCGTTTCTTCACCGGCATCGAGACGCGGACGCTCGAAGCTGTCGCTGAACGGATTGTGCCGCAACCGGAGCGAAGCGCGGCCGAAAGGATCCCTGTCGTGCCCTGGATCGACGAGAAACTGCACGAGGACCAGCGCGACGGTTACCGTTATGACGGAATGCCGCCGCAGCGCGAGGCATGGCGGTGCGGCGTGGCCGGGATCGACGAGACCGCGGGCGCGCTCTTTGACGGCAAGCGCTTCCTTGATCTCGATGGATCCGCGCAGGATGAGGTACTCCGGCGCATCGAGCGCGGTGATCCGCCCGGTGCAACCTGGACCACGCTGCCGGCGGGACGCTTCTTCAAGAGCGTGCTCTGCATGACGATCGTCAAGACCTACTACGCCCATCCGTCGGCGTGGAACGAAGTTGGATACAATGGCCCCTCGTCGCCGCGCGGCCACATGCGGATTTGGGAGGGCGGCGTCGATCCTTGGGAAGCTCACGAGACGCCGGTCACGCCGGCAACCGTAATAATCGGGTCAGATGACTCTGGAGATCGACGCCAATGACCCGCTGCTCTGGCAGCGGCGGCGACCCGAATGCGTCCGTCTCCAATGGTGAACGGCCGCTCTTGGCGCCGGGTATTCACGGCGAGGCCGTGCCAATGCGCGACTGGTCGCGCGATGAAGTGGATTTCTGCGTCGTTGGCGCCGGCGCCGGCGGCGGGGTGGTCGGTGCGAAGCTCGCCGAGGCCGGGTTCTCGGTGGTGATCCTCGATGCAGGGCCGCACTGGGACCCCGCCCATGATTTCGCGTCCGATGAAACCGCCTCTCGCAAGCTTTTCTGGACCGAGGAGCGCGTGACCGGCGGCAGGGATCCGGTCGAGCTCGGGTCGAACAACTCCGGCCAGGGCATCGGCGGCAGCACCGTGCATTACTCGATGATCGCACTCCGCCTGCACGCCGACGATTTCCGCCGGCGCACGCTCGAAGGCGCGATCGCCGGGGCCGATCTCCAAGATTGGCCGCTGACCTACGAGGATCTCGAGCCCTACTACGACGAAGTCGAGGAGGCACTGCAGATTGCCGGACCGGTGCGTTACCCCTGGCAGAAGCGGCGGCGGCGATTTCCGCAGCGGGAGCACCAGCTCAACGCGTCGGCCAACATGCTGGTGCGCGGCTGCTCGACGCTGGGAATCCCGGTGGCTGCGGCACCGGTCGCGACACTAAGCGCCCCTCATGCCGACCGGCCGCCCTGCGTTTACCGCGGTTTCTGCAACTACGGCTGCTCGACAAACGCCAAGAGTTCGATCCTTGTGACTTACATCCCGCGCGCGATCCACGCCGGCGCCGAAGTCCGCCCGAACGCTATGGTTGCCCGGATCGAGCACGATGCGACCGGCCGGGTCACCGGCGTGCTGCATTTCCGAAACGGCTCTGGCGATGGCCACGGCGGTTCGGACCTTTTTCGCCAGCGTGCCAAGGCGGTCATCGTCGCCGGCTATGCCATCGAGACGCCGCGCTTGCTGTTGAATTCCGCGAGCTCGCTTTTTCCCGATGGCCTCGCCAATTTCTCCGGCATGGTCGGCCGGTGTTTCATGATCCATGCGGGACATCAGACGTTCGCCAAATTCCCGCAGCGGATCGGTCAGTATAAGGCGCCCCCGGGCTTGGCGATCACCGAGCACTTCAACCGCACCATGCCGGACGTGGATTTCGCTTGCGGCTATACCATCGAGGTCGTCGGACCGCATGTCGTGGATTTTGCGACGCGAGTCAGTGCCGCGCGGAACCTGTGGGGCGCCGCGCTCCGTCGTACGATGTTCGACTACAACTACTACTCCGGTCTTGGCATCGTCGGCGAAACGCTTCCGCAGCTGGACAACAGGGTCAAGTTGCACGACACCGAGCGCGATCGCTACGGCCTGCCCGTGGCGCACGTAATCTTCGGCCATCATGAGAACGATCAGCGGCTGATTGATCACTCGATCGGAAAGATGCGCGAGATCCTCCGCGCCGCCGGCGGCGAGGACGTGTGGGGCGTCAACCGGACGGCGCACCTTATGGGCACGTGCCGGATGGGCCGAGACCCTCGCGCATCGGTGGTTGACGCAGATGGCCGAGCGCACGGCATACCTAATCTCTTCATCTGCGATGGATCGGTTTTTCCGACATCGGGTGCCGTGAACCCGTCGCTGACCATCCAGGCCATCGCCGCGCGGGCGGCTGATCGAATCCAAGCCTTGGCGGCAGGGGGCGGGCTTTGACCGGCCAGTTTGTCAGTCGCTAGCGGCCGCCCGCTTGGGCGGCCCAAGTCGAAGGTTACGATCGTGCTTATGTTCACCGGCGTCGTCATGCGGGGCACGGTCAGCGGCCGCAAGCTGGCCGGGCGGCCGAAATCACGCCCGCGATCAAAAAATTGTTTAGCTCGGGCTATGCCATGGAATTCATTGTTAACAACGGCCGGTTCGACCCGGGGGTGGAGTTTCTGAGTAAGCCCTATGATCGTGAAACTTGCCACGACGATCCGCCGCGTGCTTGATGGACCGGCCAAGAACAGCGAAGACCCGAAACGAACCGGAGCCGTAGACCAGGCCCCTTCGAACGCCCCGTCCTCGGCAGATAAATAAGGCAAGGCACCCCGCCAAGAACATCAACCCCGCGCTAACGATTGATCGGATTTAATCAAACCAGATCGTGTTCAATGCAAAACTGCGCCGTCCCCACGCATCTTTCAAAAGTAAAGGTCTATCGCAATGCCCATGAAATCCGCGCTCGCGCTTGTTGTCCTCTCGCTGTCCATGACGGCTCCCGCTCTCAGCCAATCCAATCGCCAGACTGCATGTCAGGATGACGCCTTCCGCCTCTGCCCCGACGATATTCCCGACGAAGCGCGTATAGCCAGTTGCATGGCGCGCCAGAAAGCCAAGCTCAGTCCAGGGTGCCGCGCGTTTTTCCCGCCATCGCATCGCCATCGCGCCAGGCGCTGAGCCGGCCGGCTGTTTCCGTCACGCCGCCTCCGCCAAGGCCGCGAGCGCCGCGCAAATGTCATCGACGACTCTCTCGACAAGATCGAGCTTGTCGCCTTCGCCCATGACCCTGATGACTGGTTCGGTGCCCGACGCGCGCACGACGAGGCGGCCGCTTTTGCCGAGCTTCTCGCGGCCGTCCTCGATGGCGCGCGTGACACCCGCATCCGCCAAAGGGTGTCCGGCCTTGAACCGCACATTCCTTAAGACCTGCGGCACGGGTTCGAAACGGCGGCACACCTGGCTCACCGGCTCGCCTTTCTGCTTGACAATCGCCAAGAGCTGCAAAGCAGCAACGAGTCCGTCGCCGGTTGTGCAATGATCCAAGAGAATAATATGGCCTGATTGCTCTCCGCCGAGGTTAAACCCTTCCTGCCGCATGTGTTCGAGCACATAGCGGTCCCCGACCGCGGTGCGCGCAAGCGAAAGCCCGTGCTCTTCGAGATAGCGTTCGAGGCCGAGGTTCGACATGACCGTCGCGACAATGCCTGGCCGCGACAATCTTCCGTCTTCTTTCCAGCTCTGCGCGATCGCGGCCATCAATTGGTCGCCATCGACAAGTTTCCCAGCCTCGTCGACGATAAGCACACGGTCGGCGTCCCCATCGAGCGCGATGCCGATATCCGCCCGCACTTCCCGGACTTTCTTGACGAGCGCTCCCGGCGCGGTGGAACCGACATCCCGATTGATATTGAAACCATCCGGCTCGACGCCGATCGCAACGACGTCAGCGCCCAATTCCCACAAGGCTTCGGGGGCGACCCTGTAGGCGGCGCCATTGGCGCAATCGACGACGATTCGCAAACCATCGAGCGTAAGATTGCGTGTCAGGGTACGCTTGGCGAATTCGATGTAGCGGGCGCGATCGCCCTCGACTCGCATCGCGCGGCCGAGATCCGAGGGTTTCGATAATTTGAGGAAGGACGGCTGGTCCAGCATCGCCTCGATTTTCGCTTCGATCGCGTCCGGCAATTTATATCCGTCCGGGCCGAACAGCTTGATCCCATTGTCCTCGTAAGGATTGTGCGAGGCCGAAATCATGACGCCAACATCCGCCCGCATCGAGCGGGTGAGCATCGCGACAGCGGGCGTAGGCATCGGCCCGAGCAACAGCACGTCGATACCGGCCGAGGTGAAGCCCGCGACCAAGGCGTTTTCGATCATATAGCCGGAAAGCCTTGTGTCCTTGCCGATCACCGCCCGATGGCGATATTCGCCGCGGTGAAACGTGACTCCGGTGGCCTGGGCGACTTTCATCGCGAGCTCCGGCGTGATCGCGGCATTGGCGAGCCCTCGTATGCCGTCGGTGCCAAAATGTTTCTGGGCCATCGGTAAACTATCCTTCGCCGCAATCAATCAGTCTAATATCCGGCTTGCCGTCCCCGAGGGCCACCATTTTGACCAACACGGAAGAAATGCAACTAGTGGCACGGCCGCTGTTGCGCCAGCACGTTTATAAATATTATCATGCTCCGTGTCTGTCCTCGCCACGAAAAATCGCCCTTTTTTATTATTTCCTTAAATATCAGTACGTCCCCGTTTCCACCGGGATCCTGCTTCTCCGCGGCATCCTTTGTGCCCCCGCCGGCAAAGATGTCAGCCTTAGGTAGACGCGCGGAAGGCCCCGCGCTCGCTTTAATAGCGGTAATGATCTGGCTTGAACGGGCCAGTCTGCGGCAGCCCGAGATAGGCCGCCTGCGCGGGCGTGAGTTTGGTCAACTTGGCGCCGATCTTATCGAGGTGGAGGGCAGCGACTTTTTCGTCGAGATGTTTTGGCAAGGTATAGACCTTGCGATCATATTGACCCTGCTTGGTCCACAGTTCGATTTGCGCCAAGGTCTGATTTGTAAACGAGGCCGACATTACGAAGGAAGGGTGTCCCGTCGCATTGCCGAGATTGACGAGCCGACCTTCCGACAAGAGGATGATCCGCCTGCCACCCGGAAACTCGATCTCGTCGACCTGCGGCTTGACATTGTACCATTTGAAATTGCGCAGTCCCGCGACCTGGATCTCGGAATCGAAATGACCGATGTTGCAAACGATCGCGCGATCCTTCATCGCCCGCATGTGGTCGACCGTGATGACGTCGACATCGCCGGTGCAGGTCACGAAAATATCGGCGCGGGGCGCCGCATCCTCCATTGTTGTGACCTCGTAGCCCTCCATCGCCGCCTGCAAGGCACAAATCGGATCGACTTCGGAAACCAGCACGCGGCATCCCGCGTTGCGCAGCGAGGCAGCTGAGCCCTTTCCGACGCCGCCGAAGCCCGCGATCATCGCGACCTTGCCCGCCATCATCACGTCGGTGCCGCGGCGAATGCCGTCGACAAGCGATTCCCGGCAGCCGTAAAGATTGTCGAACTTCGACTTGGTGACCGAATCATTGACGTTGATCGCGGGCCAAAGGAGCTTGCCGTCGCGCTCCATCGAATAAAGCCTGTGGACGCCGGTCGTCGTTTCCTCGCTGACGCCCTTAATGGCATGGCCGCATTTCGCGTACCAGCCGGGAATAGAGGCGAGCCGTTGCTTGATCGCCGCGAAAAGAACCTCTTCCTCCTCGTTGCCCGCTTTGTCGAGAAAAGCCGTGTCGCCCGCCTCGGCGCGCACGCCGAGATGAATGAGCAGCGTGGCGTCGCCACCATCGTCCAGAATGAGGTTCGGCGTGCCGCCCTCGCTCCACTCGAAGATCTTATGGGTGTAATCCCAATAATCGGCGAGGCTTTCGCCCTTGATGGCGAAGACCGGCGTGCCGGTCGCGGCGATCGCGGCGGCGGCATGGTCTTGGGTCGAATAAATGTTGCAGGAGGCCCAGCGGACATCGGCGCCGAGCGCCTTCAACGTCTCGATCAACACGGCGGTCTGGATCGTCATATGCAGCGACCCGGCGATCCGCGCGCCCTCGAGCGGCTGGCTCGCACCATATTCGGCGCGAACCGTCATCAAACCCGGCATTTCGGTTTCCGCGATCGCAATTTCCTTGCGGCCCCAAGCGGCAAGCCCGATGTTGGCAATGGCGTAATCATTGGACGAGTGGGTCATGGGCTCCTGGCGCTCCGGAATAGAGATTCCGGGTCTATAACAGGCTCCCGCGAAAGAGGCAATAAAGATATAAGCAAGTCTTTATGTGGATGTTCCCAAGGTGAATATTCTCAATATCCCGCCATTCACGCCCCTGGTTTCGCCCATTTCAGAATCGGGGTTCGCGCCGCGCGGGTCTCGTCGAGGCGGCGGCGGGGCGCATAATGAGGCGCGCCGGCAAAGCGCCCGGTGTCCCCGCGCTTCGCGGCAAGTGCCAGATCGCGCAAGGCGGCGACGAAAAGATCGAGCGAGGCTTTCGATTCCGACTCGGTCGGCTCGATCAGCATCGCGCCATGCGCCACGAGGGGGAAATAAATCGTCATCGGGTGAAAGCCTTCATCGATCATCAACTTGGCGAAATCGAGCGTCGTGAGGCCGGTAGTCTTCAGCCATGTCTCGTCGAATAAAACCTCGTGCATGCAGGGCCTGTCGCCGAAAGGTCCGGACATGAGATCCTTGAGGCAGGAGCGGACATAATTCGCGTTCAGCACGGCATCTTCGGCGGCCTGCCGCAAGCCGTCGGCGCCATGCGACAGCATATAGGCAAAGGCGCGCACGAACATCCCCATCTGGCCGTGGAAGGCCGCGATCCGGCCAAGTGCGCCGGGCGCCTCGCCGGGATGCTCGACGAGGCGCCACTCGCCCGCGTCCCGGCGGAGGAACGGCACCGGCGCGAAAGGCGCAAGCAGCGACGACAGGACGACCGGGCCAGCGCCGGGTCCGCCGCCGCCATGCGGAGTCGAAAAGGTCTTGTGGAGATTGATATGCATCGCATCGACGCCGAGATCGCCCGGGCGCGTCTTGCCCATGATCGCGTTGAAATTCGCCCCGTCGCAATAGAAATAGGAACCCGCCTCATGCACCAAAGCGGCGATTTCGGCGGCATCCTTCTCGAAGAGGCCGCAGGTGTTGGGATTGGTCAGCATGATCGCGGCGACATCTGGCCCGAGCCTGTTCTTGACTTCGGCTGGGTCAAGTGTGCCATCAGGGCGCGCGGGAAGCGGACACACCTCGAATCCGGCGCCCGCCGCCGAGGCGGGATTGGTGCCATGCGCCGACTCCGGCACGAGAACGATTTTGCGGGCGAGGGCCTCCCCCTTGGCGGCGATCGCGGCCTTGATCGTCATCATGCCGCAGGCCTCGCCATGCGCGCCCGCTCTCGGCGGCATGGCGACGGCGTCCATTCCGGTCATGACCATCAGCCAGCGGGCGAGCTCGGCGATAAGTTCAAGCGC
>JRHI01001935.1_pt1 | contig 15606 bp, 17 predicted proteins | sample 215371 | NCBI WGS metagenome assembly JRHI01 (sample SAMN02929681, study PRJNA255918) | sediment metagenome | biome: cave system; feature: Ice Cave; material: Sediment; isolation source: sediment from deep within a dark volcanic ice cave with no known source of... ...
TCTTGCTTTTGCTCTCACAACACTTGACGGCTACTCTTTACCAACCATAACTTCTGTTGATTTTATAATCACAACAACAGAGTCACCATCCTTGAGGCTGAGGTGTTGAGCCGAGCCAAGGGTGATCGCTGAAACGATTTGCTGACCGTCTGGCAGTTCAACAACGACTTCGGCCATCACGGCTCCGAGCTTCACACTTTTAACTGTCCCCTTCAACTGGTTACGGGCGCTGATTTTCATAGCTATAATCCTTTCGTTTACATGTATACCCATCCACGATCCATTTTGAGATGGAAGGTGATGTCAATATCGTGTTGCATCTGTAGATAATAGATGTCCAAAAGTAAATTATATCACAGGGCTATGTTAACGTGTTGCAGGTTTCTCTCCCCAGACGGTGAGTAGGGACCAGTATGCGCAGAAATCCTCTGCTTGCATCTCCTGCACGGCTTGTTCGTAGAGGCTCTCTATATTTTCTTTGCCGCCGCCGACTCCTCATTTGAGCATAAATGGCTGTAAGAGTTTGAAGGCGACTTTCAGGTCGTGAAAGAAGCTCTCATTTGCATCTGTTCCGTAGGAGAAATCAACGCTGTGAGCTTTTCTTTGGATGCGAATAACACCGCCTGGACGCAAAATACGCATACATTCTTTGAGGAAAACGGGCCAGACAGTAGGTAGCATGAACGCTACAATGAGCCGAGTATTGACCAAGTCAAAGGATTCGTCAGCAAATTCGAGTGGCTTCAGGGCATTCAATACCTGAAAATGGGCGTTGCTGAGTCCTTGTACTTTGGCTTGTCCCTGCGCGTAGGCGATTATCTTCTGGCTAATATCGCCTCCATAGACATCCTTATTGGGGTATTGGAATGCAGTTTCCATCACCCAGCCGCCAGGGCCGCAGGCGATATCAAGGATTTGATGAATACCATCCAAGTTCGCACGTTCTGGAAAGAGGCCGCCCATGCCAGTTATGAGCAGGTTATCCTGACGCATGAGGCGAGCTAATTCAGCTGCACTTTCTGAGTCTATGAGATAGGTGTTGTCACTATTGCCCTGGTTCTCTGGTGTTGCCATCTTGTGTGTTCCTTCGTTCATCTCTATCTATCGATACGGTGTTTTGTTTCTGTATAAGAGTGTTGCCAGAAAGGGAAGTTGAGGAGGTCCTCCTCAATATCTTGCCAAGCAAGTTCTTCTGCTTTTACCATGTTGAGCCGCTGACTGCTGTCTGCTGTCTGGACGATTATGGCTAGCACGCGCTGCCGAAACTCTGCCAACAATGGCTCTTGCTGAGCAGCGGAGGGCATAATATGTAGCTCAATGTGCGCCAGATCAAAAAACTCGTTGTGCTCAAAGGCTAATGCAAGTAGGTTGGCATAGCGTTCAATGAGTGAAATTCGGACTGTCGAAAAATAGTGTTTTTGGGTGCTCGACACCAATAAGCATCCGACTATGCCTTCTCCACCTCCACGCATGATAGGGGCAGCGGCTGCACTCTTTTCAAAATCAAACCATTGTGCAGGAAATAGGCCTTCTCCTTCTTCAGGGCTTTGAATAGCCAGTGGACGACAGCGTGAAACAATGGCTCCCGACAAAGAATCGGCACCCAAGAAAACCGATTTTTGTGCTAAATCCCGCTTCCAGGGTGGGTTTCCAATGCCAATACCCTCACGTAAGCTACGGACAGGATTGCCAGGCTTAGGTGGAGAGCAATGAACAAGGCTGATAGACATTCCCTCACGCAAGGGATCAAGGTGCTCTAGCGCTTGCTGTAAAATAAGATCGAAGAGTGACTGTGTACGGAGTGCTTTGGGAAGTTGTGCAAGGGCTTGCAGAACGCGATCATAGAAAACTGAGGGAATCTCATCTGTCGCAGGAACGGAGGAACTCTGCACATCTTGAGAAAAAATATCTCCGAATTCTTTCATCAATAAAGTTTTCATTTCATCGTAATGCTGTGGTATGGTCTGTGGTAAAAGGCGCAAGCTTTGCAGGCGGGGTTTGAATTCGCCGGTTGCCCAACGTGCCAGAGTGACAGGGCTAACATTCATTTCTTGTGCGATGCGTTGCCGCTCAGATTGACGAGTGATGACCTGTCTAAGTAAGTCTCTCCAATTGTCGTCTATCATAACTTTCTTCGTTTCTTAGCTCATAGAGTATGTTTTTAGCAACAACACATGTATCATACCAGGTACTGAGCAAAATGACTACCATTCTTTTTCCTATCCATACCCCTTGACAAGCGCATAACAAACAGCTATACTCAATATAGCAAATAGCTATGTGAGGATGTGCGATGAATTTAGCGGAGAAAATCAAACATTTACGCGAAGTTGAAGGCGAACTGCGCGGCTTGAATCGGCCTATGACACAAGTGGAGGTTGTGACGGCTATGCAGGGAGAACTCAACGAAAGTATCAGCCAAGCGTACATGTCACAATTGGAGCGCAATAAGCGACTCCATTTGACAGCATCAACGCGTGACTTGCTCTCGCGTTTCTTCAAGGTGCACCCTGGTTATCTGGTGAGCGACCCTCCCGACTTCAGCACAGACCTGCTGAACGATATGGAGCACTCATCCGAAGACCGTCTAGGCACTTGGTTGACTGCCAGTGCCGAGGAATGGCGCAGTGAGCCAGCACTCTACGATTTCCTGTTGCACCTCGCCCAAGCAGAGGACGCACTCCGTTACATCGAACTCTTCCGTGTACTTATGAGTTTACCTGTAGACGAATTAGCGACCATTGTTGAAGCTATTACCGACCACAGCAGTAGCAATGGGCACGTTGAGAACATAGATATCATTCATCTAGATTAAGGTTGTATTTTTCGGTTATACTGCGTCTATATACATAGGACTCTGCTTTGCACGCTACAGGTCATAAGGAAACGCAGAGCGGCAGGAATAGTGTAGATAGAGCCGAAAAATAGTGAGTCAGCAAAAATAGTGGGCCATCATAAGGAAGGGTTCAGACGCATGACACAGAGCCAGTATAGCTCTTCTGGACATCGACACTGTATACAAACACTGCGTCGTAGTCCACTTTTACAGCGCTATCCGCTACGAATACCGCTGTTCTTTGTGCTCGGCTCGGTGTTACTTATCCTTATGAGTTTTTCGACAAACGCAGTTATTCCTGTTTTAGCGTTTATCGGAGTGCCATCAACACTCCTGTGTCTCTCACTAGCCTTTGTGCTGGGCATCGTTGGTATCCTTATCGGCATTATCAGCATGATTGAAACTTTTGAGCGACATTATTCACAACAGGCTGTGATGTTTCCTAAGCCAAAGGAGCATAGCTATGATCGCTAACGATCCACTATCGCAGTTACTCATTGGCTGCTTTCTCTTCGGTTTGCTCTTTCTTGTCATCACGACATTGTTAGGCAACCTGGGACATAGCGGACACGGAGGTCTTGGTCACGATGCAGATATCACCCATCATGGAGCACACGTCGTCACGCATCATGTAGGGGACCTCCAAGGCAAGGGTGTACATATTCATACCCATGCTCCATCTCATGCATCAACAGCCAAGGGCGGTTCACCAGCGAGCCAGGGAAATACCTTCGCGCTCTTCTCCTACCTCAATCCTACCTCGGTCGTGTTATTCCTACTCGGTTTTGGCTTTTTCGGCTATGTCTTTCATAATACAGCATTACTAGCCTTACCACTCACGCTCATACTTGCTTTTGTGTGTGGCGTGATTGTGGCAGCTTTACTGCTGGCTATGATCAGTCGCGTCTTTGGAGATAGCGAAGGAGCAACAATACAAGACGTATCAGACCGAACAGGCATGCTCGGTAAGGTGAACGTGACCATTCAGCAGGATGGCCTGGGTGAGGTACTGTATATCTCACCTGGTGGAATGCGCAAAAGCGTTCCGGCTCGCAGCATCGATGGACGCCGTCTCGAACGCGATCAAGAGGTCGTCGTCGTCAACTATCAACACGGTATTGCCGAGGTAGATACCTGGGATCATTTTGTCGATCAGGATCATGACCAAGCTGATACTACTCATGTATCAGACACGGTCAACAGCACCGACTCTTCTAAAGCTGATGAGTTGGCTGAATTACGTGCATTGCTCGATGAGTCCAATAGAACAGATACAAATTTAGTTATGAGAAAAGATCAGCAAAAGGAGTAACGCCATGCCCCTAATATATATTATTGGTATTGTGACCCTTGTTATCGTTGCCATCTTGCTCCTTCAAACTGTCGGTCGCCTGCTACGTAAAGTGGGCCCCAACCAAGCATTGATCGTCTTTGGTGCGGGTGGAACGAAAGTTATCACAGGTGGTTCGCACTTTGTGATCCCCTTGTACCAGCGTGCGCAAGACTTCTCGCTTGAGTTAATGTCCTTCGACGTGGCGCCACAGCAAGACCTGTACACGACACAAGGTGTGGCAGTCAACGTTGAGGCTGTGACACAGATCAAAGTGCGCTCTGATAAGGAAAGCATTACGACTGCTGCCGAGCAGTTTCTGAGCAAGCCCCAAGATGTACGCGAGAATCTGATTCGCCTCGTTATGGAAGGCCACCTGCGCGGTATTGTTGGTCAGCTAACCGTCGAAGAACTGGTCAAAGACCCTGAAAACGTCGGTTCCAAGATGCTCAAAACTGTTACACCTGATATGGAGAAGATGGGCCTTGAGGTCATCTCCTTCACGATCAAGGATGTGCGCGACAAGAACGAGTACATCGCTAACATGGGTCGCCCACAAATCGCGCAGATTCGTATGCAGGCCGACATTGCAGCTGCTCTTGCCTTGCGCGACACGCAGATACAGCAGGCCAACGCCTCTCGTGAAGCTGCCGTCGCCAAGTCTGCGGCAGACCAGGAACGTGTCAAAGCGGAAGCTGAGTCACTCGCATTGCAGGCAGCGTCTCAGCGTAACCTCTCTCTGAAAAAAGCTGAGTTTGATGCCGAGGTCAAGCGACAGCAAGCAGCCGCTGACAAAGCCTATGACATTCAGGCCAACATATCACAGCAACAAGTCGTGACAGAGGCTATCAAGGTCACAGAGGTTGAGAAGAACGCACAGATTAAAGTGCAACAGGCCGAAATCCAACGCCGCGAACTCGAACTGCAAGCGACCATTCAGAAGGCAGCTGAGGCTGAGCGCCGCCGTATCGAAACCGTCGCCGAAGCCGAACGCCAACGTCTCGTGCTTGAGGCACAAGGTCAAGCCGATGCGACGAAAGCACGTGGTATTGGTGATGCAGAGGCAACTAAGGCGCGTGGTTTTGCCGAAGCAGAAGCAAACCGCGCACGTGGTCTCTCCGAGGCAGAAGTCATTCGCGCACGTGGTCTCTCCGAGGCAGAAGTCATTCGTGCTAAAGGTGAAGCAGAAGCCGATGCCATGAAAGTCAAGGCTGCTGCCTTCCACGAGTACAACCAGGCCGCCGTCCTCGACAAACTGCTCACTGGTATGCCCGAAATCGTCCGTGCCATCGCCGAGCCGTTGAGCAAGGTCGATAAGGTCACAATCGTCTCCACGGGCGGCGATGGTCACAATGGAGGAATTGGAGCCAGCCGTCTCACTGGAGATATTGTGAACATAGTTGCCCAGGTACCAGCGCTCTTCGAGTTGCTCAGTGGCACACGCATCGGCGATCTGATGAGCCGCGTACCGGCCCTGTCAGGCCAAAACGAGCCGGTCAAAGCCAATGGCACCGCCAATATGGTAGAATCGGCAACAACCGACAAATAACCAACGGTAGGGGCCCCATTCATGGCGCCCGTCGTCCACATGGTCAACGTCATGGACATTGTGCATCGCCACGATGGCGCCATGAATGGGGCCCCTACGACGAGATGGGCACCATGATTTGTGCCCCTACCATCAATTACGGAAAATCATATAATTATGGAGTATCTTGATGAACTTGTTGGAACGTGTGCTCACCTTGCTGCGTGCCAATCTCAACACCGTTGTTGAGAAGGCCGACGATCCCGAAAAAGTTTTGCAGCAGTTACAACTCGACATGCGTAATCAGTTGGTACAAGTGAAAACGCAGGTCGCTACTGCTATTGCCGAGGGCCATAAGCTGCAAAAACGAAGTAAGGAACGGCAAGCTGAGGCCGCTCTGTGGATGAAAAAAGCAGAGCAAGCCATCCAACAGGGGAATGATGACGCAGCACGCAGAGCACTGACACAGCATAATGATATTCTCAAGCAGAGCCAACGCTATGAGCAACAACAAAAAGAGCAAGAGCAATTGGTGCTGACCATGCGTAATGCGCTTCGTCAACTAGAGGCAAAATTGGCAGAGGTTGAAACCACTATCGATCTGCTCACAACGCGCAAACGTAATGCACTCCTCCAGCAGCGCGTCTTTGATGCATTGAACAAGAACACTGGCGCCAAAGACAAGGAACGCACCAGTAAAGCACAGGATGCGGTTATGGAAGCCGAGGCGCGAGCACGAGCCTTAGCCGAACTTCATACTCGTGATCTGGATGTCCAACTCGATCAACTCAGTCAGGATCAGGGTGTCGAACAGCAGCTGCAGAACTTAAAAACAAAGCATCGCCCTCGCACTGCGCAGGACATACCTTTATTACATGAAGGTAATCCCCATCCCTCATCCTTACTTCGCCCACAGCCACAAGCTGACGATCCGGTGAAAAAACATCATGATACCGAACCTGTCAACACAACTTCTGATGCCAACACTCCCTACGCGCCTACAACCAAAGACATCGAACGCTTGAAGAAGTTGCTTGAAGCTCGTCAGAACACCTCATCTTCTTAAAAAGAAAACCTGTACTACTTATTGAATAATAACGCGAAAGCAACAATAATAACCAGGGCAATGAAAATACCCACCATAAAAGAGAAACGATTGTTCTTCTGCTCCTCTTCCGTTTTTGGCGCTTTCTCACTCATGGCTCTATTCCTTCTTTTCTAGTCTAGCGTAAGGCCGCACTAATAGCACTCTCGACATTCGTCATCACTTCCAGGCTCTGGGCAGGGTCTGCCTCACGGGTCGTAATCAACACTTGGAAGATATTCTTCTCTGGAATTACTAGGCGCATCAGGATATGACGATCCTCACTAGTGATGATCGTATTCTGATAGTTTCCCCAAGCTCCTTGATCGATTGATTGTAAGATACTCTTTAAGATGATGCTAAAATGCTTACACATACGCGAGATATCTAGATCGTTCACCGCTGCCTGCGCAATCGTTTGTCCTTCCAGACTTACCACCGCCGCTGCGATAAAACCATTGATTGAATAGCCCAATGTTTGCAATGCGGTTACTAAGGCAGGATAGTTATAATTGCGCCGCATAGCTCGTTGCGGGCCAGTTGAACTAATGGCCGAATGGAGTCCCCTCTCTTGAGTGCTTCTCTTGGGGAGAGTATCATTCATTGCTGGTGTACTATTCAAGCTTTGTAAAGGTCCGTTCTTTCCCACAGAGTGCAATGTTTCATCGGATGGCTGCCATTCCGCCGAAGCTGGTGGCTGTATCCTCTGCAGTGATGCAGTTACTCCATCCTTGGAAAGCTTCGCCTGTCCTCCGGTCGTCCCCGCCTTCTGTTCGCGTCCAATCGGTTCAGTCGTTTTCATCGTAGGTTGAGGTGGCTGCCATTCGGCGGATGATGGCGGAAAGGGACTGAAAGGGCTGGAAGTATTGAGAGGCACTGAACTTACTGGTACTACAGGCATATGTGTACTTCCTGTGAGTGCCGCAGGATGCACCGCTGGCAATTCGGTTGCGGTTGGCTGATCCGTTAACCATGAGGGTAAATCTGCGCGTTGGCTGGTGGCAGGCACTTTATGTATCGTCGCAGGCACACTATTACCATTCGTTCCATTCCTTCCATCTGCGCCAAAAGCTGAAGAGGTGGCTTCGTTAGTATGCACAGGACGGAGGCGTACATTTCGCGGAGCACCTTGCATCCCATTCGCCATACCAGAGAACTTGCCCGTCTGCTGCCACCATTCTTTTGGTGGTGTGCTTTGCTCCTGTATAGACGCCTCTCGTGTCGGGGCTACTGGTATTGCAGGTGGTGCGATGTTCTCTTGTTCCATATGTTCAGTTAGCACTTGAAATGGCGTATCATCATCTTCCAACAGTGGTGTCAATGGCACAGAAGGAGGCGTAACTGCTATTTGTTTACCACTGAGTTGCTGCTGCATATTTGCATACTTCGTGCGATACTGCAATGCCTGAAAAATCAAGCGTGACAGCGGTTGTGTCACATTGGGAGTAATCTGCTCATTCCAAGCTTGGTGAATGACCGTGCCATTCTTATGCGCCGCTAAAGCAAAAAAGGCTTCCTCGCCAAGTAACATGCCATACTCAGCCCACACCAACTCGCCTCCCTGAAAGCGCAACGTCCCGTGCTCTTCTAAACCGGTGCTCACGAGCAAAGTGATGCTCTTGTGGCTCATCGTCACAATCTGAATCACATCCAAAAGATCAAAAGAAGCCAGATTCGCTGAGAAACCTGTCTGTTGGAGTAGACGACGCAACTCTTCTTTTAACAGATGCAGATCAAGAGGTCGCTCTAAATAGCCCACAGCTCCATTTTCTAGTACCTGGGCATGATAAGAATCCCTGTCAATAGCGCCAACCATGAGAACTCGCAACTGAGGACGATAGGAACGCAGCCATTGCAGCAGTTCAAAGCCATCCGTGCCAGGAGTCTTTAGGTCACAAACAACGATATCGTACTCCTCGGACCAAAGTATGCGCATAGCCTCTGCAGTCGTGGTCACTCCTTGCGCACGATAACCATCCTTGCGCAGAGAGTTGACGATATTCCGATTGAGATTCTCTTCATCCTCAACGATAAAAATACGCCATGATTCAGCCATTATGCCACCGCCGATTGTAGTTTTTGGAATTTTCAGTACTCGAAGAGTGTATCACGATGTCATAGATATGACAAGATGCTGGTTACGTTGTGCTTCTTTTCCCAAACATGCTATACTCGGAATATATCTGTAATAGACGCTACATTGGCAATAATTCGGATATTTTCGAGAGGAAGCGTGTATATGATAGAGCACAACATACCACAAGACACCTGGAAACAACTCGCAGGCAATGCCGCCGCACAACTCATCCAGAATGATATGCTTGTTGGATTGGGCACCGGTTCAACCGCAAACTACTTTATCTATGCCCTTGCGAACCGTCTACAACAGGGTTTGCGTATTGCGGGCGCGGTTCCCAGTTCACAGGCAAGCAAAGACCTTGCAACCAATCTAGGCATTCCACTCACCGATCTTGATACCCATCCCGAACTTGATCTCTATATTGATGGTGCCGATGAAATCGACCCACAACTCCATCTTCTTAAAGGGGCTGGTGGTGCCCTGGTGCGCGAAAAGATCGTTGCAACCTCTGCACACAGTTTCATAGTCATAGCCGATATTACCAAACAGGTGCCCCAACTCGTGCAACGCTTCCCCATTCCCGTTGAGGTCGTCCCCTTCGGCATGACCCCCGTGCGCAAGCGCTTAGAGGCCCTTGGAGCAATTGCCACCGTTCGTCAACTCGCTGGTGGCCTCTTTATTACCGACAACAACAACGTCATCCTGGACTGCACTTTCCCCAACGGCATTTCCGACCTGGACAGCTTGCAAGCCAACATCAAAAGCATCGTCGGCGTCGTCGAGACAGGACTCTTCCTACACATTGCTCGCGAAGCGATTATCGGAGGCCCTAATGGGGTGAAAACATTTACCGTCCCCTCCTGAAAAAGAAATAGGGTGCTCGTCACTTTTTTGCAGACAGTCCGCCGTCCTCTTCGTAAGAAATTTATGCAGATGTTTTTTCACGAACGGATGAAGAAATACCGCCGTTTGCATAGTCTCTGTGCCAATGATATACTGTGGCAACAGGCGTGCCCGGTGTTCTGACCAGTCAGAAACAGGAGTAGACGAAAGATGCGAGTAGTCACCACGGTTCAGGACATGGTGAAAGAGCGCTCGAAGTGGACAAGCTCAGACAAGATCGGCTTTGTCCCCACGATGGGGTATCTGCACGAAGGGCATCTTTCGCTCGTCCGTCAAGGACGAGCAGAGAACAAGGTACTCATCGCTAGTATCTTCGTTAATCCCACACAGTTTGGCCCTAGTGAAGACCTGGAGCGCTACCCTCGCGATCTACCCCATGACCTACATATGCTCGAAAAGGGTGGCGTAGATATTGTCTTTACTCCTACAGCCGCTGAAATCTACCCACCGGGTTTCGTAACCTACGTTGAGCCAACAGGACCACTCACTGAGTCGGCAGAGGGCGCTCATAGACCAAGTCATTTCCGTGGCGTAGCTACTGTTGTCCTAAAACTCTTTCAGATCGTACGACCACACCAGGCGTATTTTGGACAAAAGGATGCACAACAAGTGGCAGTTCTCGCGCATATGGTCAACGACTTCAATCTTCCAATCATGCTACAGATATTACCAACCATACGCGAAGCCGATGGCCTAGCAATGAGTAGCCGTAATGCCTATCTTGACACAGAGAACCGTGTTGCTGCACAAGTACTCTACCGAGCACTACAGGCTGGTCGTCAAGCATTTGACACTCACCTAAGCGGCAGTTCACAAGCAGTGGTACAAGCAATGATTGACACAGTTGCGGCAGAACCAAAAGCACACCTAAACTACGCTGAGGTCCGGGACCCCTACAGCTTTGTGCCCATAGAGACTCTCCGTGCCCCCGCACTACTCATAATTGCCGTTGAGATAGGCCCAACACGCTTGATTGACAATTTTCTCTTGCGTGCCGATGGACGTTGGGATATAGGCATCCCCACCTCTGAATAGGGAATCTCTACAGTACGAATCTACACAACATCTAACTCTTTAGACGAGAAGAAGGATTAACTATGCGGAACAAAATGACCGTACCCATTGTCAGAGCACGCAAAGGTAAGAACAAACTTACGATGGTAACTGCTTACGATACGCCGACAGCCCGTATTGCTGACCGAGCCGGAGCCGATATTATCCTGGTAGGAGATTCGTTGGGTAATGTCGTATTAGGCTATGATGATACGCTCTCTGTCACGGTGGATACCATAATTCATCATGCGGCGGCTGTGACACGTGCGAAACCCAGTGCTTTAGTAGTCGCCGATATGCCCTGGCTGAGTTTTCACCTATCAGTAGAAGAGACAATCCGCAACGCAGGGCGTATTATGCGCGAGGCCCAAGCCGGAGCCGTGAAATTAGAAGGCGGCAGGAAACGACTCAAGATGGTCGAAGCACTTCTCGCTACTGAGATTCCAGTTATGGGGCACCTGGGACTTACGCCACAATCGGTTCACGCGATGGGTGGCTATAAAGTGCAAGGCAAAGATACTGAGGCGGCCCGCGATTTGCTAGCCGATGCCCGTGCCTTAGCAGACGTCGGCGTATTCGCCATAGTTTTAGAGGGCATCCCTGCTAGTCTCGCACAAATCATTACAAACGAGATACAGGTTCCCACTATCGGTATAGGTGCCGGACCACATTGCGATGGTCAAGTGCTTGTTTTTCATGACGTGTTGGGCCTGCAAGACGTCCAAACGCCAAAGTTTGTGCGGCAGTATGCTCACCTAGCTGATACAGCCACTGAAGCCCTTCAACGCTTCTTTGCAGACATCCAATCTGGCACATTCCCTTCAGAAGCCGAGAGTTACCATACACAAGAGAGAGTTACACAGACATTCCATACCCCTGAGGAAAAACAGGATTAGCATGTAAAGAAGAGGCATTTCATAGGGCACTCGTAAAGGGATGCCCCTACAATGATACGATGTAAGGAAGAAACAATCATGCCACACGTCTATTACGATGCTGACGCTAATCTAGAACTCATCCAAGGGAAGCGCGTTGCCGTGATTGGTTACGGAAGTCAGGGACATGCACATGCCCTCAACATGCGTGATAACGGCTGTAACGTTGTCGTGGGACTCCCTGCTAAAAGCAAAAGTCGTGAGAAAGCAGAGGCTGAAGGATTACACGTCATGACACCTATTGCCGCCACCGAGCAGGCAGATATTATCATGCTCCTCGTCCCCGATGAAAGGCACCACGAGATATTTAAGCATGATATTCTACCAGCGCTAGCAGTTGGCAAAACACTGCTCACGGCCCATGGTTTTAGCTTACACTACTCGCAGATCGTTCCTCCACCTGAGATTGACGTTGTGATGGTTGCACCGAAAGGCCCTGGTCAAATGCTACGCCAACTTTTCACTCAGGGGCTTTGTATCCCTGCTCTCTGGGCTATTCATCAGGATGCAACGGGCAATGCCGAGGCCATCGCATTGGCCTATGCCCGCGCCATTGGTTGCACACGCGCAGGTGTGCTACGCACCACCATTGCCGAGGAGACTGAAACAGACCTTTTTGGCGAACAAACAGTACTCTGCGGCGGTGTCACAGCCTTGATTCGGGCAGCCTTCGAGACATTGGTAGCGGCTGGCTATCAACCAGAAGTAGCATTCATTGAGTGTATGCACGAGTTGAAACTTACGGTAGATCTCATGTACACAGGTGGCATGAATCACATGCATAAATCTATTAGCAACACTGCTGAGTATGGCGAATATGTCTCCGGTCCGCGCATTGTCGATGCGCGAACCCGTGCTGAGATGCAAAAAATTCTGCAAGATATTCAAGATGGTACCTTTGCTTCACATTGGATTCTTGAAAATCAAGCTGGTCTTCCTAGCTTCCAAGCGATGCGTCACACGAGTAATCACCACCAGATAGAACAGATTGGCCGTGAAGTACGTTCCATGATGCCATGGTTAAAGGCAACAAATGAAAAACCTACTAATGCTTGAAACAAAAAATATCTAAGTAATGTGCTGCTGCAACTGCACATTGCACACATACAAGAAATCATCTTATGCCAAATCCATTACAGACCCACCAGATACAAGCTATCATAGAGACAGCCGCTACCCTCATTGATGAAGCCATCACCTTTTTGCAGGGCATGATTCGCATTCCCACCATCAACCCATCGGGCAATGCCTATCCTGAATGTGCCCATTACATCGGCAACCATCTACAAGCATTAGGTTATGCCGTCGCATATATTGACCTGACCGCCACTGAGATAGCCGAACTCGCACCCTATGGGAATGGCATGCCACGCACCAATGTGCTCGGACGCCTGCACGGTTCACAAGAAGCACCTGTGATGCATTTCAATGGGCATATGGATGTCGTACCTGTCAGTCCTGGCTGGTCAACCGACCCTTTCGGCGGTGAGATTCATAACGGACGCATCTATGGACGTGGCACCTCCGACATGAAAGGTGGTATCGCCGCTCAAGTCTATGCTATAGAAGCCATCAGACGCGCTGGCCTACAACTCTGTGGCACAATTGAACAGAGCGGCGTCGTTGATGAAGAGAGCACAGGTAATCGCAACGCAGGTATGGGTCTGCTCGTCGAGCGTGGCTATATTTCCCCACAGCATACAACCTATGTAGTCATCACTGAGCCGTTGCATGTTGACAATATTTGTCTTGGGCATCGCGGCGCTCTCTGGGGCGAAATTACCACCTTTGGGCGCCAATCGCACGGCAGCACACCAGAGCGCGGCGTCAATGCTATCGAACACATGGCGGGTTTCATCAACAAGGCTACACACGAACTCAAGCCGCGCCTACAGCAACGAGTAAATCGAGAGCCAGTTGTACCGGCCAGCGCCAGCACGGCCAGCCTCTCATTCAACCTCCTGCACGGTGGCACTAACATCAATAGCGTACCCGATTCATGCACCGTTCAGTTTGATCGCCGTCTCGTCATGGACGAAACCCTAGACGATGCTCGTCGTGAGCTGCAAGAGCTTCTCGAACGCCACGCCCGCACTATCCCCGATTTTCGCTACACCTATAAAGAGCGTTACGCCACCGACGCCATCTGGGTAAGCGCCAACACACCGCTTGTCCATGCCTTTACCAACGCCATTCAGCACGTCACAGGTCACGCCCCCGGCTACGTCTGTAGCCCCGGCACCGACGACCAGCGTTTCGTCGTACGCGATGCAGGCATCCAACAATGCATCGTCTACGGCCCCGGCGAAATCACCCAAACTCACATCATCGACGAATCCCTCGCCATCAGCGACCTACTCACATCCATCAAAGTCATGGCCCTAGCAACCGCCACATTGCTAGGCGTCACATCGTAATCGAAAAAATTGGATAATATGAGACCTATTTGAGAACACATCTCCTCCTCTTTGAAAGGTTGATTGAACATGGCTATCGTACTTCAATCAATCCTTTTGAGTCATCGTAGCTTACGCTACGAAACCTGTAGCACCGCAAGCGTATTACCGGCAGGGTCTTTAAACCACGCGATATCCGGCCCCAAATTTCTGGCGCGGCCACGGAGGATGCCCTTTTCGTCAGTTGGTGGGCCGTCTTCGTAGTGCTCAAACCGCACGCCCCGGTTGGTGAGTTCATCCACCGCTTCGTCGATGGTATTCACCACAAAGTTTAAAATGGTGAACGTAGCTGGTTGGTGGTCGTCTTTGGGATAGGCAAACACCGTGCCGCCGTCCGGCAAATGCAGCCTTATTCCCACGCCTTCATCATCAACTTGTAATCCGAGTGTCTCGGTATAAAATGCTTTGGCCTTTGCCAAGTCGTTCACCGAAAAGCCGCTAAATGCCGATTTTGCTTGAAACATCGCTATTCTCCTTATGTTTTATCTAGCGCCACAGGCCGACGATAACAGTTATCACTACTAGTTTCACGAGCCAGTCACCGGCATGGATGGCAGCCATCTTCAATGGGACGTTTTCCCAGAGGATGGAACCCACCCATTGCATTGCGGAAAGCCCAATCCACAGCAAGATGCCAACCCGAAGATCACCTAGCCAGTCAACGCCCCCGATAAGCCTGATAAGGTACGCGAGTACCAGGGCGATGACCAGACTCTGCACAATCACAACGAGCATCTTCCATGGCTGCCGTTTCTGCATCGCCTCGGCAAAGGTGGCGCTCACCTTCGCTAGCTCCTTGCCAAACACGATGTACCACACCAAGCTCACTACAAATGCCGCCACTGCCGCCACGACGACGGCCCAATAGTTTATTCCAAGCATACAGTAGCCTTCCTTCTGACATTCTTTTCGTCTTTTGTACGGACGTTCACACTGAGTAGACCTGAGGCGCACATGAGAGCAACGCACTCGCCCATTGCCTCAATTCCGTTTTCCTGGCATGTAGCGCCTTTACGTTTCTGCGGATTTGCTTGACAAGGAACAGTATAGCAGAAAAGGAGGGGAAAAACTTCTCCGATCCTGCTCTTTGGCCGCACAGACTTGACAAACCTCATATCAAAACAAGAACAACCTGAGGCGTTACAAATCGATGCCCTCAAAGAAGCAGGGATGGGAAATAGTTTCTGGATAAGATGACTGGATCAAAAGCAGAGCGGCAGAGCGCAAAGGACTTGACGAGGCTCCAGCGTATGCCATACTAGTCAGTTACGATTGATATGAATGGTCCCAACGGTAGGGGCAGCAATTCAGAGCGCCCATACGCATCAAGCGAAGATACAGCTGTGTTTTTTCAATGAGCACACACGGTTTCAGTAGGGACGGGGGAGGCGTGGCGGGATG
>JRHI01001936.1_pt1 | contig 15604 bp, 19 predicted proteins | sample 215371 | NCBI WGS metagenome assembly JRHI01 (sample SAMN02929681, study PRJNA255918) | sediment metagenome | biome: cave system; feature: Ice Cave; material: Sediment; isolation source: sediment from deep within a dark volcanic ice cave with no known source of... ...
GCGTCGACGTCCATATTATCGAGCAGGATCACGTCGGCGCCCGCCGCGACGGCCTCCGCGGCATCGGCCAGTGTCGTCACCTCGACCTCGATCCGCAGCGTGTGGGGGGCGAACGCCCGCGCCTGCTGGAGGGCGCGGGTGACCCGGTCCGCGCCCCCAAGCGCGGCAAGGTGGTTATCCTTGATCAGGACGCCGTCGGCGAGCCCGACGCGGTGGTTATGCCCGCCGCCGTCGCGGACGGCCGCCTTTTCGAGGATCCGCAGCCCGGGCGTCGTCTTGCGCGTGTCGATGATGCGCGCCTTCGTCCCGGCGACCGCCTCGACGTAACGATCGGTGACGGTCGCGACGCCCGAGAGGCGCTGGAGCAGGTTGAGCGCCACGCGCTCGGCCATCAGCAGGCTGCGCGCCGACCCCACGACCTCGGCGACGATCATCCCCGCTGGGACGTGCGTTCCGTCCGTGACGCGGGGGATGAACGCGACGGCCGGGTCCACCCGGCGGAAGACGAACGCGGCGACGCCCAGACCCGACACAACGCCGGCCGACTTAACGAGGATCGCGCCGCGGGCCGTCGTCTCGACCGGGACGGTCGCCAGCGTCGTGACGTCTCCCGTCCCGATGTCTTCGGCAAGGGCGAGATCGACGATCGCCTCCCAGCCGGTCCGACCCGCGAGGATCGACGGCACGGCTTCGCTCGGTACCCGTGGCGCTGCTGGCGAAGGCTTGGGCACCCATTCGGCGTCGAGAATGGGCTTCACCCCCGACCGTGCCCAGGGGGCGCCCACCAACCCTGGGATTGGGGAGCCTGTGGTGGCATCCGCGGTCGGGTCAACCTCGGGTGGTGGAGGTGTGGGGGCAGCGGGGCCGGGCCGCGGCGCGTGCCAGCCGAGCCGGTGGCGGACCGTCTCGTCCGGTCCCGTGCGGCGGCCGATCAGCTTGAAGCCGCAGGCCTGATAGAACCCGAGCGTCCGATCGTCGGTGTCGACGATGAGGGGCCGCCTGCCCGATCGGCGCAACGCGTCCTGGAGGCAGGCGCGACCGTGGCCGCGGCGGCAGCGGTCGGGGGCGACGGCGATGGCCGCGACCTCGTTCGCCATGCTGACCCGGCGCAGGATGTAGACCGCGATCAGCTCGTCGTCGACGATCAGACCGTGGACCGTATTGTTCGGATCGTTGCGTGCCTCGGCCAGCAGCAACCGCCCGCGCTCGGCCGTTCCCTCGGGCGTGCAGGGGGCGAGCAGGGCCCCGGCCACCTCGTCCCACGTCGGGTCGAGCGGCTGCGGCGAGCGCGTTGCCGGCGCGATCGGATGGAGTGGTGTCGACGGTCCTATGTCGCTCATGGCAGCCGCAACAGATCCGCGAACGGCTTCGGGTCGCCGTACGGCCCGATCAGCGCCAGGCTCAGCCGGTCGCCGCGGAACAGCTCCTGGGCGAGCTGCTGGACCTCGGCGGCAGTGACGGCCTCGATCTTCTCCATCACCTCTTCCGGCGTGCGAATCTCACCGTAGGTCAACTCCTGGCTGCCGACCCACGAGGCGACCGAGCGGCTGTCTTCGAGCCCCATCAGGAGCCGCCCCTTGCGCAGCTCCTTCGTGTGGCGCAGCTCGTCCTCGGGCACGCCGTCGTCACGCAGCTTGCGCAGCTCCTCGACGATCGCGCCGATCGTCTCCTCGACCCGCTCCAGGTCGGTCCCGGCGTAGATGACGCCCTGCCCGACGTCGGCGTACGGCCGGAAGAAGCCGTAGACGGAGTAGACGAGACCGCGCTTCTCGCGGATCTCCTGGAAGAGGCGGGAGCTCATCCCGGAGGAGAGGATCGCTTCAATCGTCCCCTGCACGTAGCGGCGCTCGGTGCTATAGGGCAGCGCCGGCATCGCGATGCAGAGGTGGGCTTGCTCCGTTTCCCGCTCGACCACCCGCACGCGCGCCTCCGTCTGCGCCGTCGCGGTCGGCGCGAAGGCGTCGCCGGGGGCGTCGGGGCGCAGGTCGCCGAAGGAGCGCTCGGTCAGCGCGACGACGTCGGCGTGGCGGATCTCGCCGCCCGCCGCAACGACCAGGCGCTCCGGGCGGTAGTTGCGCCGCCAGTAGTCGACCATCGCCTCGCGGGTGATCGCGCCGACCGTCTCCTCGGTCCCGGCGATCGGCCGACCGACCCCGTCTGCACCCCAGACGACGTCGTCGATCACGTCGTGGACGAGATCCTCCGGCGAGTCCTCGACGGAGCGGATCTCCTCGACAATCACCGAGCGCTCCTTGTCGATCTCGGCCGGGTCGATCGCCGAGTTGCGGAGGATGTCGGCGAGGACGTCGTAGGCCAGCGCGAAGTGCGTGCTGGGCACCTTGCACCAGTAGTTCGTCGACTCGCGCCCGGTCGCGGCGTTGAGGATGCCGCCGACCCCCTCGATTTCCTGGGAGACCATCATCGGGTCCGGCCGCCGCTCCGTCCCCTTGAAGAGCATGTGCTCCAGGAAGTGGGAGACCCCCCCGATCGCGGGCCGTTCATAGCGCGAGCCGACGCCGTAGTAGAAGATCAGGCTGGCGGAGCGGACGCCGGTCATCGGGCCGGTGACGACGCGGACGCCGTTCGGAAGAACGGTTTTCTCGTAAAGCTCGGACAACAGTGGTCTCCTTGAAGCGGGCCGGTGGCCACCGGCGATCAGCCGGCAGCCGTGAGCGCGGTCTCGATGTACTGGACCAATGATCGCAGAGCGGCGTCCGCCGCCGCATCGACGACGGCCGCGCGATCGCCGGGGACGTGGTGCTCCTGGCAGATGGTCCCCCGCGGTCCCGCCACGGCAGTGTAGACCAGACCGACCGGCTTGCGCGCCGTTGCCCCGCCGGGGCCGGCGATCCCCGTCGTGGAGACTGCGACATCGACCCCAAAGGCGCGGCGCGCTCCCTCCGCCATCGACCGCGCGCATGCCTCGCTGACCGCCCCCGACGACGCGATGACCGCGGCCGGCACGCCCAGCAGCGCCGTCTTCGCCTCGTTGGCATAGGCGACAATGCTGCCGAAAAAGTAGTGTGAGCTGCCGGGGATGGCGGTGATTCGGTGCGCCACCTCGCCACCGGAGCACGACTCGGCAGCCGCGACCGTCAGACGCGGCTGATCGGCCAACAACTCGTTGAGCCGTGCCTGGGGCGACGGCGCGCCAGCGGAGTCGATGAGGGGACCTAAGGCGTCGGTCACGGTGTCGCTTCAGTCGCCGGCCAAGCACGGAGCGGTTCGTCATCGGGCGGCGAGTATAGCACGGGAGCGGCTCCAATCCCGGCGTCGCGGTTCTGTCGCGCGGGGCTCAACCCCCGCGCTGCCCCGGACCAACCCGGCTGAAGCCGGCTGCCTTGGTCGCCCCTCCCGTGCTCAGCTCCGCGCGGGGGACGGGCATTGCGCGATCGGAGCTTGACCCTTGTTCCCAGCCACGCCCGACCCCGCCCCTCATCTCCGTCCAGATTGGCGTCACTAGACGAGGTCGCCGGCGCGGCCGCCGACGAGGCGGACGGCGAGGAGCACCAGCATCGAGGCTGCCAGCAGCACCACCGCGAGCAAGAGCGCCGTTTCGAGGTCGCCGCCCTGGTAGCGGCCGTAGATCGCGAGCGGCATCGTTTGGGTGCGCCCCGCGAAACTGCCGGCGAACATGATCGTCGCGCCGAACTCACCGACCGCGCGGGCCCAGGCCAGCACGGCGCCTGCCGCCAGGCTGGGGCGCGCCAGCGGCAGCGTCACCGAACGGAATACCGTCGCCGGCGGCGCGCCGAGATCGGAGGCCGCCTCTTCGAGATCGCGGGCGACCCGCGCGAACCCGGCGCGGGCGGCCCGGACGTAGAATGGGACCGCGACGAACGTCTGCGCCAGCACAACGGCCGCCGTCGTGAACCCGATCGTGATCCCCAAATCCGCCAGCGGCCCGCCGACCACCCCGCGCCGGCCAAACGCCATCAGCAGCGCAATTCCGGCGACCGCCGGCGGCAGCACCATCGGCAGGTCGACGAGCGTCTCGACGAGGGCGGCGCCGCGAAACCGACGCCGGGCAAGCAGATAGGCGAGCGGCGTGCCGAACACGACGACGATCGCCAGCGTCGTGGCCGAGGTGAGGAGCGTCAGCCGAAGCGCCTGGCTCAGCGTTGCCCGAGTGGCCGCCGTGAAGCCGTGCGAGTGCTCGGTGGCGCGGAGGACGAGTGTCCCGAGCGGAACGGCGAGGAACAGGATCAGCGCGGCGGCGGCGATCCAAACACCGGTGAGGAGCGGATTCGGCGGCGTCCGCCCTGGGCGAACCGCCGCGGTGTCGCTCCGCGCGGACGGGTACACGACCGCCGCTGGCTCCGCGGCGGTCGCGACCACGGGGGTGGACGCCTCGGAGCGCCGGACCTCGCGACTGACCACGATGATCGACCCTCCGCGCCGCGCGGCGCGCCTTCAGTAGCGCCGAGTATGACCGGGGCGGGGCGACCGGGGCGACCGCGGTCGCCCCGCCGGCCGATCATCTGGCGCGCTCGGGACGCCACCCCCTACGGCTTCGGCTCGAAGTGGTGCTGCCGCAGGATCGCCTGACCGTGCGGGCCGAGGACGTCGTCGATGAACGCCTGCGCCAGGGTACGATTGCCGCCTTTCACTTTGGCGATCGGGTACGTGGCGATCACGTTGACCTGTGTTGGAACCTCGATCGTTTGGACGTCGCGGGCGACGTCCTTCGTCACGTCGGTCGCGTAGACGAAACCCGCGTCGGCTTCGCCCGATCGGACCTTGGTGACGATGGCTTTGACGTTGTCCTCGTTGTCCGAGACCACGTTCGCGGCAACCTTCTCGACGAAGCCCGCGCCGAACGTCGCCGTGTCCCGTCCCATAGCGCAGACGCTCTCGCGGGCGTACTGACCCACCGGCACCTCGGGCTGGGCGAGCACGATCTTGAGGCCGCCCTTCGCCAGGTCGACCGGTCCATCGATCCCGGCGGGGTTGCCCTTCGACACGATGAGGACGAGCCGGCTCTGCGCGAAGTTCGCCGGCTTGCCGTCGATCACGCCCTGCTCGACCGCCGAGTCCATCTGGTGCCGGCTGGCGAGGGCGACGACGTCGGCCTTCGCGCCTTGGCTAAGCTGCGTCACCAGCGCGGGCGACCCGGCGAAGTTGAAGGTGATCGTGAGGCGTGAGTTGGCCGCTTCGAGGGTGGACTTGATCTCGCCGAAACTCTCCGTGAGCGATGCCGCCGCGAAGACGGTCAGCTCACCGCCGCCCACCGGAAAGGTGACCGGTGTCGCGGCAGCGCTCGTCGCCGGCGCGGCGGGGGCGGCCAAGGCGGCCGGGGTCGCCGGGGCGCACCCGATTGTCACCGCTGCAGCGGCCGGCGAACGCGCCGCGCCGAGCGTGAACAGCGTTCCCAGCGCCAGGAGCAGCGCCATTGGCAGCGCCATCGGTAGCGCCGTCGGCGGCGCGAACGAACGGCCCGACGTGGATCCCCGCACTCGTCTTCCTCCTCCCCTGCCAACTCCACCAGCGAACAACTGATTAGTCAGCATTTGACTAACACCGACGCGGTGGAGGGTAGGCCGGAACGGATCGCCTGTCAACCGGTGATCGGGAGCGCCAGCTCCCGGCTCCTGCCGGGCGGACCGCAGGCGGGGCCCGAGGGTCAGCCGTCGTCGCAGACCAGATGGACCGCGTCCGGGGCGAAGCCGACGACGACGGTTTGGCCCGGCGCGAACGGATCGCCAGCCTCCGAGCGGGGAACCGCCGCCACCAGGCGGATCGCCCCGGCGACCACGACGCGCTGACCCAGCGGCAGCCGCGTCACGCCGACCACGATACCTGGGATGGCGGCCCAGCCAGCCGGCAGCGCCACCCCGACCGGGCACAGGGTGAGCTGCGCGGCGGGGATGACCAGCGCCACCGATTGCCCCGGATGCCAGCGGTGCCCCGACACGGCCACCGCCGCGCGCTGCCCGCTCGGCTCTAGGGCGACCTCGACCGTCGTCCCCGCCACGCTGACGATGCGAGCCGGGAGCACGTTCTCGCTGCCGAGGAAGGTGGCAACCGCCCCGCTCGCCGGTCGCGCAGCGACGGCGAGCGGGCTCTCCAGCTGAACGATGCGGCCGCCGAACATCACGCCGAGGCGGTCCCCGAGGGTCAATGCCTCGGCGTAGTCGTGCGTGACCGCCACCGCCGCGGTGCCCGTCTCCCGCAGCCGTTCGATCAATTCAGGAACCAGCGCCGCGCGGGTCGGCGGGTCGAGGCTGGCGAACGGTTCGTCCAGGAGCAGGACCCGCGGCTCGACCGCGAAGGCCCGGGCAAGGCTCACGCGCTGCGCCTCGCCGCCCGAGAGCTCGCGGACGCTTCGCTCTGCCAGGTGCCCGACCCCGAAGCGCGTAAGCCAGGCGCGCGCGCGTCGCTGCGCTTCCTGCCGATCCACTCCATGGAACCGCAGCCCGCTCGCGACGTTGCCCAGTACCCCGACGTCGAAGAGCAAGGGCGACTGGAACACCATCCCAATCTGCCGACGCAGGTCGCAGCCGGAGCGACGGGTCGCCGGCTCGTCCCCAATCCACACCTGACCTTGATCCGGCCGGCGCAGGAGCGCCGCGACCTGCAGGAGGGTGCTCTTGCCGGCACCGTTCGGCCCCATCAGGGCGAGCACCTCGCGTGTTCCGAGCGCAAACTCGGGCACGCTCAGCACCGTCCTGTTCCCCTGCCGCACCTCGATGCCTCGCAGCCGCACGGCCGGGTGATGCTCGCCGAGATCCTGTACGGCCACGCCGCGTGCTCGCCGGCCTACGAGAACGGCGCGCGGCGTTGTTGGACGACGGTCAGCGCCAGGTTGACGCCGTAGGTCAGCGCCAGCAGCACGACGGAGAGGGCGATCGCCACGTCGAAGTTGCCCTTCCCGACCTCGAGCACCGTCGCCGTCGTCAGCACCCGCGTTTCCCCCTTGATGTTGCCCCCAACCATGAGCGCCGCGCCAACCTCGGAGATGATCGCCCCGAAGCCCGCCATGACGGCCGCCAGGAGGGGCAACCGAGCCTCGCGCAGCAGCCACCACATGACCTGCGCCGGCGACGCGCCGAGCGCGAGCAATTGCAGGCGCAGGCGGGGATCGAGCGCCTGCACGGCGGCGAGGGTGAGCCCGGCGATGATCGGCGTCGCGATCACCGCCTGAGCGACGATCATGGCGGTCGGCGTGTAGAGCAGATGGAGCGTCCCGAGCGGCCCATTGCGCCAGAGGAGCAGGCTCACGACCAGACCGACGCTCACCCGCGGCAGTCCCATTCCGGTGTGGACGAGGCCAACGACGAAACCGCGACCGCGGAACCGGGCCAGTGCCAGCGTCGCCCCAAGCGGCACGCCGAGCAGGAGGCTGACCAGTGTGGCACTCATGGACACTCGAAGCGAAAGCAACGTGATCGCCCACACGTCGCGGTCGCCGGTCGCCAAGAGGCGCAGCGCCTCCCGCAGCCCCGGCCAGAGATCGGTCATGAGGTCCTGCTCGATCGTCCGCGAAGCTCGCGTCGTCCTGGTGGCTAGGGAGCGGGTGTGGCTGCCGAAACCGCACCCGGGGTCGCCGCGGCTGGTGCTCCTTCAACACCGCAGCTATTGTCGGCGCAGGGCGTGAAGAGCGGCTGCCCAAAGCGGTCGACTCCGAACGTGCCGACGACCGCCTGCGTTGTCGGGTCGAGCAGGAACGCGATGAAGGCGTGGGCACCGGCGCTGTTGACCTTCGGGTGCTTAGCGGGATTGACCGCGATGACGTGGTAAACATTGAGGAGCGCCTTGTCGCCCTCGACCAGGATCGGCAGCGAGATTCTGGCTTTGAACGCCAGGTAGGTGCCGCGGTCGGAAATCGTGTAGGCGTTCCGCTCGCTGGCGAGGTTGAGCGTGTCGCCCATCCCGGTCCCGGACTCGACGTACCAGGAGCCGGCCGGCGTGATCCCGGCCTGCTGCCAGAGCGCCAGCTCCAGCTTGTTGGTGCCGGATTCGTCGCCGCGGCTGACGAAGGTTGCCTTCGCCGCGGCGATCTTGGCGATGGCGGTGATCGCCGATCGCTCGCCTTTGATGCCGGCCGGATCGTTGGTCGGACCGACGATGACGAAGTCGTTGTAGAACACCAGGTACCGATCGACCCCGGATCCGGTGGCCATGAAATTGCGTTCGGCCTGCGGGCTGTGGACGAGGAGGACGTCTGCTTCACCCCGCTCGCCGAGCTTGAGCGCGGCGCCGGAGCCGACCGCGATCGGCTTGAGGTGGTACCCGGTGTGCTGAGCGAACAGCGGCACCAACACATCGAGCAGCCCGGAGTCCTGCGTGCTCGTCGTCGTGCCGAGGATGACGTCCGTCGGGCCAAGCGGCGGCGTGGCCGGCTGAGCGGCGGCCGGGCCGGGGCTGACCAGCAGCACCAGGAGCGCAAGCACGGGCCAGAGCCGGCGGGTGGGACGGATGGGCACGGATGCCTCCCGCGGGTTCGAAACGATCCGCGGGCGCAACGCTACCTCTTCGCCGCGTGCGATGCAAGGTGGCATCGGCCAACCGGCCACGACGGCCAGCCCCCCACCAGCTCCAATGATGCTGCGCCGCCCATCTGGGAAACCGATGCCGAGCGCCTGTACAGTGGCCTCTCCACCAAAGGTGGTTGGCCGGCGCATCCGCCCGCCGCCACCCCCGGCGACTCGAAGCAGCCTGGTGACGCCGGGCGACACGACGGGCGACCGCCACGTCAAGGGCATCGTCAAGATGCGGGTCCGGGGCGTGACCGCGCACGGGGCGCTCGTCGTTCCCGCCGGCTGCACGTTCGTTGGAGCGAGCGGATGAGGGACGCGGGATGACGCGCCACCTGACAATTCGGGTCTTCGGCCACGTCCAGGGCGTCAATTTCCGGCAATCGGCGAAGGCGGAGTCGCGCCGGCTCGGCGTGACCGGATGCGTCCGGAACGAGCCCGACGGCACGCTCTTCGTCGAGGTGGAGGGTGACCGGCCGGCGGTCGAACGGTTCGCCGATTGGTGCAAGCATGGACCGCCGAGCGCGCGGGTCGAACGGGTCGAGGTCGCCGACGGCGAGGTCGAGGGCTACGCCAGCTTCACCGTCCGTTGACCGATTTCCGCTCGCAGACCGGCGCGGGGCAACGGCGCAGCCCGCCACCGCCCTTGCCATTTGGCGTGGCAGCGACGATAATGGAGTTGTGAGGTCAGAACTCCATTATTGGGAGCGACAGCGCATGACCCGTCAACCCGCCGATGCTCATGATGGCAGCGCCGTCGTCGACGTCAACGCCCTCAAGACGAACCAAGCCCTGATCGTCGGGTTGGTCGCGGTCGCGTTCGTCCTTGGGGTGGGCGCGGGCGGTGCCTGGATCGTCGCCGCCGTCGCCATCTCGCTCGCGATCGGGGCAGCGCGGCCGGGGTACGGGCCGTTCCAGCTCGTCTACCGATGGGGGCTCCGCGCCGGGGGACTGGTTCGTCCGCGCCCCCGCCAGGACTACCCCGCGCCCCATCGCTTCGCGCAGGCGGCCGGCGCCGCGGTGCTCACCGTCGCGGCGATCGCCCTGTTGGGCGGCGCGCAGAGGGTGGGCTGGGCACTGGCCTGGATCGTCGTCGGCCTGGCAGCCGTCAACCTGCTCTTCGGTTTCTGCGCAGGGTGCTTCGCATTTTTCCACCTGCGCCGGGCGTGGCGCCGCGTCGGAGGTGCGTCATGATCGAGCGCCTGCTCGTTGCCCTGGCGATCCTCGGCGCCCTCGGTCTCGCCGGGCTCATCGCCCGGGCGCTCGTCGTGCGGCGGCGGCGGCAGGCGGGTATCGTGGTCGCGGCCTCGACGCTGCGCCTGCCCCAGGTGATCGCCTTCTCCAGCCCCGGTTGCGCGGCCTGCCGGACGCAACGCCGCATCCTCGGCGCGGTGCTCGCCGAATGGACCGGCGGCATCGAATTCGCCTACGTCGACGCGGTCCGCGAGCCGGACCTCGCCCGCCGCTTCGGCATCGTCGTCGTACCGACGATCGTCGTCGCCGCCCCCGACGGGCGGGTCGTCGGCATCAACGGCGGCGTCACCGACGTCGACCGTCTCCTCACGCAGCTCGGCGTCGCAGCCGCCTGACACGGCTCGCCCGAAGAAAGGGCTCAGGTGACCGAGACCGTGACACTGCGCGAGCGTCAAGCGCCGCTCAAGGTGCGCTACGAGACCGATCCGGGATCGGCCAAGCTGACCATCACTGTCCGCAGCGCTACCGCCGGTGATGACCCGACGCGTGCCCGTATCGGGAGCGACGCGGCGGGTGGGGTGAGCTGGGAGGTCGGCGCGCACCCGATGGCGGGTGGCGCCGGCGACCTTGCCTGCTCCGGTGATCTGCTCCTCGCCTCGCTCGCTGCCTGCCAGGAGATTACGCTGCGCATGGTCGCCACGGCGATGGGGATCGCGCTGACGGCGGTCGACATCACTGTCCACGGCGAGATGGACTTCCGCGGCACGATGGGCGTCGATCCTGAGACGCCGGTCGGTTTCCAGCGCATCCGGACCGAGATCATGATCGCCGCCGATGCGCCGGAGGACCGGCTGCAACGTCTCGCGCAACGGGCGGAGCGGTACTGCGTCGTCGCCTCCACGCTCCGACACTCCCCCGTCATGGAAACGTCGTTTCAAGCCCGGGCGCCTGACAAGGTCGGCTGATGCTGGCGAGGATACCGGGACACCGAGATTCGAGTGATCGGGTGGATGGCAGTCGGTCGGCTCGATGGCCGCCACGCTGATCGTTGACCGGTCGGGTGACCTGGCTCGGTACCTGGGCCAGCCCGTCCGTCCCGCGCCCGAACGCGACACAAGGGGGCGTGTGGAGGTGAGACCGATGGAGGGTGAGGGCGTCGTCGCCTCCATCCTGCGACAATACCCGATGACAGGAACGTGGTTCTCTGTCGAGCGCCCGGTCTCCGCGCGGCGATCGCACGGGCCGCGCGCGGCGTGGTTCGACACCGCATAGCTCACGAAGGAATCCGACGATGAATGAGCACAACAGCCACCTGGCGCGCAAGAACGGCAGCGCGCCGGCCGACGGCCCGGCGGGCGATGAGGACCGCGTCTTCGGCTTCGACACGCTGGCGGTCCACGCCGGGCAGCGACCCGACCCGGTCACCGGCGCGCGGGCGATGCCGATCTACCAAACCACCTCGTACGTCTTTGAGGACACCCACCACGCCGCCGAGCTCTTCGCGCTCCAGCGCTTCGGCAATATCTACACCCGGATCATGAACCCGACCACCGCCGCCTTCGAGGAGCGCGTCGCCGCGCTCGAAGGCGGGGTCGGGGCATTGGCGGTCGCTTCCGGCCAGGCGGCGCAGTTCATCGCGCTCGCCACGCTGCTCGGGCCGGGCGACCAGATCGTCTCCTCCAGCGCCCTGTACGGCGGTACCTACACGCAGTTCGACATCACCCTACGCAAGTGGGGCGTCGACGTCGTCTTCGTCGATCCGTCCGACCCCGAGAACTTCCGCAAGGCGATCACGCCGAAGACGAGGGCGCTTTATGGGGAAACCATCGGCAACCCACGGATCGACGTGCTCGACATCGCCGCCGTCGGCGCGATCGCCCGCGAGGCGGGGGTGCCGCTGATCGTCGACAACACCTTCGCCACGCCGTACCTCTGCCGCCCGCTGGAGCACGGCGCGGACCTCGTCGTCCACTCCGCGACCAAGTTCATCGGCGGCCACGGCACCTCGATCGGCGGGATCATCGTCGAGTCGGGTCGCTTCCCCTGGGACAACGGCAAGTATCCGGGGATGACCGAGCCCTCGCCCGGCTACCACGGCATCCGCTTCTTCGAGACGTTCGGCGAGTACGGCTACTTGATGAAGGCCCGCGTCGAGAACCTGCGGGACCTCGGTCCCGCCCTTAGCCCCTTCAACGCCTTCCTGTTCTTGCAGGGGCTGGAGACGCTCCACGTCCGGATGGCGCGCCACTGCCGCAACGCCGAGCAGGTCGCGCGGTTCCTCGCCGATCACCCGGCCGTCGGCTGGGTCAGCTACCCCGGTCTGCCGGACAGCCCCTATCACGCCCTGGCGCAGCGGTACCTGCCCGACGGTGCCGGTGCCGTCTTCACCTTCGGCGTCAAGGGCGGGCGTGAGACCGGTGCCCGCTTCATCGAGGAGTTGCGGCTGATCTCCCACCTTGCCAACATCGGCGACGCCAAGACGCTGATCATCCATCCGGCGAGTACGACGCATCAGCAGATGACGGACGAGCAGCAGATCGCCGCCGGTGTCAGCCCCGACCTCGTCCGCATCTCCATCGGGCTGGAGGACGTCGACGACATCCGCTGGGACCTCGACCGGGCGCTGCGTCGGGTCGCCGTCGCCGCGACGACCGTGACCGCGGGAGCGTAAGCATGTCGATCACGACGGAAATCTCCCAGAACGTCCGCGCCACCTCCGGCGCCTACGAGCGCCTGCGCATCCTGACCACCCACAAGACGATCGCGATGGTCGGTCTCTCGCCCGATCCCTACCGACCGAGCCACTTCGCCGCGATCTACTTGCAGGCGGAGGGCTACGACATCATCCCGGTCAACCCGCGCGCCCTCGGCCAGACGATCCTCGACCAGCCCGTGTACGCCTCCCTCTCGGACATCCCGCGCCCCGTCGAGCTCGTCGACGTGTTCCGCAAGCCCGAGGACTGCGTTCCCATCGCCGAAGAGGCGATCGCGATCGGCGCCAAGGTTCTCTGGCTGCAGCTGGGCATCGTCAACGACGAAGCGGGCCGGATCGCCCGCGAAGCCGGTCTCGAATTCGTCCAGAACCGCTGCCTCAAGATCGAGCACGCCCGCTTCTTCGGCGGTCTCAACCTGGTCGGGATGAACACCGGGGTGATCACGGCGCGACGGTCGATAGGGTAGCTTGAAGGATGGCGGACTGACGGGTCCGCCTACGCCTTGACCACCTGCGCCAGCCACTCGGCCGCGGCCCGCGTCTGGGCCAACCGCAGTTCCAGCACCAGGCGCGTGAACTCGTCCTCATCCCCGCCGTCGCCCCGGTCAACCTTCGCCAACTGCGTCGCCAGCGACTGTTCGAGACGCCGACACGTCTCGCGCTGCTCGGCCACCAGACGCGCGGCGAGCGCGGGGTCGAGGCGCCGCGCGAAGTAGAGCTTGACAAGAAACTCGAGACGGAGCTCGCGGGTGCGAGCGACCGGCTCGCGCAGCCAGCGCATCAACTCGGCCCGGCCCTCGCCAGCGATCCGGTAGACCTGCCGAGGAGGACGAGCGCCCTGGGGCTCGACGGTCGCGGTCACCCAGCCGGCGCGCGCCATCTTCTTCAGGTGGTGGTAGAGCATCCCCGGCTCCAGCCGCAGCACATCCGAGAGCGGCTGGCCCTCGGTGAAATGCCGGGCCAGGTCGTAGCCGTGGCCCGCCCCATCGTCGAGGTAGAGGAGACCGAGGATCGCATGCTCGGCGGGCATTTCGGGTGTGGTCACGGTCGTTTCGCGTCCTCAACGACATCTAGGTCGTGCCGTTGTCAGACTGCGGTTCCCCGCCCGGTTCTTGACGGCGGATGGCGGGGAACCGATCGAAGTCGCGGTCGTAGGAATAGATCTGAGGCTCGACCGCGCGCTCCATCGCCGCAACAATCATGGCATCGCCGAAGTCGATGTTGGTGACAGCGTAGACATCCAGGGCTCGCAGCAGCGATCCACGATGGGGCACTTGGAAGTGCTGCATTTTGACGATTGGGGCAAGGAGCGCTCGAACCTGGGAACGAGAGAGGGCATAGGTGCGCGGCGAGCTGAGCACGTACACCGCGTCGGCGATGACAGTGACGGGAGCGGCAACGGTTTCCCGGCCAGCGGCGATTCGGCGAAACAACGCCCTCGTCGCCAGACGCTTGGCTTCATCGTCGCCGGTCAGAAACCGAATGATGACGTCTGTGTCGATGAACGGCGCGGTCATGCCCGCTTGCCGTACTTCGCGACGAACCGGTCCTCGTAGGCGACGCGCCTCATGTCCTCCCAGGTCATCGGTGCGACCAACTTCCCGGCGGCGCCACTCAGGGAATCGACGCTGGGATACATCGGCTGCTGAAGGGAAACCTGGCCTTCGTCGTCGACGACGAACACGACCTTGGTGCCCGCGTCAAGCCCGAGCCGTTTCCGAATTTCGACCGGAATCGTGACCTGGCCCTTACTCGTGACGGTTGCGACGATCTCCCTCATCAGCGGTCCTCCCGGCGTGCAGGACGAAATTGGTAAGGAGATCTTAGCACACTCCTTACCACACGGCGGTGTGAAATGCAGATCTCGGAACGGTGTCGTCGCACCTCAGTCAAGTGTGGGTTGTACACTGGCGAACGAGTTGATCGAATGATGTAAACGGATCGGTTGGTGTCCATGGCGGAGCCCTTGATGAACACTGGACCCCAGCCGGGGCCGCTCCTCGCGGTCCGTGAGATCATGACGGAGCAGGTGGTGACGATCACCCCCGACCGCACGGTCGAGGAGGTGGCGCGGGTGCTGCGGGATCGGGGTGACAGCGCGCTGCCCGTCGTCGATCCGGACGGCCTGCTGATCGGCATGGTCAGCGAATACGACGTCATCAGCAAGCGCGGCCGGACGGTCGGGGACATCATGAGTCGCGGCGTGATCAGCGTCGGCGACGAGACCGGAGCCGCCCAGGTCGCGACGATCATGGCGTTGCACGGCATCCGCCGTGTCCCGGTCCAGCGCGACGGGCGGCTGGTCGGGATCGTCAGCCGCGCCGACCTGGTCCGCCTCTTCTCGACGATCCACTGGACCTGCGCCGCCTGCGGCTCCTTCGCGCGCGGCTTCGCCAGCCCCGACCGGTGCGTTCAATGCGGCGGCACCACATTTCGCCTCGACCGCGAGCCGCCGATCGGGTGAATGAGACCGTGTATGCTACGATATGATCGTAAGTTCTCCCGAGGAATTGGAATCGCCGGACGGTAGGATGGTAGGATGGTTGGACCCGTGGTTGAAATCCTGGCCGAACTGTTCTCATCGAGGGTGCGGGCAGCGGTGCTCGGGCAGATGCTGCCGCGGCCCCACGTCGGCTATTCGCTCACCGACCTCTCGCGCCTCCTCGCCCTGCCGATCAGCAGCCTCCAGCACGAATGCTACAAGCTCGAGCGGATCGGCGTCCTGCGCGCCCGGCGCGACGGCAACGCCCGGCGCTACCGCGTCGATCCGGGATGCCCGGTCCGTGCCGAGCTGACCGCCTTGGTCGTGACTGCGCTCGGTATGGAGCAGGCGCTGCGCGCGACGCTGCAGGATGTGCCGGGGCTCGAAGCGGCATTCCTGGCGCGGACGCTGCCGCTCGCGCAAGGGACCGAGCGCGACGCGGCTGGCGTGGCGCCCATCCCACTCGTCCTCATCGGCGAGGTGCCGCTGGAGGAGATCGACGCTGCCCAGGAGCGGGTCGCCTCGATCCTTGGCCTGGCGCCGGGCAAGATCGAGGCGGTCTTCTACCGCCCGGGCGACTGGCTGACGCGCCTGGACCAGCAGTCGCCGTACGCCGTCTGGCTGGTCACTGGTCCCCGCACCGATCTCCTGGGCGATGCCGTCAACCGGTGAGGGCTGACATCCGGCCGTAACGCAGTCGGCGGCGGAGCGGCCGAGCAGGGCGGCGATGCGGGGCGG
>JRHI01001937.1_pt1 | contig 15600 bp, 12 predicted proteins | sample 215371 | NCBI WGS metagenome assembly JRHI01 (sample SAMN02929681, study PRJNA255918) | sediment metagenome | biome: cave system; feature: Ice Cave; material: Sediment; isolation source: sediment from deep within a dark volcanic ice cave with no known source of... ...
GGAGGTCTCTTTTCGCTACCTCATCCACAAATTTCGGGATGACTCATGTCCCGTAAGCTAATTTAAGATTAGCTCAATTGTTAGCTGCACATGGGTTCTTTGAAAGGATCTGGCGGAAATCGTTGTACCTTGTGGTCGGTCCACCGCCGACTGTGGTGTAAGTCAGATTCAACAGCGTGCCGTACTGCTGGTTCTGGCCGAAATCATTCTTGCTTCCCGGAATATGGTTCCCGAGTTGCCAGACGCACTGGCCTCCGGCCTGGCCGATGCTGAAGAACGGATAGAACTGAGCAGGCTCGAAACCACCACCAATAGCCGCATCATCGGTAGTCGGTATCAGTGTACAGCCTGCACCCGTGAATCGATCACAGACAGCCGGGTTCTCGATGCGAGGCAGGTCAGCTTCGAAAGCCATACGGCTGTAGTTCACACTGTATCCTGAGCCGGTCAGAGGGCTGCTGAAGAGAATCGAAGTTGGATGGAGTTTGGTATTGCCATCAGGCCAGACCGGTGTGTAGGGAACGCCATCAAAGCCAGTGTTGGTACTCTGGCATCCAGCTACCTGGACTAGCGTCGATGAAGTAGTAGGGAAACATACAGCATCATCCGCATCTGTTGGCTCACTATTAGCTGCATTGCCCTCAGTATTGCCTGTTGGGCAGGCACCACCAGGACTGATGGCATTAGTACCGTTGCAGTAGTCAAAGTGGCCGGTTTCATCGGCGAAGGCAATATTATATGAATGCGCCGCCCAGGGCACGCGGGTCTTCTCAGACGAGGTGCTATACATGGGATGGAAGTCATAGGGAATGTTATTGCAGGCACCGCTGAAAGGAACCTGCCCGAAACCATTAGCAGAACTCGACGTCATCGAACCGGTCTTACCCGTTGTCTGATCATGGATGACGATCTGCAGGCCATGCGCTGTATCGTGCATCGTGACAGCCAGCCTATCCCCCGAATTCATAAACAGGTCTGCATTGGGGTTAGGGGTGAAGGTGTTAGTAGTCGATTGTAGCGGGTTCGGTGGCGAATTTGGCTGCGGAACACCGCTCTTCGTGATGAAGGCGAAATTGACAGGCTCAACACCAGCTAGACCTGCACATGCGCCGTTTGTGCCAGTGACAGGATTTACCGAGAGGCTATCGATGTTGAGCGCAGCACACCACTTTGTTGCATCGCAGCTATTGCCTGCGGGCCAGGGTGCCCAACCGGGAGGATAGAACTGCATCTCCATGAATGCCGTTCCTGGATGCTTCGCACTAACTGCTGGATCAACGATGTTGGAATCGCTATTCGGCTTACAAGTGCTGAGTTGCTCTGGGTAGGACTGCGTATCACACATGGCCATACCAAACCAGAACGCAGGGTGAAGCTGGAAATTGTAGGATTTTCCAGAGGTGAGCGGTGCAGTTGGCGTGGGGTCCTTGGGAAGCGTGAGCTGGTAATTCATACGGTTGCCTGAACCAGGCACATTGGAATAGAAGAGGGTCGATGGCTCATCGTGTCCGATATAGACATTCTGCCCGAAGACTGCCTCGGAGTCATATACTTCCGTACAGGTAAGTGACTTCTGCACACAATCCAGGTGCATCGAACTTGCGGCATGGGCTTTGGACTGTCCTCGCAATGCTCCGGTCACTGCAAAACCGCCAACAACAGCGGCAATGGCAAAAAGGGAAAATAAGATGCTCAACTTTGAGCGGGAAGCGAAGGGCATAGAATGACCTCACTTTCAAAAAACTGCTACATTGTCAATCAATAAACGGGCACCGAGTAGCATGACCTGCCCTAAATAACAGAGCAAATAGTCAACCAGAATGATTATGTAGCAGATCAACAGCCGTGAAAAGAGCAAGATGGTTATGAAGTGGTTAAAATTTGGTTGTATTTAGCGGTATATGCCAATACATGGTTATGGTTTCAACCGACTACTTTTCCCTGATTGTGAGGGCAATCAGGAGGTCGCATAGCCGGTCATTTCCACGTAACCCGCCCCTACTTTGAAGCAATCTTCTCTCCAGACGTAGGCAATGGCCGATCGGAAATGACCGCTTGAAAACGGACATCCACGTTGGATCTGGCCTCTCCCTTCCTGCATGACTCGTGCTTCCATCACCTGCCTCCCCCGCCCCATATAAGGAGAGCCATTCATCCCCCTCCATGAATGCGCGGGGCTTTCTGGCTCGATCAATGTAACACAGTAGCTGCCCCACAGGCTTGATCAGGATGAATCCATAACGCCCGGTGCGGCTGCTCTTGATACAGGTACGTCACTTCATGCTCATCCAGGAAGCGGCGCGATGCTGCCAAACTTTCCACCGCGAGCGTCATGCGACAGAGGCTCTCGCCAAAGATTTGTAGATGCCGAGAGAGCGCTCCGGGTTCGGGGAGCAACTCGGTTTGCACGTCGGTATCGGAAGTCGAAAGCGGCAGGGGTTCCGCCAGCTCAAAACTCTGTCCACTCTCGCCGATTGGAAAGGCGACGAGCATCGCTTCCCAGTCATCGGCATCGCCGGTAAAGGGGGTAGATGGGGACAGGCCATAGATGCGTTCAAAGCGCTGGGCTGCCTCCGACAGGTCTGCCACTGCTATCGTTGTGCCCAGTACTTTTATGACGCCAAGGGGATGCTGTGGTGGCTCTGTCCAGTCGGCAAGGCGAAAGCGGCGCTCTGCACCTGTGCTGTCATGCTGAATAAGAAATGGGTAGTGCTGGGTCAGGTCAGGGCGCTCGACATCGCTGCGCGACCAGCCGCGTGAATGCCCATCAGGCGATTTGAGTTGTCCCGGCTTTGGTCCAATAACAGAGACGCCACGCTGCGCTACTGCCGCAGTATCGGCCTTGATATCGTTGGATGAGAGCACGAAATTGAGGTAGCCATCGCCTTTGGCCAATCTCTCGCGCATACTCTGCTGCGCCTCCTCTGGCGCGCGCATGGTGATCAATTCGAGGTACGTATCGCCAATGATGATGATACGGTTGGCAGTACCACCAGTGGGGTGGATACCGCCGCCGCTAATGGCCAGTCCGAGTTTCTGACTGAAAACTGTTGTTGCCCGTGCTATATCATTCACACCAATGATAATGTGATCGAGTGCTGTCAACATGGTGCTGTCCTCAATTTGACTAGATGGGACTCTTTCGTTAAGTCTATTTAGTATACCGTTTATCAAGGCATAAAAAAGATGGCTGTCAGCGACTTCCGCAGAAGTCGCTGACAGCCATCTTTTTTATTGAAAACTATCGACGAGATGCTACGAGTTCGCGGGCGTTGCGACCATCGGGTGTGCGGCCACGGCGGAGACGATTGAAGCCCAATTCGCCCTTTTCCCAGATGACCAGCAGCATACTGGCATTAAAGATGGATGAGTAGGTACCACTGATGATACCAACCAGCAGGGCCAATGTAAAGGTGCGTATGCTTAAACCACCAAAGAGCGTAAGCGCGGTCAATGTAAAGATTACGGTCAGTGATGTGTTCAGCGAACGCGCCATAGTTTGCACGAGGCTGGCATTGACGACCTGGTCGAATGTCTCAGAGGTGCGGCGCTGCATGTTTTCTCTGATGCGGTCAAAAACCACGATGGTATCGTGGACTGAGAAGCCGACCACCGTCAGTATGGCGGTGATGAACAGCGTGTCTACCTGGACATCCAGCAGCCAACCCAGGATTGAGAAGATGCCCATTACCACCAGCACATCGTGCAAGAGGGCAATGATGGCACATGCTCCGTAACGCCATGGTTTCGCCACCTTGCGGAACGAAAACCAGATGTAAAGGAGGATACAGACAGAGGCGGCGAGGACGGCCAGGAACGCTCTGAGCGTTGTCTCACTCGCAACCGAGGGTGAGACCGATGCATTTGAGGTTACGTATGTGTAGCTGCCATTCCCTTTGAAGATAGCCGATTTAATGATAGGAATTTTGTCACTGTTCACCTCGGTGCTGGTCAAGAGAGATACAGTCTCTGTAGTGCTGCCAGCTCGTGCCTCTACCACGTGTACCGGAATGGTGGGAACACTGGGCGTTGGCTTCGCGGTAGCGACCACTGTTGGCGTTCCTTTGCCGACTGTAGCTGTCGCTTTGGGCTGCGTTGTCGCGGTAGCAGCGGGAGTGCTTGTCCCTTTGGCTGTAGCTGTAGTCGTGGCTGTAGCCTGATTCACAGCGGTAGTTGGTACGGCCGTTGGAGTGGCCGAAGTTTTCGAAAGATCAGCGGTGTTGGGAATTTTGTTCAGGACCGTTTGGATATCAGCCGGTGTCGGGGTAGAACCGGCCTGGAAATTCGTGATGTTGAGAACGCTGATCTTTGTGTTATTTACCGTCAGATCATCGACCAGCACGGTAAGCTGAGAGCCGTACTGTTTATGCAGGGTATCGATAATATACGTGGTCACATTTTGATCGATCTGGGTGTTTAAACGTACCCAGACAACAGCTGGGCCTTTTAAACTTGCGTTCGTACCAGTGAGAATCTGCAAATTCTCCAGATGTAATGGCTGAAGAAAGGTTGTCATCTGCTTAGATGTGATATTGGTGCTGGGACGAAGCTCTACTGTGGAACCGCTCTTAAAGTCGATGCCGACGTTGAGGCCCTTCGCAAGCAGCGAAATCGTACCAGGTATAATGACGATCAACGAGATGATCAGAAACAGGTAACGTCTTCCTACAAGATTGAACACGGCATCCTCCTCTAAACTGTGCTGTTCCGCCGCGCCAGGGATGCCGAGGCAATGGAGCCAGCGGGTAGTCCAAACAGTGCGGGATGATTGACAACGCCAGTCGGCACAAGCACGTTCAGGAAGGTGCGGGTGACAACAATGGCTGTAAACATACTTACTAAGACGCCCAGAAACAGGTTTGTCGCAAAGCCAACGATGATGCTTGCGCCAAAGTTACTACCGAAGTAGAAAAGCACAGCGCAGGTGATCAGTGTTGAGATGTTTGAGTCGCGGATAGAGGGCCAGGCGCGTCTCCAGCCTATCTCGATGGCTGAGGAAAGCATTCTGCCTGCTCGTAACTCTTCCTTGACGCGTTCAAAAATCAGCACGTTAGCGTCGACCGCCATACCAATGGAAAGAATGAAACCGGCGATACCGGCCAGTGTCAGCGTGAAGCCGAAGATTTTGAAGACGGCCAGTGTGAAAATGGCGTAGAGTACAAGCGCGAGATCAGCCAGCAAACCCGGCAGGCGATAGTACAATATCATAAAGAGTACGACAATGCTCAGTCCGATGACGCCAGCGATGACGCTCTTGATAATCGAGTCGTAGCCGAGCGTGGCTCCGACAGTTTCTTCACTGGCAATCTGGAGCGAGAGTGGCAGCGCGCCATATTGCAAGACGGTCACAATAGCCTGTGCCTGCGATTGCGTGAACTGGCCTGTGATAATACCAGGTCCATTGATCTGGCTGCTGATCCTTGCCGAAGAAATGACCTTACGGTCCAGGGTGATGGTTAACTGGTCACCAATATGCTTGCCGGTAAAATCGCCAAATTTGCCGATGGCATCACCTTTCATCTCGAAATTGATGACGACCGCGCCTGTTTGCTGGTCGGAGCCGACGCTAATTTGATTTGGATCAAGGTCTTTACCGGTAAATTGTGGTTGGTTACCCGGATTGTACTGGGTAAATTGTGTCGGATCTAGTGGTGCTCCCTGCGCAAGGGGAGTCTGACCGGTATCCCAGAACTCCAGGTTTCCAGGTCTCAGGATAGACCTGATTTGCTGATCCTGGTTACCACTGTTTAAACCAGGGAGTTCAAGGGCGATACTCTGGTTGCCCTTACTGTCAGTCAGCGTGCGAATATTTGGTTCATTGACGCCAAGACCACCGTTGACGCGCTTGGTGATTTGCTGAACGGTGGAACTTATTGCGTTGTCGACCTCTGCTTTAGAGTAATGCTTTGCGGGATCGGGTACCAGCAGGACGCTTACGCCGCCTTGCAGGTCAAGTCCCAACCTGACGGAATATGGATTATTGATCCCATGCCATGAGTTACCAGTATCGGAGTGCGGCCAGAAGTCTACGAAGGCAGCTCCCACAGCCAACAAAACGATACATAGGAGGAGTAGAAGTGTTCCTCGACGCATAGATGTGTATCCCCTCACTTGGTTCTATCGAAGATAGTTTCGTCTTAGATAGACAATTGCAAGTATCTTATTATCTAGAGCATGCAGTGCCCTATCGTTTATAGATTTCTGTGCAGTATAGCATAGTTATTTCACGTTGCATATCCCACCATTTTACAAATTGCCCTACATTAAGATAACAACATGGTTGTATCAACTACATCTTGACAAGAAAATAGCAATATGTTATACCTATCGAAGAATATAACGAAGAGTTATATTCCCTGAGGATAGGAGCTTACGGATGACATTCAGTACTTTTATAGCGCTTATGGAATTGTAGAACTTTTGCTGGATGATAGCGTAACTACATACGAAAGAATTTTTCGGAGTTTTCTGTGGTAGCAATAGAAGAGATGATTTTGGAGAATTACGCTTCCCCTACGTACCTGTTATATGGAGGATTGAGCGTCACCTATTAACAGCAAAACGATTTTCATGACAGTTTTCATGTGACATTACGAAAGAACGAGAAGGAGCAATCAGATACATGGATGAAGCAACGACCTTAAAGGATGCGCAGGGTAGAACGCTTGAAAAGCAAACGAGCGATAAAGTTGTCATGGACGTGCGCGATATTACCAAGAGCCTGCCATTGGGGCGTGAGAAGATCGACATACTGAAGGGTATCAGTTTCCAGATAATGAGTGGGGAGTTTGTCTCCATTGTTGGGCCGTCTGGTTCGGGTAAAAGCACGTTGCTGGGCATCATTGCCGGCCTTGATAACCCCACGAGCGGACAGGTATTGATCGATGGCGTCGATATCACGCGCATGACCGAGGGAAAACTGGCTGTGGTGCGCAACAACAAAATTGGCATGGTCTTCCAGGCCTTCAACTTGATTCCAACTTTGACGGCACAAGAAAATGTTGAGGTTCCTCTCTACGTGGGCAAGCATAAGGGCGCTCCGTCCGTGCGTGCGAAAGAACTGCTGGACCTGGTTGGCCTTTCGCATCGTCTTGGGCATCGTCCAAACCAGCTCTCAGGTGGCGAGCAGCAGCGCGTTGCTATTGCGCGCTCGCTGGCGACAGATCCTGCTTTCGTCATCGCCGATGAGCCGACGGGCAACCTGGATGCCAAAAATGGCGAGAACGTGCTCAATCTGATTGCTTACCTGCGCCAACAGACAGGGAAAACCTTCATCATTGCGACTCATGACCCGGTAGTTGCCTCACACGCGGATCGCGCTATTCGCCTGGTTGATGGGTTAATTGCCTCTATCGATAGTATCGGGGGGAAGATTTCGCAATGAAAGCCTCGATATACTTCAATTACACCTCGCGTTCGCTATTACGAGGAGGCCAACGCACCATCCTGGCGATATTCTGCGTCGCGGTAGGTGTAATGGCCATTGTATCCTTACAACTCGTGGGGCAGATGATCAATAGCGCGTTCACCAGCAATATCCGCGATGCAAATGGTGGGGATATCGCGGTAACTTCGCAGACTCCGTTCAAAGCGAGTGACCTGAGCTTCTTCGATAATCTCAAGAGCAACAGCACTATCACAAGTTATACACCTACGATCAGTGGAAATGCTTCGACGGGGCTGGCTGCCTCGGTAACACAGTCCTTTACCTTGGAGGCAGTAGATTCAACATCTTTCCCGGTGGTAAATCCGCCGTCGTTTAAGACGCCCGTGGATGGGTCTATTTCCAGTCTGCTGAAAAATGACCAGGTCGTCGTAGATCAGAATCTGGCAGATCAATATAACAAAAAGGTGGGTGACACCCTGACTGTGCATGCAAGTACCAGCAGCGGAGCTGGTGGGGTCACGTTGCATGTAAAGATTGTTGGCATCGTTAAGAATACAGGAGTCTTTGCGCAGTCGAATGATTTCATGCTCATCTCGCATGATGATTACCAGGCTGCTGACCCTAAATTGCCGCTGCTGTACGATTCGTTCTACGTGACAACGGTCGATAAGGCACATACGGATCGAGCTGCCAAAGCCATTTCGGATCATTTTCCTATCGCCAATACCGTCACTGCCGATCAAGCCTTGAAAAATAACCAGACGCAGGTTGATTTTATCAAGAAGTTCCTTGAAATCGCGGGCCTGTTGGCTTTGCTCATCGGTGGAGTAGGCATTGTCAACACGATGCAAGTCCTGCTCTCGCGGCGTAGGATTGAGATCGCGATGCTCAAGACAACGGGCTACCGCCGCTTTGATCTCTACCTGCTCTTTGGCTTAGAGGCCGGCTTGCTAGGGCTGGTTGGGGGATTGGTTGGCGCCGCGGCAGCTATTGGCGTGAGTTACCTTGTACGCAACATTGTGCAGCAAGTCTTTCCGATCATCATTCCCTTCTTCCTCAATCCTGTCATCATCGGTGGAGGTGTCTTGATTGGGCTAGTGACCGCGCTGATTTTTGGGCTGTTACCCATTGTTCAGGCCGCCAATATTCGCCCTTTGAATGTTATTCGCGAATTGCCAGGTGCGAATCGCGTTGGAAGCATCTTCCTGACGATCGGGCTGTTACTCCTGCTATCGGTGTTGTTCTGTGTCATGGCAGTTGTCATCCTCAACGATGTCGTCTGGGGTATCAGTGCAGTCTATGGAGCGTTCATCTTCCTGGCTATCCTGAGCCTCTTCTTCGGCCTTATCGTGCTGGTGATCAGCCTGTTGCCGGTGCCTGAGCGTTTTAGCATCAAGTACCTCGCGCTGATTATCGTGGGAGTAGCTGTGTCTGCCCTGCTCTTCTATGTGCTGCCGACATTTGGAGGGTTACTGCTGGTCGTCTCGTTGATGGGCATTGTGATCGTGCTACTGCCGCGTACCTGGAAATCGAATACGAAGATGGCGCTGCGCAATATTGGTCGGCAGCGGGCGCGCACCACGACGACACTGCTGGCCCTGTTCGTGGGCGTCTTTACCATCGGGTTGATTCTCGTCCTGGGACAGGATTTGCGCGACAATATCAACGCTGCCATCGCGAAAAATCTCACCTTCAACCTGGTGGCTATTGCGAGAGGCAATGGAGCAACGCAGTTGCAAGCGCAACTGGGAACGATTCCTGGTCTTTCAGCGGATCATTCACAGGGCAGGACCTATGCCTCGGACGTCCCTGTGACCATAGATGGCGTCCCCTTCACAACTCTCCTCCCGAAAAATGATCAAGGGGGCCCGAATGACCTGGGACGAGGTGGTACGCTGTTCTACCTTGGTGGTCTTGAAGGGTATGATGTAGCGAATGGCCAGATTCCAGAGACGCAGAATGTAATGTTTACTGGACGAAATTTGAACGCCAGCGACGCCGGAACAAATAATGTCTTGCTAAATGTAAACTTGATGAAATTAGCTCCGCTCAAAGGTCACATCCATATCGGGAGCACGATTACGCTGGCGAGCATTGATGGGAAGAGTATCAAAACGGTGACGGTGGTAGGAACCTATCAATCATCGGGATTTAGCCTGCACTTTGGACCTATCCTGACGACGCGCGAAACGGTGACGGCGCTGACACCAGCGGGTCAGGCCACGTCCATCTTCTATATGAAGATCGACTCCGATAAAGTGGGCAAAGCATTACAGAAGATCGGTAACATCGCGCCTGATGCTACTGTCGCCAACTTTGCCAACATCGGTGATTTCATCAACAATTTCATCGGAGATATATTGTTGGTACTCACTACGATAGCGTCGTTGTCACTGCTGGCCGGCGTCATCATCATTGCCAACGCGGTGGCGCTAGCGATGCTGGAGCGCAGGCGCGAGCTGGGTATACTGAAGTCGGTGGGCTACACCAGCAGGACAATCCTGGGAGAGGTGCTGATCGAGAACGGCCTGATTGGTGGAACGGGTGCGCTGCTCGCGATGTTGCTTGTGACGCTTGCTACCAGTTTGCTGGGCCAGTTCGTCTTCAAGACAGGCTTTGGCGTAAGCTGGTATATCGCCATCGGCTTGATTGTGGGTATCGCGCTGCTGGCAATGGTGACCTCGGCCATTGTAGCCTGGGGCTCAACGCGAGTGCGGCCTTTAGAGGTGTTGCGCTACGAGTAACTTTGACTGATTTTGTGCTCCATTTAGCGTGAGTGGCGTAAGCGCAGTGCCATCAGACCGCCGAGCGCGAGGAAAATAAAGCAGAAGCTGACGCTCCAGATAGGCCCTTTTGTGTTGAGCAGAAAGCCGAAAAACCAGCCGCAGAAGACCGTACTGATGCCACTGACGAAGAGCAGGATACCGGCGACCGAACCCATTGACCTGCCCACCAATTCGCTGCCGATAGCCAGGCATGTCGCGAAGATGGGCGAGAGTCCGATCGTAGTGAAAGAAATAGCCAGTGTGGCAAGGAAAGCATTAGGGCTCACCATCATCGTCACAAATCCAAGCAGCGATACGACGATACCGAACATGACCATCTTCCAGGAGCCAATACGCACAATGAAGGCTGCCGCGCCAAGGCGGCTGAGAGATGACAGAACCCAGGTAATACTACTGAGGGCCGCGGCGATGGCGGGTGTCTGTGCGTAGGCTACATGTAAATAGGCGGGCGTCCAGGCTCGCACGCTTGAACTGATCCCGGATGTGAAAATCATGACAGCGATAATTGGAGCCAATGTCACGAAGAGTGAACGCGGGGGGCTGGTTACTGTTGTGTCGCCGTCTACTTTGCTCTCGTGGGAGCCGATCATATATGTCTTCGGGATGCCGGGCAGTGAAAGCAGCGCAGCGAGGATGAAGCAGATGGTAAAGAGGAACGCGGGCCGCGGATCATTATGAAAGAGCCGTAAGAGTCCAGCATCGACGAGGGCAACTATGACACCACCCAGAGGATAGAGCAGGTTGAACAGGTTCAAGGCGCTGCCGCGCCTGCTGGCAAAGACCGCGCTAATCAGCCCATTCGTCGAGGCGTCGATCACTCCACCGCCAATGCCCGCTATGCCAGCGATGACCAGCAATGCCCAGATGGAGACGAATTGTGGCGCGAACAAGCCGAGCAAGATAACCAGGATGCCGCAGAGGACGATCAGCGCTGCTCCCAACAAGACACGCCAGGGGCCGTAGCGGTCGAGCATTGCGCCACCGACAAGCGCACCTGGGAGATAGCCCGTGGACCAGGAAACATAAAGTAAGCCCGCCGTGGATAGTGAAAGGTGTAACTGGATGGAGAGCGGCACCAGCAGTGGTCCCCACCCGCTATCACAGAAGACAAATACCCAGAACAGCAGGCAGGTTGCCAGCGTGACGCGTCCGATATGAACGGAGCGGCCTTCCAGTCCACCCCTGCTAGCATCCGGTGGTGTCTCAGGTGCTGATGATAGCATGTTATCCTTTCGAAGCGCGACTCTATTCGGCGGGCCGCGTATCCACTACACTCATGTTTCGTTAGATGGGTAACGCCATGAAAGGTATCTCCATTTCCTGGGGTGTCAGGCCTCCATGGTGGCCCAAAAAGTGCATATCATACATACCTTCTTCGTACCACCAGGCTGTTTCGCCGGGATAGGGTAAGATGACCAGGTTTCCCACCCGGTTCAAAAACTGCTGGGATGGCTCTTGCGAACCGAAAAAGTGCTGCGCCAGTAAATCCGCTGTTTTGTATACCTCTGCTTTGCCCTCGAACTGCTTCTGCAAGTGTGCCAGAGCTTCATCGAGATACTCTGCTTTAATGTGTAAGAACATATCTCTTGCTGAACCCGCTGGCACCAGTAATCTCCCACTTTGGTTAGTCTGCAGAAAGTGTTTGATGCTGGCTGATTGCTTGTTGAGATACATGGTTGTACGGGGATCGACCTCGACCTGCCCATGATCGGCAGTCATGATCAACAGGGTGTTGGGAACCTTGCCACGAATCTTTTGATAGAAAAGTTGATCCATTAGCAGCAAGAAGTTTTCCACTTCCTGCTCAAATTGCTTGGAAGCTGGTCCATAGTGGTGGCACAGCATATCGATGCGGTCAAAGTAGACATAATAGTAATAAGGAGGAGCCTTGTGGGCCAGCACAATTTCCGCCAGGCGCGTGAGAACATCGCTAAAAGACCTGAAAGGTACAACATGCGCTCCCTTAAAAACGCAATCCGAAAATGTCGAGGGCGTGTATGCCTGGTGCTGAAAGACGTATGACACCACGCCCTCTGATTTGAGCTGCTGATAGAGCGACTGCGCCGGATAGAATTCTTCAGGAGGGAAGGGGGCCTGCTTTAAGGTATCGCGCTTTTTGTCCCTGGCGTAGGAGAAGAACAGGGGGAGAATAATATCATCGACAATGGGTTCATAATATTGCCACTCGTAGATGCCGCTCTGGCCAACATTCAGGCCTGTATGAATACATGTGATGTGTGCGGCTGTGGTCGAAGGAAATTGTGAGGTCATCTTTGAGACAACGCCGTGCTTGAGCATAGTCTTGAGAAACTCGTATTTTCCTGCGTAGCGCTCAAAAAAACGCCAGCCGAAGGCATCGACAAAGAACAAGATAACCCGGTCATATTTCGTGGGCAGATTCCCAAATACATCGAGCGGAAGCGCGCTCTGTCCTGCGCCTGTGAGGAGGTACTGGATCGTCTGCGGTATATTGGAGAAACAGTAGCTGTCATAAAGGGGCTTGACGAATTGTTGTGAGAACTTTGAGGCGTTTACCGCTTCGAGAGAAGTTGTATTGAACATGTGAATGTCTTTCTGCTTCCCAGTGTGGAGGTGTTTCCGACCTACCATGTTTCAATCGGTTGCTGTTAGTATACCATGTTCTGTTTGGCCCTAGCCTCTTGTTGCCACCCAGAAGCGGGTGATAGGTTTGTCGAAAAAGGGAAGGCAGGTATGTCTAAGTCCCCTTGTAATTTTTGCCTGATACAGCGTACACTACTTTTAACTCAAGAATGTTACAGTCACCTTAAAAGAGAAAAAACTCTGCTCGCTTAGACCGACCCTTGTTCGCAACGCCAGAAAGGATCGAAAAGGCATGGACTTTGAACTTCCTGAAGAGCACCAACTTGCCTATGAAAGTGCCTTTGCTTTTGCCCGGGATGAGATCAGGCCGCACAACACCGAGATAGAGCGCAGCGACGATTTTCCGCGTTGGATGTGGCAGCGTCTTGCCGGACAGGGGTATACCGGGATCGCTATTCCAGAAGAGTATGGCGGCAGCGGTGGGGATTTCTTGATGGCCGCGCTGGTCTCTCGTGGTATTGGACGAGCGAATGGGGCCATCGCCATGTCATTTGGGGCGCATTTAAATCTTTGCGCGCACAATATCCTGCGCAACGGCAGCGAGGAACAGAAACAGAAATACCTGCCCAAACTGGCCAGCACGGAAATGATTGGCGCGTTAGGTCTGACCGAGCCAAATGCTGGCTCCGATGCTATGGGGATTCAAATGAGCGCGCGCGTTACCAGCGGTGGTTACCTGCTCAATGGGACAAAGATGTTCATTACCAATGGCCCCATTGCCGATCTAGTCGTAGTCTATACCAAGACAAAGCCGGAGGCAGGCAGTCGCGGCATCACCGCCTTTCTCTTTGAAACAAAGACACCTGGCTACCATGTTGCTCGCAAACTGGAAAAGGTTGGCATGCATGGCTCTCCCACGGGCGAACTGGTTTTCGAAGACGCATTTGTACCAGCAGAGAATGTATTGGGCAAAGTCAACGAGGGATTCAGAGTCGTGATGAGCGGGCTTGACCTGGAGCGCGCTTTTTTCGCGGTCAGCGCTATTGGCGGTTTAGAGGCGGCTCTTGAAGTGTCTATGAAGTATGCCAAAGAGCGCGAGCAGTTTGGGCAGCCGATAGCCAATTTCCAGCTAATCCAGGCCAAGATCGCGGATATGTATACCGATCTCGAGGCGGCGCGGCTGATGGCGCACCGCTGTATGTGGCTGGCGCAGCAGGGCAAGCGTGTCAGTAAAGAGGCTGCTGCTGCTCTGTTGTTCACGGCGCGAGCATCGATGCGTGCGGCGGACGAGGCGTTACAGATTCATGGCGGCTGGGGCTACCTGACCGATTTCGAGGTTGAGCGCATGTGGCGCAACGCCAAATTAGGCGAGATTGGCGCTGGTACCAACGAAATTCGCCAGTTGTTGATCGCGCGAGAACTCTTGGGCATGAGGTAAAGGACGCGAGGGCAGTACATGAAATCAGTGCGTATAACTGGGGTACTCGGCTTTTGATGAAAAACAACTGGTTCATCTTGCCCATGCTCGTTCGAGCGATAAGGGTGACAAAGCTGACCTGAGCCTCTTTGCTCCTGACGAGGAGACATATGAACTTTTGGCGCGAGAAGTGAAGCCAAACGTGTGAAACAGCACTTTCAGGGAATTGTCACTGGAGAGGTTGAGCGTTACGAAGTTCCCAATGTCCCGGCTCTCAAGTTTGTGCTGCATGAAGCGCTAAACGGAGGAGCCTCACGCTCACTGAGGAGTGATGCCCTCGGGAAGTCGTTATCGTCGGCATTATTACGCTTGGAGATTGATGTGTGAACAACGTAAGTTGCTAGATTGAAGCTATATTAGACTGTGATAGAATACAGAAAGATGGTAGTTAAAGCGAAGGAGATCACAGAAATGTCTCTTGATGAGCTCTTGCAGTCAAAACGCGAAGACATTCTCCGTACTGCAAACAGATACGGCGCGTTCAATGTACGTGTTTTTGGATCTGTCGCTCGAGGAGAGGCAGACTCAGAAAGTGATATTGATCTATTAGTGGACATGGAGGCTGGTAGAAGCCTCTTAGATCTCAGTGGGCTTCTCATAGATCTTGAAGATATGCTTGGTTGTAATGTGGATGTTGTGACAGAGCGGGGGTTGCGCGATCGCATTCGGGAGCGTGTTCTAAAAGAGGCGGTTGCTCTGTGAGGGACGTATCTGAAAGATTGCGTGATATCCAGGTGATATAATCCTAAGCGCAGAAGAAAATGATTAGAGGGATTGCCGAATGCCTATACAGTCGCGTCCATTCAGTGACGAAAATGACCTCCAGGCCCTGAAAACATTCGTCTCCTCCATCATAACAGAGGATATGCAGCGCAGCTACTGGCACGTGGGAGACCTGCTGTGGGGCATATATAAAAATACTGTGTATGATCAGGGTTTCAGCCATTTTGTAAGAAGACGCGTCAAAAGTGAGAGAAGGTACTCACAACGAGCGTCTCTCAAGAGAAGTCTCTCATTTTTCATGCACCCTCCTCGGCATTTGGCTGAAACCCTGCTTAGGTCAAGTCTGAACAATATCCGCAAGTCCTATCGCTTGCCAATAGAATATCTAATCAGTTATACTAGATAAGATGAACAGTATGGAGGAGGTGTTTCTCATCCGTACGTACTTCCCTCACGAGGAGACTGGTTATCATAGAACATGTAGTGAGTCTTGTATAACGGGTTCAGCAGAGTTGGAGAAGCATGCTCATGAATGGGGGAGATGACGTAGAAGCTGAAAGCGAGCATTATTTCTCAATTGGGAGTGCAGGTAGTTCTCGCTAGAGCACATGTAAGAACTGACGGTTCGCTTATTTTTTAGGGCATAAAATGAATTGCATTCCCCA
>JRHI01001938.1_pt1 | contig 15591 bp, 11 predicted proteins | sample 215371 | NCBI WGS metagenome assembly JRHI01 (sample SAMN02929681, study PRJNA255918) | sediment metagenome | biome: cave system; feature: Ice Cave; material: Sediment; isolation source: sediment from deep within a dark volcanic ice cave with no known source of... ...
CCTGGACTCCATGCAGTGCCACTGCTGATTCAGGGAATCCTGACGAGAAACTGACATGAGTACAATTCGCATGAACACTCCCATTCCCGGCCCTAAGTCCATGGCGCTTTCCGAGCGCCGGGCCAAAGCCGTGCCCCGCGGCCTCTCCCACGGCACTCCAATCTACGTTGCCAAGGCCGAAGACGCGTGGCTCGAAGACGTCGACGGCAACCGCTACCTCGATTTCGCCGGGGGCATCGGCTGCCTTAACGTCGGCCACCGTCGCGACGAAGTCGTCAATGCCGTCCGTGATCAACTCGACAAATTCCTGCATACTTGCGTGCAGGTCACGCCCTACGAGGGCTACGTCCGCCTGGCCGAGCGCATGAATGAAATCACTCCAGGCAAGTTCCCGAAGAAGACTTTCTTCGTCAACAGTGGTGCCGAAGCGGTCGAGAACGCTGTCAAAATAGCCCGCGCATACACCAAGCGCCCCGGCATCATCGCCTTCGAGGATGCCTTCCACGGCCGTACGATGATGGCGCTGGCCCTGACCAGCAAGACTCATCCTTACAAGGCAGGATTCGCGCCCTTCCCGAGCGACGTTTATCGTGTTCCGTTCGCATATTGCTACCGTTGCTCCTATAACTTGAAATATCCCTCCTGCGATCTCTATTGCGCGCGTCATCTCGAAGATACTTTCAAGCGCGTCGTGGCCAATGAAGAAGTGGCGGCCGTGATCGCTGAGCCGGTGATGGGCGAAGGCGGATTCATCGCTCCACCGCTCGATTATTTCAAGGTGCTCGTTGACCTTTGTCACCAGCACGGTATCCTCTTCATCGCCGACGAAGTCCAGTCCGGTTTTGGACGCACCGGCGCAATGTTCGCCAGTGAGCGTTACGGCATCGAGCCAGATATTCTGGTGACAGCGAAATCCCTCGGAGGCGGATTGCCCCTGGCCGCAATTACTGGCCAAGCCGAAATTATGGATGCGCCCGCTCCGGGCGGACTAGGCGGGACATTCGCGGGCAATCCGCTCTCTTGCGCCGCTGCATTAGCAGTGCTCGACTTATTCGAACGCGAGAATCTTTTATCCCGGGCAAACGAACTAGGTGACCGCTTTCAGCGTCGTGCCCGCGAATGGCAAGGCCGCTGGCCAATCATCGGTGACGTGCGCGGCTTGGGTGGAATGCAGGCTATCGAGTTGGTTCAGTCGACAGAAACGAAAGTTCCTGCAGCCGAGGAAACAAGAAAGATCACGCAGTATTGCTATGAACACGGTTTGATCACGATCACGGCCGGTTCGTACTCTAATGTGATCCGCATCCTCGTGCCCCTGGTTGTCACGAACGATCAATTGGACGAAGGGCTTGACGTCTTGGAGTCCGCCATCGCCACGGTTTGCGACAGAAAGGATGCGGTCGTCGAATTGGTGTAGCATGCAATTCATCGGCCCGCGTTGTGGTGGGTAGCGTGGCCCGCTACTCCGGGCACACTTTTAAGACTTTACGATCGCAAACATGCCATTTCGCTCCGGTTTCGTCTGTATCCTCGGCCGCCCGAACGCGGGCAAGTCCACACTGCTCAATGCCCTGGTCGGCGAGAAGCTCGCAATCATTTCTCCCAAGCCTCAGACCACGCGTAACCGTATTCAAGGTGTCGTACACGTCCCAAAGCGCAAGGGCCGCCAAGGCGGACAGATCGTGCTGGTCGATACGCCGGGCGTGCACAAGCCGGATAGCAATCTCGGGCGGAAGATGATGGTAGAAGTGCGAGAGGCAATGGAGGGCTGCGACCTTGTGCTTGTGATCATGGACGTTGCCCGCAAGTTTGATCCTCGTGACCAGTTCGCGCTCGATATATTGAAACAGTCTGGCACCCGTGCCTTCCTCGTCTTGAATAAAGTTGACCTGCTGCGCGATAAGGCAAGACTTCTTCCGGTGATCGAGGAATACCGCAAGCTGTACGATTTCGCAGAGGTCATACCCATCTCCGCGCTGAAGCGGGACGGTCTCGATCTTCTCCTCGACAAAGTGATTGCCGCCTTGCCTGCCGGCCCCGCCTATTTCTCTGAAGATCACGTCACCGATCAGCCTGCGCGCTTTATGGCGGCAGAAAGTATTCGTGAGCAGGTACTGCAGGCAACTGAGGAAGAAATTCCGTACGCCACCACTGTAATTGTCGATAGTTTCGAGGAGGGCCGCAAACTGACGCGAATCGCAGCGACGATTTACTGCGAGCGCGAAGGTCAGAAGGGAATTCTCGTCGGCAAAGGGGGCCAAATGCTGAAGAAAATCGGCACCGGAGCCCGGCTCCAAATTGAGCGGATGCTGGAAACCAAAGTATTCCTCGAGCTGTACGTCAAAGTACAAGCCGGATGGCGGGATTCGCGAGGCTTTGTCGAGGAGCTGGACTGGAGAAGACAGATAGAGAACATGATGGGCCAGCAGGTTCGTCACAACGATACAAAGGAGTAGAGTTGTGTTAAGGGCCAACACTTTCACCACGCAACTTCCCAGTGGGATTGCCTTGGGGGAGGGGGACCATTAGAATCCGAACAGCGACGCTGCTGGTCGCGAAAAAGGATAATCCAGCCAACATGGAATCTGAGGTTCCTCGCGACGAAGAGTTTCCGGAGCACAACTTCGATCCACAAAAATTGGTCCTGCAATTGCGCGTCACCCTGGCTGCTGATCGCAGCGCGGTCGAACCGGTCGTCGCACAAGTCATGAATACCATCCGGGAAATCAAATGCGTCGACGGCAAAGAAGACGCCATTGAGTTGGCCCTGCAGGAGGCCCTGGCCAACGCCGTTGTCCATGGCGCCAAGGAAGATCCAACAAAAATTGTCGAGTGTCTTGTGGCCTGTGAGCAAGATCGTGGCGTGATGATCATCGTGCGCGACCCGGGCCCGGGCTTTGATCCGAACGCGATTCCCAGTTGCACTCTGGGCGAGAACATCTACTTGAATCACGGCCGCGGAATTTTTCTGATTAACCAACTGATGGACAAGGTAGAGTTTCGCAAGAATGGCACTGAAATCCACATGGTCAAAAGATAACAATCACCTCTGCAGTCGCAACATCAGTCACTCCTTCGCAGTTAGCCCCAAAGTTTTCATCTTCCGATAGAGGTGGCTGCGCTCCAATCCCAACACTTCCGCCGTACGGCTCATATTTCCGTGATTTTCATCGAGTTTCTTAAGGATGTAGTCTCGCTCATAGGCGTCGCGAGCTTGATGCAGCGTGGAAAATTCGCGCTTGGGGGCCCGGCGTCCGCCATCACGATAAACAAGAGGAGGGAGATGCTTGCGTTCGAAGCGCGTGGTTGTCGGATTCATGATCACGATGCGCTCAATCACGTTGCGCAGTTCGCGCACATTGCCAGGCCACGAGTAGCGCATCAGCACATCGATGGCTTCGTCGGTAATCTCGCGTGGGCGGCGCCCGTAGGTGGCGGCCAGTTCCTTGAGAAAGTGACGAGCAAACAGGGGAACGTCTTCCTTGCGTTCGCGCAGGGGAAGAACAAAGAAAGGAATCACATTCAGCCGGTAAAAAAGATCCTCCCGGAAGTTGCCCTTCGAGATCTCCTCATCAAGGTCTTTGTTGGTCGAAGCAATTACACGAACATCCACGGTGATCGTAGAGGCGCTGCCCAACGGGACAAAACGCTGTTCATCCAGCGCACGCAAGACTTTTGACTGTGTCTTCAGGCTCATGTCGCCGACTTCGTCCAGAAACAGCGTGCCGCCATTCGCTCTCTGAAACTTACCTTCTTTATCTGCGTTGGCTCCGGGGAACGATCCCTTGCGGTGTCCGAAGAGTTCGCTCTCGATCAGATCTTCAGGGATAGCAGCACAGTTCATTTCGACGAATGTTTCGTCCTTACGAAGACTTTGAGCGTGAATGGCATGTGCGACCAGTTCTTTGCCTGTTCCCGACTCGCCATAAATCAGAACCCGGCCGTTGGTTGGTGCCATCAGCCCAATCTGCTGCCGCAAAGCCTTCATCGGGATACTGTCACCGACGATCGTGCTCTTCGAGTGAAGCTGCTTCTTCAGGTCAACATTTTCCCGCTGCAATTTCTTGGACTCGATTGCGTTCTTCACCAGAATCAGAGTCTTGTCCAAAGAAAGCGGTTTCTCCAGGAAGTCAAAAGCGCCTAGCTTAGTGGCGCGAACCGCAGTCTCAATAGTTCCGTGGCCGGAAATCATGATTACTTCCGGAGGATTGTCCAAGTCGCGAATCTTCTCAAGGGTTTCAAGCCCATCCATAGCCGGCAGCCAAACGTCGAGCAGCACAACGTCGAATGAGGTTTTGCGAAGCAATTCCAGGCTGGCCTCGCCACTCTCCACTGAAGATGCGGAATATCCCTCGTCCGCCAGCGCTCCTGCGAGCGATTCGCGAATTCCGGGTTCGTCATCCACGATAAGAACGTTATGCATGCTGAGGGGTAGCGGCTACTGCCGTGTGCTCGGGAACCACGGGCAACTCGACGATGAAGCGGGACCCAACCGGATAATTCTCTTCCACACGAATCGAACCACGATGATCTTCTATCACGCGGCTCACAATTGCCAGACCCAAACCGGTGCCACGTTGTTTAGTCGAAAAATACGGAAGAAAAAGCCGCTCCTTGAGTTCCCGTGTCACCCCATGGCCCGTGTCGGCTATGGTGATCTCCACTGCGTCACGGCTCGCCACCAGTGCCGTGGAGATTTCAATTTCCCGTACCAGTGAATCCTGCATTGCTTCGGCAGCGTTGTCCACGAGGTTGGCTATCGCGCGTTTGATCGCCTCCTTATCAGCCATTACCTTCGGAAGGTCCGGGGCGAGCGATTTGTGAAGGCCGATGCCATCCAACCTTCCATCAAACATGGACAGTGCGATGTCAATCACTTCATTAATATCCGAGGGCTGTGGTTTTGAGGCGGGAAATCGGGCTAACGTGGAGAATTCATCCACCAGACGGCGCACTGTTTCTACCGCGCCCGCAATCGTTTCCGCACATGAGCGGACAATCTTTAGCGACGCGGTATCCAACGGCTTGGCGCGATCCAGATGGCGCTGAATGCGTTCGGCGGACAACGCAATGGGAGTAAGCGGGTTCTTGATCTCGTGAGCAACACGGCGGGCCACTTCCCGCCAGGCCGCCTGCTTCTGGGCCTTTAGCAAGTCCGAGAGATCTTCGAACACGATTACGTATCCGGATCGTTCGCCCTGATGACGCAGCGTAGCGACCGTCACGGCAACATTCAGCGATGTGCGCTGCACCGACATTTCCATCTGGCTGGTAGTCATGCCCATGCGATCGGCGCGACGCAGCAATGGCTCAAAGTCTTCCAATACTTCGGGCGGAAAGACTTCTTCCAATGTCGCCCCTTGCAAGATTTGGGGTGCCGGCCCGTGAACTGGATCGGGGTGAAACATGCGCAGGAGCGCCTGATTGACGTGGGTTACGCGGCGAGACTCGTCGAGAGAAAGTACTCCCGTAGGAATGCTCTCCAGGATGGTCTCCATCTGCCGACGGCGGCGATCCAGTTCGGCGTTGGCCGCGCCCAGGTCACGGCTGGATGCTTCAATTTGTCGACGGCTGGTCTCCAGTTCTTCGGCCATTCGGTTGAAGGAGCGAACCAGATCCCCGATCTCATCGGCCGCACTCACGTCGACACGATAATCGAGACGACCGCGTGAAATCTCCTGCGTGGCCTCCGCCAGGGCTGCCAGCGGGCGAGTCACGAGCTTGGAAAGAAAAAGTGCCAACCAGGTTGTGACAAAAAGCACAATCATGGTCAGGAGCAGCAGCAGTCCCATGTACGTACGGCGAACCAGTCGACGCTCATGAGCTAAGTCGTAATAACGTTTTTGGCTGGCCTCGACCTGCTTGACGGTCTGGGAGAACTCTTTGGGTAAAGGGATAGCGACGAGAACCATTCCTCGTTTGTCGACGGATGCGCTGGCCAGACTATAGTCTGTTTGTCCCCAGGTAAACTGCGCGGGCCGTCCGGCCACAGCATCCGCAACGGGCAGCGTCGACTTCAAAATCGGCCATGGGGCAGGAGCGTTAAAACTAGCTTCGGCATTGCCATCCTGTACGGCAAAAGCGAATCCGCCCTGTAGCGTTGGTTCGTGATGCTGAAATGTCTCTGCAATCGTTGCGAGCCCCTGGGCTGAGAAACCCTGCTGAACCGGAGTTGACGAAGCAATGGCTGAAGCTTCCGAACGTGCATTTTGGGAAGCATAATTCGCCAACAGGGAGACCATCGCCTGGGTGTCGGCGCGAACTTCTTCCACCGGGGTAGAAAACCATTTGTCGATCGAGCGGTTCATTAGCCCGTATGAAAACCAATACATCACCATGATGGGCACAAATGAAAGCAGCAGAGCACCCGCGACCATACGCGTGCGAAACTTCGACCCCAACACCCCCAGACGGCGTTCCGCGAACAGCTTTAGAAGGTTGCGAGCCAGCACAAAGCTGAGGGCAACGAAAAGCAGGAAAATCAATGCCGAGAGCGCGGCGAAAACCACGATTTCCTGATTATTTCCGGGGCGCAAGAACTTTAAATCGAAGGCGGTTTGCGACACCATCATGGCAAGCAACAGGAAAACCCCAATCGCGAGCAGGATAATCGCGCGCTTACGATTTGAGGTCTTCGGAATCTGTGTTGAACCGAGTTGTGCCAAAGATTTGCCCGCCTGCCTCTCCCGCAAACGACCAGAGAGAGAATTGTTTGCAGCAACTAATTATAGATGCATGATGGCGGCTAGGTGTGCGCAGGTACGCTCACGATTTAGGAAGCTAATGACTCCGGTAGCAAGTCGCTCTCTTACTGCTTCTTATTCCTGCCCACGCTAAGTTCCTCGAGGATCGCGCCATATGCGAGCTTCGGTGGTAAGCCCGATCCAGAGGCAAAGCCATACCCCGAGACCCGTGAGACGAAGACCCAATCCAGGAGTACTTGTCGGTGAATCCCCACGTCTGAATCGCGGTGCAGCCCAAACTCTGAAGACACGCGCGAGCGACGCTACGATACACCTGGGCTTGACGAGTGAAGTCGTCCTTGCTTAACAGCTCCCCATGTAAAGTGATAGGAAGCGAAACATCGAGTTCGGTAATGTGAACCTGAAGTCCCAGCGCGCTGAGCCGTGCGATGTTTGCCTCCAGACCCCCGACATCGAGATTGAATTTAGAAATATGCAGTTGCAGGCCGACTCCGTCGATGGGAACTCGCCGGCGTTTGAAGTCTCGCACCATGTCGTAAATTGCGTCCGACTTCCGGTTCAGTTCTTCTCCTTCCGCTTCATTGTAGAAGAGGAGCGCGTGCGGGTCCGCTTTGTGTGCCCAGCGAAATGCTCGTTCGATATAAAGATTTCCTTTCCCCGCGAATCCGACTCCCGGCCGGTTGTACCAGATTGAGTCCCGCACGTCGCCATTCTCATCCAGTGCCTCATTGACAACATCCCATGCAAAGACCTGACCGGCATAATGCTTCATCACGCGGGCGATGTGATCGCGCAGTAAACGAGATAACTGGGCTGGGGTGAAATGGCGTTGAGCAAGCCATTCCGGATTATCCCTCGCCCAAAGTAAACAGTGGCCGCGAACCTTCATCCCATGCGATTGAGCGAAACGAACGACTTCGTCACCCTGTCGGAAGTCGAATGTGCCTTGGTTGGGTCGGACGACCCACCACTTCATTGCATCTTCCGGTTCAACCAGGTTGAATTCGCGGCTGATACTTGTGGCGTAAGCGACTTCAGCGAGCTGCGCCGCGCGGACAGCCGTACCGATAAGCAAGCTGTCGTGTTCAGCGGCATTTCGCAATGACACCGGCTCGCTTGAAAAAGGCATAACTCCGACAAGGATCAACGCCAACGTTGGGATTTGGCGAAATAAAGTTGGCATGCTCAACGCTCCCGTATGTCGGTTTCATACTACTTAGGCAGCGGCAAGAGCGATTGTAAAGGGCATCCGTCACACTGGGGCTGTGATTTCTTGCAATAATGCTTTCCCACGCCCACCAAAAGCCCGTGCATCTCGTTGTAAACCTGAGTTATCGCTGTCCGATTAACCGTGCTCATAGGAGACGGCGGGTGAGACGAGCCGCCAATTCCAGATGCTCGCGAAGTGCGTTTATCCAAAAGTTGGTGCTCTGCTTCATCGACGATCGGCGCCAAGGCACGCTGGAAGAGCTGACGAATATCCTCGTAGTCGGACTTCTTCATCAAGAGCCCATGCCGACCAAGAATGCGTCGCGTGTATGCATCCACGACAAAAACGGGATGGTCCCCGGCGTAAAGTAAAATGGAGTCGGCGGTTTCAGGACCCACGCCGTTCAGGCTCAGCAACTCTCTGCGTAGTTTCTCTGTCGGCTGATTGAACATCCTCGCGAGCGAGCCGTCGTATTGTTTATCCAGAAATGCGACAAAAGTCTTCAGCCGCTGGGACTTTTGCCGAAAATATCCTGACGGTCGAATCAATCTTTCCAGTTCCGCCAAAGTCGTTCGCCGGATACCGTCTGGGCTCAACAAATCGGCACGACGAAGATTACCCAGCGCCAGCTCGACGTTTGTCCAGGCAGTGTTCTGCGTAAGATAAGCGCCAATGACAACTTCAAACCGTGTGCGCGCGGGCCACCAGTGTTGCGGACCCCAGGCTCGAAATAGAAAGCGATAATAGTCCCGGATTACGTCTGCCCGGTCAATTCGTCGCACGTGAAGAATTCCTCACCCTCAAGTCTAGTTGACCCTGGGAGCGTTGTGCACTGGAACCCCGCTAGCCAAAGTTGAGTCTTACCGAAGTGCATGTACCTTGGCCCGCAGTCGGGTTGTGACCGTGCACAAACGATGATTTGGCGCGGACTCCAGCGAGGTGGCCTTTTGCGGGCACGTTGCCCCGTCAAGTCCAAGTACCAAAGTTACTGGTGCGGTAACCCGCTTGCGTTGACAATTTGTGTCACCGCGATTGAGCTGCATTTCTCTCCCAAAAAGAGCGGCACTTTGCGCGGAGTGTCTGTAACGCTGTCGGGCAAAATTCCACCACGTGGATAGGAGATTGACGTATGTCGCAACGGCTGGGTGACCTTCTCGTCAAAGAGAAGATCATTACCCCAGAGCAGTTGGAACAAGCGACTAAGGTTCAGAAGGAAACGAAGTGTCGCCTGGGTTCCGCCCTGGTGAAGCTCGCATTCCTTACGGACGAGGATGTCACAAATTTTCTTTCCCGCCAGTATGGCGTTCCGGCCATTAATCTTTCCTATTTCGAAATTGATCCGGCAGTTGTCAAGCTGATCCCATTTGAAACCGCTAAGCGCTACCAGATTCTTCCCCTGAGTCGTGTGGGCGCCTCTTTGACCATTGCAATGGTGGACCCCACCAATGTGTTTGCAATGGACGACATCAAGTTTATGACCGGCTTCAACATTGAGCCGGTTGTGGCGTCAGAGAGCTCCATCCAGTCAGGAATTGAAAAAGCCTACGGGACAACGACCAAGGAAGAAGATCTCGAGACCGTGATGCAGTCGATCTCGGATATGAACGAGAGCGACGTCGAACTGCAATCGGAAGAGCAACAGATGGAGTTGGCCGAACTGGAAAAGGCGGCCGACGAAGCTCCCGTGGTCAAACTGGTGAACCTTGTGCTTACCGATGCCGTGAAGAGAGGCGCTAGCGACATTCACATTGAGCCTTATGAGAAAGAATTCCGGGTAAGGTTCCGCATTGACGGTGTGCTGCAGGCAATTATGGCGCCGCCCATGAAACTGAAAGACGCAATCACTTCGCGCCTCAAAATTATGGCCAAGCTGGACATCAGCGAGAAGCGTCTGCCCCAGGACGGCCGCATCATGCTCAAGATGAATATCGGCGGCCGGAAAAAGCAGCTCGACTTCCGCGTCAGCACGCTCCCCACGCTGTGGGGAGAGAAGATCGTGCTGCGCTTGCTCGACAAAGAGAATCTGCGCCTTGATATGACCAAGCTCGGCTTCGAGCCGGAGTCCTTGGTGAAATTTGAAAAGGCGATTTTGAAACCTTATGGAATGGTTCTGGTCACGGGGCCTACAGGCTCGGGCAAAACGAACACGCTGTATTCTTCGATTTCGCGTTTGAACCAGCCAGACACCAACATCATGACGGCCGAAGACCCGGTTGAATTTCAGTTGGGCGGCGTCAATCAGGTTCAGATGAAGGAACAAATCGGATTAAACTTTGCCGCGGCCCTGCGATCTTTTCTGCGGCAGGACCCTAACATCATTCTGGTCGGCGAAATTCGAGATTTTGAAACCGCAGAAATTGCCATCAAGGCCGCGCTCACCGGCCATCTCGTGCTCTCGACACTGCACACGAACGGAGCGCCCGAGACGATTACCCGCTTGATGAATATGGGTATCGAACCATTCCTGGTTGCGACCTCGGTTCATCTGATCTGCGCGCAGAGGCTGGTTCGTCGCATCTGCAAAGAGTGTGTTGAAACGGTTGATGTCCCGGTACAGACCCTGATCGAAGAGGGCTATACGCCCGAGGAAGCCAAGACAATCAAGATTCAGAAAGGCAAGGGCTGCACTACTTGCAATAACACCGGTTACAAAGGGCGCTGCGGCCTTTATGAAGTCATGGAGGTGGATGACGAGATCAGGGAACTCGTTCTCGTTGGAGCCTCCGCGGTTGAGTTGAAAAAGAAAGCCATTGAGCGCGGCATGATAACGCTGCGCCGAAGTGGATTGATCAAGGTTGCGGCTGGCATGACCACGCTGGAAGAAGTTGCCCGCGAAACGATCCACTGATCACGAAATAAAGAGGGAAGGATTCATTTATGGGTTTGTCGTTAAGCGATCTGCTCAAGAGAATGCTGGAGATGAGTGGCAGCGATCTTCACATCACCACCAACTCGCCGCCCCAGATCCGTGTTCACGGACACCTGGTGCCGCTTGATTTGCCACAGATGACACCGGCTGAGACGAAACAACTTGCCTACAGCGTCATGACCGATTCGCAAAAGCATCGCTTTGAGGAAAGCCTTGAACTCGACTTTTCGTTCGGTTTGAAGGGGTTGGCACGCTTTCGTGCCAACGTGTTTAATCAGCGTGGCGCTACGGCAGCCGTCTTTCGTCTGATTCCCTTCGAGATCAAGTCATTCAATCAACTCGGTCTCCCCGCCGTAGTCAGCAAACTCTGCGACAAACCGCGCGGTTTAGTGCTTGTAACCGGCCCAACGGGTTCCGGCAAGTCCACAACGCTCGCGGCCATGATCGACAAGATCAACAGTGAGCGCCACGACCATATCCTCACTATCGAGGATCCGATCGAGTTTGTGCACATGAACAAGAATTGCGTGGTCAACCAGCGAGAGTTGCACGCTGACACCAAGAGCTTCACCGACGCGTTACGAGCTGCTCTTCGTGAAGACCCGGACGTGGTGCTGATCGGCGAAATGCGAGATCTTGAAACCATCGAGTCGGCTTTGCGAATTGCCGAAACCGGTCACTTAACGTTCGGTACACTGCACACAAACTCTGCATTGTCCACCATCAACCGTATCATCGACGTATTTCCAGCTCATCAGCAACCCCAGATTCGCGCCCAGCTGTCGTTGGTGCTCGAAGGCATTATGTGCCAAACCTTGCTGCCAAAAATCGATGGCAAGGGCAGGGCCATGATCATGGAAGTCCTCATCCCCAACCCGGCAGTTCGCAACCTGATTCGCGAAGACAAGATCCATCAGATCTATTCCTCCATGCAGTCCGGGCAGGATAAATTCGGCATGCAGACTTTTAATCAGTCACTGGCCACCGCTTATTTTCAAAAGCAAATTACGCTGGAAACAGCCCTGCAGCGCTCCAGCAACGTGGACGAACTGCAGGAAATGATCAACCGCGGCGCCAGCTTATCGAACCGGGGGAGCACGGCGGCAACCCTAGCGAAAGGGGCCGCTCCCGGCAAACGTTAGAGCAATTTTATGGTAGGACGAGCCTAAAACATGATGACTTGCGGCACATCAATTTTGGATTGGGGCGGGATGCGAGTTCGCCCGCTGCCCCAAGCATTTGACAAACCAGGGACATCAGCGAGGAGAGGGTAAAACCATGCCAGTGTTCACATTTTCAGGCAAGGACGCCTCTGGAGAGAAGGTCTCCGGAGAACGAATCGCGCCTAACAAGCAATCAGTAACGCAGCAGTTACGGCGCGAGCGCATCACGCCGGGCGCGATCCGCGAAAAAGGTAAAGAGTTCGCCATGCCCACGTTTGGCTCGGGCAAGGTTTCCACCAAGGACATTGCCATCTTCTTCCGTCAGTTCTCGGTCATGATCGATGCCGGCCTGCCGCTAGTGCAATGTCTGGAGATCCTGGCGGCTAACCAGGAGAACCAGGCTTTTCAAAAGACGCTCAACGGAGTGCGCAGCACCGTCGAAGGCGGATCGACGCTAGCCAACGCTATGCGCCAGTATCCCAAGGTCTTCGACGATCTCACTACGAACATGATGGAGGCGGGAGAGACCGGCGGTATTCTGGACATCATCCTGCAGCGCCTAGCGACCTACGTCGAAAAAGCCGTCCGCTTGCGGTCTGCCGTCAAGTCAGCACTGATCTATCCAGTGGCCGTGGTAAGCATTGCGGTGTTAATCGTGGGCGCACTACTGAAGTGGGTCGTACCCATCTTCTCCAACCTTTTTGCCGGTCTTGGCGTTGCTCTGCCATTGCCCACCCGTATTGTCATGGGTCTGAGCGGGTTCGTACAGAACTTCTGGTGGATATTTCTGGTCGGTGGTGTCGGTCTCGTTTTCGGTGTGAAGCAGATGCGCAGGCATCCGCGCGGCCGATACTACTTCGACAAAATGCTGCTTCATCTTCCGGTTGTTGGGACGTTGCTGCGCAAAATCGCCGTGGGGCGCTTCACCCGTACACTCGGCACGCTGATCACCTCCGGTGTTCCGATCCTCGAAGGTTTAGCTATTACTGCGCGAACGTCGGGCAACGCCGTACTGGAAGAGGCTTTGATGAGGGTGCGAAAGGCCATTGAAGAGGGCCGCACCATAGTCGATCCGCTCCGTGAGTGCGGCGTGTTCCCCAACATGGTTACCCAAATGATCGGCGTCGGAGAAGCCACTGGCGCCATGGACTCCATGCTGCAAAAGATAGCTGACTTCTACGAAGACGAAGTGGATGCTGCGACGAAAGACATGCTGGCCATGCTGGAGCCCGTCATTATCGCCGTACTCGGGGTCACTGTCGGCGGCATTGTGATTTCTCTCTACATGCCGCTGTTCGCCATGATCGCCAAATTGGCGGGCTAGAGGAATCGAGCTACAAAGAGGCCGGTTCGCATACGCGGATCGGTCTCTGCCCTGAAACATGGCTTGCTCTTGCGCCAGGTAGAACTGGCCGCCGGGACAATCTCCGTGCGGCATTATTTCGAGAACCGGGATCCCATGCAATCGACGTTTGATGAGCGGAACTGGCTGGCGTGGCTGGTTAAAGTACGAATTCTTATCCTGACATTTCTGCTCGGAATTGAATTGGCTGTGGCCGCGATGACTCGCACGCCGCTGCCCATGCGGCTTTTCATCAGCACCATTCTTTTCTGGTATAGCATTTCACTGTTTTATGTACTGCTCCTTTCTTTCTGGCAGGACCACCGGTTGCAGGCTTCCGTGCAGGTCCTCACTGACCTGGTTCTCGTAAGCCTGGTCGTACATGAAACCGGAGGCTGGGATAGTTCGCTGAACTTTCTCTACCCGCTCATCATTATCGTTGCCAGTGTTTTATTGCCCAGGATTTGGGCGCGGATCGTAGCCGCGTTCGCCTTCATTCTTTACGGAACAGTTCTGGAACTGAATTATTACGAAGTCGTGCCCTCCTATTGCACAACCCATCCCGGGCTGAAATCGTTGCAGGCAATTATCTTTGTCAACCTTTTCGCTTTTTTGGCGATCGCGTATCTCGCCGGCTTGCTGACCACCAAGCTACGGCAGGTAGGAGTGCAGCTGAAAGATGCCAGCGGCGCACTGGAGAACCTGCAGGCCCTCCACGAGAACATCATTCAGTCCATCAGCAGCGGGCTGATCACGACGGGTCTCGACGGGCGTATAACCCTGGTGAATACTGCAGCGCAGAAGTTGCTGGAGCGTTCGCCGGCTGTGCTTATCGGAACCCCGGTCCACGAACTGTTTCTCGATCCCCTGCCATCGGTGGAGTCGCAACAAAACCACGGCGAGGTTCGCTTCGACACCATCCAGAAGTTTCGTAAGACACTTCGCGTCAGGGTTGCCTCTTTGACAGTGCCGGAACGCAGTGTGCTTGGCTGTGTTTATGCTTTCGACGATCTGACTGAAATCCGGCGACTGGAGCGTGACTTGCGAATGCAGGACCGCCTGGCCGCCGTTGGACGACTGGCGGCTGCCATCGCCCATGAAATACGAAACCCTCTTACGTCCATTGCCGGATCTGTCAGCATGCTTTCCGGCATACCCGAATTGAACGAAGAACACAGGCGCTTGCTCGGAATCGTCACGCGCGAATCACAGCGGCTGAACGGCATTATCACGGATTTCTTGGCCTACTCCCGCACCAAGCGGTACCGGTTCGATAAGGTCGACCTGGTGCAACTCGTGGAAGACACACTCACCCTTATGAATCACCGCATGACGGCGGAAAAGACCGGAGTCAGGATCGAGCGCCGATTTGACGTCCGCCAGGCAGTGGTTATTGCCGATGGCGACAAGATCAAGCAGGTGTTCTGGAATTTTTGCGAAAACGCGGTGCGTGCGATGAACGGCGGGGGAATCCTCACCGTTGCTATCGAAAGCCACGGAGACGACTGGCAGGTTGGTTTTACCGATACCGGCTCGGGTATGACGGCGCAACAGGTAGAAAAGATCTTCGAACCATTCCAATCGGATTTTGAAGGTGGAACTGGGCTGGGGTTGGCGATTGTTTATCAGATCGTGCAGGGACATGAAGGTAAGGTCTGGGCACGCTCCAAACCGGGGCAGGGAACCACGTTCATTCTAAGGTTGCGGCGCTTGGATGCGGAGCGCTCGCTTACGCCCGCGGAAGGCATGGCGGATGCCTCTGCCGGAGCCGATTCCAGGATACTTGTTGAACAGCTTCCCGTGGCCGCCGGAGGGAGGTTGCATGGCTAATATTCTCGTCTGTGATGACGAACGCTCGATTTGCGAAATGCTCGACATCGCGTTGCGCCGTGACGGCCACCGCGTGGAGACCGTGCAATCCGGGCAGGCCGCAAAAAACAAGATCGATGGCGCTCTTTACGATGTCATCGTCACCGACATCAAGATGCCTAACATTGACGGCATCGAAGTGCTCCGGCACGCGCATCGCGTTTCACCGGATTCTGCCGTCATCCTCATCACGGCCGTCGAGGATTATGAGGCCGCCGTGGAGGCCGTAAAGGCAGGCGGAGCTTCTGACTACATTCGCAAGAATCCCGGACTGGTCGATGAAATCAAGCTGGCGCTCGGCCGCTCCCTGGAAAAGCTGACACTGAGCAAGCAAAACTTCGCATTGCGTCGTGACGCCGCGACCCGTAATTCGCTGGATAACATCATTGGCTCTAGCCCGACGATGGATAAACTCAAGCAGACTGTGCGCACTG
>JRHI01001939.1_pt1 | contig 15587 bp, 14 predicted proteins | sample 215371 | NCBI WGS metagenome assembly JRHI01 (sample SAMN02929681, study PRJNA255918) | sediment metagenome | biome: cave system; feature: Ice Cave; material: Sediment; isolation source: sediment from deep within a dark volcanic ice cave with no known source of... ...
GTCCCTATATCGTGGCCGCGGATTTCGCCGCGCTTTTTCGTGCTTTTCGTGCCGCCGCGGCCCCCGGCGAACGGGAGCACCGGCCTCCCCGCACAACCGTAACGCCGATGACTTCCGCCAGCACGACCCCGCCCTCGGACGACTACTTTGGAACGCTCGTCGAGGACCCGTTCCGCGGACTCGAGGACACGCATTCGGCAGCGACCGCGGCGTGGCTAGCCGAGCAGTCGGCGCGCAGCGAGAGCTACTTCGCGGCGCTACCGGCGCGCGAACGTATCGCGGCTTGCCACAGGGCGTTGCTCGATTTCGAGCGCATCGGCGTCCCGGTGCACGTGCGCGACACGTTCATGGTCGCAAAGAATTCCGGCCTCCAGAATCAAGCCGTGCTCTACGTTAGCGCGGGAGCTGGCGAGCCCGAGCGCGTTCTCATCGATCCGAACGGCTTTTCCGCTGACGGCACGGTCGCCCTCGCCGATACGCAACTCTCACACGACGGTAAACGGCTCGCCTACGCTTTGCAAAACGCGGGATCCGACTGGATGGTGTGGCACGTGCGCGACGTCGCGAGCGGCGTCGATCTTGCGGACCGCAGCGAGTGGTCGAAGTTCTCGAGCGCCGCTTGGTCGGCGGACGACGCGGGTTTCTACTACGGCGCTTTCGATCGGCCCGTCGACGGAGATCCACTCGCGGACGTCAACCGCTTTCAGAAACTGTACTACCATCGTCTGGGCACGCTGCAGAGCGACGACCCGCTGATCTGGCGCTGCGACGAAGAACCGGATCGCTACGCTTCGGCCGATACGACCGACGACGGACGCTTCCTCATCGTCTACGAACGCACCGGTTTCTCGAATAACGGGGTCAAGTATCGCGACCTTTCGCGCCCCGATTCGCAGCTGGTCGAACTGTTCGCCGACGGCGTCGCGTCGTACGGCATCGTCGACAACGGCGCGACGCACTTCTATGCGCGCACGACGCGCGACGCACCGAACGGTCGGCTCGTACGCGTCGACTTGGCGCGCCCGCATGACCTCGTCGACGTCATCCCCGAAACGACCGATCTTCTCGAGGCGGTAACCAGCGTCGGCGGATGTTTCTTCGCGCGCTATCTTCACGACGCGCACGCACGCGTTATCGTCTTCGACCACGACGGTAAGCGACTCGGCGAGGTGCCGTTACCGGGCGTCGGCAGCGTGACGGGTTTCGGCGGCGTCGCGACGGACACGAAAACATACTTTAGCTTTAGCAGCTTCACGACGCCGGCCACGATCTACCGTTTCGAAATTGCAAGCGGGACCGTAACCGTTTTTGCGCAACCGCGCGTCGCGTTTGACTTTCGCGCCTATCACACCGAACAGATCTTTGCGACCAGTCGCGACGGCGCGCGCGTACCGCTCTTCGTTACGCGCGCCGCGCACGCAGCGCGCGACGAACCGGCAGCGACGATCCTCTACGGCTACGGCGGATTTAACGTGAACCTCACGCCGGCGTTCTCGCCGGAGATCGCGCAATGGCTCGCCCTTGGCGGCACGTTTGCCGTCGCCACGCTGCGCGGCGGCGGCGAGTACGGCGAAGCCTGGCACCTTGCCGGCGCGCGCGAGCGCAAACAAAACGTCTTCGACGACTTCATTGCCGCCGCAGACCATCTGGTCGCGCACGGCCACACGGCACGCGAGAAGCTGGCGCTCTCCGGCGGCTCCAACGGCGGCTTGCTGGTCGGCGCGGTCATGACGCAGCGTCCGCAGCTCGCGCGCGCAGTCCTGTGCGACGTCGGGCTGCTCGATATGCTGCGCTACGACAAGTTCACGATCGGGCGCGCCTGGACGCCCGAGTACGGCTCGGCCGAGACGAGCGAAGCGGAATTTCGCACGCTCTTTGCCTACTCGCCTCTCCACAACGTGCGCGCCGGCGTCGCGTATCCGGCGACCCTGATTTCGACAGCCGACCACGACGATCGCGTCTTTCCGGCGCACAGTTACAAGTTCGCAGCGGCACTACAGGCCGCGCAAGCGGGGCCCGAGCCCATTTTGCTTTACGTGCAAAAAAACGCCGGCCACGGCCTCGGCAAGCCGCTGACCAAAATCATCGAAGAGGTGGCGAACCGCTACGCCTTTCTCGCAGAAATATTGGGACTCGAAGTACGCACCCCTTGATAAAGCGCGGGGAGCGCGTGATTGGAAGGCAAGGGGGAACCTATGCTTCGTCGCGTTTGCCACCCGGCGAGCTTGCTGCTCTTCGCGATCTGCTCGCAGTTGACCGCGGCTCCCGCAATTGCAGATTCGGACCCGGCCGGCCGGTCGGCCGCAGGCATATACGAAAGCGTGATTCAGTTGCTGGTCGCGCCCGCGAGCCAGCCGGCGAGGCGCGGCCCGGCGCAGGGGCGTCTCCGTAAGATCGATGCGAAGGCATTGGTCCGTACCGTCTTACCGCCCGCGCGCCACCTTCTTCCCGTGCCCGAATCTGCGCGCCGCCGCTTCGCCGCGGCGCCCGCCACCCCGCTTCCCGTCACCGCAGTGCGGCCGCTTCCCGTAGCGGCGGCGCGGCCGCTTCCCGTAGCGCGGCGACCTCCCGTAGCTGCGCCGCCGCCGCTTCCCGGCGCCGCGCGGTCATCCCGGACCGGGCCGGTGCTCGCCGCGCGGCAGGCGAGCGGCCAAGCTCGAACATCGGAGGGCGCGAAACGTCGTGAAACGGAGCCGTCAGCCTTAGTCCTAGAGTCTGGCTCGGCCCTCGCGCTCAAGTGCGACCCTGCGCTTCTTTTGTGCGAGTCCGGCAACGCCCGTCACGGACGCCCGGCGGCCGCGAGTCCGGCGCCGCCCTAGTGCGCCGGCCCGTACGCGGCGCGACACAAAGAGACAGCGATCTTTCGTCGGCGCAAGAAGCGCAAAGCGCGCTACGAGTCGACGGTCGGCCGAATTCCGCTGCGATGCAACGCGCGCGTAGGGCGGGCGCGATACTCCAGCCGAGCAATGTCCGCGACGAGCGACGCAGCAGCGACGGCGGAAAAGCGCGGCGCGGGCGTCCTGCTATGTACGGATCGGCACGCTAAGTCTGTGGCGCGCTTCCGGTACCGTCTCCAGGCTGCTTTGACGACGTTCGTCGACCGCGAGCGACAGGCGCTGGGAGCGCATGCGGTTGCTCGCGGCGCCCACGAGCGAGAGGTGCGGGCGCTCGCCGTTCTGGACGAGCGCCGAAGCACGGCCCATATGAAATTCCGCGCTCGCGACTCGGCAGCCGCCTGCGAATTCGGCGAACTCGACGCGCAGTTGTGCACGCTCGGGCGCGCGCGCCAAAGGCAGCTCGAACGAGTCGCGGCGGCTCAAAGCCGTCTAGCGGAGACACGCTCGGCACTTGAGGCGGCTCGGCTACGCAAGATGGCCCTCGAGCGTCATCGCGAACGCGCGCTAAGGGAGTTCGATCGCTTTGGAGCCTTGCGCGAAAGCGCTGACCTCGACGAATCGAACGCGCGCACTTTCGCACGCTGACCGGACGAATCGAACGCCGCACTTTCGCACGCCGGCCTCGTTCGTGCGCGATGTCGCGGTGCGCACAATGTTGCGATACTTTCGGCACGCTGTTCCCACAATCGGACGTTACGCTCGGCCGATGAACCCTATCGGCGCTGATCTTGAGCGTGCCGCGCAGTTCGGGCGCGAGCGTACCGCGCGCGATGCGCACAGACCGCTCGCGCGACATCGGGGGTCGAATCCCAGATGTCCCTAACGTCCGAACACGAGCTCTTCACCGAAGCGCTGCTCGCCGCGGTCCCATTCTCATTTCGAAGAGATCAAGATGGTGACGCGATGAACGATTTCGGCGTCATGCAATAGGCGGCCCCGGGAATGGAAGCCCAACGCTCCGCGCTCGACGTGCTCGCACAAAACCTGGCGCTCGTGCAGACCGCCGACGCGGCGCATCCGGTCCACACCCTCGTGCCCCAGTTCGTCTCCGGTCCTCAGGGCGACGATTTTGCGGCGTCGCTGGCCTCGCTCGACGTCTCCGATCGCGACGACGATGCGGCCGATGCTGACGACGCTGCCGGTGCCTTCGGCTCCGTTGACGAGGCGTCGTTCGGGCCGGATTCTTTAGACGCATCGGATTCGCTGCCGGGACAGATTCGTTTTGCCGGCGTGCGTCCGTCGTCCGTCGCGGTGAGCGGCGTCGATGCGGTCAGCGAGATGGGCGGAGTCCTCGGCGCTCAGCGTTCCTTCGAAGCAGGCGCTTCGGTCTTCGACACCGGCAAACGGCTCATCGAAAGACTCCGGACGTGGGGCGAACGATGGCGCCCCAACAGAGGACACGAGCCTGGAAGCGAGCTTGCAGAACACGCTCGACCTCATGCTGGGCCCCGGAGAGTCCCGCGTCGTCGCGCATCTCGAAACGGACCCGACCACTTTCACGCGGCACGAGGTTAAGCGCCTTCCCGTTACGGCGAATCCCATCACCGAAGGTTCGCTGCGCGAGCACTATAGCGGCAAGGATAAGTCCTACGATAAGGTGCGCGAAAACGCGGATCGCGGTAGCGAAACGGTCGAAACGAACACACAAGTGGGGCCCGGGTCGCCCAGGCGTCTCTCGGTCGCCGTTTTCATCGATCTTGCTCGCGCGAGCTTGGTTCCCAACATCCGCGAGTCGCTCGCGACCGCAGCGGGCATCAATGTGAAGCCCGGCGATACGCTGGCAGTTACAGCGGTACCGTTCGCCCATCCAGCGCTCCGCGCGAAGTCGTGTGTCGCGTACGTTCGCTCTTGCGCCGGGCGGCGGCCCCCGACGCGCTGCGCACTGGTCGCACGAGCCGTGTTGGTCCGCTCGAGATCGACGAAGCAGCGCTCGAACTGCGGGTCGAGGGTATCCGCGTGGCGCTGCGTCCGCGCGAGTTCGCGCTGATCGCGTTGCTCGCTACGCATCCCGGCGTTGCGATGCCGCGACGCCAGCTGATCGAACACGTCTGGGGCTCGGATTACGATGGAGACGAACGCACCGTCGACGGTCACATCGCTCGTATCCGGCGACAACTCTCCAAGTTTGCGCAGATAAGATGCCGGATCGAATCGATTTACGGTTATGGTTATAAGTTCGCAATCGCGTGAATCGTTGCCGATTGCGTCCTTCGCACGCGGCATCGATCACGCCATAAAGAGCCCGATCTTTTTGCTCGTGATGCACACCGACGATTTCGCACGCATGGCGTGGCGTCATGGACGACGCGCGGCCCAACTTCTCGAGCGCAAAACCTCGCAGGACCTAACGAGCATCGCCGGGCGCGTGCCGCTCGATGAAGACGCACTCGTTCACGAACCGGCAAGCGATGTGTATGCGGTCGCACTCTTTGACCCGGCGCACGGAGTAGGCGATTCAAAGTGCGACGGCGATCGTCGCTCGCGGGCCGCCATGGAGCGCGCATTCTCGACGGCACGTGCGTAGAGCTCGTCTCGAGTTGGGCGCTCCTGCGCCCCGGCGAAGACGTAGCGCGCGCCATCGAAGCCGCGATCAAGCAGGGATACCGGCCACCGAGCGGCGTGCATATGCGGAGTTGCTCCACGATCTGACGACGCTGGTTTCAGCGATCAGAGGATCGCTAGCGACGGTACTCGACGAGCGCGTCGACCCGCGAACCCGTCAGCGTTTCTCGAAAGCGCGCTGACAGAATCGGCACGCCTCGGGCGCCTCTTGCATCATTTTCTGAGCGCGGAACAACAAGGTTCGGCGCTGCCTGTCTCGACGGATCTCGCGGTCGCGCTCGAACGCGCGATCGGATTCGTCGAACCTCTCGCCTTCGAGCGCGGCATGACGGTGAAACTGTGCGCACGCTCCGCGCGGACTTGCATCGACGCTCAACTCGACGAAGACGAGGCCACGCTACTCTTCGTGGGGCTGCTCGATAACGCGATCAAATACGGCCGCAAGGGCGGCACCGTGCAGGCAGCTGTCCGGGTTCTCGCAGCATCGTGCGAAGTCGACATCGACGACGACGGTCCCGGAGTCGCCGAAGCCGACCGTGTGCGGATCTTTGAATTCGGCCAGCGCGGCGGCGGCGACATGCCCGGTTGGGGCATCGGTCTCTCGCGGGCGCGCTCGTTGCTCGAGGCGCACGGCGGCCATATATGCGTCGAGGGTTCACCCTACGGCGGCGCGCGCTTCACGGTTGCTTGCCGCGCGCAAAATCGGGCATTCGCGATGTTGCCGGTGCACTCGAGAACAGCGCCCCCGGTACGTGATGGCAGATTCGAGCGGCGTGAAGGAAAGCCGCTGGGAACCACTTCTCGCAAAGACCGGTTAGGCTTAGGCGCTTAGGCGCGTTTGCCGCGCAACCGCTCGATGAGTGCGAGCAGCGTTGCGGGCGCGACGATCGGAGACGTGGCGCGCGCGGCGAGCCACGCATCGATACTCTCCGGAGCAACGTCGCATAAGAGCGCGATGTGTCCGCCGCTCCGTCCGACGACGACGTAACGTTCGGCGATCTTTATGACGTGGAGCGACGTAGCGTTCGGCAAAAGTGTCGTTTCTATAACGCTGACCAGCCGCCGGTCGCCGCCGGGAGCGAGCCGAGAACGCAAGGCCGCGCGCGCGAAGAACTGTAGGCCGAAGAGCACGAGCACGATGACGGCCAGCGCCGACAGCATCCGAGTCGCGAACGCAAAGTCCATGACGAGCGATTCTTCGGCGGGACGCGTTCACCATGCGCGCCCGGAAAGCGTGCGGACGTCAGGCTAGCGTTTGGGGCGCGACCTTTGGCATCGCATGCGCCGCTTGCGATCGTAACACATTCGAAACCCGCTCCGAACCGCGTCTGCGTCGAGAGACTGACGAGATTCGAAGCTCTTTTGCTGCTCGCCGGCGCGCGTCGCCGGACCGAATCCGTCTTCGTATTGAGGGAAGGCGAGATACGAATCGTCCGTCGGCACACCGCGCAGGCCCGCGGCGAACGGTTCCTCGTAGCCGCGTTCGAGCTGCGCAAGGGTCTGCAAAAGTTCCCGTACGAGCCGAATGACCTCGGCCTGAAGAGTGCGTGCGCCGCTCCAAAAGGGGTTGCCGCTGGCGAAGGACTCACCTCCGTCGCGCGCGAGCGAAGATCGGCAACCGGCGGATTCATCGGCGGCGATATTCGGGTCGCTGTTCGGATGAAACCCGCCGAGAAGGTGGGCGAAATCGCCGTTAAAATGTGAGCTCATTTCCGCGTCTAACTCCTGTAGTTTGATTGCCGACAAGGTCCTAATCACGGGCAACTCTTCGAACGGGATCGGATCCAGAATTAGAACGAGGAACATCGCGTATATTGAATGGTCGAAAGCGCGTAACCGTAGCACTACGAATTTACGAACGACACCGCGCGCAGACGACTGCTATCGATAACGCAAAACGTTCGTCGCTGTCGCCGCGCGAGTGGCCGTTCGTCGCTGTCGCTGCCCGGAGTCGCCGTTCGTCGTGCGAGCACTTTTGAGCGGCCCCTTTGATAGGAACCGGGTCACGAGTATGCTTGTGGGAGTGGGCACGGCCTCGTAGTAAACGCGCGCCCGGTTTTACCACCAAGTAGATGGAAAACCGAGCGCGAGATGGCCTTATCGGGGAGAGTTTTCTTACTCGACGTCGACGTTTACGCTTACGCTTACGGCCTCAGAATCTTTGCCCTCGACCGTGATGTGCTCGGCATTGCCTTTAAACGATGATGTGAAGTGCGCACCGGCAGCGTTGCCGTCGATCGGTATCGTAATGTGCTCGACACTGTCGTTCCCCGTTATGGTAACCTGCTCCGAGTGGCCTTTGAACGACGCCGAGACGCGCGGGGCGTGGGCTTGGTTCGCAATGGTAATGTGCTCGCTGTTGCCGGTATGTTGTTGCGTTACGACCGGACCCGGTTCTTTGCTTTCAGCAGACCTGGGTGCGCATGATGCGTCTTGTGATGAGCCACCCGGTGGGACTGGTGGTGTGTCGGATGAGCGCCGGGCAGCGGGTGGTGCTTCGCCTTTGCTGCCGCCGAGTGGCGCGTCGCTGCAAGATGCGGCGTCGCTAACGTATCCGCCGGTGCTGGGGCTCGCGCGCCGCATCGCTCGATAAACGGCCAAACGGGAAAGTAGCCGCGCGCGCGTCGAGAGGTCTTCAACGCCCTGTGCGTCGAGATCTCCGAGCACCCCGAACGCATCCTCGAAACGCAGCCGCGTGTGAAGCGAACTGGCATACGACATCGCGAGTTTCGCACGCTGATGGGCCGTTTCGGCGAGCTCGATGGCGGCCCGGTACAACGTGTCGGATTCCACCCACGCACTGCGTAGGTCGCATGTCCGAGCGAGTAATCCGAGCAACGGCGCATCCGAACGGAGCAGTTCTTGCGGGAGCGATTGAAGCGCCTCCTCGATCGCGTCGACCATTCCGTTCAACCTGAGGCGAGTTGCTTGCTCGCGCAGCATGCGCACGACGCCCGCGCGGTCGCCGGGCGCGACGCGGAGACTCAACGCCGAGTCCGCGTGATCCGCTGCTTCCAACAAAGCCGCTGAGGCGAGCTGCGTGCGCCGGTACAAGGCGGGCCCGCATAAACGCAAACGATGCTGCAGAAATTCCCGGAATAATCGTGGTAGTGAAAGGTCGTCGCACTGTCGGGAACGATGAAGCCGGCGTGGCGGCGCAAATCCGCGTACGTAGCTTCCGGCGAGTCCCAGCCGGCCGCGGCCAGCAATTCGAGATCGACCACCGGCAAGAGCGCCGTACCGAGCAAAAACTGCCGCTCGTTCGGCGAAAGTGCGCCGAATGCCTGATCGGCGAGATACGCGTACAGCTTCTCGCGCGTCTCGACTGAATGCGCCCGAGTTCGGCACCGTGCGCTGCAGAGCGTAGCGCGAAGATGAACGCTGCCGGCCAGGCCGCGGTGAGTTCCAGTAGCTCTCCACGGCGCTCGGGGCTCAACGAGACGCCGGTAGCATGCGCAATGGCGGCGGCCTCATCGGACCGGATGCGCAAATCGTCTTCGTTCGCCTCCTCCGCGCGACCGTAGGCAAGCCAACTCGCGAGCGGCAAATCTAGCGCGCTGCGGCGCAGCAAAATCCAACGCACGTTCGCCGGAGCTCGCTCGATAAGCGCGACGGTGAAATTCCGCACGGTTGAGGCTTCGAGGACCACGTGCAAGTCGTCAAGGACGATCGTTCGGAAGCAGTCGTCGAGGTGAGCCGCGAACCAAGCCGCCAGCGCCACGGATGCATCCGGCTCGGCAACCGCGCCTTGAGACGCGGCGAGCAGACCGCGCTCGAGCCCCGGGGCGTCTTGCGCCAGGGCGCGCCAGGCCCCACGTGAAGCTGAGCAGCTTCGTGTGCTCGGCACGCGCGACGAACCACACCGACGAGACCTTTTCCCGCTCGAGATACTGCGCCACCGCAACCGATTTGCCGTAACCGGCAGGCGCTACAACCAAGCCGATGCGCCGCTGCGTGACGCGCGCAAGCAACTCCATAATTCGCGGTCGAACGATCGGCTCGAAGGCGCCCTGCGCGTTGCCCTGAGAGATCAACGCCAAACCGCTCGTAGCCGCCGGCGGGCCCGGAGGGCCGGCGGTGCCGGCCGCCGCCGCGGCTCAAAACCGGCGATGCGCCCGGTCCGCGATCCCGCTGTACTCATGAGGCGAGCTCTTCGTGCAGGAGATCGGTGATGAACATCCGCCCCGGTTCGTGCGTGATCGCAAACGGGACGCGGCTCGCGACGAGGACGGCCTGGGGCGTCACGCCGCAGCCCCAAAAAACCGGGACGTCGCCTGGCTCGAGAACGGGCGCGTCACCATAGTCCGGAGTCGCGAGATCGTCGATTCCGAGTGCGGAAGGATCGCCCCAAAAAAACGGTTCTCCGTGCGCGACGCGGTAAGGCCGCGTGACGTCGCGTACCCGTTCGATCGCCGCGCGAGCATAGGGTCGCATCGAGACGACCATCGTTCCACGCAGCCGGCCGGCCGCAGCGAGCGGGATCCGCGTGCGGTACATCGGGACATTGCAGCCACGCACGTAATGGCGCGGCGCAAGACCGGCCCGCGCCAGCGCGGTCTCAAACGTAAACGAGCACCCGATCAGGAAAGCGACGAGTTCGTCGTTCCACAGCGACGCGACCTCGCGCGGCGACTCTGTAAGCTCGCCCGCCCGCCAAACGCGATACGCGCCAAGGTCGGCACGCAGATCGGCACCCGGCGCACATGTCGGTGCAAAGGTGCCGGCGCCAAGCCGCTCCAGCACCGGACACGGAACCGGGTTGCGCGCGCACAGGTCGGCGAATTCGTTCGCCCACCGGGCGGGAACGACGCAGAGGTTTGCCTGCACCCGATCCGAAGCGAGGCGCTGCGTCGGACCCGCGATCGTGCCCGCGCGGATCGCCGCGCGGATTGCGCTCGGGCTCATGCTGGTGCGGGCGCGATGCCGTCGTGCGCGTCGCGTTCGCGCGCAGCCGGATCGCGCTCGGCGGCCGGCCCGAAACCGCCGCCGCCCGCGGTGCGTACGATAATTGCGTCGCCTGCCTCGAGGGCGACCGTCGCCTTCGCCGGAAGTTCTTCAATCTCGCCGTCGGCAACCAGAAAATGGTCGCCGCGCGCCCCGTCGCGGCCGCCTTCGACACCCTTCGGCCGCACCGCATGCCGCTCGGCCAGGAGCGACGCCGTCGCGCGTCCCTCACGCAGAGCGAACGCGCGCACGAGTCCGGCACCCCCGCGGAATTGTCCGTCGCCGCAGCTGTTCTCCGCGAACTCATAGGCGCAGATGAGCAGCGGCATCTCGCGTTCGATCGCCTCGATCGGCGTGTTGAGCGTGTTGGTCATGTGGACGTGAATCCCGTCGATTCCATCGGCAGCCGGACGACCGCCCATGCCGCAGCCGTTGGTTTCATAGAAGGCCCAGGAGCGGCCCTGCGCGTCGATCCCGCCGATCATGACGTTATTCATCGACCCGCCGCTCTGCGCCGGGAGGCGGCCCGGGGCGAGGCGCGCGAGCGCGCCGAGCACGAGGTCGGCGTTGCGCATCGACGTTTCGACGTTACCGCCGCTCACCGGTGCCGGGCGCCGTGGGTTGAGCAGCGTTCCTTCCGGAACGCGCATTTCGACCGGGCGAAACGAGCCGGCGTTCATCGGGATCCGCGGGTCGGTCGTTGCGCGGATGGCGTAATACGCCCCTGAGAGCGTGACCCCGTAGACTGCGTTGAGCGGGGTGTCGAGCTGCGGCGAGGTCCCGGCATAGTCCAGGGTCAGCGCGTCACCGGATTTCGAGAGACGAACGCGCAGCACGATCGTCGGCTCGCCGCGTTCGTCCTCCATCACGTCCTCGTGCTCGACCACGCCGTCGGGCAGCGCGCGAAGCGCGGCGCGCGTGCGGCGTTCGCCGTCGTCGAGGGCTTTGGCGAGCGACGCTTCGACGGTGCCGCGCCCGTAACGGCGAACGAGTTCGAGGAAACGCCGTTCGCCGACGTTATTTCCGGCGATTTGCGCGCGCAGGTCGCCGGCGCGGGCATCGGGCGTGCGCGAGTTCGCGCGCAGGAGTTCGACCGTCTCATCGACGACGGCGTCGTTACGAACCAAAATCGTCGGCGGAAAGATCGCACCCTCGGCGAAAAGATCGCGCGCGTCGGGCGGCATGGAGCCCGGCACCGCGCCCCCAACGTCGGTGTGATGCGCCTTGTTCGCCGCGTAACCGAGTAGGGCACCCGCGTCGTCGTAGATCGCACGAATCACGGTGACGTCGTTGAGGTGCGTCCCCGAGATGTAGGGATCGTTGACGACGACCATCTCGCCCGGTGCGATCGTCCGCCCGCGTTCCGCAAGCCACGCGACGGTGCGGCGCAGACCCCACGGCAGCGAGCCGAGATGGACCGGGATGTGCTCGGCTTGCGCGACGAGGCTTCCCTGCGCGTCGAAGAGCGCGCACGAATGGTCCAGCCGCTCCTTGATGTTGGGTGAATAAGCGGCGTCGCGAACCGCGATACCCATCTCTTCGCTCGCATAGACGAGCGCCGATGCGACGAGCTCGGTCGTAATCGGATCGAGTGCGATCATGCGGTCTCCAAAACGAGATTGCCGAAACCGTCGACGTGCGCGTTCCAGCCCGGCGCCACATAGGTCGTCGCGTCGTACTGCTCGACGACCGCGGGGCCTGCGAAGGCGGCGCCCGGCTGCAGCGCCGCACGCGCAAAGACCGGGGTTTCGACGAACGCGTGCCCATCGAAGACCGAGCGCATTTCGCGCAATGCAGCGCGCTGCGGCGCGTGCTGCGCCGGTTCCGTTGCGGCGACGAGGCGTGGCTTTGGGGTCGCGCCGATTCCGGCCACGCGAACCGTCGCAATTTCGACGAGATCGCGCCGCGCGGCAAAGCCGTAGCGCCTTTCGTGCGCCAGATGAAAGGCTTCGACGGCGTCCGCAAGGGACTGCGACCCCGTCAGCGTGAGTTCGGTCGACTGACCGAAATAGCGCAGATCGAGTTCGCGGACGAACGCACGGTCGCACTCCGCGACGCCTTGCTCGGCGAGCGCGCTGCCGACTTCCGTTGCGAGCGCGTCGTGCAATTCGCAAGCGCGACGCCACGCCGGCTCACCGGCCATTTCAACGAGCGAACGCACGCGCACGACCCGAACGTCGGCGGCGAGCAGTCCATACGCCGAGAAAACCCCCGGCAGCGCCGGCACGACCACGCGGCTGACCCCGATCTCTTCGGCTACCGCGCAGGCGTGCAAGGGGCCACCGCCACCGAACGCAAGCAACGTGAAGTCCCGCGCGTCGTGCCCGCGCTCGACGGAGACGATGCGCAATACCTTCGCCATCTCGGCATCGACGAGCGCGACGATGCCGGCGGCCGTTCGCTCGACGTCGCCGTCGAGAGGTGCTGCGACGGTGGCGACGGCAACGCTCGAGCGCGATGCATCGATCGGAAAGGCTCCGTCGAGTAACACCCGAGGATTGAGCCGCCGCAAAACGACGTTCGCGTCGGTCACCGTCGGTCGCTCGCCGTTTCCGTAGCACGCAGGGCCCGGATCGGCGCCTGCCGACAGCGGTCCCGCGCGCAACGTTCCAGCCGAATCGAGCCACGCGATCGTCCCGCCGCCGGCGCTTACCTCCGCCAAATCGACGAACGGAAAGCGGACCGGATAGCCGCTGCCCTTTACGGAGCGCCCGCTGTGCGTTGCGCCCGCCGCCTCGAACGAGGCGCTGACCTCCGGCACTCCATTGAAGATCGTGCCCGCCTTCGCCGTCGTTCCGCCCATATCGAACGACAACACGTTCGCGAGGCCTAGCGCCCGCCCGAGAAAAGCCGCGCCGATCACGCCGGACGCGGGACCAGATTCGATGAGCGTCGCGGGCGCGTTCGCCGCGCTTGCAAGCGACGCCATTCCGCCGTCGGAGCGCATAACGAAGATCGGGGCCGTAATTCCGAGCGCCTCGAGTCCGATTGCGACGCGTCCGAGGTAGTCGCGCACGATCGGCCCGAGGGCCGCGTTCACGACCGTCGTCGAAAAGCGCTCGTACTCACGATACTGCGGGTCGACGACGTGCGAGAGCGATATCTTGGCCTCGGGAATCGCGGCGGCGATGGCCGCGCCGACCGTACGTTCGTGCGCGCCGTCGACATCGGCATGAAGCAGTCCGACCGCAACCGAGGTTATCCCGCATTCTTGCAGCGTCGCGACCGCGGCCGCGACCGAGGCCTCGTCGAGCGGGACGAGCACGCTTCCGTCGTGGCCGCGCCGTTCGCGGACGACGAGGCGGTCCTCGCGGCGTGCCAACGGTTTTGGCCGCGTAACGTTGAGATCGTAAATGGCGCTACGGTTCTGGCGGCCGATCTCGAGCACGTCGCGAAAACCTTCGGTCGTCACGAACGCGACGCGCGGCAATTCGAGGTGGACCTGGCCGAGCAGCGCGTTCGTGGCGATCGTCGAAGCATGCGCGACGAGCGCGATCTCGCCGGCAGCGACGTCCTCGAGCAGCGCGCGCGTCGCATCGAGCAGGCCCTCCTCGGGCGCTCGCGGCGTGGATGAAATTTTCCGGCGGACGAGCCGCCCATCGTCGGCCAGCGCGACGAGATCGGTGAACGTTCCGCCGATGTCGATCCCGACGCGCCAGCTCATGACGCGATCCCCAGGAACGCTTCGCGTACGAGCGGATCGTCGCGCAGGGTCGCCGCGGCTCCCTCAAGCACCACGCGCCCGGTCTGCAGGACGTAACCGCGGTCGGCGACGGCGAGCGCCTCGCGCAGATTCTGCTCGACGAGCAAGACCGTCGTACCGTCCGCAACGAGCCGGCGCACGCCCGCGTAGATTTGCGGGATCAGCACGGGAGCTATCCCGAGCGACGGTTCATCGAGCATCAAAAGACGCGGGCCGCTCATCGTTCCGCGCGCGATCGCGAGCATCTGCTGTTCACCCCCGGAAAGAGTTGAGGCACGCTGGGCGAGCCGTTCCCGCAAGATCGGGAAGGCCTCGAGCGCCGCCTCGAGCCGCGCCGCTCGCTTGGCGGAATCGCGCTCGGTGTATGCGCCAAGCAGCAAGTTATCGCGGACGGTGGCGCTTGCGAAGACGCGCCGGCCCTCGGGCACGTGAGCGATGCCGGCGGCGACGATGCGATTGGCCGCAAGCCGCGTGATGTCGGCCCCGTCGAAGCGGATCGTGCCGCCCTCTGCACGGACGAGAGCGCTGATCGCTCGCAGCAGCGAACTCTTGCCCGCGCCGTTGGCGCCGATCAGGGCGACGATCTCGCCGCGTTCGGCGTGAACCGAAACGCCTTGCAACGCACGCATCCCGTCATAGGCGACGGCGAGATTCACAATCTCGAGGAGCGCGCTCATGACCCGGGCTCGAGCGACGGACCGAGATACGCTGCGACGACCTGGGGGTCGCGGACGGCGTCGGCCGGGGGGCCGGCGAAGATCGTCTTGCCCGCGGCGATAACCACGACGTGGTGAGCGATCGGCATGAGCACCTCCATCACGTGCTCGACCATGATCACGCTGACGCCGCGTGCAAGAATGCGGCGCAGCAACGCGACGGCGTCGCGGCATTCCGCCGGCGTCAGTCCCGCCATCACCTCGTCGAGCAACAACAGTTTTGGTTCGGTTGCAAGCGCGCGCGCGACTTCGAGCCGCTTCTTGTCGGCGATCGTCAGCATCCGTCCGAGCCGGTCGCGCTTGGCGGCGAGGCCGGTGAACGCGAGCAGCTCTTCGGCGCGCGCGCGGGCGTCGGCAAGGCGGTGATGGAGCAGGGCGCCCGTTGCAACCGACTCGAGTACGGTCATATCGGCGAAGGTCTGCACGATTTGGTACGTGCGCCCGATGCCCAGACGCGCGACGCGATGGTACGCGAGGCCAGCGATCTCCTGACCCCCAAAACGGACGCTTCCGGCGCTTGGGCGCATGGCGCCCGCGATGCAACCGAACGCGGTCGATTTCCCCGCGCCGTTGGGGCCGATGAGGGCCGTGAGTTTCCCCTCCTCGGCGACGAGTTCGACACCGTCGAGCGCGCGGACGGAACCGAAGCGCTTGGCGAGCGCGCTCACCTCCAGCAGCGCCGTCATGCCGCCTCCGAAGTCGCAACGGGCGCTTCGGTCGCCCCCCGGCGCCGCCGCAGCGCGTCGATAACGCTGCCCACGATCC
>JRHI01001940.1_pt1 | contig 15585 bp, 12 predicted proteins | sample 215371 | NCBI WGS metagenome assembly JRHI01 (sample SAMN02929681, study PRJNA255918) | sediment metagenome | biome: cave system; feature: Ice Cave; material: Sediment; isolation source: sediment from deep within a dark volcanic ice cave with no known source of... ...
CGGCGGGCCCCCTCGAGGTGGAGGTGAGAGACGAACGTCTCGCCATTGTCCGGGAGGGCAACGTCGGCAAGTTCGTCGCCGAGGTCGAGCACCGCACCTTCTCGGGCGCCTATGCCCTGAAGCGGGGCCAGTCCGTGCTCTATGTCACGGAGCGCTGCGTCTTCCGGCTGACGCCTTCGGGCCTCGAGCTGGTGGAGGTCGCCCCCGGCATCGACATCGACCGGGATGTTCTCGCGCATATGCAGTTCGCGCCGATCATCGACGATCCCCAGCCCATGGACCCGCGCATCTTTTCAGCCGACCTGATGGGACTGCGCGAGCGCATGCTGGCGATGCCGCTCAAGCAGCGCTTCGCCTACGATCCCGCGCTCAGGATGCTGTTCATCGACTTCCGGCAGCTCACGATCACGAGCAACGGCGACATCGCGCGCATCAAGGCCGAGGTGGAGCGACGCATCGGGCCGCTCGGGCACAAGGTCTATGCCATCGTCAACTACCGCGACTGCAGGATCGAGCCGACCGTGCAGGCCAGCTACCGGGCGATGGTCGAGGCGCTCGAGGACCGATGCTACCTCGGCGTCACGCGCTACGGCGTGTCGGAGGTCCTCAAGCCGGACGCAGGTAGGAGCCGCTCGGCCCGCCATCCACCGCACGCGCCGGCCGGCTGGGACGACACGGCAAGGTCGCTGCTGGCCGCCGGCTGACCAAGTCTTCCGTCATTCCCGCGAGCGCGCAGCGCGTCAGCGGGAATGACGGCAGCGGACCGCTCAGTGCATCAGCTCCGCAACCATATTCACCACCACCGCGCTGTCGGCGGGCTTGCTCACCACTGGCGCGGCGGGCCACATTCTCGACGCTTCGGTGGTATCGTAGCGGGTGTGGAACATGAAGGGGATGCCGAGGTGCGAGAGCCTCCGGCACACACGGGAGGTGTTGTCGGCACCCATGCGCAGGTTGACCACCGCCGCCGACAACGCGGGGTGCTCTGCCAGATAGAGTGCATCCTGCAGCTTGCCTGCAGCGAAGACCGTGGCTCCGGCCCGGCGAAAATGGTCTATCAGCAGGCGTGAAACGTGAGGCTCCTCCTCGACGACGAGGATCGAGCGCCCTCTGAGCGCGTGACTGTCCATTGATCTACCCCGGTGCTGAGGCGAGCCGCATACTCGCCCACTCCAAGAGCCATTGGCTCAGCCAACGGTAAGTTGGTCAACCCCATTACAGTGCGCTGCAGCGCGCTGCGCCACCTCGACCCGCAGATTTACGCGCGATTCACCGTGACGCTTGTGCGAGCGCATCCGCGTCGGCCTGTGGATTGTCGCCTGCCAGGCGCTGCGTCGGCCGATCATGCGCCAGCAGTTGGGCGAAGCCGGCGATCAGGCCGATGATCACGCCGGCCTGGAGCGCCCGGTCGTAGGAGCCCAGCGCATCGTAAATCGCGCCGCCGCCCCACGCACCCAAGAACGAGCCGACCTGATGCGACAGGAACGCGATGCCGGTGAGGGTGGACAAGAACTTGATGCCGAACATCTGCACGACCAGGCCATTGACCAGCGGAATGACGCCGAGCCAGGTCAGCCCCATCAGAGCCGCGAACACGAGCGTTGAGGTGGGTGACACCGGCATCATGAAGTAGGCGGCCATCACCAGCGAGCGGGTGATGTAGATGGACCCGAGCAGCGCGCGCTTGGAGTAGCGATCGCCCAGCCAGCCGAAGCCCCACGAGCCGATGACGTTGAAGAGGCCGATCACCGCCAGCGCCTGCGCGCCGAGCATGGGGTCCATGCCGCACAGCGCCAGATAGCTCGGCAGATGCGTGGTGAGGAATACGAGCTGCAGCCCGCACACGAAGAAGGCGAGGCTCATCACCACGTAGCCGCTGTGGCGCCTCGCTTCGCCGAGCGCGCCGGTCAGGGTGAGGTCCTTGTCGGCCGCTCCGGAGTTCGGCAGCTTGCCGGCGCGGCCGGCAATGAAGGCCATCGGCAGCATGAACAGGCTCACGACGAAGAACGCCCCCAGCGCCATCCGCCAGCCACCCTCCTGCATGATCGCTTGACCGAGCGGCGCGGCGAAGAAGGTGCCCATCGAGCCCGCGGCGGAGACGATGCCAAAGCCCAGGCTGCGCCGCTCCGGCACGATGACGCGCGCGGCCACGTTGGCGGCGATGCCGCTCGTGGTGCACGAAAGCGCGATCCCGACCAGCACGCCGGTGCCGAGCGTGATCATCGCCGCATCGGTGGCGCGCGCGGTGATCGCGAGACCCGCTGCATAAAGGAGGGCGCCGAAGATGGCGATGCGGCGCGGCCCGAAGCGGTCGACCAGCGCGCCGGCTACCGGCTGCGTGAAGCCCCAGATGATGTTCTGCACGGCAATCGCCATGGCGAAGTCTGCCGCCTGCAGCCCCAGGTCCTGCACGACCGGGGTCTGGAAGAGACCAAGGCTCTGGCGCAGCCCCATGGCGATCGAGAGCATGATCGCCGCGCTCGACAGCACTAGCACGGCTTGTCCCCGCGACAGTAGACCGGTGTGAAATGGCGGGCGCGATGTAATGCGCTCTTGCATGTGTTGTCTCTCCACTCACGCGGACTCCCCGTCCGGCGAGGTGGGCACCCTAACCAGAACGATCGCTCCTGCCACGTGCGCGGACCGATCACCAGCTATGCGTGGACCTTGCGTCGCCCAATTTGCCGCTATCCACATGGCCCGAATCGACGACCTGAAATTCTCTCACACGACTGCGCAATTCTTCTCGCTTGTCATCGAAGTCCGCCTGAGCACCAATCCAACGCTTCGTGCTATATGCGGCTCTCCGATCGAGGCCCACCAGGAGCACGCGGATGAGTACATCCACTCCAAGACCGTTCACACTGCACGTCCCCGACGCCGAGATCGCCGAGCTGCGCGAGCGCCTCGCGCGCACGCGCTGGCCTGACGAGCCGCCCGGCGAGCCATGGTCGACGGGCACCAGCCTGTCGTACATGAAGGGCCTCGCCGATTATTGGCAGGCGGGMTTCGACWGGCGCACATGGGAAGGCAAGCTCAACGGCTTCCGTCAGTTCACGGCCAGTGTCAGCGGCATCGATCTGCATTTCATCCACGAGCCGGGCCGCGGGCCCAATCCGATGCCGCTGCTGATCTCGCACGGCTGGCCGGGTTCGGTATTCGAGTTCCACAAACTCGTTCCGCTGCTCACCGAGCACTTCACCGTGGTGGCGCCGTCGCTCCCCGGCTACGCGCTTTCCTTCAAGCCCGGCCAGAAGCGTTTCGGCGTCGGCGACATCGCCGACCTCTACGCGCAGCTCATGACGGACGTGCTGGGCTTCGGCCGCTTCGGCGTCCAGGGCGGCGACTGGGGCGGGTTCGTCGCCTCGGTCATGGGCCTGCGTTTCCCCGAGCGCGTGGCCGGCATCCACCTCAATCTCCTCGCTGTCCGCCGCGATCTGGCGATGGTCCAGAGCCCCACGCCCGAGGAGAAAGTATTCCTGGAGCAGCTTGCTCACTTCCTCAGGGAGGAGACCGGCTACCAGTGGATCCAGGGCACCCGGCCACAGACGCTGGCCTTCGGCCTTACCGATTCACCCGCCGGCCTCGCCGCTTGGATCGTCGAGAAGTTCCGCGCCTGGACGGACTGCGGCGGCAACCCGGAGAACGCGGTCAGCCGCGACGAGATGCTGGCGAACATCTCCCTCTATTGGTTCACCGGCTGCATCGGCGCGTCGTTCTGGCCCTACTACGCACGCATGCACGGCCCCTGGCCGATCCCCGAAGGCTCGACGGTCGACGTACCCACGGGCTACGCCGAGTTCCCCAGAGAGATCCTGCGCCCGCCGCGCTCACTCGCGGCCAAGACCTACACCGACATCCGCCGCTGGAGCGTGATGAAGAAGGGCGGCCACTTCGCCGCGCTGGAGCAACCCGAAGCGCTGGCCCACGAGGTGGTCGAGTTCTTTCGCCCGCTGCGGTGAGGCAAGTTCAGGCCGCCGCCTCCAACACCATGCGTGCCGCCTTCTCGCCGATCATGATCGATGGCGCGTTGGTGTTGCCGGAGGTCAAGGTCGGCATGATCGAGGCGTCGGCGACGCGCAGGCCGGCAATCCCGCGCACGCGCAGGTGGTCGTCGACGACGGCGGCCGGATCGCTGCCCATCTTACAGGTCCCGACCGGGTGGTAGGTGGTCTCGGCCGTGCGGGTCACGAAATCGAGCAGCTCGTCGTCCGACTTCACTTTCGGGCCGGGCTGAAACTCCTCGGCACCGAGCCAGGCCAGCGGCTGCGCCTCGACCAGGCGCCGCACGGTGCGCATGCAGGCGAGCACGCAGTCGCGGTCGCTGCGCTCGGCCAGGAAGTTGAACCGAATCGCGGGCGGCTTCTTGGCGTCTGCTGACGCAATATGGATGCTGCCCTTGCTCTCGGGACGCAGCTGATGGGTGATGATGGTCATCCCCGTCTCTCTTGCCAGCTTGAGGTCGGGCGTCACTAGGAACGGCTGCACGGTGAACATGGCGTCCGGGCTGTCGAGGCCCTCGCGGGTCTTGAAAAAGCCGCGCAGTGGCGACGCCGGAAGGCTCAGGAACCCCTTTCGGGCGCCGATATAAAGCAGGCCGTGCCACAGCGCCCCCAGGCCACGCGCCCGCTCGTTGAAGGTCACGCCGTGACGGCCGACGCGCCACTTCATGCGCGGCGCATAGTGGTCGCGCAGGTTCTCCCCGACGCCCGCCAAGTTGTGGCGCACCTCGATGCCGAGCCCCTTGAGGCGCTCGCCCTGGCCGATGCCGGAAAGCTCCAGCAGCTGCGGCGAGGCGATGGACCCGGCTGAGACGATCACCTCGCGGGCGGCCCGCGCCTCGCGCTTCAGACCTCGCACGGCATAGTGCACACCCACGCAGCGCGTACCCTCGAGAATGAGGCTTTCGGCCAGCGCGTCCGTCTCGATGGTGAGGTTCGAGCGCAAGCGCGCCGGATCGAGGTAGCACCGCGCCGTGCTCATGCGCCGGCCTTTGCTGATCGAGGCCTGCGTCATGGCGATGCCTTCCTGATCCGCACCGTTGTAGTCGCGGTTGGGCTTCAGCCCCAAGGTCCCGGCGGCCTTGAAGAAGCTGTCGTAGAGCCGGCCGCTCTCGTCGATGTCGGAGACCTTGAGCGGCCCCTCGCGCCCGCGAATTTCGCCGTCGCCGCCCGCGTAGCTCTCCATGCTCTTGAAGATCGGCAGCACGTCCTGGTAGCTCCAGCCGCGATTTCCCAGCTGCGCCCAATGGTCGTAGTCCTGGCGCTGGCCGCGCACCCACACCATGCCGTTGATGGCGCTCGAGCCGCCGAGCATGCGCCCGCGCGGCACCGGAATCGCGCGCCCGCCGGTGACTGCCTCAGGCTCGGAGGCATACAGCCAGTTGACGCCCGGCCGGGTGATGAATTTGGCGAAGCTCACGGGCACCCGCGACAGCGGATGCGTCTCGCCGCCGGCTTCGAGCAGCAGGACTTGATAGCGCCCGTTTTCCGTCAGCCGATTGGCCAGCGCCGCTCCCGCCGACCCCGCGCCCACGACAATGAAATCGACCGTATGCTGGTACATGCGTTTCCCATCCCACTTCGTGTTCTGTTTGTCGCCAACCAAGGCAGCACTCTTCGCAGCGAAAATCTGCCAAAGCGGACGATGAAACTCAAACATTCGAAGCTGTTGTCATCCCGGTGCTTGTCACCGGGATCCACAGTGCCGCGGGCTTCGACACTTGCGGATGACTGGATCCCGGGCACAAGGCCCGGGATGACCGCTCCTATCCCTTGAGCGGCCGCGCGATCTCCGGCGGCACCTCGCGCTGGTAGGCTTGGCCCACGGCGAAGAGCTGCGCCTCGGAGAACGGCCGTCCGATGAGCTGGACGCCATTGGGCAATCCGCCGCCGCGCGGGATCGGCAAGGTCAATGTCGGCAGGCCCAGGTAGTTGATGGGCCGGGTGAACTTGACGACGCGGCCCATCGCCGCCTGCACTTGCGGTCCGCCGCTGACGTCGAGCTCGGCGATGGTGGGCAGAGGGTCGGCCAGGATCGGCAGGATGGCGATGTCGATGTCCTTGAACGTCTCCCTCAGCGTGCGCTCGACGAACATGCCCCGCGCGCGCAGCGCCGTCATGTGGTCGACCGCCGATATGAAATGCCCGACCTCGGCGCGGGCGCGTACCTGGGGTCCGTAGTCGCCCGGGCGCATGCGCAGATAGACGGAGTGCGCGGCCGACGCATCGGGCAATTGCACGAGCTGGACCAGGTGGTCGAGCGTCTGCCAGTCGGGGAAGCGGCAGGACGCGCGCGTCAGGCCCAGCTTGGCGAGGATGCCGGCCACCTGGTCGACCATGCGCTGCACCTCGGGGTGCGCCTCGGCAACGACGGTCTCGTCGACACCGATCCTCAGCCCCTTCACCGGATCGCCGAGCCGCGCGACGTAGTCCGGCACCGGCAAATTGGAGGACGCGGGATCGCGCGGGTCCGCCCCGGCGAGGAAACCCAGCGTCAGCGCCAGGTCCTCGACGTGCCGCGCGAGCACGCCGACGGTGTCGAGGGCGGGCGCCAGCGGCATAGCGCCGGCGCGGCTGGTGCGCCCCCAGGTCGGCTTGATGGAGGTGATGCCGCAGCACGCGGCCGGCAGCCGCAGCGAGCCGCCGGTGTCAGAGCCGAGGCCGGCGGGAATGGCGCCGTAGGCCGCGGCCGACGCCGTTCCGGCGGATGAGCCGCCCGTGATGCGGGTGGGGTCCCAGGGATTGCGGGCATGGCCCAGCACGTAGTTGTGCCCCGTCGGCCCATAGGCGAACTCGGCGAGGTGCAGCGCCGCGATCTGCAGCGCGCCGGAAGCCTTGAAGCGGGCGATGGCGGTGGCATCAGCGGCGGCCGGTTTGTCGGCGCGGATCTTGGCGCCCCAGCTGGCGATCTTGCCCTTGCGGTCGAACATGTCCTTGTGAGCGAGCGGCACGCCGGCCAGCGGCCCCTCGGCGCTGCCTTTGGCGATCGCGGCATCGGCGGCCTTGGCGGCGGCCAGGGCCTCGTCGGCCTCCAGCGCGATGATGCAGTGCGTCAGCTCGTGGCAGGCCTGCAGGCGCTCGATGGCGGCCTTGGTCGCCTCCACGCTGGATACCTGCTTGTCGCGGATGGCCTTCGCCAGGCCCCGCGCGGAGAGAGCGGCCAGGTCGGTCATGGCTTGGCCCCTTCGGTAAGCGCACGGCGGAAGTCGTCGACGTCGGCACCGAACGGCAGCTCGAGCGCTATCCGGCCGGCCGTGCGCGACAGCAGTGCGGCGTGCGCCTTGGCGGCGGCGCGCCGCTCGGGCGGCATATCCAGATAGGCGGCGGTGTCTTCGCTTGCAGGCGGACTTTGCGGAGCTTTGGGGCTGGCCATGTCGGCTCCCGGATTGCGGACAGTGACGGCGGGAGCCTAGCGGTGAAGGGGGAAGCAAGCAACACAACGCGGCGGTCACAACGCGGCAATCGTGTCTCGTCATTCCCGCGAGCGGAGCGAAAGCGGGAATGACGGCCATCGGCGAACGCTACGCCACGTTTCCGCTGAGCGACCGGGCGAGTATTCGGATAGGGTATGCCGTTTCTCGATCCACACGCGCGCCCCAGCCCACCGTGTCTTCCGACCCCACCGTTCGCAAATCCTCGAGCCGCGTGCTGGTCACGGGCGCCACGGGCTTTCTGGGCCGCGCCGTGGCCGAGTCCCTCGCCCGCGCAGGCCACGACGTGCTACGCGGGGCACGTATTGCACCAGCGGCGGCTCCCGCCGGCGAGCATTGGATCGGCTATGGCGACGTCGGCCCCGCAACCCGCTGGGACGACGCACTGGCCGGCGTCGACGTGGTCGTGCATCTGGCGGGCCTCGCGCACCTGCCCGACGCCACGGCGGCAAGGGCGGCCGACATCTTTTCCCGCGTCAACGCCGAGGGCACGGCGCGCCTCGCCTCGGCTGCCGTAGGCGCCCGCGTGCGCCGCCTCGTGCTGGTGAGCTCGGCGCTGGTGCATGGCGAGGCGAGTCCGGGGCGGTCCTTCACCGAAGATGACGCACCGGCGCCGGCTAGCACCTACGCGCGCTCGAAGCTCGACTCGGAGAGGCGCCTCATCGCCGCGACGCGGAGCAGCACCCTGCGGTGGGTGATCTTGCGCCCGCCGCTGGTCTACGGTGCGCGGGCGCAGGGCAACTTCCCCCGCCTCGTCGGCTTGGTACGCACGGGCCTGCCGCTGCCGCTCGGCGCCGCCACCGCGCCGAAAACTTTCATCGGCGTCGACAACCTGGCCGACGCCGTCGTGCGTTGCGTCGAGCACGCGAACGCGGCCAACCAGGTCTTCCTCGTCGGCGACGCCGAGACCACGTCCACGGCCAACCTCATCCATCGCCTTGCCGAGGCGCTGGGCCGGCGCGTGTGGACGCCGCACGTCTCGCCGGCACTCTTGCGCACCGCGTTCCGCCTCGCCCGCCGCGAGCGCGACTTCCGCCGACTGTTCGACCCGCTCGAGTTCGACACCAGCCGCATCCGCACCAAGCTCGACTGGTCACCGCCGGTCTCCCTGGACGAAGGTCTGCGCCGCGCCGTGCGCGCGCCGCAGGAGTGATGGCGATGCGTCACTCGAAGGCCGGATCGACGGGAACGCGGTAGCCGTTGGCCAGCCGATTGGTCTCATTCGCCATGCCGACCACGGCCATGAGCTCGCCGAACATCGCTTCCGTCATGCCCGCCTTGCGCGCGCCCGCTGTGTGGCTGGCGATGCAGTAGCCGCAGCCGTTCGTCACGCTCACCGCCACGTAGACCATCTCCTTGGTGAGCGGATCGAGGGCGCCGGGTGCCATCACGTCTTTGACGCTCTTCCAGGTGCGTTTCAGCAGCGCAGGGTCGCGCGCCAGGTATTTCCAGAAGTTGTTCACGTCGGCAACGTTGCGCGACTTCTTGATATCGTCGAACACCGCGCGCACCTCGCGCGATGCCCCGGCATACTCGATCGGCTGCGGCTTGCTCATGGCCTTCTCCATCCAGCTTCGGGTCTCGCTTGCCAGTCTAGAGCAGGACCGCTTCAGATTGAATCACTCTGCCTCAACCGCAACGTGGCGGCTGAGGACGCAAGGACGGCGCGCTCTGCTGGATTCCGGCTTTTCGCTGCTGCTCCGCGGGAAGGACATTGCGTATTCTTGCTGCTCAAAAAAAACACGGCCGGCGATTGAGCCGGCCTTGCGAGTCGCGATTGAGTAGCTCGTGCCTCTTCTTTTGGGCAGTTGGCCCGGTCCGACGATAAGACCCCGGGGGGCTGGGGGGCTGAGAAGTCCGGAGCCTCGCCGCGGACCGGGCCGAGAGGCAACGATCACAACATCGCAGCCCATTGGGGCGGATAGTGGGCCTGCCAGCGACGTGATTTTGGCGGAAGCAAGATATTTTCGCAGGCCACCGCCGGGACTTCAGACGCCGATGAACTCGACTCCGCGAAGTTGCAACTCACTGACGCAGGACGACAATTCGGCGCGCGTCGCTGCCCCGCGGACGCTTGCGCGGTCGATGCCGGGGAGGCAAGCTGCAGCCACCACCACGTCCCGGCACTTCGCCAGTCGCGCGCCTGCAAAAAAGGAGAAGGGACCAAGCGAGTGCCCGAAGCTTCCAACTCTGCAGACGCCGCGCTGTGGGAGCGCGAGGAGATCCTGGAGCTGGCCGAGCGCTCCGCGGGCATCGGCGTGTGGGACATCGACATGGCCACCGGCATGTTGCGAGGCCGGCCCCAGCTCTTCCGGCTCATGGGTCTGCAGCCGACGTCCGGTCCCGTCCCCATCGATACCTTGCGCGCGCTGCGGCACCCGGAGGATCGCGACCGGGTGGCCGACGGCTTCCAGCACGTGCTCGACAGCGGCAACGACTTCTACGAGGTGGAATACAGGATCATCCGGCCCGACCAACAGGTGCGCTGGATCTTTCGGCGCGGACGCATCGTTCGCGACGCGCGCGGCAAGCCGATCCGCTACAGCGGGGTGGACATGGACGTCACCGAGCGCAAGGCCGCCGAGGCGGCGCTCACGGAGAGCGAGCAGCGCTACAGGGCCCTCGTGGACAACGCCAACGACATCGTGGCGACCATGGACCTCGACATGCGCATCACGTCCGCCAACCCAGCGATCCAGCGCATTCTCGGCTACGAGGCGGGCGAGATCATCGGCACTCCGATCAGCCGATTGATACCAGCCGATCAGCTGGCCATGCAGAATAAGATGCTGGAGCGCAAGCTCGCGGGCGAAGAAGCGACGCGCTACGAGACGGACCTGCTGCGCAAGGACGGTCAGCGCTGCACCGTCGAGGTCAACTCCAAGCTCATGCTCGATCCGCTCGGCCAGCCGGTCGGCGTGCACTCCATCGCCCGCGACATCACCGAGCGGCGCAACGCCGAGGCGCGCCAGACGCTGCTCGTGCGCGAGCTGCAGCACCGCACCAAGAACATGCTCGCCGTCGTGCAGTCCATCGTCATGAACACGCTGACGCGCGACAACAGCGTCGAGGGAGCCCGCGAGGCGATCCTCGGCCGCCTGCAGGCGATCGCCCGGGCGCAGGAGTTCGTCGCTTCCGGCAAGTCGGGCGGCGCCCCGCTGCGCGAGCTCGTCGAAGGCCAGCTCGCGACCTTCGCGCCCCGCGCAACGATCGACGGGCCACCCGTGTACGCCGGCGCGCCGTTCGCGCAGATGTTCGCCCTCGTCATCCACGAACTGGCGACCAATGCGGCGAAATACGGCTCGCTGTCGGAACCGCGCGGCTACGTCGTCATCACCTGGGAGGTCCGGTACGGGCCTTCCGAGCCTCAGCTCGCGTTTTCATGGGTCGAAAGGAACGGACCGCCGGTCGCGGCTCCGACGCATCAAGGGTTCGGCAGCCGGCTCATCTCGGCGGCGCTCCCCGGAACGCCCCGCATCGCCTTCGACAGCGAAGGCTTCAAGTACACGGTGGACGTGCCCCTGTCGGACGTCACGCGCGCCAGCAAAGATCTGGTAACTCGAGATGAGGCGGCGCACGCCCCGGTATGATAGACGGGTGCCAGCGCCGCGTCGTTGGCCTGCTAGTCAGCCGCCATCCGCACGCCGCGCCTGGGGAGTTCCGGCTTGACCATATCCCACGACGCGGACCAGCCGGTTCTCCTGCTCTCGACGGCGCGGCGCTATTTCGTCCTCGTCACCGTCGTCGTCGCCTCGGGCGCCTACAATGCCGCGACGTTCACGGCGACCGCCATCCTGCCGCAGATGCAGGGCGCGATGGCGGCAACGCAGGACGAGATTTCCTGGACGGTCACCTTCAACATCCTGGCGACCGCCGTGTTCACGCCGATGACGGGATGGCTGGTCGGCCGGTTCGGGCGCGGAGGCGTCCAGTTCTGGAGCCTGGTCGGCTTCTCGGCCGCCACGCTCATGTGCGGCCTGTCCCAGTCGCTGGAGGCCCTCGTATTCTGGAGAATCGTGCAGGGGGCGTCCGGCGCGCCGCTGCTGCCGCTGGGCCAGACCATTCTCCTGGACGTGTTCCCGCGCCGCCAGCACGGGTTCGTCATCTCGATGTTCGGGATCGCCAATACGTTCGGACCGGTCTTAGGCCCCACGCTCGCGGGCTACCTCGCCGAATACTACAGCTGGCGGTGGGGCTACTACATGATCCTGCCGGTCTCGGTCGCGGCCACGATCGCCTCGCGCTTCGCCTTGCCCCGGGAGGAGGATACGAAGGCCATTCCGCTCGACTGGACCGGCTTTCTGTCGCTTTCGATCGCCATCGCTTCGACGCAGCTGCTGCTCTCGCGCGGACAGCGGCTCGACTGGTTCGAGTCCAACGAGATCATGCTCGAAGCGTTCATTGCCGCATTGGCGTTCTACCTGTTCATCGCGCACAGCCTGACGAGCAGGATGCCCTTCCTCAGCCCGCGACTCCTCAAGGACCGCAACTACGCCATTGGCGCCTTTCTCATCGTCATCTTCGGCATGCTCAACTTCACGCCGATGGTACTCCTGCCTTCGCTGCTGCAGAACCAGCTCGGCTTCCCGGACGGCCTGATCGGTTACGTCGTGAGCTGGCGCGGCATGGGCGTGATGGCCGGCTTCTTCTCGGCCATGGTCATGACCAGGCTGGATGTGCGCGTGGGAATGGTGGGCGGCTTCGGCATCCAGATCCTGTCGGGGATTTGGCTGACCAGCATCGATTTCAATGTCAGCCTGCTCACGCTGTGCACCAATGCGTTCATGCAGGGGCTGGCCGTCGGCATGATCTGGACGCCGATTGCGACGTCCGCATTCTGGACCCTCGACCCGCACCTGCGCGCGGACGGCGTGGCCGTCTTCCACCTCATGCGCAACATCGGCAGCAGCTTCTTCATTTCGATTTCCGTGGCCGAGGTCGTGCGCGCAACGGGCGCCAACTACAGCCGCATGACGGAATTCGTAACGCCGTTCAACAAGACGCTGTCTTTGCCGAGCGTCATGGGAAGCTGGACGGTGGAGAGCCTCGCCGGCCTGGCGGGATTGGCGCGCGAGATCAACCGGCAGGCTGCCCTGATCGGCTATCTCAATGCATTCTGGATGTACACGGCCGTGTCGGCGATGGCGATACCGCTGGTCTTCATGGTGCGTCGTCCCAGAACCTGACCGCTGCGGTCAGCAATCGTGACGCGGGCCCGATGCCCTGCCGATCGCACCATGTTGGCAGCAGCCCGCAACCCGCTTACACAGTGGCAGACCGAGTTGCATCGTTGGGCGCTCGTCTGCGGCAGAAGCAGAACGGCGCCACCCGGAGGAACCACTTATGCCCATTCCCAAGCACGTCTTCGATCCGCCATTCAACATCGTGCGATCTAGCCACGTCGCGCTGGGCGTGACCGACCTCGGCCGCGCCCGCGCCTTCTACGAGGGCGCGCTCGGGCTCATCGTCGAGGACGAGGACACCGGTGCGCTGTATCTGCGCGCGCTGGAGGAGCGTCAGCACCACTCGCTGGTCCTGATGAAGAGCAGAAGCGCCGAGGCGCATCATCTGGGCTTCAAGGTCGGCAGCGAGGAGGACCTCGACAAGGCTGCGCGCTTCTTCAAGGGCAAGGGGCTGCGGCACGCCTTCGCGGAGCTCCCCTATCAGGGCCGCACGCTGCAGGCGGTCGATCCGTTCGGGATGCCGATGGAGTTCTATTTCGCCATGGAGAAACGCGAGCGGCTGCTGCAGAAGTACGACCGCTACCTGGGTGTGCACCCCCTGCGGCTCGATCATTTCAACGCGCTCGTGCCCGACGTGCAGGGGACGACCGACTTCTTCGCCGCGCTCGGCTTCCGCCTCACCGAATACGCCGTGGAGGAGGGACCCGATGGCCGCGTCGCCGCCGCCTGGCTGCACCGCAAGGGCAACGTGCACGATCTGGCCTTCACCAACGGCCGTGGGCCCCGCTTGCACCATTGCGCCTACTGGGTGCCGACGGCGATGAACATCATCCATCTGTGCGACGTGATGGCCACAACCGGCTATCTCACCAACCTTGAGCGCGGCCCCGGCCGGCATGGCATCGCCAACGCGTTCTTCCTCTACGTGCGCGATCCCGATGGCCATCGCGTCGAGTTCTACACCTGCGACTACCAGACCATGGACCCCGACCACGAGCCGCTGCGCTGGTCGTTGCGCGACCCGCGCCGGCAGTCGCTGTGGGGCCAGCCAGCGCCGCGCTCGTGGTTCGAGGAGGGCTCCGCGTTCGCCGGCACCGAGCAGCGCGACGCGCTGTTCAAAGCCAACGTCCTCGTCGCGAGTTGAGGTGTCAGACCCAGAGGGTCTGACACCGCCTGCTCACTTCCGATTCAAATGCGCCTGAGGATTCCCGGGATGGATGAACTCCCAGGGCGAGATCTCGTTACCCTGCGGAACTTCGATCTCGATCAGCACCGGCTTCTCGGCGTGGATCACCTTGCCGAGCACGCGTTCCAGCGCAGCCGGGGACGCCACGCGGTGGCCCTCCACACCGAAAGCCTTCGCCAGCAGCAGGAAGTCGGGATTGTCCAATACCGACCCGATCACGCGATTGCCGAAGGCGGTGCGCTGGTCGCGCAGAACGTTGCCGAACGAGGCGTTGTTGAAGAGCAGCGTGACGAGCGCGATGCCGTACTGCGTCGCCGTGGCCAACTCCTGCACCGCGAACAGGAAGCCGCCGTCGCCCGTCACCGAGACGACGGGCTTATCCGGATGCGCCACCTTGACCCCCAGCGCGGTGGGAAAGCCAAAGCCGAGCGTGCCCTGGTAGCCCTCCGACACGTAGGTGCGCGGCGCATAGACCGGATAGCCGAAGTATGAGGTGAAGCCCACCTGGCTGACCTCAATGACGAGCAGCCCCTCGCGCGGCAGCACCTTGCGAATGACATCGAGATAAGCCAGCTGCGGCTGTACCTTTTCAATAGTCGCGCGCGCCTGGGTCTTGGCGGCCGCGATGCGGGCACGCGACTCGCTCGCGCCCTTGGCAGGCGACTTGGCCGCGCCCTTGCGGCCGCGCAAGCGACGCACGGCCGACAGCAGCGCGCGCGTGCCGGCATCCGCATCCGCCACTATGCCGGCGTGCGGCACCAACCGTCGCATCTCGGCCGGATCGATGTCGATGCGGATGAGGTGCGGCGGGGCCTGCGGCCGGTCGACCAGCGACATCATGCCGGTCCAGCGCATGTAGGGCATCTCGACTCTGGAGCCAATGCCGACCAGCGCATCGGTCTGAGGCCACAACTTGAAGGCGGTGTAGGAGGAGATGCCGAGCTCGTGGTCCTCAGACACGATGCCGCGTCCGCCGCGAAAGGCCGCCACCGGTGCGTCGAGTTCCTCGGCCAGCGCCCGCACAGCATCGCTCGCATGCTGCGCGCCACTGCCCGTCATGATCATCGGCCGCCTAGCGGCAACGAGCAGCTTGGCGGCAACCTCCACCTCGAGCGGCGAGGGTGCGGTCGCCTCGCGGATCGCGGCCGCGCCCAGCGGCTCGACGTGAGCGTTCGACGCCATTGTGTCCCACGCCATCTCGACCGCGACGGCGCCTGGCCGGCCGGACAGCATCTGGCGAAACGCCTCGTTGAGGATTTCCGGCGCGTCGGCCGGGCGCTCGATGCGCGCCGACCATTTCGTCAGCGAGCGCAGGGTGGCGAGCTGATCGGGCAGCTCGTGCAGATGGCCGCGGCCGCGACCGAGGAAGGCGGTGGGAACCTGCCCCGTGATGCACAGCACGGGCGCGCAGCACCCGTGCGCGGTGCACAGCGCCGCAGACGTGTTGAGGATGCCGGGCCCCGGCACGACGGCGAACACGCCCGGCCGGCCCGTCGAGCGCGCGTAGCCGAAAGCCATGTAGCCGCAGGCCTGCTCGTGCCGTGCGCCGACCGTGCGGATCTGGTCGCTGCGCTGCTGCAGCGCGTCGAACAGTGCATAGAGCTGCGCGCCGGGCAGGCCGAACACCGTGTCGACGCCATTGGCGATCAGCGCTTCGACGATCGCCATGCCGCCGGTCATCGTTCCGGCCTTGGCCTTGTGCTGCATCTTTCACCCTTGTGTGAGTTGATCGTGGCGCGCACTTGTCCCCTCTCCCCATTCTTCTTCAGAATGGGGAGAGGGTT
>JRHI01001941.1_pt1 | contig 15585 bp, 16 predicted proteins | sample 215371 | NCBI WGS metagenome assembly JRHI01 (sample SAMN02929681, study PRJNA255918) | sediment metagenome | biome: cave system; feature: Ice Cave; material: Sediment; isolation source: sediment from deep within a dark volcanic ice cave with no known source of... ...
GTTGATCCACGAGTACAGCATCGCTGCATGACCCATTCGATAATGACACCCCACACGCACGCGCCGAATGGCACGAGAAGCAGAGGGATGCAGACGGGAGGCGGCTCGCTGTGTCACCGGCCACCCGCTGCTAACTGCGGCGAAACACTTGCTTAGTAGATGGCACTCCGTGCTCGGACGGACCTTGTCCGCCGACCGATCTCTCTCAGGCGCGGTTACGCGGGAGGGTCGTTTTCTCGGTTCTCCTCGGCCTGAGCCGCGCTGGGTCGATGAGGCTCCCGATCGTTCTTCTCGGCTTGCTCGACGTCCGGATCGGGTGTGTTCTCCATGCTGTAGGACTGTTGTGCGTCGCGTCCCTGTTGATCGTGTGGCATCGGCGCTCCCTCGCGTATGGTCAACGCAATATCGCAGTCGAGCGCGCCAGCGGGTCTCGGGCTGAGTCGCTGAGCAAGGGATTATCGTCGTCGTCCCAGTCGTACGGCTCAGCGCTACGGATAAGTTGCCTCACAGAGTCGAGAATGTGTCTCACGGCGTTCCTTGTTTGACGACGGCATGGTGGAGGTCGAAGGTCAACTGTCGGTGGCCGGCACGCCACGATCCGCAAGGTCCGTGGCAAGGCCAGTACCGCCAGAGGGTCTACTTGTTGGAGCGAAGTGTGATTCCCAGAAACAGGCCAACAATGAGCGAGATGCTGCCGCTGGCGACCATGGCGATGGTGCCGGCATGGCGGCCGCATTGGTTGTGGCGGCTCCCGCCTGGACCGCGGCTTGGGTGGCCTGCGCGCCGGCTTGGATAGCTTCTTGCACCGCTAGAGCGGTTTCGACGGTGTGGAGGCGCTCTGCGAGGTCTCCTTCTTGCATGGACATTGTGTTTTCCTTTGCTTGTTGGTGAGTGCTTGAACCTGGCCGGTCGGCGGGTTGCCCCGACGGGATCAGATGTCTGCTTCGGTGGACTTGGAGCCGGCCACGACGGCGCTGAGGCGGCGGAGCGTCTCGGTATTGCGGGCCCGCACGAGGGGAGCGAAGACGGGATTGAGCGCGGCCAGAACGCGTGGGGCGACCACCCGTTCCCGTAGTTCAACTCGGCTACCGCCCCCATCGGCGGTCAGCGTGAAGTCGATGTGGGCGGTGCCGAAAGGGCGGCCCCGTGCCTTGAGCAAGAGGTGTCGTGGGCGGTCGCTCTGGATGACCTTGGTGTCGTCCTTGAGCGCGATCGGGCCGAAACCGACGCTGTGATGAAGTCGGCTGCCGGGCTTGGGCCAACCCGCATCGGCGGCACGGATTTCTCTGGCGCCAACGACCCAGCGCTCATAGGAGCTGGCATCGGCGAGCACAGCAAAGACCCGCTCGGGGTTGGCGTCGATGAAACAGTCGTTATAGGCCAAAGTGGGCTCCCAAGATTTGCGCCACCAAAGGTCAAGGCAACGAGTCTGGGCATGGTCTACCCGGCGTCGCAGCCCGCGAAACGTGGGCTACTGCAGCCCACTGAGTGTGTGGTCGCTTGCCAGTCCGATGTGACCACCGTGTTGCGGCGAATTCAAGGGATCACTTCAACGGCCCGGCAGGTCAACCAGGTTTGGTTGATCCGATCGAGGAGGTTCCAGGTGATGAGGGTGAGCCCGGAGCTTGAGCGTGAGATCAGACGGTTGGCCGCGAAGGGTCACGGACTTCGAGAGATCGGCTGCCAGAAGCATGGGACCACGTCGCGCCCACGTTGACCGGCCGACGTGATGGTCTCGGTCGTCGGTCGGTGTGTCGAGTTCGGCGCCGCCGATGCGTCGGTGCGGGAGGCTCGATCGGCGTGGCGAGCGACGGGTTCTCGTGTTGGCGGGAGAACTCTCCTTCGATAACGAGCTCCCACACCGCGCTCTTTAGCCGGTCGACCGCGGATTGAGCAAGCATCGGATCGGCCATGACCGCCAGCCACTCGCTCGGGTCTCGGTTTGAGGTGAGCACCGTCGCCACCTGGTGGTGGCGCTCGACGCAAAGCCCATAGAAATCGGCCGTGTCGGTCGCGTCGAGGCTCTGGAGCGCGAAGTCGTCGATGAGGAGTAGATCGACGCCGATGAGCTTGCGCATCTCGGCGTCATAACTGGCGTCGAGTCGGGCCGCCTTCAGCCGCTTGTGGAGTTTGTCGGCGCGCTCGAGGTGCACGCCGATGCGTCGACGGCACGCGATGTGACCGAGCGCGGTGACCAGAAATGTCTGTCCGACGCCGACCGGTCCGATCACGAACGCGTTGCGCGCCTGGTCGACGAAGCGCATCGACACCAGCTCGGGCCACACCCCGCGGTCATAGGTGATGTTGGCGCTGTCGTCCCATGCCTCGAGCATCATCGACGGCACTGTTGCATTCGGGCGGTCCATCTTCTCTTCGGGCAGGCTGGGCCGATGTCATCGCACCGGTCCCGTCGGTTGGTTCAGCGTTCGGAGTTCTCCGGGTTCCGGTTCCCGCCCACGTGATCGCCGTTGCCGTTCGCTGGTATCTCCGCTATGGGCTGTCCTACCGGGACGTCGAAGAACTACTCGACGAGCGGGGCATCATCGTGGACCACGTCAGCGTCTACCGGCGGGTGCAACGGTTCACGCCCTGTTCATCGACACGGCCCGGCCCTGCCGGCACTCCGTGGGTGACCGCTGGTTCGTCGATGAGACCTACCTCAAGATCGGCGGCCGCTGGCACCACCTGTACCGGGCTGTCGACCAGTTCGGCCAGGTCGTCGACGTCTACCTGTCGGCCCGGCGCGACGCTGACGCCGCCCGACAGTTCTTCGCCCAGGCCTTGGCGGTGAGCCAGACCGAGCCGGTCGAGGTGGTCACCGACCGCGCCCCCGCCTACGTGCGGGTAATCGAGGACCTGCTCCCTTCGGGCTGGCATCACATCGAGCAATACGCCAACAACCCGGTCGAATGCGACCACGGCCGCCTCAAGGCCCGGCTGCGACCGATGCGCGGGATGAAACGCCGACGCTGCGCCCGGGTCGTTGTGGCCGGACACGCCTTTGTGCAGAACCTACGACGGGGCCACTACGAGCTGGCCAGGGATGAGCCACCTAACCGCCGCGTCCGCGCCGCCTTCGCCGAGCTGGTCCCGTCATGTAGATGTCGAGGGGTCGGCGTATAGGCGCGCCCTCACTCCCCGCAACGCAACAGCGCCCTTCGAGCCAAAGACGCCGCCGGCTGCTCGCCACGCTGAGTGCCCGCCTCGGCGGCCAGCGGTGGTCGCTGTTCGTGGTGATGCCCGAAACGCTGCGACGCGGCCGACAAGAACTGGCACCGTATCTCGGTCATCAGTCGTCGCGAACTCCCTGTCAAGGGTAATGACGGACTTTTGGAACCCCACGGGCGCCGCGTCGCCGTCGATCACGAGGCGGTGGCTCTCAGCGTCGGGTCGGTGCTTGCTGCCGCCTTGATGTGTCGGGGAGCGGCTGGAGGTCCCAGGACAGGGGCTCGGTCGGTTGGTAGCGGCAGAGGATACCGGTGACGATCGACCTGTCGAGGTGAGCGCCCAGCTCGGGGAGGCCTGCCTCGATGCGCCGGATCGCGTCTCGCAGTCGGCCAGTGACGGCTTTGCGGGCTCGCTCGACGACGGTGATGCCGAGGCCGCGATCCTTGCCGGTGTGGTCGGTGGCTCGGCGTAGCTCGGCGATCACTAGTTCTCGCTCGGCTTCGACGCGTTCGATCTGACCGAGGTCGTGGTGTGCTTCGGCTTCGGCGAGGTCGTCATCAAGTTCTGCGATGCGCCGTCGGTAGTCGGCCCGGGCGCGGCTGTCGAGCGCGGGGGCTGAACTGCGGGGGTCTCGGACGCTGCTGTCGGCGAGGTCGAGGACGTGGACGTTAGCGCCGGGGCGGGCGAGTAGCGCGGCGAGGTCGTGCAATCCTTTGGCGTCGCGTAGGTGGACTGATCGGCCGCGATAGGCGACGTACCAGAGCTCTCCGTCGTGGCGACAAGCTGCGTCCACCGAGTCGGCGAGTCGAGGCGTTGCGCTGGCTGCGAGTCGAGCGGTGAGCCCGGCGAGGCTGAGGTCGGCTGCGAGCGACATGGCTCGGGCTCGGTATGGGGCACCGTCCTCGCCGAGCAGTTCGGCCAACTCGGTGCAGGTCTCGGCTTCCCATGCTCGCGCGCCGAGCCGTTCGTGGACCACGAGCGCGTCGAGGAAGAAGTCCTGCGCCTGGTCGAGTTGGCCGATGGCCGCGGCCGCGATGCCAGCGGAGTGGGCGTGGCTGCCCATGAAGCAGACGACCGCACCGTTCACTGCGCACGCGTGGGTGAGGGTCCTGAACTCTTCGAGAAGTTCTTTGCTGAGGTCGTGGTCGCCGAGGCGGACTGCGGCGACGGTGAGGCTGCCGGCGAACACCGACCACATGTAGCTGCGGTCCTCGCGCCAAGTGCCGAGCTCGATAACGGTGTCGAGGGCGCGGCGAGCGGCGTCGAGGTCGCCGGCCTGCGCGAACAGGCCGGCGGCGACGGCATGGGCGTGGGATGGGATGCCGACCCACCAGTCGATGGCCATCTGCGCGGTGTGGCGTAGCTCGTCGGGTTCGCCTCGCGCCCGTGCCACCTCGAGTAGCTGGGACATGCGGACGTTGCCGACGTCGGGCTCCCCGATTCGTTCACCCAGTCCCGCTGCTTTGTGCAGGAGCCGTTCGCCCTCGTCGAGCGAGCCGTGCAGGAGCGCGATCGCAGCGCGCCGGGTTAGGGCGAGATAGTCGTGGCGGGGCTGCCCGAAGCGGTCCTCGAGTCGGAGGAAGGCGTCGAGCTCGACCCGGAATGCGGGGGAACCGACTTCGAGGAGGGCGTTGGCGCAGAGCAGGTGCCCCTCGGCGGTCCGTTCGTCGTTGCCGCTGCGCTCGCCGAGTGCGACGATCTCGCGGGCGACCTCGGCGCGCTCCGCGCCTGCTCCGGGTGTCCACAACACGTCGTGGCGGGCGAGCAGGCAGGTGGCCAGCGTCGCCGGGTCTCCGAGCTCGCGGGCGAGCGTGACGGCATGTTCGCTGAGCGGTCCTGCTCTCGCTCGGTCGCGGGGCACGGAGTGCCAGAGCTCTCGGGCCAAGCTGGCCGTGACCTCGGCCTCCGCCGACTGCGAACGTCCTTCGACCGCGAGCCGGGCTTCTTCGAGGAGGGCGACAACCTCGGTTCGGGGCATCCCGTAGCGGGCGCCGAGGCGTTGGAACCCGAGCGCGACGACGGCGAGGCGCTCGGGATCATCGATGGGCTCCGCGGATGCGTGCGCGTTTCGGAGGAGTTGACGCGCCTCATCGGGGGCGCCGGCGCGGCTTTCGGCGTCGGCTTGCGCGACGAGAAGATCGACAAGCACAGTGGTGGAGACCGCGACGCCAGCCTCGTCGAGCGCGAACCGTACCCGCGCCAGTTGCGCGGCCGCTTCGGCGAACGCCAGCCGGTTCCGGTCGTCTGTCGCGGCGATGAGCGCCCAACGGATCGCTCGTTCGGGGCCGTCGAGCGCGGCTGCGGCCGCGAAGTGGCGGGCGACCTGCCCGGCGAACACGGTGCCGCCCCGCGCTCGTCGCTGCTCGAGGGCGGTGCCGACCCGTTGGTGCCAAGCCAGCCGCTCTCGTAGGGGCAGGTCGGCGTAGAGCGTCTCGCGGTACAGGTCGTGCGCGAAACGCGTTCGACCATCGGGAGCCGCCACGACCACGCCCGATGTGTTCGCGTCGTCGACGAGGGCCGCGATCGCCGCCGGTGTCAGCTCGAGAACGTCGCCGAGCACGTCGACGAGTAGGTCGTTGCCGGCGACCGCGGCGGCGTCGAGGAGGCGGCGACAATCGGACGAGAGCCGACCGATGCGCCTCTCGATGAGATCATGTGCCGCGTCGGGGATGTCCGCCGCGGTGCCGCCCCGCGGGTCGAGCGCGATCGCATGGGCGAGCTCGCGCACGAGGAACGGATGTCCGCCGGTGCGGCGATGCACGAGGGCGCTCCATCGCTCGGCGAGATCGTTGCCGGCAACACCCCTGACCAGCTCGCGTACCTCCGTCGGCGACAGGCCCCGCAGTGAGACATGCTCGGCCCGCGCTCCTGTGGAGGTGAGCGCACGAGCGGCATCGTCGCGCAGCTCATCGCGCCGGTATGCGCCCAGAACCAGCAACGGGACCGGTCGGTGGCCACGTACCAGGAACTCGAGGAGGTCCAGCGACGAGCTGTCGGCCCACTGCAGATCATCGAGCGCGACGATCACCGGCCGCCTCCTCGCGGCGCGCTCAAGCAGACGGGCCACCACATCGAAGCACCGCAGCCGCGCCCGCTCTGAGTCCAACTCCTCAGGCGTCGCCGCCGGGCCGTCGCCGTTGAGCTCCGGCACGAGGCGGCCCAGATCGACCCGCTCAGCATCGCTCATGTCTTCGACAAGGTCACCGTCGAATCGGCGCACGAGCTCGCGCAACGCCTGGGTCCAGGGCCAATAGCCCGGAGCTCGCTCGGCGTCCCAGCAAGTGCCCCACACCGCGACGGCGTCGCGCTCGCCCATCGCGCGGACGGCTTCGACGAGCAGCGATGTCTTGCCGATGCCCGCCTCGCCGCTAACCAGCACCAGTCGGGCGTTCCCCGCCAGTGCGTAACGGAACGAAGCCGCGAACCGCGCCCGCGGCCCCTCCCGGCCGACGTAACCGTCGAAGACCTGCGCAGGGTCACCCACTCCCCCAGTTTGCCGGGCCGACGAGCCGAATGCCGGACCTGTCCCGAATCGCCAGACCGGTTCTGGCGGCCCCGACCCCGGATCTGGCGGAGAGAAGGGGTGACACGACAACAAGGCGGCCCCCATGGCCGGCATTATCCAGAAGAGCTTCGACAGTCCCGAAGAGGTGCGTCCCTTCCAAGACGGCACCGGCCAGCTCGAGCTGGTCAACCTCGAGAGCGGCCCAGTCGGGCGGGCGACGTTTCAGCCGGGCTGGCAATGGTCCAAGCACGTCAAGCCGATCGCCGGCACCGACAGCTGCCAAGCGGCACACATGGGCTACTTCATCTCGGGGCGCATGAAGATCGTCATGGACGACGGCCAAGAAGCTGAGTTCGGACCCGGCGACTTCATGGTGTGCCCGGCCGGACACGACGCCTGGATCGTCGGTGACGAGCCGTGTGTCGTCATCGACTGGCAGGGCTTCGCCGACTACGCGAAGCGCTCCTGACCCCATGGCATCAACGAAAGGAGCCCCAATGCGCCTCTCAATCTCTAAGCTGGTCACCGGGTTCGCGGTGCTCGCGTTCGCATCGGGGGTGGCTGGTCCGGCGTCGGCATCCGACGGTCGCCGCGGCAGCCCCGTGATCCGGTTCAGCAACGACTCCGCTGTCGCCGGAGCCGATGCGTCGCTCACCCGCAGTGACGAGGGGATGTCGATGAGGCTGAGGACGTCGGAGCTCACCCCCGGCCACACCGTCACGGTGTTCTGGGTGATTTTCAACAACCCTCAGGCCTGCAGCCACCCTCACCTCCCGTACCGATGCGGTCCAGGCGACCTGCCCCCGCTCGGCGGTGACGGCTCCGCGCAACCATCGGTCGTATTCGCGGCCGACAAAACCGTCGGTCGAGCAGGCACGGCCACCTTTGGGGCTCACCTCGACGTCGGCGACACCGAAGACGCGCTGTTTGGTCCCGGTCTCACCTCCCCGCAGGCGGCCGACATCCACCTCGTCGTGTGCGACGGCACCCAGTTCTCGTCGTCCTGCGCAGTGCAGTTCGCCGTCTTCGAGGCGTAGAGCAGTGGAAACCGTCACCGTTGCCGCCGTGCAGGCGACCCCCGTGTTCTTGGACCGCAACGCCACAATCGCCAAGGCCTGCGAGCTCATTGCCAAGGCCGCGGCCGAAGGCGCCGGTCTGGTGGTGTTCCCCGAGGCGTTCGTGCCCGGCTACCCGGACTGGGTGTGGCGCGCCAAGCCCTGGGACGACCAGGAGTGGTACTCCCGGTTCCTCGACCAAGCGGTGACCGTTCCCTCCGACGCCACCGACCGGCTCGGCGAGGCCGCCCACCTCGCCGAGGCGTGGGTGGCGATCGGCATCAACGAACTCGACACCGCCAGCCGCACCATCTTCAACTCGCTCCTCTACCTAGCTCCCGACGGCACCCTCGCCGGCTGCCACCGCAAACTGATCCCCACTGGCGGAGAGCGCACCGTGTGGGGGACCGGTGACGGGTCCACCCTCAGCGTGTTCGACACGTCATTCGGCCGCCTCGGCGGGCTGCTGTGCTGGGAGAACTACATGCCCCTCGCCCGCGCCGCCATGTACGCGCAACGAATCGACGTCTACCTTGCCCCCACCTGGGACAACGCCGACTCGTGGGTCGCGACACTCCGCCACATCGCCAGAGAAGGCCGCGTCTTCGTGATCGGCACCAACTCCTGCATCCGCGGCACGGACATCCCCGCCGATCTTCCCGGCCGCGACGATCTGTACCACGGCGACGACGACTGGCTCTCACGAGGCAACACGACCATCGTCGGCCCCGACGGCGGGATCATCGCCGGCCCCCTCAGCGAGAGCGAAGGCATCCTCTACGCCGACATCGACGTCGCGATCGCCCACCGGTCCCGCCGCGAGTTCGACCCCGTCGGCCACTACGCCCGCCCCGACGTCTTCCAGCTTCAAGTCGACACGCGACCAAAGAACGGCGTCAACTTCTCGCCGGCTCAACCGTGAACCAAATCGTGGGCCATGCGCCGGTGGCGGTTTGCTCTGATCAGAGGTCGGGCGGGCTGGCCATCTTCAGACTGCGAAGCAGGCCCCTAGCAGTCCGAAGGAGGATGGGATCGATGGGAGCGACGAAGCGGAAGCAGGCTCGAGCTCATGCGAACGCGTTTCACTGAGCTCGTCGGGTGCAGCCAGCCGGTACAGCTCGCCGCGATGGGTGGTGGCGTCGGCGGTCCCGAGCTGGCTGCCGCCGTGCGAGATGCCGGCGGGCTAGGAATGGTGTGCTTGGGCGAGCCCGTCCCGGCCGCGTGCGGCACGAACCTCGTCGTGCCCTTCGTGGAGTCAACCGCGGTGATCGCAGACGCCGCCAGTTGCAGCGGCATCATCGAGTTCTTCTACGGGCAACCCGACGCCACCTTCGTTGCATGCGCCCACGAGTCGAGCGCGGTGGTGGGTTGGCAGGTCGGCTCGGGCGCCGAGGCAGCCGCCGCCGCGGCCGCCGGATGCGACTATGTCGTCGCCCAAGGAAGCGAGGCGGGCGGCCACGTGCGCGGCCACGACCCCCTCGACGTCGTGCTCCCGGACGTGCTCACCCGGGTCGACCTCCCGGTCGTCGCGGCCGGCGGGATCGCCACACCTCAACGAGTTGCAGCGCTCCTTGCCTCGGGTGCCGACGCCGTTCGCGTGGGCACCCAATTCCTCGCCTGCCCCGAGTCCCGAGCGCACCCGGACTACGTCGCCAGCCTTCTCGCCGCCACAGGCGAGGACACGGTCCTCACCGGCTGGTTCGACCTCGGGTGGCCAAACGCTCCTCACCGCGTCCTGCGATCCGCACTCGACGCCGCCCGACGATCAGGCTGGCGCGCAACACATCCTCCCTCCCGCAGTGTCGCGCGACCGGCGGCCGACATGGCTCAGTACGCGGGCACCGGCGTCGGCTACGTCACCCGAATCGAGCCCGCTGCCGACGTTCTCCGCCACCTCGTGAGCCACCTCCCGGACCACGAGCAACCAGACCGGTGATGAAAGAAACAGACCTGGGTCAGCCGACCCGCCGCAATGGTCGACCTGGCGGGAAGCGCCCGCAGTCGTGCTACACCGGCCCCATCTCCGTGTGGGGTGCCATTACCCGGTCGCGCCTGGGACGAGCATGTTTGCGACGGCCGGCGAGGGTCACGGTGCCAGGTGTCGGGCGGCGATCAGGTGGACCTGATCGATAACGTCCGCAGCCCCCACCGACCCTGGGAGGCGTTGCGGCGTGGTCCTGTCCATCGTCTATCTACTAACTCGACGGGTCCTAAAGTGCGAGGTTGGATCAACTATTACGGAGCCTTCTACCGCTCCGAGTTGTACCCCATTGCGGCGCGCATCGATGAGCATCTTGTTCGATGGGCAATGCAGAAGTCAAACGACTGCGAGGCAACCCAACCCGAGCGTGGACATGGCTCGACGCTGCTCGACAGCGACAGCCCGCCCTCTTCCTCGCTTCACCCACACGCCGGACTGTGGGAGCCGTATGACGGGAGACTGTCACGTACGGTTCTGAGAGAGCGGGAGGGGGAAGCTCCCTCCCGCTACTCGCCACGATGCGCGGTCTCAAACGACAACGCTGCGCCCGGGTGATCGTCGCCGGGCACGCCTTCGTACAGAACCTACGCCGAGGCCATTACGAACTTGGAGGGGATCTGTCCGCCAGCCGCCGCGTCGCGGCGGCCTTCTCCGAACTCGCCCGCGTCATCTGAGAAAGACAACGACCCCTCGCATCCACGCGGCCTCGCCAACGACAACGCAACAGCGCCACGAAGCGTCTGTTCTTGTTGTAGTTCCGTTGCTGGCTCCGAGCATCGCCGCTCAGACCTCGGTTGCGTCGGCTCGTTCCGACAGCTCTCACCACTGGCGTGTCACCATCTCGAACCTTACGCCGGGAGCGGCGCCTACCCCCGGTGGCCATCAGCCGCTGTCTCCTCCGCTGTTCGTCGTGCACCGCGCCGGAGTGCACGTGTGGCACAGATCGCAAGCCAGGTCGTCGCCGCCATTGCCGAAGACGCCAACAACACCCCGGCCCTGTCCGCGTTACCCCAGCTCGCCGGCGTTGAGTCGGTGTTCACCGGTGCAGGAGGCCCGATCGCTTCGCAGACCTCGCAGAGCTAGGTGGTGAGCGCCGAGCCCGGGGACCAACTGAGCATCCTGACCATGCTGGTGAACACCAATGACGGCTTCACCGGGCTCGACTCCGTTCGCCTGTCGGGGCACGACAAGACCCCTGGAGACGGGCGCGTATGACAGCGGCAGCGAGGTGGACAACCAGTTGCGGGCCTTCATTCCGGGGCCGTGTTGCGGCAACCCCTTCGTCCGGGCCCCCGAGGGGCGCGGTCATCCACCCGCACCTCGGCATCCAGCCGAACGTGGGCGACCTGACACCCGCGAGTTACCGATGGACCGGCGCCGTGGCCCGGATCGCCATCGAGGCCGTCGACTAGACAGATCCAGCGTCCGCCGCAGCGCGGCAACCGCAAGCTCGCCGTTTGCCAGGCATCTTGGGCCGTCTGTGACGGCCAGAACTCTCGGGATCCCCAACGACGCGGCAGCGACGAGCAGGCTTCGCGCTTGTTGCAGTCGCTGCCGTGCACACCGCCCGGCGGACGACCCCGGAACAGTTCAGCTCCGATTCCCATCGGCGAAGTGAAGAGCTGCCAAGTTCTGGGCTGCTCGCCACCCGTCGCCGCGCCCGTGCTCCAAGTGGCGTGAGGATGGCTGTTGCCGCGCAATGCGGGCCGGGTGCAGAATCGAACGGCGAATGCAACTGCCTCGGAGACAGGCGGCGAGGACATGCGAGACGGCGGGGTGGCCGCAGCCGAGATCCTGAGGACCGATCCCCGGGAACGTCGGGCAGCCGGACTCCTGGTGGTTGCGCTCGCTTCGACGCTGGTCATGTCCGGCGGTTCTTCCCCGTCCGTGAGCCGTTGCGGGCCAGACCGCGGCACGACCGTGTCCGGCACAGCCATCCCCGGCCTCCGCGTGAGCGCCGGGCCAGCCGGACACCTCTCGGTCGGCCTGCGACGAGGTGACGGCAAGGGCACGACGTTGACCGTCTCGGCGCCCGGCCCAGTGACCGTTTCGTGGCCGCTGCACCCCGCAGAGGAACTGTTCGGACTTGGCGAACGGTTCCGCGGGCCCACGCTCAACGGCCAGAGCCTGGACAACTGGAGCCAGGACCGTGTCATGGACCCGGCTCGAACGTCGAGCTACTCCCCGAGCCCGTTCCTTGCCTCCAGCCGAGGCTACGGGCTCGTCCTCGACACCGCCTCCGGGGCGCACTTTGATCTGGGGGCTACCCACCCCGGGTGCGTTCGGGTCACCGTCGTCGAGTCGACGACGAGGATTGACCTGCTCGTGGGCCGTCCAGCGGACCTGATCGTCGGTCATGCTCGCTTGGCTGGCTTCCCGCCTCTGGCGCCGTCGTGGGCGGTTGGCAGCTGGAAGACCCTCATCGGCGGCAGCGGCCGGGTCGTCGCCGAACTCGCAGCCATGCAGGCCAGCGGGACACCTGTCGACGCGGTGTGGATGTATGACGCGGTCGATCCCAACAGCGGGTTCGGTTGGCCGTGGAAACTGTACGGGCCGATCCAGCCCGGCGTCTATCCCGACCTGCCCGGCCTCGTCGCCCACCTTCACCGGATGGGTGTCAAGGTCCTGGGCTATCTCAACCCGTTCCTGTATCCGGGGACGGCCGCCTACGACGAGGCAATGCGTCGCGGCTTCCTCCTCGTCGACCGATTCGGCCGACCACTCCATCAACCCTGGCACCAGCGGGCCTACATCGACATCACCAATCCGGCGGCTGCCAGCTGGTGGCAAGACCGCATCGCCTACGCCCTCAACCGGGTTGGCTTCGACGGGGCCATGCTCGACTTCGGTGAGGACGCACCCGTCGACGCCGTCTACGCCGATGGCACCCCGGCCTGGCTTGAACACAACCGGTACCCGGCCCAGATCGCCCAGGCCGCCTGGCAGACCGGCCAGAGGACCAAACCAGGCTCGACCGTCTTCTTCGTCCGCGGCGGCTACGACGGCTCCCAGGCCGCCAGCCCGGTCCGCTTCACAGGCGATCAGGAACGAAGCTGGGATGCCGCCCGAGGGATCGGCTCAGTGGTGCCCGCCATGCTCTCCGGCGGCCTGTCCGGATGGGCCCTGTGGGGTCCCGACATCGCCGGGTTCTTCGTCCCTTCAAACGTCTCTGACCAAGAGGAGCCTTTGGGACCGATGGCTCGAGCTCGGGGCCTTCTCGCCGGTCATGCGCGACATGCTCGGCGACGCCCGGGACGCCATCGACATGTTGAGCAACGACCGCACCGTCGGCCTCTACCACCTCTACGCCCGCCTCCACGCGTCGCTGACACCCTACCTTGCAGCCGCCGCCGGCAGCGCCCACCGCAACGGACTGCCAGTCGCCCGTCCGCTGTTCGTCGACTATCCCGCCTACCCCGACGCCTGGAAACTGCCCGACGAATACCAGCTCGGGGACGACCTCGTCGTGGCCCCGGTCGTGAACGACCGTCAGCGCTCCCAACGAGTCTGGATCCCCCCAGGATCCTGGATCGACCCCTGGACCGACCTCCCCGTCAAAGGACCCCGCTGGGTCACTCTCGCTGCGCCCCCCGAGCGCATCCCGCTCCTCGTCCGGAACCATGCGGCGTGGGCCACCGCCTTCCTGGCCGTCCTCGCCGACCGTCCGAACCAGCCGTAAGCCGCAGCGGCCCCACCGGCGAGTTGGCCAGCATGCCGGCTCGTCGCCTTAATCGGGTCATCGTCGGGGAACCTGGAAGGCGCAGGCATCGGAGCGGGTTCCCCGATCATGGCCGTGCCCAGGCGACCGACGGTGGCGCCCTGGGCACCATTCGGCTTGGCGCTCCGCCACGCAGCCGCGATGCGCGTTGACCCGACAGGCCCGTGGAGCGCATACCGGGACCGAGACGGTGCTCAGCGGATGGCCGGTTCTGGGCACCTGGCTCCGCCGGACCGGGGGGAACCGGTGAGCATGCCGCAAGATCGACCTCTCATCGACTTGGAGGGCCCGCTCACCGGGCGCCGGCGACCTTGTCGGCTGCTCATGGTCTGGCTGGCCGCATTCGTCGCCCTCGCCGTCCCTTTCGCCATCGGCTCGCACCCCTCCGTCGCCTGCTGATCTTCGGACACGGCCATCTGCGGCGGGTGCTCACCGCGTACGTCCGCCATTGCTTCGACCGCATCGACCGCATCGACCGCATCGACCGCATCGATCCCTCGGACAACGGCCACCTACGCCGAAGGCCGTCTCCGCCATCAGGATTGGGTCGAACCCAGCCGCGGTGCGCCGGCGTATTCGTGCTCGGCGGGATCATCAACGAGTACCGCTCTGCCGCCTGACCGAGTCCACCGACTGCGGGGTGCCGCGCGACGGTGCGCCGACATCGTCTCGGATTCACAGTGGCCGAGGCCGACGATCGCCCTCACTGGGCCGGGCCCCGCCCGGCAGGCGCGCACGAACGAGTGATCAGCCACGCCGAATCCTTGAAACGGAGTTTCCGGCACCGACACGCTTCGGCGCGACATTTGCACGCCAGCGACTTCCTCACCCACTTGGGCCTACCGTCGCTGGCCGCAACCTCGTCGGCCGGTTCGCCTAACGCATCACTGTCCACCCCGGGACGCCGACGACATTCGAACCCACCGCGCCCGATCGCCACGCCCTCGCCCTGGCGGCATGCGCAAGGAGGATGAGCCGGGGCAGCCGAGCCGGGTCTCCGGATCGCAGTAACGAGCGAGCGGGTTCGCTTGGTTGTAGCGGTAACCGGCGAAATCGATATGGCAACTGCACCAGAAATGCAGGATGTGTGATAGAGGGGGCCATCGCCTTCGGTACCGACGATGTGGTGGTCGACATGTCGGCGGCGACGTTCATGGACTCGACTGGGTTGGGCGTGCTTTACCAGTCCCGCAACCGCCTCGCCGCACTGCGCCGGAGACTGGTCATCCGGCGCCCATCCGAACGGGTACGGCGGGTGCTGGAAGTTTCCGGCCTCGACCGGGACACTTCCCCTCGACGCCTAAAGCTGCGACCGGCTGAGCTAATCGGTCACGGGGTCGGCCGGGACGGTAAACCACACTGCTTTGCCGTCCGTCCGGGGTTCGGCTCCCCACGCCAAAGTCACGGCCGCGAGCAGCGCTAAGCCTCTACCGCCTCCGCGTCGCCGGACGCTTCTAGCGGTGACGGCAGGACGGGGTGCCCATCCGCGACCTCGATCCACACCGTGTCCTCATCCCTGGCGATTCGGACCGTGAAGGCAGTGGCGGCGTGACGGACCACGTTGCCCGCCAGCTCTGAGACCGCAAGTTCAGCGGGGAACCCGTTCAGATGCCAGCCTTGGAGCGTGTCGGCCACGAGATGCCTCGCCGCGGACACAGCACCGGCACCCGCTTGGAACCTGACCTCGACCTCCGGGTCCACGCTCTAAGCCTCCTACTACACCCCGAAGCAACTCCTACCCTCTCATCCGAGTGGGCATGCCAGAGAGGCGACGGATCTGGGCCCGAACGCCACGGCGGCACGGTCGCGCCTCATGTGGCCCGCTCCTCGTGTCGATGTAAAGGTGGGATGAAGGCGGAACACGCAATCGACGGTGACGGGCTCTACCAGGTCACCTCGCTGAGTCGCGGCGGCTGGGGCTGGCGCTGCCTGTGCGGCTCTCGCAGCCCGCTATTCGGATCGGGCGGCGAAGCGGGCCAAGTGTTCTCGGAGCACGCCCAGTCACCGCCGGCGCCGCTGTCGCGCCGGGAGAGGCGAGACCAGAAACGCACGCAAACCTAGGACCGCCGCCGACGGTAGGGGGCGGCGCTGTTGCGTTGTCGTTGGCGGGGCCGCGTCGATGCGAGTGGTCGTTGCCTTCTCGGACAACGCGTGCGAG
>JRHI01001942.1_pt1 | contig 15562 bp, 12 predicted proteins | sample 215371 | NCBI WGS metagenome assembly JRHI01 (sample SAMN02929681, study PRJNA255918) | sediment metagenome | biome: cave system; feature: Ice Cave; material: Sediment; isolation source: sediment from deep within a dark volcanic ice cave with no known source of... ...
GATGGCATCGAGGAGGTCGTGGGTTCGAATCCCATCGGCTCCACCAAAAAGAACTGCTAATTCCCTGCTCGTGAATTCCGCTGAATGAACCTTATGGCAAAACTGACATTTCTTGGCGCAGCCGGTTTTGTGACAGGTTCAAAATATCTTGTGGAAGCGGCTGGAAAGCGTCTGCTCGTAGATTGCGGAATCTTTCAAGGGCTGCACGAATTGACAGAGCGCAACTACCAGCCATTAGCGATTGATCCGACGACCATTGATTTTGTGGTGCTGACGCACGCGCATCTCGACCACACGGGCTGGCTGCCGGTGTTGGTGAAGGCCGGTTTTCGCGGACCGATTTTCGCAAATGCCGCCACGACAGATCTGACGGCGCTTTTGTTGAAGGACTCCGCGCATCTGCAAGAAGAGGATGCACTACACCCGCAAGACAATGCTCAGGGACGGCGGCCGGATCACGAACCGATGTACATGAGTGCGGATGTTGATCCGGTTCTGAACTTGATGAAGCCTATGCCGCGAAGCGGTGGATTTGACATCAGCCCGGAATTCCACGTGGTGTCGTACGACGCGGGGCACATTCTCGGCTCGTCCAGCCTGGAACTTACGATTACGGAGAATGGAACGAACAAAGTGGTGGTTTTTTCTGGAGACATCGGACGGTACGATCAACCAATACTGAACGATCCAGCCACTCCGCACAGTGCCGCCGACGTTCTGGTTTGCGAATCGACTTATGGCGACCGTGAGCATCCGGCCGGCGACCCAACCGCGCTGCTGGCAGCAATCGTGAACCGTGTGACACAACGCGGCGGGTCAATTGTAATTCCAGCGTTTGCCATCGGACGCACGCAAACGTTCATGTACTTTCTCCGGGAGCTGGAGAATGAGAAAAAGATCCCGCGCCTTCCGGTGTACGTGGACAGCCCGATGGCGTTGAGCGCGACGGATTTGTACCTGAAATACCGCGACGATCACGACGTGAACTACACGGCGATTGAGGACGGCGGAAAAGGCGATCCACTGAACGTGCACGAATTCCACTTGACGAAAACGGTGGAGGAATCAAAAGCCATCAATAATGTGAAGACGCCGTGCATCATCGTGTCGGCGAGTGGAATGGTGGCCGGCGGGCGGGTGCTGCATCACCTGGCGCTGCGATTGCCAGACGCCAGAAACGCCGTGATCCTGGCAGGATTTCAGGCGCAAGGGACACGCGGGCGCGCGTTGCAAGAAGGAGCCAAGACGCTGCGTTTGTACGGCCGTGATGTGCCGGTGAATGCGGAGATTGTGCAGATGAGCCAACTTTCGGCGCATGCGGGAAAGAGCGAACTGCTGAGGTGGCTGGCGGCTTTACCGACCCCGCCGAAGCAAATATATCTGACGCACGGTGAACCAGTTGCCGCACAAGCGCTGCAAGCGGCCATCACGGAAAAGTTTGCGTGGAAGTCGGCGGTTGCCCGGTATCTGGATACGGTGGAGATCGCGTAGACCGAGGATTATTTTTTGACGCTACGTGGAACTATTTTCCACGCGTAACCGTCTATACAGGCAAGACCACTCGCGGGGTGGGAGGCTGGCCACCACAGTCACCGACCGTTAGCCTCCTACCCTAGAATTCCAACATACACATTGAGTTTCCGCTGGTGGGCACCCCTGGATAATCGTCGGTTCAGCGATTACCGGCGAGATGCTCCTGCAAGCGCGACAGCTTTTCCTCAGCGGCGGCCAAGGTGGATTCTTTTTTGCAAAACGTGAAGCGCACTTGCGACGCGCCGTCGGCTGGATTTCCATAGAAGCTGGAACCAGGCACGACGGCGACACCAACTTTTTCCACCAGAAATTTAGCGAATGCCACGTCCCTGGTTGTTTTTTGTGAACCGCTGCGGTCCGTAAAATCAAACCGCGAAATATCCGTCATGATGTAGTACGCGCCGCGCGGTTTGAATACCGTGAAACCAGCGCGCGTGAGAATTTTTAATAACCGCTCGCGCTTCTCGTGATAACTGCTGGCCAAATTCTGGTAATAGGAGGGCGGCGATTTGAGCGCCATCGCGCCAGCCTGCTGCAACGGCGCCGCCGCGCCAACGGTAAGAAAATCGTGCACCTTGCGGATCGCGGCGGTTGGAGCGGGTGGAGCGATGGCCCATCCGACGCGCCAGCCGGTGACGCTATAGGTCTTGGACATGCCATTGATGACGATGGTGCGCTCACGCATACCTTCGACGCGTGCCATGGAAATGTGTTCCGCGCCGTCGTACAAAATGTGCTCGTAGATTTCGTCGGTGATGCAAAACGCGTTCCAACGCACGCAGAGATCGCGAATGAATTCGAGCTCCGCGCGAGTGAAGACTTTCCCGGTGGGGTTATTGGGGGTGTTCAGGATAATGGCCTTGGTGCGCGGGCCAAAAGCTGCGGCGAGCTCCTTCTCGTCATAGGTCCAATCGGGCGGACGAAGCTTGACGAAACGCGGAGTTGCGCCGCTTAGAATCGCGTCGGGCCCGTAATTTTCGTAGTAAGGCTCGAAAACAACAATTTCATCGCCGGGGTTAATGATGGCCATCATCGCGGACATCATCGCTTCGGTGGAGCCGCAGCAGATGGTAATTTCACGCTCCGGGTCAACGCGAATCCCCTGAGTGTTCTCAAATTTCTCGACGATCGCATCGCGCAAAGCCTTCGCGCCCCAGGTAATCGCGTATTGATTGATGTCGTCGGCAATGGCCTGGCGCGCCGCTTCTTTGATTTCCGCGGGAGCCGCAAAATCGGGGAAGCCCTGCGAGAGATTTACGGCTTTGTGCTCCAGCGCCAATCGCGTCATCTCCCGGATGACGGATTCGGTGAACTGTTCGGCCTTCGCGGAGAGCATGCGTCTGGCCAATTCACCGGATGGATTCACAGCGGGCTTGGGAGTTTCCATTTGGCGCCTTTAGCTTACAGAATTCTTGATGGAATGCTTCAGAATTTTACGCAGCATTTGCAGCAGGAAGGGCCACAATTTTCTAAAATCGAAGAAACGATACCTGTAATTGTTCTGATCACCAGCTGTGATTTACCGGGGACGCGTCTCCCGTTTCGTTGGAGCCATAAATCATGCGATAGAGAGTGGCGTTACGCGAGACGATCTGCACATATTCGCGGGTTTGCGTGAAAGGGATAGATTCCACTAACTCTGGTATCTCTTCATAGTTGCGCTCGGCCTTCCACAACGCGATGCGATCTTCCCCGGCATTGTAAGCGGCGGCAGCGTATTCCGGCGCGCCGGTCAAGCGAACGAGATTGGCGATATACAGCATGCCCAACTGAAGATTGTAGTTGGCGTCGTACAACAACTTTTTGTTGTAGTGAATCTTCAACTGCTTCGCCAGGATCTTTCCGGTTTTGGGCAACACCTGCATGAGGCCGATGGCGTTGGCGTAAGAGACGATATCCGCCTGAAAAGTAGATTCCTGCCGTATCAAACCCGCCGCGAACATGGGGTCGAAATTATTTCTCGCGGCTTCCCGGCGCAGCGAGACTTCGTACGGTAGCGGATAAAGAATTTTCCATACAGCGATGGGAGCGTCTGAAAGTTTACGCGATTCGAAGCTGGGAAGAATGACCCGTCCGTAAGCCATGCCAGCCGCGAAGTGTCCTTGATCGAAAGCCGCCTGCGCGGCTTCAACTAAAAAGCGCGGAGACGATGTTGCAAAGTATGCGTTCTTCAACTCGAGTTCCGCGGAAGCGTCGAACGCGATGATACGCAGCGCCTGCGCCTTGGCCCAACGATCGGCGGCGGAAGCAGGGACTGGTTCATCGAATGGCCGCAGGGCGGGCGGCGGCGGAATTTTTGCCAGGAGCTCCGGCGGATCGTCCGCGCCGGGACCTAACTGCTGCAATCGGTTTGCGGCCGCATGCGCGAAATACGTCTGCGGAAAACGCTCGATGGCTTTCTCATAATAGCTGCGCGCGTGAGAGGAATTGCCACCGCGTTCGGCGCTGCGGCCAAGCCAGTACAAAGCGTCCACGGCGTTCGCCGAGACGGGATACTTCAGCAAAAACGCGGTGAGCCGCTGGTCTGTGTCGGATTGCTTGTTGAGAAAGGCGACCCACGCTGCACGCCATTCGGCGTTGTAAGCGTTCTTGCCGTCCGGAAAAGCGTCAAGCAAGCGCTGGTAATAGCCAACGGCTTTTGTGCGATCGAGCAGCACCCAATAATAATTGCCCGCGGCCATCAACGCTTCCTCGCCCCATACGCTGCGTGGATATTTCTGAGCGATCAGGTCCAGCGTGGCGAACATCTCAGATTCGTTTTTTTCCGAGCGGTAGGCTTGCGAGAGGCCGTACAAACGCTCCGCATCGACTTCAGGATCGGGAGTCGTCAGCGACGACAAAATCGTGTGGGTACCTTTCGGGTGAAGCCGCGTTTGTGCGATGCGAAGCTGCGCGAGCTGGCGTTTGGGATTAGCTGGATCGCGCAGCAAATTTAAAATCGTTTCAAACTCGGTGCGGGCTTCTTTCCATTTATGCACATCAAAAAATAACTGCGCGCGCTGAATCTGCATTTCCACTGTTGGAGCGGTATATTCCTGGCCCATTTCGCGCGCGATGGCGGGTAAAGCAGTGGCGGCCGCTTTGGCTTCGTCGGAGAGAGCGTATTTGTAATACAGCGCCTGGTAATCCTTGGCCGCGCGCCCCAACTGATGCGCTGTCTTGTAAGCCTGGGCGCGTTCCAGCAACAAAACCGGACGAGTATTCGTCGGCGTATAGGCGTTCAGCGCGTCGATGGCGTCCTGCGCGTGCCCAGTTTCAAGCGCAGTAGGCGCATAGGACTCCAAGAACTGCTCACGCATAGCGGTGTTGGGATAATTTTTACGGAACGTTTCGAGATCGGCGAAGGCATCGGGCATACGTTTTTGCGAACGCTTTACCTGGGCGGACCAGTACAAAACGTACTCGCGCAGCAAGATTTCTTTTTGGGCTTTTGCCAGCCAGGCTTGCGCCTGCGGGAGGCGATTCCTGTTGTAATCATCATAGCCGAGCGCCAGTGCGGCGCGTGGGCCCCAAACGTTGGCAGCGTTTCTGTTAGCGAATGCGGAAAGCCGGTCGTACGCGCCGGGAGTTGCGGTGTGCAGGCCGCGCGCAAGGGATCCTAACTCGGTCTGTGCGGAACCATCGCTGGCCGCGGGAGAAGTTATTTCCGGCGCGGTGGTGTTCAACGCGCAGCCAGTGCGGCACGGCGCGGACTTTTGTTTCTTTGATTTTTTCTTCGACTGGCTTCGGGGAATTCGCGATTGCGGCGGTTGCGCAAACAACGCGCTGGCATCCCCAAATACAAGCGACAAGCACAGGCAGAGCGCTGCGGAACGCGTAAAGAAGCCGGGACGCAAGTTATGACGTGGGCGAAAATCCCTGAGGAAACTTATGGGCACGCCGAAGCTTTTTGATGCGGCGCGCAACTCTGGCGATCTAGCGGTGATGTGCTGGAACGGCGTAAGGATATTCCCCCAGGGCATGCGCATCGCCATCGGCGAGAATCTCCACCATCCAGCGATAAAAATAGTCCACCGGATGGTCCATGATGGGGCGAAAACGGCGATCGTATTCTCGATGAGCTTTTTCAATGTCGTCACGCAATCGAACACACAAATCTTTTTGCTCGCGACCGAGGCGCACCTGCTCCGGGCGCAACATTTTAATGTCCTGCATGGAGACCTTCGCAACGCGATTGGCGCGGCGATGCAATTCTTGCTCCTCGGAAGACAGCCGGTTTACGTCGAAATCGCCGGTCGCTTCCGGTTCCACATCGGTGGGATACGGACCGGCTTGCGGCAAACTTTCTTCCGCGTAGGACGGCTCAATATCCGGCTGATGGTATTCGGGTGGAGGCGATTCAAGAACTGGCTCGGTGTGCGAATGCTCGGCAGAAACAGGATGCGAATCTGCCGGAATTACCGAAGGCGCTGGCTCCGGAGCAACCTCAGTGTGCGGCGCAGTTGGCGGCGGCGCTTCTATCGAAGGTGCATGGTGCGCTTGTTCGGCGATTGCAGAGGCCAGCCGGGTCATCTCCGCTTCCAGCGGAGAGCGCGGACCTGGTTGCAAAGTCAGAGCGACAAATCGGGAAAGTACTTCGAGCGCTGCAGCGATCGAGGCAGCTGACGTTTGCGCGCGCAACATTGGCGGCAGCGCGTTGGTAGGCTTGCTGCTGGCGCACGCCGCTACCACGTCATTGACGGCTTGATTCAATTCCTCCGTGGTGCGCTGAATGCGCTCCAGGTTATCGCGAACCGCTCGCGAAATGGCTTGCTCGATGGCGTTGGATTCGTGTGGCATAGCGTTTTTGGGGGCGGTTCAGCCAAATTGCCCCGTTTTGTGATTTTGGGAGTTACTCAGCTTAGAGTCAATCGCCCGACTGGGTGTGTGTGCCCAATTGTTTCTCACGCGGGTTCCTTGGCACCGGCCAGGATTGCAACGCTATCTGAGCAACGCGCCGTAAGTCCGCGCGGGTAGCTCCGCCTGCGGCCTGAACCGCCATACCCTGGATGACTGTGAAGATGTAGCGGGCAAGGTTGGCGGGGTTGGCTTCGGGCGGGAGATCGCCATCTAGTTTGGCTCGTTTCAAACGTTGGCGCAGCGCGACCTGACCCGCCAAGCGGCGCGAGGTTAATTCACGGCGTATGGAATCGGCGCCATTCCCTGACGCGAGCGCGCCTTGCACCAGTAAGCATCCGGGCGGATTATCCGGGCAGGTTATCCGCTCGGCGGTTCCACACAGCAGACGTTCAACGACCGCGCGACTGGTCGGCTCGCTAAGGGCTTCGCGCGCCAGCGATAGCTGACCTTCCGCGTACCGGTCAAGCACCTTGCGAAACAAAACTTCCTTGTCCCCGAAGGCGGCATAAAGGCTTGGACGGTTGATGCCCATGGCTTTGGTCAGGTCGGTCAAAGATGCGCCCTCGTAGCCTTTGCGCCGGAACACCTGTAACGCGCGATCGAGGGCTTTGCTGGTGTCAAAAGAGCGCGGACGTCCAATTGGGGATGGAGATTTCGTGGCCTTCATGCCCTTCCATTATACGGCTTTTATACCAAGCGGTAAAAAACTATATATCCAACGCCAGAACCGTTGCATCTGTACTGGCAGGTACATAATCAAATACGAGGAGGGTTTCATGTCGCAGAAATTAGCAGGTAAAGTGGCAATCGTCACGGGCGCATCCAAGGGTATCGGCGCGTCCATCGCGAAACATCTCGCGGCTGAGGGTGCGTCGGTAGTGGTCAACTACGCCACCAGCAGGGAGGGTGCCGACCGCGTAGTGGCCGACATTAAGGGAAAAGGCGGGAAGGCCCTGGCGATTCAGGCGGACGTGGCGAAGGAAAAGGACATCGAGCGTCTCTTTACCGAAGCGAAAAAGCAATTCGGCAAGCTGGATATCTTGATTAACAACGCGGGAATTTACGAGTTCTTGCCGATCGAGGGAGTTACGGAGGGACATTTTCACAAGCAATTCGATCTGAATGTTCTGGGACTGCTGCTCGCGTCGAAGGAAGCGGCCAAGCACTTCGGCGAGGCCGGCGGCAGCATCGTCAACATCAGCTCGGTTGCCAGCTTCGCTTCTCCGGCGAATGCCTCGGTCTACAGCGCCACCAAAGGAGCGGTAGACAGCGTGACGCGGTCTCTTGCCAAGGAGCTGGGGCCACGCAAGATTCGCGTGAATTCAATCAACCCCGGCCTGGTCGAAACCGAGGGTGTGCATACCGTGGGCTTCAACGAGGGTGATTTTCGCAAGGCATACGAGGCGCAAGCACCGCTTGGACGCATCGGGAAGCCGGAGGACATTGCTCCTGCCGCTGTTTTTCTGGCTTCGGCGGATGCCGGATGGATCACCGGTGAAACGCTGGTGGTTGCCGGCGGATACCGCTAAAAGACGGCGAGAGCGTAGACGCGATGCGGCCGCGTGGCTCACTGTGCATGTGGCCGGTTGTTTCGTGTGGGGGTGTCCGTTAGACAGCAGGCCTTGGAGCGCTTGGCCCGGGTGGTATAATAGAGATGTTCCGATGGGGGCGACACGGTTTCGACGGAAGCTGTCGCGGCCCGAAGGCATGCCGGGGGCCACCTGCCCGTAATCTGGTGGAAACTAGAACTGCCAACAACAACTTGGCACTTGCTGCTTAATTAATTAAGCGCAACGTCTGCCCAAGCCTCGCCTGCGGGCCTGGGGTCAGACGTCATTCAGTGGGCTGGCTTGAGCCTTTCGGTCCGTAAGGCTTAGGCGAGAACCATCGGACTAGCTGGCTGCGTTTCTTGCTCATTCTGAGCGTGGCGGGCAAAAAAAACTGAATTGAGCTAAGCATGTAGTCTTCGGCTCGTAGCGCTTTTCGGACGGGGGTTCGACTCCCCCCGCCTCCACCATGTATCTTATTGAAAAATATGAGTTAATTTAAGACAAAGACATCGCGTTCCACTTGCGTTCCAGTTTGTCATAGCCTGTTCGGGTGTTGAATCTCTACAGAAGGCACATGAGGGGCTGTCCGCACCGGCTGCGGACCCAGAAAAAATGCCAATGCCCGATCTGGGCGCAAGGCACGCTCCATGGGAAATGGTTGAAGAAATCGCTCGACCTCAGAAACTGAGAGGCCGGGCAAAAGCTGGTCCGTGATTGGGAAGGTGGCTGCGGGAAGAGCGAGGACGCGACAATCGCTGTCGCGTGCGGCGCCTTTATCAAGGATTGTGAAGCCCGCAAACTCTCGACCGCCTCTCTGGATAAGTACGCGCTCCTCGCCAAGGAATTGAAGGATGGGTTCGGCAAGCGGTCGCTTCGCTCTCGCTCTCGGAGATGCGTCAATACCGGGAATCTTGGAAGATGGGTCCTGTCTCGGCGCGAAAAAAACTTGAACGCCTGCGGACGTTCTTCAGGTTCTGCGTAGAATCCGGCTGGGCGTGGGAAAATCCGGCGAAGCTCATAAAGGCTCCGCTTGCGCGGCCGACGCCCACACTTCCTTTCGCAGATAACGAGATCGGGAAGATCCTTTGGGTCACCGAGGTTTATCCGAACAAGGGAATCTACGGCGTCGATAATGGAAAGCGCGTTCGCGCGTTCGTCAATCTGCTTCGCTACTCGGGTCTCCGTATCAGGGACGCAGCGACGCTCTCAAGAGACAAGCTCCACAAAATAAGCTGCTGCTCTACACACAAAAGACGGGGCAGCCGGTCTGGCTGCCGCTGCCGAAAAAGATCGTGGAAGAATTGGAAGAGCTGAACCCGCGCGGAAAATATTTCTTCTGGTCGGGGCACGGCCTCGCAAAATCCACGGTGGCCGATTGGCAGAGGAGTTTGGCCAAGGTGTTTGAGCTTGCCGGGATAAAGGGGTACGCTCACCGGTTTCGGGATACGTTTTCGGTAAACCTGCTGAAGGCTGGGGTTCCACTCGAAACCGATTCGGTGCTCTTGGGACATTCTTCAATCAGGATCACGGAGCGGCACTATTCACCATGGGTGAAGTCGCGACAGATAAAGCTCGAAGAATCGATCAAGAAAGCCTGGAAGCTAGGCTAAGCGGGTATTTCCCAAAACTTCTCTTATCCGACTCCGGTCCATGGTCTCACGCGGGCTTCCTCCGCTGGCATCAAGCCATTTCGTAAATCCTTCATCTTCACTTCGTGGACACGTTCGTGACGCGGACATTCACCAGGTTCATACTCAATTCTTGGGCGTATAATTAGCGTACCCCTACCCTTTTGGCAGGGGATAACGGTCTTCGTCGGCCTAACTGAACTTGGTCCGACCGGCGCAGCTTCTCTTACCCTTCGTTTACCGAATCTCTGCCTTGGATGAGAGGCGGGAATAAACCCCTTCGACAACTGACTCTGGTATGCGCAGGGTAACGTACCGCCGCTTACGGGGGTTTCGCCGTCCGATGACAAGGACGCCAGGCTCGTCTTCAAAAAGATCACGAACTTTGTCGGTGCTCAGATTCCACATCGCAGCAATTTCCGCGACGGCATAGTGCCGTTCAACGAGAGCCCGCGTCTGGATTTGGGTTGATGAAGCCATTGGTCGTCGCGATTTAGTCCGCCCTCAGATTAGGGATCGATACTTCAGAGATCTTGCGTTCGGTCAGTTCCTTCACTGCGTTCTGGTTGCAAGGGCGCGGGGGGTAGGCCCTTACGCTGAAGGTCAACGAGGTCGAGATAGACGTGGCGGATATCTTTTATATTCTCTTTCGTGCGACAGTAAGCTCCATCCTTAATCGGATTCATCCCCACATACACATCGGAACCGTCGGCATTCTGATTGGCAAGCCAGGTTTGGAACTCCGGGTTAGATACGGCTTCCGCCTTGGCAATTGTTTGAATCGTTTTGGGTGTTGAGCGATTCCGCACGAGGATGGCAACGTTATCCGTTGGCTCGAAAAGCGCGAGGGCATACTCCGAAGCGGTGAGAGATGGTGGTGTGAATGCGCTGTCGGTGCTCATGGGTGATCCTGCTTGGCCATGAATACCGCGCCGTAGTCGAATAGGTCCGCATCCGGGTCGTATCTGTTGATGAGGAGGACTTCGGAAATGTATCTGCGTCCGGGCCGACGTTCGACATGGACGACAACGTTCAGCGAATCAGCGATGTTCGTCTTGATGGCGCGGTACGGCAATTCAACGCCGCGGGCAAGGACAATATAAAGGATGTGGCTAAGAAAATTGCACGCGCTTTGCCCGCCGTGCGACTGCGGCCATGTCCGGCAGAGTTCATGACAGAGCCGTTCTTCGCGAATATCTAGACTTAGGCATTCGGTATTTAGCGACGATGGCTCTGAGGCGGATACCACCGAAACGTGGCAACCGAGCCCCCCTGGAGCGTAGACGAAAAATACTGGCCCCGCCATTCCACATTGAACGGCGTGGGCTGATTGCTTCCGTTCAACACAAACAGCACGATAGAGCCATCAGGGTTGCGAAAGGCAACATCCTCTAAACTGCCCTGTTCGAAGGTATTCGATTCAATGCGGTAAGCTCCGGGAACTACAAACTTACTTACGTGCCCCAGTGCGACGTAGTCGACGGTCATGGTCGTGGTATTCGATGAAACTGTATCTGTTACGGTGACCAAGGCACGGCATGTTTTACATCCACCCTTATATGGACCATGATTCTGATCCAAAACCAGATTCCAGAGCAACACACTTTTGGCCCAGTGTCGAGTTGAGCCGATCACGAGACGCGCTTGCTCTTCCAGAATTCTGCCGGTCTGCCACTCACCACCAGAACATTCCGTCAACCAAATACCTTTGTCGGGGAAACGCGAATGTAACTCTTCCTGGGCGGCTGGCGTCCCTCCGTAACAATGGGTCGCGATTCCCGCTGCAAAACTCGCGGCTTTAGCGTCCGCAAACACCGTGATGGGATAATCAATCAAATTCCAGTTGTGGTCGAAAACCATGACTTTAGTTTTCAATCGCGCCTGACCAAAAGCGGGACCCAGATTATCGCGTAAGAACGTAGCTTGTTCCTCCGCCGACATGCCCATGCCCGGATAATCTTTTGGAATGTACAGTGGCTCGTTCTGTATGGTTACCGCGTAGATCGGAACTCCAGCAGCCTCGTAGGATTACACAAATTTTACAAAATATTTTGCCAGGGCTCCGTACGCGGAGGGGAGCAACCGGCCCTGGATCAAAGAACCGGAGGTCTTCATCCACCCCGGCGGGCTCCATGGCGTAGCAACGACCTTTAACTGCGGGTTTAGTGCGAGCGCTTCTCGCAGAGCTGGAATAATGTAGGACTCATCGCGAGCGATGGAAAAATGTTTCATATCAGGATCAGTTTGCCCTTGCGGCAGATCATCATAGCTATAGTCAGCCAGAGCAAAATCGCTTGCTCCCATAGGTTGGCGAAGAAAACTTAAACCAATCCCGTCAACAGGATGGAAAAGCTTATCCATTAGATCTTTCCGTTGCGCGGTGTCGAGTTTGTTGTACAGCAGCCAGCCAGACGAATCGGTGATCGACGCGCCAAATCCCTCGATTTGTTGGTAGGTCTTCGCGGTATCCACCGTGACAGTTAGAGCCGGCAGGCGGGTCGCGCTAAATTTCAACGGGTCTTTCTTTTGCAGTGACTCCTGCAAGTCCGTTGTGGACTCATACATTTCTACTCTTGTGTTTCTGGCGTTCGCCTGAGTCAGTTGCATGCGGGCAGTCGGCCAAATAAGTGTCAGACCGAGGGCCAGCATGACGAGAAAACTGCCAGGCCGAAGAGAGAGCATGCTTTGGCCTCTACTTAGGTTCAACCACATCGTGAAGGCAGCTTTAGACCATATCCGCGCAATGACAATCAGCCACATCCCGTGAACGGTTAAGCTGTTGCGACAACAAAAGAAAGCCAGAGATAGCCCGGGCCGGGCGAAGACTGCCGTCAGAAGTAGATTTTGGCTCCGAGCTGCACCACGCGAAAGCCACCACCGCCGGAGTAAGTATCCTGGTAAGTTCCAAAATTATTGTTCTTCGTGATAGTCAGGGGATCGGTCGGATTTGCATAGGCCCACGGGCCAGTCACGTTCGCGCCAAACGCCTTAGTATTGAAATTTGGATGGTTGAACGTGTTGAACGCTTCCAACCGTAGCTGGATAGACCGACGTTCGCTCGTCCCCAGGGGATGTTCTTGAACAACGACATGTCCCAGTTCTGCATTCCGCCGTTGCGAAGGGTGTCACGAGTTCCCCGGTTTGGAGGGCCGATCGTCGGCAGAAGCAGGTTCCCTTGCTTGTCGATGCTGTAGTAGTACGGAATGGCTCCGTACTGGTCCGACCCGGTCACGCTACCTGGTGGAAATGAAAAAGCGCTGTTCAGGTCTATCGGAGCGCCAGTCATGAATTGAGTAATACCGCTAATTTGATAGTTGTCCGTGATGTAGCCAAGCCACCTCGGGCCGCCAAAGTGTTTGGTGATGCCAGGTAAATCGTAGACGTAATTTGCCGCGAACACATGCGTGCGGTCCCAAGACGTGGCACGGTAATCTAGCCGGGGATTGAAAGTATCCTGAGTGTCTTGATCGCCGTTCGCGGTAGCCAATGCCTTCGAAAACGTGTAGACCGCGCCAAAGGTCAAGCCCTTGCTGAAGCGGCGCTGCAGCGAGACCTGCAGTGAATTGTAATTGGAGGTTCCGCTGAACTCCAGATACGGAATCTGCCCGTAACCTTTGTAAGGAACAAGAAAAGCAGATGTGAAATTGTGATAGCCGAAGGCGCAGAAGCCATTAAAGTTATAGCCAGCCGCCGCATATTGGGGTTGAAGGCCCGGCTGGACGTCGGGTACAACTCCACCAGGAAACACAGGGTTACCATTGTTATCGGTACAGTTCGGATCCTGCGCCGCCTTGGTGAATGCTGTGCCGTAGGGTATCGCATTGATGTCTCGCGAGGTCACGAGGTGGCGCGAGAGTGTTCCGACATAGGCCACATCGATGGTAATGCCGCTCCCGAGTTCACGTTGCACTCCGAGGCTGAAACTGTAAACCGTCGGCACCTGGCCGTCTTTGGATGCACCAAGAACATTGCTCAGCACGCCGTTTCCAAAAGAAGACTGCAAGCCTGGCAAGTTAGCAATATTTCCGGAACCTACGGACGCGGTCTGAACCAGCGCAGGATTATTGAACACGGTGTTGAAAATCAGGTTGCCCTGGGTGCGGTCGTGCATCATGCCGAAGCCACCGCGCAATATGGTCTTATGATCTCCAAACACGTCGAAAGCAAATCCAAAGCGCGGCTCGGGCATTACGCCCCGGCTGTTCCAGCCGCCTACTGGGAGGTTGCCTGCGCTGACGAATCTCATGCCATTGAGTGGATTACCGCCGTCCGCGGCGATGATATTGCCAGAGCTTGGGTCGATGGTTACAGCGTTGGCCGGGTTGTAGAACAGCGGATCAAATAGCGCGACTTGGTTGCTGTCGTCGTACTGGGGCGGAATCCAGGCAAAGCGCATGCCATAGTCCAGTGTCAACCGCGGCGTGATCTTCCAAGTGTCTTGTCCGTAGAATTCCAGTTGATTGTAGCGAAATTTGCCAAGGGGACGAGCAGTGGACTGAGAAAAACTGTCGAAGCTTCCCAACAATGCACTAGCCAGAGGATCCCCCAGAGTGCACGTGTTCGGCGCGCCTGGGCACGTGGCACCAGCGCTCGTCGGTCCCAAACCAAAGCTGAACTGGCCGTTGATATTGCCCCAGGCGATCTGATCCTTCCGATTGCGCTGATAGAAGAGGCCGAATTTGAGAGTGTGAGCACGCAGCACCTTGGTCACATTGTCGTTCACATTAATTGTGGTGTTGGCCTGGTGCCAGGGTGTGGCGCCCAGATAGCTACCGGGAAAATTAACGCTCGAAAGACCGTTGAACCCGAGATCAGGAATAGATTGATCGGGTGAGACCGGAAAGAGTAGGGGCAAATTGATTCCATTCTTACCGACCGAGATGTTCCCGTTTGTACCCTCTGCTATCGAAAGGGTATGGCTGGGCCCGATGGAGAACTCGTTTAAAAGTGTCGGAGTGATGGTGCTAACGACATTTAGAGAGAAGTTCCAACCAGGATGCTTCTGTATGCAGCCACCCGAGAAGTTGATCGACGTGGAGCAAGCAAAAATACCGAACGGTCCGGGAAAGGGCAGGAAGGGCGAAGAATCATTCTCGGAATTGTGGATCCAACGTCCGAACAAACGATTTTTGCTATTGACCTGAAAGTCCACGCGCAGGATGTCTTCGCGACGTGGAGCGTTGCCTGAAAGTGCTTCCGAGAAATTATAGTTCTGTCCGTTAACACCAAAGGCACTGACATTAGGCAGCGGGAATAAATTTAAAATCTTCTGCATCTGTGTGAACACGGTCTGCTGTGCCGCAGAAAGTTTCGTTGGATCAATCTTGTTATTCGTGATTCCTGGTCCTGCGATCACGATCGGCTTACCGTTGCCGTCAATGGACTGAGAGAAGTCTCCCTGGCGCTCCAGGGCAGTGGGTGTGTAGAAAGTTGTCGTTCCGCCGATGGGAATCAATTGCCGGAAAATTTCCTGATTCCAGAAAACGAAAAGTCTGTTTTTCCGGATCGGACCGCCAATCTGGTACCCGATATAGTTGTAGCGATACTTCACTCTCGGTGTCCCGTTTTTGTTCGCGAAAAACTCGTTGGCGTTCAAACCCTCGTTGCGATGAAAGAAGCGTGCGTCGCCATGCCACTCGTTGGTGCCGCCCTTCGTGACGATAGCGATTTGGCCGCCCGCGGCCTTGCCGTACTCGGCTTGATAATTCGAAGTAAGTATTTTGACTTCCTCGATGGCATCGGGGTTGATGGTGACGTGAGTACCACCGTTGTTGCCGGTATCTACGTTTGACGCGCCGTCAATCGTAAATTCGTGTTGATTCGATCGTGTTCCGTTGATATTCAATGCGTCGAGCCCGCCGGTGCCGGAGGCGTGGCCGTCAAAACTGCTAATGACACCAGGAACCAGTTTCATATAGTCGAGTACGTTGCGACCATTCAGTGCCACATCATTCAGCTGCTTGTTAGAGATAAGGTGGCTCTGTTGACATCCTCAATAACTCAAGAAAAGGT
>JRHI01001943.1_pt1 | contig 15552 bp, 13 predicted proteins | sample 215371 | NCBI WGS metagenome assembly JRHI01 (sample SAMN02929681, study PRJNA255918) | sediment metagenome | biome: cave system; feature: Ice Cave; material: Sediment; isolation source: sediment from deep within a dark volcanic ice cave with no known source of... ...
CGCTCAGTCTCCCCCACCCCACCCCACCCCCTGCGGGCGCCAGCCCGCGGGGGGTGTCGGTGGCACCGTCCCTGCGATCTCAGTCGAATAAGCCGAGTTGCGTGCTGGATTTTTGGACCCGTGCCGCCTCGAGATCCGTCTTCGGTGTGAGAAGCGGAAAGAAGGCGTCGAATGCCGAATCGGATGGAAAGAGGGCGCGGAAGCGGCTGGCAGCGTCGTGTAAGCGCCGTAAGAGATAGGCGACGTTCTCGTCGATGGCGTAATCATCGATCGGGGTCAGTTCTCCGTCCTGCCGCTCATAGATTTCGACTCGCTCGCCGCTTCTGATCGAGCGCGGCAGCCGGTCGCCGAGACGCTTCATGCGGGGCTGGGACGCGAGTGTGACATCGTTGAGCAGCACCCATTGACTGAACGCGGAGATCGGAAGCACTCGCGCCCGGATGCGTTCGGCGAGGGCAAAGTACGCGGTTCTGACGCCTTGACGATCATCGGTGAGCAGACTGATCGTGGCATCCCGCAGAAACTCGCGGAAGCACGGTTCCATCCGGCGGCTCCTGAGCGCACTCCCTTTGAGGAGAATGCTTCCATCGTAGCCGAGCAATCCGTATGTTTTGAGACGCAGTGACAGCATCGATCGGTAGCGCCCGTCGTGCGCCAATCGAATGCCCTCGGGCAGCCGCGCCCCAATCGCTTTGACGAACCCTCGCTCCTCCTCCTCGCTTTGGACATCGGGTGGTGGGACGAAGTAGACGCCGTCGGTGTCGACTTCGATCGGCAGCGCATTGCTTTCGCGCAGATGCCGCACCGTGGCTTTGATGATTCGCTGACCCGACAGCGTGACCCGCTCCGCCGCCTCGTAGTCGTTGAAGAGCCCTCCGCCAAATCCCAAGTAACCATAAAATGAGTTGATGAGGACCTTGAAGCTGCTTTGGAGTCCTTCCCACATCGCTCGTTCAGCCCCGCCTGTTTCCCGGCTTCGCGCTTTGGCGTGAAGCCGCCGGCGGGTCAGGTCGCGGAGCATCGGCAGGTAGGCGCCAAGAGAATCACGACTCGATGTGATGCCCTCGACGAGCATGATTGACGGGTACAGACTCTCGACGTCGCACTTCACGACCGGCGAAAACGACCCCACCTCCAGCAGCTCGGCGTGGCCACCCGGATACTCACGAGACGGACGGGCCGTTGGAACGCTGTGATCCCGCGCGATATAGGCGCGCACCATCAAGTCGTCGATCTTCCCGCCCGGTCCCCCGGTTGCCACGCTCTGCAGCGACCTCGGAACGAGCTGCGTCTGATAGAACTCGGTTGGGAGCGCAAGGCGGGAAAGCACGTCGACGTCTCGGACATCGTCGAGCGCGTAGCGCAGGAGCCGTTCCCGGTCATGTGTCCAAACCTCGGCGATGGCATGCCCCGGCACGAACGCTCGGTCCGGCCTCGTCATCCCAAGGGCGTCGATCGCGTTCTTAAGACCGTAGCTCGTCAGTCGGCCACCCGTGTCATACCGTTGGATCTGTTGGTACGTGTCGACGATGTGCCGTCCCTGGATGCGAATCGGCGTGTACGGGAGCGTAAGTGCTCCGACCTTGAAGCGCAGCGGGCCGGCGCCGATCTTGACCGTGCCGCCATTCCTTCCCCACCGGAGGTCGATACCCGCCCGCGCTGCCCGTGCAGCGAGGAAGGGCAGGTCGAAGTTAAAAATGTTGTGGCCCTCAACAACGTCCGGATCGAGCGCCGCGATGCGTTCGTTCAGCCGTTCGAGCAGATCGCGCTCTGTCGTCTCGATGGTCAGGATCTCCTCGACGCCGCCCGACGTGCGCAGGGCAACCACGACAACGCGACTCTCGGGGCCTTGGGGGTCGAGGCCGGTCGTTTCGATGTCGAGCTGCAAACGACACAGATCATCGAAGACCAATCCCTTGAACAGCGTGCGCCCCGTTGCGATCAGATACTGTTCCACTGGTGAGGCAATGCGAAAGAAGTGCTCCTTCGCCTCCGTTGCAGCGCGAGACGCGTCGCCAAACGCCTGCCACGTCGGGAATCGGACGAGGAAGCGAAGCTCATGGTCGCCACGAAGGGTGCCGACCTCGGGGCGGGGCCGAAGACCGGCCCACGGCTCCGCCCGTGCGGCGAGGAGCCACGGTTGGAACGACTCCTCCGTGGCCACCAGCTCTCCCCCTCCGGCCCGTTGGTAAACTGTGACGCGATCCGGGCCGGACGGTTCGACGGCCATGATCCCCGTCGTGGCGTCGGTGCCATAGAGCAGGTGATGCGTCGTCGCCTCGTCGGGAACGTCGTCATGGTGCATGGTCTAAGCGTACCCTACTCTCACCCTGATCGTAACGCCTTGGGGACTTGAACCAAATCGCCGATAACCCCGCTCGACGTGCGGATTCCCGCTCGGCGATCCCTCATGACCTCCGTACTATTGTGGCTCTGTCCCCCTGTTCCTATGATCGGTCGCAGGTGCAGGTTCGTCCGCACAACGGAGACCGAACACGGCGGCGGGGACATCGGTCCCGCGCAGAGACAGGCTGCGCCGATATTTGACTGCCCGCCGCCCCGGGGTGAACGAGGTCTGGCGCGCGCGACCATCAGAGGAGTGAACGATGAAAGGCGGCAACAAGCTCTTCATGATCGGCGGGGTCGGGCTTGCCCTGATCGCGATCGCGCTCGGCGTCATCAGTTACACCGGAGGCGGGAAGGCAGACGCCCAAAAGGACGCGACACCGGCGAAGGTCACCGTCGTTCAGGCGGCGTCCGATCTGTCCGCTCACACAGTGCTCGCGGCGACGGATCTCGTCGAAACCCAGGTTCCGAACACCGAGGTGCCGGCCGACGCGGTGCGGAGCTCCACGCAAGTTCTCGGTCTCTCCTATCGCGTTCCGCTCGTCAAGGGGCAGCGTCTCGTGATGTCCCAAACCGAGCAACCGGGACTGCGCAACGACATCAAGGTCGGCCTCCGGGCGATCTCCCTTCCGGTCACTGAGGTGAGCTCGCTCTCCGGTTTGATTCAAGATGGCGACTACGTCGACGTCGTCTTCCATGCCCGGATCAATCTGGTCCGGCTCCTCCCGACGACTGGGGCCATCACCCCGGAGGATCAGCCATACTACATCTTCAGCGGCAACAAGTTGACGTTTCTGGCGCCCGACATCGAGCAGCCAAACCATCCGTTCACCGGTGATCCCGGCTCCAATTTCATCATCCGCGACGACACCGGGGAAGCTCAGCAGCTGGAGCCGGTGGCGAAGATCCTGTTGCAGGATGTCCGGGTGCTGCGCGTCGTCGCCCCGGGTCAGAGCTTCGGCTCCAACGGGCAGCACAAAGGCAAGGTGGGCAGCAACGACGTGCCGGTCCCGGCGGACCAAAACAAGGCGGGTTTCCTGGTGCTCGAGGTGGCCCCGAGCCAGGCAGAGCTGCTCACGTTCATGCAAGACAAGCGCCACGAGTATCAGGTCGTCGTTCGCGGCAAGGATGACCACGCAAAAGTCCCGACGAACGGTATCACCTTCCAGATCCTCGCCACCAGCGCCGATTACGCCCTGCCGTGGCCGAAGTCGCTGTCGGCTCCGAAGGAGCAGACGAAGGGCCAGCCCGGCAAGCCGGCCGCCGCTGCAACGCCCGTCGCCAAGCAACCGTAGACGAGTGAAGCCTGAGGCGGCGTCTGACGCAGGCTCCGCCCGGGCCTGACGCGGGGATGACCGGGGACCGATTGACGGATTGGAAGCAGCACAGGGCGAGCGCACGCCGACGGAGTTTGACGAATGGCGAGTTCGGGGAAGATTCGGGTCCTCATTGTCGACGACATCCTCGAAAGTCGTGACAACGTGGCAAAGCTGCTGCGCTTCGAGCCGGACGTCGTGATCGTCGGCACGGCCGAGGGCGGACAGGAGGGGATCGACCTCGCCTTCCAGCTTGAGCCGGACATCGTGCTCATGGACATCAACATGCCGGGGGTCGACGGCATCTCGGCGACGACGCGGATCTCCAGTCGACTCCCCCATACGGCCGTCATCATGATGTCGGTTCAGAACGAGCCCGATTACCTCCGCCGCTCGATGCTCGCGGGGGCCCGCGAATTCCTCTCAAAACCGTTCAGTCTGGACGAGCTGGTCGAATCGATTCGCCACGTCCACCAACTCTCCCAAGCGACCCGCCGGGTCACCACGGACACGGGCGGTGGCGGTGTCGCCACAACGGGAGGTCGTGGGCGGCGAGCGCAGATCATCACGGTCTTCAGCCTGAAAGGGGGAGTTGGCCGCAGCACGGTTGCGACGAACCTGGCGGTCGCCTTGCGGCACCACGGCGACCGGGAAGTCGCCCTGGTCGATGCCAACCTCCTCTACGGCGACATCGGCGTCATGCTCAACGTCACCGACAACAAGACGATCGCCGATATCGTGCGGAACTTCCAAACACTCGATCGCGATATGGTCAGCGATATCCTGGTTACGCACTCGTCGGGGGTCAAGGTGCTCCTCGCCCCTCCTGATCCCCAGGCTGGTGAGCAGGTCTCGGCCGAGCACATGCGCCAGGTACTCCAGCACCTGCAGGCGATGATGGATTTCATCGTGATCGACACCCGACCGTCGTTCGACGAGGTCACGCTGACACTGCTCGACCATTCGGATCAGATCCTCCTTGTGCTGACGCTGGAATTGACGGCAATCAAGGGAGCCAAGCAGTATCTCGAATTGAGCGATCTGCTCGGATACGACAGCGACAAGGTTCGGCTGGTGCTCAACCGGGCGACCGTGCAAGCTGGGATTCCGATCGCCGACGTCGCAGGCAGCCTGAAGGGCGAGATTTGGGTAAAGTTGCCCGACGATCCGCTTCTGGCGCTGCGCGCGATCAACGAGGGGGTGCCGCTTGTCCAGAGCGCGCCGGGCGCCCCGCTCGCGCGCGAGATCGAAGCGTTGGCCGAATTGCTGACGAAGACTGACGAGCCCGAGCAATCGGAAACACCGACGCCGATCACCGCCAGCGCCGGCCGTCTGGGCCGCTGGATCAAGCCGGTCGGCCGGCGCAAGGCGGGTTAACGACCACTGATTGGTTGCGCGGGCGAACGATCACGGTCGCCGCCGGGCGGCTGCGCGCAACGAGGTCGTCGCCCGACCCGAGCAGCGGGTTGTGAGCGAGGAGGCGAAGGATCATGTCGCTACTCAAACGCCTGAACGGGGAGACACCGGGCGCCCCATCCGGGGCGGCGACGAAGCCGATCGGCCCGTCGTCCGTCCCAGGGATCGCCGGCCTTGGCACCGGCGAGCTGTTCAGCCGCCCGACCTCGCCGAGCGCGACACTTCCGTCAACGGCGGATCTCTTCGCGTCAAGCGTGCCGCCCCGGTCGACGTCCCCGCTTCCCGAAGCGCCGCCGCCGGCGACCCGGTCGCGCTCCTCCAAATCGGACGCGTTCAACGAGCTCAAGGCGCGGGTGCAAAACCGGCTCATCGCGGAGCTCGATCCCCGCATGGATCTCGGCAACGCCGATGAGGTGCGCCGCACGGTCGAAGAGACCTTTGCCTCAGTGCTCGAGGCCGAAGGGATTACGCTGACCCGCGTCGAGCGTCTGAGGCTCTTCGAGGCGATCTCCGCCGAGATCCTCGGCTACGGACCGATCGAGCCATTACTGAAGGACCCGACTGTCAACGAAATCATGGTCAACGGTCCGAAACAGGTCTACGTCGAGCGGGCGGGTAAGCTCGAGATGACCGATGTCGTCTTCCAAGACGACGACCACGTCATGCGCGTCATCGACCGCATTGTCTCCCCGCTGGGCCGGCGCATCGACGAGTCCTCACCGACGGTGGACGCCCGTTTGCCCGATGGGTCCCGCGTCAACGCGATCATCCCGCCCATCGCCTTAAATGGGCCGACGGTGACGATCCGAAAGTTCTCCAAGGATCCGTTCACGGTTGAGGATCTGATCCGGTTCGGCACGTTCACCGCCGAGATGGCGACGTTCCTCAAGGCATGCGTCGAGGCGCGTCTCAACGTCGTCGTATCCGGTGGTACCGGGTCCGGGAAGACGACGATGCTGAACGTTCTCTCGTCGTTCATCCCCCCCGACGAGCGAATTGTGACGATCGAGAATGCGGCGGAGCTTCAGCTGCGCCAGGAGCACGTCGTTCGCCTGGAATCGCGCCCGTCCAACATCGAAGGCAAGGGCGAGGTCACGATTCGGGACCTCGTGATCAACTCCCTTCGGATGAGACCCGAGCGCATCGTCGTGGGAGAGTGCCGCGGTGGCGAGGCGCTCGATATGCTCCAGGCCATGAACACCGGTCACGACGGCTCGATGACGACGGCCCATGCGAACAGCCCCCGCGACGCGCTCTCCCGCCTCGAAACCATGTGTCTGATGGCCGGCATGGATCTCCCGGTGCGCGCCATCCGCGAGCAGATTGCCTCGGCGGTCGACCTGATCGTCCAGCAGGACCGCTTGAAGGACGGCTCCCGCAAGATCGTGAATGTGACCGAAGTCCAAGGGATGGAAGGTGAGGTCATCGTGATGCAGGATATCTTCACGTTCCAGCAGACCGGCATTGAGAACGGCAAGATCGTCGGCCGCATGAAGCCGACCGGCATCCGTCCGAAGTTCATTCACCGATTCGAGGTCGCCAACATTTACCTGCCGCCGAGTATCTTCGGGGCCGGGGTGAGCTTCTAGGGGGCCGCGGCGGCGAACGTGCGGCGGAGATGACCGAGCAAACGGGGATCGAGTCCACCGCTGCCGGCGGACAGAGACAGAGGCGGTAACCAACATGCCGATCGTGATGCTGGGGATCGTGGCGCTCGCGGCCGTGCTGCTGATCGGCGCGGCGATCGCGCGACGTGGCGACAAGCCGGCGGCCGACGACGTGATGGAACGGATGGGCCGCTTTGCCACCCGCGAGGACTTCCTCACGGTGGGTGAGGGCTCGAACGATCGCCACGAACCCAACAAGATCGCTCAGGGCATCGAGGATCTCGTCAAAGGTGGGTCCCTGGCGACGCGGGCCGCCGCTCTCCTGGCCCGGGCCGACGTGCGCCTGACGGTCGGCGAGTACCTGCTCCTGCGGTTCGGCACCGCGGCCGCGGGATTCGCCCTCGGCTTCGTCGTCCTGGCGCGGATTGCTCCGGAGCTCGGCGCGGTGCTCGGCATCGTGACGGGTCTCATTGGGTACGCGGTTCCGTACCTCTATCTGTCGTTCCAGGCCCGTCGACGCCAAAAGAAGTTCATCGGTCAGCTCAGCGACACGATCACGCTGATGGCGAACTCGCTGCGCGCGGGCTACAGTCTGCTGCAGACGATGGAGATGGTGTCCCGGGAGTCACAGGATCCGATGGCGACCGAGTTCCGACGCGTCGTGCGGGAGGTCGGTCTCGGCATCAGCAACCAGGAGGCGATGGCGAACCTGCTGCGGCGTGTGCCCAGCGACGACCTGGACCTCCTCGTGACCGCGATCAACATTCAGCACGAGGTTGGCGGCAACCTTGCCCAGATCTTGACCACGATCGGCCACACGATCCGCGAGCGGGTCAGGATCAAGGGCGAGATCGGCGTCCTGACGGCTCAGGTTTCGATGTCCGGCTACATCGTCACGGCGTTGCCGGTCGTCTTGGCGGGCATCATCTTCTTTCTGAATCCGAGCTACATGCTCGGGATCTTTGTGTGGCCGTATATCTGCCTCCCGATCGGGAGCTTGGTGATGATCGTCATCGGCTTCTTCATCATGCGGAAAATTACGGCGATCGAGGTGTAATCGACGTGCCGGCTGCGGGGCCGGGCGTCGATGGGCCGGAGCCCGCGCGATGGAACGCACGTGACCCGAGGGTAGAACGAGGAGCGCACCGTGCCGCCACAAGTGCTGCTGATCGTCATCGCGTTGCTGGGTGTCGGCCTGACGATGGTCGGCTTGAGCCGGCGCCGGTCGTCGGTGGTCAATATCGACGAGCGCCTCGCTAACTTCGCCGATCGCCCCGCCTCGCTTGAGCAGCGGGAGCTCGACCAGCCATTCACCGACCGGGTGCTCAAACCGATGATTCGTGAGTGGGCCGGCAAGCTTGGTCGTCGATCGCCGGCCAAGACGATCGACAAGATCCGCCTGCGCCTTGCCCAAGCGGGGAATCCGAGCGCGCTTGGTCCGGCGGAGTTCGTCGGACTGAAGGCGCTGCTGGCCATCGCGCTCGGCGGAGGGTCATTCCTGCTGTTTACCGTCGCCGGCACTCGTCCGCCGTTCAATATCGTCGTCCCGGTCTGTCTCGCCGTCTTCGGCTACATGCTTCCCGGCATCTGGATCAGCCGCAAGATCAAGGCCCGCCGGAAGGAGATCACCAAAACGCTGCCGGATGCCATCGACCTGCTCACGATCAGCGTCGAATCCGGTCTCGGCTTCGACCCCGCCATGATGCGGGTCGCCGAGAAGTGGGACAACAACATCTCCCGCGAATTCGCGCGGGTCCTGTCCGAGATGCGCATCGGCAAATCCAAACGCGAAGCTCTGCGCGAGATGTCCCAGCGCGTAGACGAGGATGGGCTGACGACCTTCGTTAGCGCGGTCATCCAGGCGGACCAGCTCGGCGTCGCGATCACCCAGGTCCTGCGCATCCAGTCCGAGGCGATGCGCGTGCGGCGTCGCCAACGGGCCGAGGAGCTGGCCCAACGGGCCCCGCTCAAGATGCTGTTCCCAATGGCCTTCCTCATCTTCCCGGCCCTGTACGTGGTCATTCTGGGACCGGCGGTGCCGCGCGTCGTCGACGCCTTCAAGTAGCGGAGTCGCCCACCACAGCCAGTCGATGCGGCCGCAGGAGCTCGCAGTGGCAGAGCCGACGATTGCCGCGCTGCCGATCGTCGCGCTCATCGAATCGGGAAGGATTGAATCGGTCATGACCCGCCCGCGTGGAATCATGCGAGCCGCGACCGATGCGTTCGTCGAGGCGATGTATCCGCGGCGCTGCGCCGGCTGCGGCCGGCGGGGCAGGTGGCTCTGCGACGACTGCGATCGGCTGGTCGCCCGCTACGCGCCGCCGTGGTGCGACCGCTGCGGTGCCCCTGCGCCCCAGGCTCGCTGTCGCTGTCACGACCTCCCTGAGTCGCTCGCGATGGTCCGGTCCGCGGTACCCTACGATGGCTGGGTGCGCGGTGCTGTGAAGAGCTTCAAATACGAGGACGAGTGGGCGAGGGCCGAGCACTTGGCGGCGTTGTTGCCGACCCTGCTGACCGACCTGCCGGTGTTTGATGCGCTGGTGCCGGTTCCGCTCCATCCCGACCGAGCCCGTCAGCGGGGCTACAACCAGGCCCTGCACCTTGCTCAGCACGCGGCTCGCCTCACCGGCGGAGCCGTCGCCCAGCCGCTTGTTCGCACGCGGCCGACGCATCAGCAAGTCGGTCTCCAGGCCACGGCCCGGCGTGCGAACGTCGCCCACGCCTTCGCCGTGCGAGAAGGTTGGGATGTCCGAGACCTGCGACTTGTCTTGATCGACGACGTGTTGACGACGGGCGCCACGCTCGGCAGTTGTGCCGACGCCCTGCGCTCCGGTGGGGCGGCCTGGGTCGGAGCCGTCACGGTCGCACGGGAGCACTGAGGACGGCCGGCTCCGCGGCCCGGAAAGTCAGTCGATCGGGCGAGGGGCTTCGGGTCTATCGTTTTGCGATGTCCGCAGCGATCCGCCGGGCGGTTTCGCGTGCCCAGCGATCTGCTTCGAAAACCGCCTCGAATCCGGTCAGCGCGGTCGGCGCATGGGCGTCGAGCGTGCGAGCGACGACCTCGGCGATTCCCGAAAAGGAGAGCACGCCGTGGAGAAAGGCGTTGACCGCGACGTCGTCGGCGGCGCTCAGAACCGTTGGAAAGGTCTGCCCCGCTTTGCCCGCCTCGCGTGCCAATCCGGGGCCGGGAAACCGGGCCAGATCGGGTCGCTCAAAACGAAGCGTGCCGATGTCTGCAAGGCATAATCTCCGGGATGGCCCCGCGACGTGGTCGGGGTAGCTCAGCGCGAACTGGATCGGAATCCGCATGTCCGGCAGGCTCATCTGCGCGATCTGACTGCCGTCGACGAACTCGACGAGCGAATGGACGATGCTCTCCGGATGGATCAGCACGTCGATGTTGTCGTAGGGGACGTCGAAAAGCCAGTGGGCTTCGATGACCTCCAGCCCTTTGTTCATCAGGGTTGCCGAGTCGATCGTGACCTTGTCGCCCATCGACCAGGTCGGGTGCGCCAAGGCCTCGGCGACGGTGACCGACTCGAGGTGGTCGGCCGGTGTCGCTCGGAACGGGCCGCCCGAGGCCGTGAGGATGAGGCGCGCGATGTCGTCCCGGCGCATGGTCCCCAGGCCTTGCCAAATGGCGCTGTGCTCGCTATCGACGGGACGGATCTCGACCCCCCGTTGTTTCGCGAACGGGAGGATCAGCTCGCCGGCGCAGACGATGGTTTCCTTGTTCGCCAGTGCAATCGTCTTGCCGGCGGCGACGGCGCGGTAGGTCGGAACGATCGCGGCGTGGCCGGACGTCGCGACGACCACGACGTCGGCATCCTGGTGCGTGGCGACGGCGATCAATCCCTCCGGACCTGCGAGCAGCCGCGGATGGGAGACTCGGACGCCGTCACTGGGAGGCTCCTGGCAGGCGACGAGGTCCGGCCGGAATCGGGCAACCTGCTCGGCCAACAGCGCCAGGTTCGAACCAGCGGCAAGGGCGACCACGCGAAATCGGTCGGGTAGGTGCGCGATCACGTCCAGCGTTTGGCGCCCGATCGAACCGGTCGAGCCGAGGATCGCGACCCCGAGGCGGCCGCGCCGGCGATCCGCCGCCAAGGGCTCTGGCGCACCGGGCGCGGGTCCTGCTGGCTCAGGCGGGCTGCCGGCACCCATCAGACGGTATGGTCGACGAGGGAGGCGATGAACCACCCCGCGGTCAAGGTGAACAGGAGCGCGTCCAGACGGTCGAGCACGCCGCCGTGGCCCGGGATCAGGGTCCCGCTGTCCTTGACGCCGGCCTGCCGCTTGAGCAACGATTCGGTCAGGTCGCCGACGACGCCGATCGCGCCGATCAGCAACCCGATCAGCGCGCCGAGCGCCCAATCCACGCCTAGCCCAAACAGGGAGACGGCGAGCGCGCCGGTGAGCCCCGCGAAGGCGAGACCGCCGAGCAAACCCTCGACCGTCTTCTTTGGGCTGACCGCCGGGCGCAACGGCCGTCGCCCAAAGGAGCGCCCCACGAGATAGGCGCCGGTGTCGCTCAGCCACGTCACCAGGATGACGACCAGGAGCCAGGCGAGACCGCGCGGCGCCGCATCCCACCCGAAGGAGGCCCAGGAGGCCAGGTGGTCCAACCACCTGGCCTCGATCGTGCCCTCCATGCGCCGGGTGGCGATCGCGGCGAAGAGGGGGATGCCGAGGTAGAGGGAGCCGGCGCTGGAGAGCGCCCAGTCGACGAACGTTCCGTTCAGGTTATCGCGGAACACGACCGTCACCAGCGGCCCCCCCACCGCGAGGGCGGCTGCCCCGAGCAGAGCCCGCTCCTGGGCGCCCGCCCAAGCCGCGATGGCGAACAGTGGCACGGTCCCCAACCCGGACCGGAGCGTTTTGGTTCCAACGGCGCTCGCCATGGCCAGGTATTCGTGGACGCCGATGGTGCAGAGGATCGCCAGCACGATCGTGAAGGCCGGTCCCCCCATGCATGCGGGCACAAGACCGACGATCGCCACGCCGACGGCGCTAATCGAGCGCTGGCGCACCGACGAGCTAGGAGCCGCTCGCGGCGGCCGCGGCGGACACATGCCCGAAGCGTCGCTCACGCCGGCCGAAGTCGAGGACGGCCGCGTGCAGCTCCTCCGGACCGAAATCCGGCCAAAGCACGGGACTGAAATGCAGCTCCGCATAGGCCGCTTGCCAGATCAGGAAATTGCTCATGCGGTATTCCCCCGAAGTGCGGACGATCAGGTCGGGATCCGGGAGATCATGGGTGTAGAGGTGGGCCGCGATCCGCGCTTCGTCGACCTCCTCGGGGCCGATGCCGCTCGCCACGAGCTCGCGCACTGCGTGGACCAGCTCCTGGCGACCGCCGTAGTTGAATGCCAGGGTCAACACCAGCTTGTCGTTGTCGCGTGTCAGCTCAATCGCGTCGAGGACGGCCTGGCGAAGATCGGGCGCCAACCCATCGAGCCGCCCGATGTGCCGCAGCTGCGCCCCTTGACGGTGCAACTCGGTCGTTTCCCGCTCGATGGCTTCGCCGAGGATGCGCATGATCCCCCGGACCTCATCCTGCGGTCGGCGCCAATTCTCGGTGGAAAATGCCCAGAGGGTGAGATACTTGATGCCGAGCTCGCCGGCCGCGACGGTAATCCGGCGAATGTTGTCCGTCCCGCGTTCGTGGCCGGCCACGCGCGGCAGCCCACGCTGGGCGGCCCACCGCCCGTTGCCATCCATGATGATGGCGACATGGCGTGGGATGGCCGCTCCGTGCTCGAGCCTCAGCGGGCTGGACATCACGGAGTCGCCGGCGGGAGCGCCGCCTGGCGAGGACCCGCTCACCGTCGGTTAGACCTCCATCACCTCGTGCTCCTTGGCCTTGCCGATCCTGTCGGCTTCCTCGGTGAACCGCTTCGCCAGCTCATCGACCTGGTGCTCGGCGCGGCGTTCGTCGTCTTCCGAGACCTTTTTCTCGTTCATCAGCTCGCGCACGCTGGCCATCGCGTCGCGACGAACGTTGCGCACCGCGACCTTGGCCTCCTCTGTGTGCTGATGCACAACCTTAACGAGCTGCCGGCGGCGCTCTTCGGTGAGCGGCGGGATCGCGATCCGAATCACCTGACCGTCGTTGTTCGGGTTGAGCCCGAGCTCGGATTTGAGGATTGCCTTCTCGATGAGACCGATCGTGCCCCGGTCCCACGGTTGGATGACGAGCAAACGCGACTCCGGGACCGAAATGCCGGCCACCTGATTGAGGGGGGTCGGGCTCCCGTAGTACTCGATGCTGATGCGATCGAGCAGAGATGGGGAGGCGCGGCCGGTGCGGATCGTGTTCAGGTCACGCCGCAGCGCTTCCATGGCCTTCGTCATCCGGTGCTCAGCGTCGGTCATCGTCTCAGGGACCATCGACGTCGCTCCTCCGTGGCGTCGGCCCCACCCGCATCGAGCCGCGGTCGTCCTGGAACGGCGACCGGCCGGGTGGCCGTCGTCAGGCGCCCGCGGGCGCCAAGTCGTCGAAACGTGCCTCGCCGGCGACGACGAGCGTCCCCACCGGTTCGCCGGTGACGGCGCCCTCGATCGTGCCGGGCTCACTCATGTTGAAGACCAGGATCGGCAGGTTATTTTCCCGGCACAGCGAGAGCGCCGAGGCGTCCATCACCCGGAGATTGCGCGCGATGGCCTCCTGGTGGCTAATCCGCCGGTACCGACGCGCCTCGACGTTCACGTTCGGGTCGTCGGAGTAGACGCCGTCGACCCGGTTCTTCGCCATCAGCAGGATGTTGGCGTCAAGCTCGAGCGCGCGCAGCGCGGCCGCCGTGTCGGTCGTGAAGTAGGGATTGCCCGTCCCCGCGGCGAGGATCACGACGCGACCCTTTTCCATGTGGCGGATCGCCCGCCGCCGGATGTAGGGCTCAGCGACCTCATGCATCTGGATCGCGGTCATGACGCGAGTTTGGACGCCGGCCTTTTCCAGCGCGTCCTGTAAGGCCAGTCCGTTAAGAACGGTGGCAACCATCCCCATGTAGTCGGCCGTCGCCCGGTCCATGCCTTTGCCGCTGGCGGACAGTCCGCGCCAGATGTTGCCCCCACCGATGACGACGGCGACCTGGACGTCGAGCTGGACGACCTGACGGATCTGCCGGGCGATCGATGTCGCGACGGCGGGATCGATGCCGTACGGGGCCTCCCCCATCAGGGCCTCGCCGCTCAGCTTCAGCAGAACCCGGCCGTACCTTGCCGCCACCGCGTGTGCTCCCTCAGACGGAGGGTATCTCACTCGCCGTCCAACCGCCGTCCGGCTGCCGCCGTGATTAGGACTCAGGCGCGACGTCGATGGTCAGGTCCGCGCCGACCTCGAAGCGGGCGAACCGTCGAATCACGATGTTCTCGCCCAGCCTGCCGATCCGCTCGCTGACGAGGTCGCGCATCGTCAGCTGCGGGTCTTTGATGAACGGCTGGTCGAGCAGGCTGACCGCCGCGAGCGCTCGCTTACGGTCGCCGTGCTCCCGCTCCAGCCTGGCGAGCTCGTCGGCGTCGATCTCGTCCTCGGAAAGATAGCGTGGTGTCGACGCGGCGACCTGCATCGCGACATCGTGGGCGAGGGTGCGAAAATCGGGCGTTCGGGCCACAAAGTCCGTCTCGCAGTTGATCTCGACGATCGCGCCGATGCGGCCACCCGCATGGATGTACGGCTCGACGACGCCCTGCCGGGCGGCGCGCCCAGCCTTCTTCTCGGCCTTGGCCAAACCCTGCTGCTTCAGCACATCGGCGGCGCGATCGATGTCGCCGTTGCTCTGCTCAAGCGCCCGCTTGCACTCCATGATGCCCGCGCCGGAGCGTTCGCGAAGTTCTTTCACCTGATTCGCGCTGATGACCACGCCGACTCCTGTCTCTTCGAATGGCGCCGCCACCCGCGGCGGACGCCGGCCTCTGGGGCGGGCAGCCGAGCTAGGACTGGTCGACCGCGACGAGGTGGGCCGCATCGTCGAAGTCGGGCGAGAACACGTCCTCGGCACCACCGGCGGCGCGCCCGCGATCCATCGCTTGCTCGGCCTGAAAAATCTCCATCCGCATCGCCCCGCGGACTGCCGCCTCGGCCATCCCCAGGGTGAGGAGCCGGACCGAGCGGATCGCGTCGTCGTTGCCCGGGATGATGAAGTCGACCTCGTCCGGATTGCAATTCGTGTCCGTGATCGCGATGACCGGGATGCGTAATCGTCGGGCTTCCTGAACTGCCAGGTGCTCCCGCTTGGGATCGATGATGAAGACCGCGCCGGGCAACTGCGTCATGTCCCGCATCCCGCCGAGCGTCCGCTCAAGCCGTTCGAGCTCGCCCAGCTTGCCCGAGGCTTCCTTCTTCGGGAGGAGGTGGAAATCGCCGCGCTCGGCCTGCCGCTGGAGCTCCTTGAGGTAGCGCAGCCTGGTCCGGATCGTCACGAAATTGGTCAGGGTGCCGCCGAGCCAGCGTCGGTTGACGAAGAACTGGCCGGAACGTTGCGCCTCGCGCGCCACGACCTCCTGCGCCTGCTTTTTGGTTCCGACGAAGAGGACGCGGCCGCCGCGGGCGGTGAGGTCGCTGACGAAGTTGTGCGCGTCGTCGAGGAGCTTGACCGTCTGATTCAGGTCGAGGATGTGGATGCCGTTACGCTCGGAGAAGATGTACGGTCTCATCTTCGGGTTCCAGCGCTTGGTTTGGTGCCCGAAGTGGACGCCCGCCTCAAGCAGGGCTTTCATGCTGGTCTGGGGCTCCATGCCCATGGTGCTCGTAACCACGTCGACCTCCTGATGGTGGTGTTGCGCTTCCGCGTCACTCAACCTGAGCCGGACCGGCATCGCCTGGGATGCCGGCACACCTGGCTCAGTCCTGACGCGTGCCAAATGAG
>JRHI01001944.1_pt1 | contig 15551 bp, 17 predicted proteins | sample 215371 | NCBI WGS metagenome assembly JRHI01 (sample SAMN02929681, study PRJNA255918) | sediment metagenome | biome: cave system; feature: Ice Cave; material: Sediment; isolation source: sediment from deep within a dark volcanic ice cave with no known source of... ...
CCCGGTAGCTCGCTCAGACGAAACACAGCGAATCGGACAGAACCCTGCCGCGCCCCAGGTCGCCGCACGGCGCCACGGAAGGGTCTTTTCAAGCGTGATCAGCGCGGCGACGAACGCCATCCACGTCAGACTCATCACTCCGAGAGCAAACAGAGCTGCCATTAGCGCCCAGCAACAGCCCGAGCACCAGCCGCGCGGCCAAACGCTCGACAATCCTCATGCTTCATCACAGGCGGGCGCGAGCGCACCGCGAATGACTTCGGCGACCTCCTCCTCACCGCCGGCTTCGCCGCACCGCCGTCGTCAAGACCGCCGGCCCGATGCGGATCGTCGAAGCGATCGCCACGTGAGCGAGCGACACAATGCCGCCGGTGCTGCCGATCGGGAGCCGGAACGGCAGCTGTGACTGCACGGGTCGGGACGGGCCACGGACGAATTGCGTTGTCCGTGATCACTCACGGAGGGGTGGGTGAGACTTGGGACGGACCGCGGCCGCTGCGCGGACCGCGGCGATGCGCGGTCCGCGCACGACTTCACTGGAGGATCCTGCGATGGCAGGCCTTTGGGGGCTTAGGCGGCGGTAACTGGGTCGCGGCTGTTGGCCTGGGGGTCGACGCTCTCAATTGTCTTGGTGTCAGGGTGGGCGCCGACGTTGATCTGGACGGTCTTGGGTTTCTTCTGCTCGGGCTTGAGGATGCGGATCTCGAGCACCCCGCGGTCGAAGTGAGCGTCGACGCCGTCGGGGTCGACGCCAGCGGGGAGCGTCAGCGACCGGGAGAAGCTGCCGAACGCGCGCTCGAGTTGGTAATAGCCCTCCTGCTCCTGTTCGCGCTCGGCCTTGCGCTCGCCACTGATGGTGAGAACGTTGTCCTCGAGTTGGACGTTTACGTCGCCGTCGGAGAGCCCGGGGAGATCAGCGCGCAGGACGTAGTGGTCGGCGGTCTCGGCGAGGTCCATTGGCGGCAGCCAGCGCCGCATCGTGCCGTTGCCGCGCCCGGTCTGGTTGGGCTGATCGAAGAAGGTGTTGAAGAGCCGGTTCATCTCGTTCTGAATGGTGTTGAGCTCGGCGACCGGCTCCCAGCGAATCAGTGCCATGCGACCCTCCTTTTGGGAAAAGCCAGGTTGGTTTGCCTTGCACCACGGTCAATAGATCTCAGTCGCCTCCAGTCAAGTCTTTAATCCCGCAACAACGGGCGTGGCGTAGTTGTGTGCACCGCGCTCGCCAGCGCGGGAGCGCTCCGGGGGGCGGACCTGCTCGTAATGTCGCCCGGGTGTTGGTGTTGCTGATGCCGGCCGCGTCAACTCTCGGTTACGGTCGCCGGTGTCGGGGGGACCGGTTCGTGGCAGCGCGGAGCTTGCCGAGCGCGCGATTCTCGATCTGACGCACGCGCTCACCGGACAGGCCGATCCGCTCGCCGATCTCTCTGAGGGACTGCTCGTCGCCGTCGAGTCCGTAGCGTGCGCGGAGGATCGCACGCTCGCGCTCGTTGAGGCTACCGAGCAGCGCCCCGACCTGTTCAATCTCTGAGTGATCCAGCAGCTGCTCGTAGGCGTCCTCAGCGAGCGGATCGGCGAGCAACTCGCCGAACGCGCCCAGCTCACCGTCGGCGCCCTTGACCGGCTCGTCCATCGATTGCGGGATCCGTTCGAGCGCGAGCAGGTCGCCGACCTGCCCGTGGGTAAGGCCGGTGTCGGTCGCGAGCTGATGGCCGGTCGGCTCGTGCCCGTGCCGTTGGAGATACTCGCTGTGCGCGCGCTTGAGCTGCGCGAGGTGACGGAGCGCGCGATCCGAAACCACCATCGGCCGGGCCAGCTCGGCGATCAGCTGCTGCATCGCCTGGCGCACCCACCAAGTCGCGTATCCCCAGAACGGGACTCCCAGAGTCGGGTCGTAGCGCTCGACGGCGCGTAGCAGCCCGACCACCCCCTCCTGCATCAGCTCCACGCGGGTGATCGACGGAGAACCGCGGTACACACGCGCGACCCCGGCGATTAGGGGCAGGAACGCCTCGACGAGTTCCTCCCTCGCGCCACGGTCACCGTCCTTGGCTGCTCGCACGAGGCGCCGTTCGGTCGCGATCGGCAATCGCGGCCGTTCTCCGAGCTCCCGCAGATGGGCGGCTGAACTGGTGGGCCCGTCGAGCTGGCCGCGCCTCAGATCGGTCGCGAGCCGCTGATCGAGAGCCCGCGCGTCGAGCGACTCGGTCTCGATCGCTTCGCTGTCGTGTTGGCTGAAGCGATCGGCGTCGGCGGACATCTCAAGCTGCGCGACAGTATCGAGCGCGCCGCCCTCCTCTGAGTCAGCGAGCAAGGTGGCGAGCCGCTGTTTCTGCACGATACTGATCTCGCTGCTCATGGCACCGGGCGGGCGATGGGCCGATCAGTCGGCGAGGCGGGCGCGTGGCAGCACGACCGCGCGGCGCACGGGCGGGCCGAGACTACGGCGCACCCACGCGATACGCCACCGGCGACGGGCGGACATTCGGCGTTTCACCTCCTTTCCGAGACTTTGCCACGCGGCTCGCAGAGAACACAAGGGAAGCATGGGTGCGAGCCCGGGGCCCCCCTTGAGCCCTCTACTCGAGGCGGTGGGTCGCTGACACAGCCAACCCCGCAACCAGCTGCGGGCCCCGAGCTCCACCTGACAGATGAGCCGCTCCTGTTATGTCTAAGAACCTCTGGCAGCATAGATAGGCCGCTCGAGCCTCCCGTCAAGACCATGTCATGTGACGTTCGGTGGAATTCGCGGACATGCCCGATTCAGCCCGCCGTCACTCCACCTCGGGATGCGCTCCCCGCCAGTCCCCTACGAACCATTACGACTCGCCGCTCGTAGTTGGAATCAAACTGAAACAAGAACCATCAGAACGACAACCCCGGTGTCACGCAAACCGGGGCAGGTCCACGCGGCGCGCTTCCCCTACGTCGCCCATTGAGCGGTCGGCGGCGGGCTGTCGCTCTACCCCCATCGACGGTGAAAGCGCAGTTGCTGGCGGATGTCGTATCGGCCCGGTGCAGTCGACTCGGGCACCCGCGCGTGACCGGACTTAGGATCGCGGTCGTGGCCGAACCGGGCGTCATTGCAGAGACTGAGCGGGTCGTGCTTCGACCTTGGCGGCTTGATGAGGCTGCCCGTTTCTTTGACATGCACCGCCGGGTCAAAGTCGCGCGCTGGATCGGAGGTCGGCCGATGGCCGACCTCGCCGAGGCGGCGCCGTTGATCCAAAGTGTGCTGGCCCGGCTCGCCGGCGATCCCCGGTTCGGCTCGTGGGCGGTCGTGGAACGCGCGACCGGTGTGCCGGCGGGGTCAGTCCTGCTTAAGCCCCTGCCCAAGGGGACCGGCGAGATCGAGATCGGATGGCACCTGCATCCCGATAGCTGGGGGCGTGGACTGGCCACCGAGGCCGCTCAGGCATTGATGACGCGCGGCTTCGGGCTTGGGCTCGCCGAAATCTGGGCCGTGACCCACCCCGAGAACCACCGATCCGCACGGGTGTGCGAGAAGCTCGGGATGCGTCTGCTTGGCATCACGCACCGCTGGTATGACGATCCGTCGCGGATGTATTGGATCGGCGCGGGCGAGGATTGCCAACCGACTATCGCCCCCGACGATCCGCAACACGGCTGACCCAGGACACTCGCGCGAGACCCCTGCCCTGTTGACCGAACGTTTGCGGCTCTTGCCGACCGTACCCGGCGCGGCGTGCTCGAGCGCCTTGGCGAGGGCAGCGCGTCGATCAGCGAACTTGCGAGACCCTGCGACAAGTCGTTGACCGGCTGAAGAAGCACATCCACGTGCTGGAGGAAGCGCAGCTCGTGACAACTGAGAAAGTCGGACGGGTCCGCCGCTGCACGCTCGTGCCCTACGCATTTGAGGGCATCAGCGCCTGGCTGGCGCGACTCGACCGCTTTGCGCAGGTCGTCGAACGCACCAAGGGAGAACAATGAACACGACGTCGTCACCACCCCAAACGAACTCGAGATCCGCGTCGAGCGGGTCTTCGACGCGCCGCCCGCACACGTCTACTCCGTCTGGACCGACCCGAAGCTCATCCCGGAATGGTGGGGGGAGGGCACCGTGGTCGAGGAGATGGACGTCCGTCCGGGCGGCAACTACCGGTTTCGCACCGCCAGCGGTGTCGTCGAGGGAGCGTTTCGTGAAGTCCAGCCACCCAAGCGGCTGGTACAGACGTTTCAAAATCATGTGCAGACGCTCGAATTCGAGGACCTTGGCGAGCAAACAAAGCTGACTCAGACGATGCGCTGCGAGACGTCTCAACAGCGCGACATGACGATGCAGTACGGCGTAGAGACCGGAGCGAAGGCCGGCCACAAGCGGGTCGACGCGCTGCTGAGGCGGCTACCGCTTGAGGTGTGACCGCGAGCGATGATCCACGAGAGGAAACGAGATCGATGAAGACGATGACATGTAGACAGCTGGGCGGCCCCTGCGACGCCGCGCACCAAGGACAGACCGTGGACGAGATCGTCAAGACGCAAGACGGACACCTCAGAGAGATCGTTGCGCAGGGCGATTCAGCGCACGACCAGGCTCTGAAGGAGATGAAAGGCCGGTGGAAGCATCCCGTTTCGGGGATGGGCTGGTACAGGAAAGCCAAGCGTGACTTTGCTGCCCTCCCCGAGAACTGACGATCTCGCCTCTCGCTGACCTGCTGCACCGTCGCCACCTGGAGCCTGGGCGGACCCCTCGGACCGCTCACGGTTAACGGCGAACCGGCTCGCAGGACGGGCCGACAGAATGAGTCGGCTCGGGGGTGGAGGAAATCCCGAGGAACTGATTCGGATTCTTTTGGTCCGAACAAAAAACCGTAACCGTTCAGTCGTCGGGGCCAATGGCGAGGATTCCTGCTTGGTGCAGCGAATCTTGCGTGTATGGATCGCGCGGAGGCGGAGGCGATTTATGACTCGGGGCGTGAGGCGTGTGTTGAGTTCATCCTCGATCTCGCGAACCGGTTTGCGCAGCATGAGGATCGGCTGGAGCGACTGGAGGGGCAGGCACGTCAGGATTCGCGCACGAGCTCCAGGCCGCCGTCGATGGATCCACCGAAGTCGCGGGCGCAGCGGCGTGCGGAAGCGCGTGCGAAGTCCAAGGAGTTGATGCGCCGGGAGCGCGAGCAGCGTCAGGCTGGCGGTCAACCGGGGCACCGGGGTGCTGGTCGTGAGCTGCGGCCTGTGGATCAGATCGATGAGATCGTCGATCACTATCCGGAGCAGTGCGGCGACTGCGGAGCGCGGTTCGAGGATCGGCAGCGCCGGCCGAGCGGCCGGTTCGGTCGCCACCAGGTCGCTGAGCTACCGCCGATCAGCGTGACCTGGACCGAGCACCGAACCCACCAGTTGCGTTGCCGACATTGCCGCTCGCGGACCAGCGCCCCGTTGCCCGGTCAGATTGCGGGATCAGGGTTCGGGCCACGGTTCCAGGCGGCGGTGGTGACATTGACCGCCGCCTATCGGGTCTCGCGGCGGGGGGTGAGCGAGCTTGCTCGCGACCTGTTCGGCGCACGGCTCTCGATCGGCACGATCGATGCGATCTGCCAGCGCGCATCAGAGGCTTTGGCGGGTCCGCATCTACAGCTGCAGGACTGGGTGCTTGACCAGACGGCGGTGCATGTCGATGAGACCGGCTGGCGCACCCGCGGTGAGGGGCGCGCATTGTGGACCGCGACCACTCCGCAGGCCGTGTTCTTGGAGATCGCCGAGCACTGCAACCGCGAGCAGTTCAATGCGCTGATCGGCACCTCGTATCCGGGGATCGTGATCTCTGATCGCTGGAACGGATACAGCCACCTGGACCCCACCCGACGCCAAGCGTGCTGGTCGCACATCAAGCGCGACTTCCACCGCCACGCCGACGGCCTGGCCGAGCAAAAGACCTTCGGCGAGCAGGGCGTCGAGCTCACTCGCCGCGTGTTTGCTGCATGGCGCGCCTACCAGCACGAACACCACGACCGCGACCAGCTCAACAGCGAGATCGAGCCGATCCAAGCAGAACTACGAGCGCTGCTCGAGGCAGCCAGCCCGAAGAGCCGACGGACCCGGTGGCACCGCCAGTTCGCCAACAACCTGCTCAAGATCTGGCCGGCGCTCTGGACCTTCGTCACCGTCGACGGGATCGAGCCGACGAACAACCCCGCCGAGCGTGCGCTCCGCGCACCAGTGATCCACCGGAAAATCTCGCTCGGAAGCCAGAGCGGCAACGGAGAGCGGTTCGCCGAACGCGCACTCTCAGCCGCCGGCACATGCCGCCTGCAACACCGCTCGCTCTTCACCTACCTCAGCGAATTACTCATCGCGCACAACCGCGGCGACCCGTTCCCCGCCCTGGCCGCCTGAGGCCCCGGAAACTGAACGCTTACTTGTTCCGACCTGGCGAGGGGTCCGAATCTAAAGACGACCTAGAGCGGAGTAGGCCGATTTGGGCCTAACCCCGCCGCAGGTCATAGAAATCCCTGCAATGCGGGACTATCCGGGCGCCAGACGGCCTTGACTTAGTGCGGAGTTGGACCGACCTAATGCGGAGAAAGTGGCACCTCTTGCAGTTGGCCCCAAAAGTCGATCCAGCGCCTGCGGTATCTCCGCACTAGCCCGTTACTGCGGGGCCGACAGTGCCAAGCATGGCCGAGCGCTTGCAGCCACATGATGTTTGCGCCTAGACTCAAACATCATAATTTTGCAAGGATCTACCGGCTCTGAACCGATCGAGATCAGCATCGGGAAGGCCCGTGCGTCACTTTCGATCGACGGCAGACGCATAGCGTCGTTTGCGGTCCGACGCGTCGATGTCTTGACTCGCACCGGCGCGGAAAGTCTCGCCGAAGAGGCTCGCCATTCCCGTCGCCCCCTGATGATCGCGTTCGAGCGTTCTTCGCCCGAGGCACGGGCGGTGTTGCGCGAGCGCAGGGCGTCCTACGCGGCGGGGGACGGAGAGTTGTTTGTGTACGCGCCGCCTGTGTATGTAGAGCGGCCGTCGCGACGGAAGGTCGTGCCGGTCGGCCCGGCGCCGTCGGCGCCGTTCGCGAACCGGGCGAGCCGCGTGTCGCGCTGGCTCCTTCTCCACGCTGGTTAGAAAATGACGCTCATGTTGGTTAGAAAATGACGCTCATGTTGCCGCAACCGCCTGGGCCGTTGACGTTGACGTTGGTTGGAGCGTGACGGTGTGCCCGAGTCGTTCGAGTTGGGCGACGAATCGTTTGGCGAGCCGGTCGGGGTCGGCGCGGCGGGCGAAGTGGTCGCCGCCGAGGTCGTGGTAGGGGACCTGGTCTTTGAGGATGTGGTAGCTGGCGATCAGGATCGAGTGGGCGACGGCGATGATCGCTTTCTTGTGGCCGCGGCGGCGTTTGATCTGCTCGTACTGGGCGCGCAGGTAGGTGTTCTTGGTGCGGATCGCGGCGTTGGCGGATTCGGTGAGCGCGACGCGCAGGTAGGGGTTGCCTTTGCGGGGGCGTCCGGAGCGGCGCTTGCCCGCGGACTCGTTGTTGCCCGGGCAGATCGCCGCCCAGCTGGCGGCGTGACGGTCTGAGGCGAAGCGGTCCATGTCGGGGCCGAGCTCGGCGATGATCACGTGGCTGGTGCGCTCGGCGACCCCGGGGATCGTGCGCAGCAGCTCAGCCTTGCGCGCGTAAGGGGCCAGCCGCCGCTCGACCTCTTCGGTCACCTGGGCGATCATCTCGTCCAGATACTCCAGGTGCGACAGGATCTGGGAGGTGATCAGCGCGTGGTGGGCCTGAAAGTTGCCGGCCAGCGCCCGCTGCAGCGCGGGGATCTTTGAGCGCAGCTTGCCCCGGGCCAAGTCGGCCAGGACCGCGGGGTCACGGGTACCCGACAGCAGCGCTGAGAGCATCTGGCGGCCCGAGACGCCGAGCACGTCGGTGGCCACACAGGAGAGCTTGATGCCGGCGTCCTCGAGCACCTTGTGCAGCCGGTTGGCCTCTTGCTGGCGCTCCTTGATCAGGGCTTTGCGATACCGCGTCAGGTCACGCAGCGCCCGGATTGGCTTGGGCGGCACGAAGCTGGCGCGCAGAAGCCCACACTCCAAGAGCTGGCACAGCCATTGGGCGTCCTGGGTGTCGGTCTTGCGGCCGGGGACGTTCTTGACGTGCTGGGCGTTGACCAACAGCAGCTCAAAATCGTCCTCCAGCGCGTAGTACACCGGCTTCCAGTACACGCCGGTGGCCTCCATCGCCACGTGCGTGACGCCCAGCTCCTTGAGCCAGTCGCGCAGCGCGAGCAGGTCGGCAGCCATCGTCTCAAACTCGGCCATCCGCTCCTCGCGCCTTTCGCCGGCGCCCGGCGTCCGGGCACTGACGGTCACCGCCTTCTTATGCACGTCAAGCGCTGCGCAGCGCTCCAGCATCCGTCGCATCGTCTGCTCCCCTCCGATCGATCACACGATGTCCGAGGGGAGCCAAATTGTTCAGACGTTGGTTAGCGTGCTCGCAGCACAGTTCGGGGTACCACCCGGGCTCCCGGGTCCTGTTAATGACGGCCTCACCACGGCCGTTGTGACGCGACCTCAGCACGGACCGCCCCGAGTCTCAACCATTTTCATCCGCCGGGGTGGGCGCGAGCGCCCATGATTGTTAATGACAAACCGTCGTTTCGTGAACTCGCGACTCGGCTTGAGCTGAGCGAAGCGATGGTCTCGCGCACGGTGCGCGCCCTGGCAGACGATGGCCTGGTGGCGATCGAGTCCAATCCAGCGGACGCTCGGCTGCGACTCGCTCGGCTGCCGGAGCCTGCACGGCTGCTGGACGCCTTCGAGCGGGCCGTCGCGGCGCGCCGGCCGCGGCGCGTCGCGTGGGACATCGGCGCGCGCGACGTGCCGGAGGCCGTGACGGCTCTCCGGACGGCGGCTCACGAACTCCAGGTGCCGTACGCGGTTGGTGGGGTGGCCGGAGCTTCGTTCGTTCGCCGCGCAGTCGAGCCCGTCGACGTGGTCGTCTGGATCCGGCGAAACGACGCTGGCCTCTGGGCCGACGAACTCGCGGCTTCGCCGTCCAGGCCGCGTCCTGGCCGGGTCACCATGCAGCTGACTCGAGATCCGTTCGTCCTGTCACTGGCGAGCAACTGCGACGGGATCCGGGTCGCCGATCCCGTGCAGCTCTATCTCGATTGTCGATCGGCGGGCGAAGGCGCCCTTGAAGCCGCGGATGCGATTCGAGTTGAGATGCGCTGGTGATAATTTGGCGCTCTCGCGCGCCAGTAGTTGCCATTTACGAGCTAGTTTGGCAACTACCCAGTATACTGGTTCGCTATGAGCGTCATCGATCGCAAGCAAGAGCTGTTCGAGAACATCGTTCGCCTGCGTCGAGTAGGGCGAGAGTTGCCTGGCAACGCGGATGTCTCCGCCGTACGCCGTGCGCTCGAGGGCGAACTGGGCGAGACCGTTTCCCGCCGGCTCGCGGCACGCGTGCTGGGGGTCAGCCACACAGCGCTCGATCGCTGGATCAAGGCCGGGGACCTTCCGCTCGTCTACTCAGCTCAGGGTCGTGTCGAGGTGCCCGTGCCGGCGCTCCTCGATCTCTACGAGTCCGTGGAGGCTGATCGTGCGGGCGGCGATCGCCGGCACGTGCTGGCCCCAACGATGGTCCGGCGGCGGAACGCGGCCCAGAGCTTGGATCTCCGACTCTTCCAGCAGGACACCGAACGCAGCGGCCACGAACGCGCTCGCGCGCGCAGCCTCGCCTACCACCGGGCTATCGCTCGGCGGCTCCGCAAGCCGATGGTCGAAGAGGCTCGACACGTGCTGTTCCGTTGGCGAGCTCAGGGACGGATCGACGAGCGCTACGCGGCGCGCTGGGAGCAGCTTCTGAGCCGGCCGCTCCCCGAGATCCGCATTGCGCTCGTTGACGATAGTGAGGACAACGACGATCTCCGCCAGAACTCGCCGTTCGCCGGACTCCTCAGCGAGCCCGAGCGCCGGCGAATCGTGCGAGAGGTGACCTAGCCTGCGTCCGGAGCAGTTCGAGCATGTCGTCGCAGCAGCTGCGAACGTGACCGGCCTGGACGAGTTCGTCGTCATCGGCAGTCAGGCGATCCTCGGCAGCTTCGTGCAGCCTCCCGACGAGATGCTGCACTCACTGGAAGTCGACATCTACCCGCTGCGTGACCCGCGCGGCGCGGATCTCATCGACGGCGCGCTCGGGGACGGGTCGCAGTTCCACGTCGCTTTCGGCTACTACGCCCACGGCGTCGGGCCTGAGACCGCCAAGGGTCCGGCGGGGTGGCAAGAGCGACTGGTGAAGCGCGACGTGCCGCCTCGACCGGGTGCGGAGGGGACGATCGTCGCCTGGTGCCTCGAGATGCACGACCTCGTCCTTTCGAAGTGTGCGGCCGGGCGGGAACGCGACTGGGACTACGCGAGAGCGGCGCTCCGAGCACAGATCGTTGATCCGGACGTGCTCCTGGCCCGAGTCCCCGACCTGCCGGTCGCCGACGACGTGCTCGCCCACGTCGAGATGATGCTGCGAGCGATCATCGAGGCGCCCTGAAGACTGGTACCGACGGGTACAAACAAGCAAATCTCATCGCTCGCAAACGCTTGCGCTGCGCGAGCTATACGAACGCGGTGACGGGCATTCCGAGATCGGCTCGCAGGCTGTCGACGTCCGGCGCGCGCCGGCCGCGGCGGGCGAGCTGGTCGGCGTCGTGCTCCATCTCTCGCAGCAGGGCCTCGAGCCATGGCTTTCGCTGCTCACTGCGCGCGGCTCGGCGTGGGGTCATGCCCCCGAGCGCCGGCAGCTGCTCGTCGGGCCAGTGGCGCCGCCAGGCCTCTTCGGCTTCCTCCGACGTGACCGCTCCGATCACCGAACCGACGCGCGGTAGCGCCATGTCCTGTGCTGGGTCGATCACCAGCTGCTTGACGACCGTGGGGGAAGTCCCGATCTCATCCAGCACTGCCATCAGCCGCTCGAGCCGCTCGCGGGAGTTGACGTCGACCTCAAGCGCGTCTGCCTCGAGGGTGACCGATCCGCGAAGCCAGCGTTGCGGCGTATCTCGCTCGCTCAGCTGCGCAGTCTCGCCGCGCTCCTTGAGCATCGCGCGCAGCTCGGCCCGCGAGGTCTCACGCTCGAGCGCATCGAGCTCGCGTCCCCACCAGGTGAGCGTCCCATCCTCGACACGGAAGTCGGGATGCCCGGAGAGGCGCGAGACGACCTCGGCTGTGTCAGTGACCGCGACTGTCGCCTTGATCAGGCAGAGCGGATCCTTGTCGGTGTTCACCATCTTCGGCCGTTCCTCGCGCAGCTGGGCCACGAATGCGAGCAGCTGTGGCATCCCGCTCCCGATCACCATGCTGATGAAGCGCGCGACGAGCGGCGTGCTCGGCTTCGTGACCGAGGCGAGCACGCCGTGTGGTTCGCCGACGCCACGGCGATCGCGTCCCGGCGCCTTCCTACCGCTCGCGCTCGAGGCGACCGTGTAGCTCAGCTCCTGCACCAGCTCGACGGCTTCGTCGGCCTCGCGCGGTCGCAGCGGAAGCATGCCGCTGACCGGGCGCCAGCTCCCATCGACGGCGACCAGTCCGCCCAGCAGCACGCTCCACCTTCCAACGGGCTCCAACAGCTCTCGCGGGATCGCCGCGTAGCGCTTCGCTCCGGTCACGAGTTCCGTCAGCCACACCCCGGGCTGGGCAGCCAGATCGCGTACCTGCCAGAGGCCGTAGATGTGGTGCTCGATCCAACGCCGAGCTGCGGCGGCCTGCGGGCTCGGAGTGGACGGGTCGCCTGCGAACGACGCCAGCGGCGAATCCGGATCGAAAAGCTGTCCCGGCGAAGGGTCGTCGTCCTCGGCGCCGATGAGCCAAGCGTGCTCCTCGGCCATTCGCCGCAGGTCCGCCGGGTCCGCCAGCTGCTCGTCGGTGACCTGCGCAGCCTCCAACCACCGCCGCACGTCATCAGCGACCGCCGAGCGATGGTCTCGCCCGAAGGTGACGTACCGGTCGATCGCGGACCGCAGGGTCCTGAGCGGCCCCCGATCCTCGAAGCGCGCAAGCGCAGCCTCCTCCGCCGGCCGGCAGCACTCCGTCCACGGCTGTCCAGACCAGCACGGGCATTCGTCCGGCAGGTCCGGATCCTCCGACTCCGCGGTGAGCCTCTCGTAGGCGACCATCAGCGCAGCCGCTCGGATTGCCTGGAGGTCCTCGTCCTCCGGCTCATCCGCATGCAGCTCCTCGACGATCGCGAGCGCATCCGCCGGCCGGCCGAGACGGGTGAGCTGGCCGGCGATCCGAACCCGATCGTCCAGGTCGTCGGTCTGCGCCAACGCACGATCGAGTAGGCCACTCGCATGCCGCTCATCGAGCTCGACGTGCGCCGCCACGTCGGCCGCGAAGGTGAGCGAGCAGACGCTATCCGGCGCAAGCTCGCTCATCGCCCGTGAGACGTCCTGCGCTCGCTCGACCGAGCCAGCGAGGGCGAAGAAGCGCGAGACCCCCGACGGCACGGCACCGCCCTCGAGTCGTTCGAGCATGATCTCCGCCGACCGTCGTGGAGGAAGCTCGGATCCGAACAACTCGTCGAGCCGGCGCTCGGCGGCCCGTGTGGCGATCGTCTCGCGGCGGGAGTCGCGCCCGGCCTTCGCTTTCGCCTGGCGCTTCGCGCGGGTGTTGCTCTTCGACGGCCGACGTGTCTTCGACATTGCCGGAACGTACCGCGGCCGTCGGATCCTTTACGTGCGCGAAGTCGGAATTTCCGCGCTCTGTTCCGCCAGCGCCAGATCCATCGCCGCAGCTGTTCGGTCCAGCGCTCGGGCGGTGGTGCCTCGAGAATCCATGGCACGTCGCGGCAGCGGGCCAGAACATCCGCAAAGAGGCGCCGCTGCCCGTGTTTTACCGGCGGGGCACCCTGACGCCCTTCTCGAACGCATCAACCAAGCTGAGCAGCTGGTCGCACTCCCAGACGCGGCCCCACTTGCGCTCGTTCAGCCGGTTCAGGATGCCGGCGCGCTCGAGCGCCTGGAGCGCGTTGCCAACGGCGACGTGGGACTTGCCTGTGAGGATCTGGGCGGCAGCGACGTCGATCACGGGCTGCGCCGGCAACGCGCTGATGAGCTGGCGGACGGCGGCGTCCTTGCGGGGCTGGCCGAGATCGTCGAGCCACTTCGATTGGAGCTGCTCGATCGCGGCGGCGAGTCGCTCGGCCTCCGTCGCCGCCCCTACGGTCGCGTCGGCGAACTGCGCGATCCATGAGCTGACGGCGCCTTGTCGGTACGAAGTGAGCCCGCCGACGTACCCCTTGGGCTCCGCTGCGAGGATGAGGCTGATCGGAGGGATGTAGTTGGGGATCTCACCACGGCGGCGCAGGACCGCGTAGATGAGCGCCCGGCCCACGCGACCGTTGCCGTCGGCGAACGGGTGGATGGTCTCGAACTGGGCGTGCACGATCCCAGCCTGAACGATAGGCGCGAGATCGGTTCGGGTGGCGAACGCGCAGAGATCATCGAGTAGCGGTCGAACGCGCTCGTGCGGCAGCGGCACGTAGGCGGCGCCGATCGGGTTGTAGTCGTTCCCGCCGATCCAGTTCTGTGACTCCCGCACGACGCCCGCGATGTGTGCGTCTTCGGTGAACCGCAACAACGTCCGGTGAATGTCTTCGATGTCCGAAATCGTGAGCGGATTGCCAACTATCCCGACTTCGATCGCGTGCCTTATTGCTTCGACGTTGCCGAGGACTTCGGCAGCGCGGCGGTCGCGTTGCCCCCTGTCGGACTGATAGGCGGCACGCGCAAGTCGCTTGTGCGAAAGGTGAACGCCCTCGATCCGAGACGACGCCACGCTCTCCGAGCGGAGCAGGTTCTGCGCGAGCGCTCCGAGCGTGGCGATGCGTGGCGGCGACGCCTCCAGATGTTGGAGCGCTCGGGTCGCTTCGCTCACGGCGGCAACGGCACCGCCGTCGAGCGGGAAGTCGCGCGCCGAGATCTCATCCGGGATGAAGACTTCGTACGCGCCCGGCCGCCGTGCCCTGCGGCCTCCGTACGCGCCGGGGTCGGCGGGCCACGCTCGCTTTTCGACGTGGCCGATTGGGACAATCGGGCTCGGCTGCGAGATGGTGCGGGTCGACACGAGAACCTTTCAGAGCTTCGAGAGCTTTGTAAGGATAGCGGAGGATCCTTACGAAACGATCTGAGTCATGAAATGTTCGAGGCGTGGCCGGGCCTGCTGCCGAAGATCCCGCCCTGGCCAGCACGAAGACGTTAGCCGACGGGAGTGAGCTCTAACCATTCGTCGTACGAAGCGATCGTGACTACGAATTGGTCGAAGAAACCGGTCAGGCCGAGCAGCCCGAACGACGGGGCCCATGGGTCGCAGAACCAGACGGGTGCGCTCCAGGTGAACGTGTCGGAGTCGTCTCCGACCTCCAGGCTCACCTCCGCCATGAGGGCCTTTACGACCGCGCCGCCGACCGCGAGCTGCGTCGGCGGCGCGCCGGTCAGGTCCACACCGCACAACTCGGCTACATGGGTGCCAAACCTGACGGCGGTCGCCCCACAATCTAGAAGGCATGCCTGCGGCGCGATGTCGAAACCATCGACGATGACGTCGATGATGGGACGGGCACGGACGTTGTTCGTGCCCGGATCCGGGAGCTCTCGGAAGTTGAACCTCACAGCGGCGCTAGGCCAGTCGCAGCCAGCTGATCCTCTGGCACCCGAAACATGCTGTCGGCCTTCTGCCCATGCCGGCTGAGCCAACTGACGAGCTCACGCGGAGATTCGGTCGCATGGATGACGTCGTCGTCCTTGATCGCGACCCACTTACCGGCGAGGGGTCGCAAGCGGTCGGCCAGTCGATCAGGGGCTTCGACCGTCTGCCGGGGAGTACGGGCGGACCGCGGCCGCGAGCTCTTCGCGGGTCGCCGGCCAGCGGCAAACCCGAGGCGAATTAGCGTTCGTCTTGCCTGGTGAGTGGTGAAGTCGGCGCGGTCAAGGCCCGTGAGCTCGCTCACGATCTGCTTTGGCGGAAACCGTTGTGTCTCGACGACGACGTAGTGGCTCCTGATCGGCTCGGGGTCGATCTCGCGCACGACGCGCACGACGTCGCTGCTGCGCAGCACAAACGGATGGCCCGCGATCTTCACCTGCCGCACCACCGTCTTCTCTGCCATGGTTTCTCCGTAGGAAGTTCTCTGAGACGTCTCTGAAGACTAGCATTGGCGTCGGCTCCCCACATGCGCCAGGAGTGCCACTATCGGGGCTCGTCGGAACCCCACGCAGCGGCAAGCCAGGCCACGTCGGCCTGGTCACGAGCGCGCTCGTGGCGCTCGGCCTCGAACAGCACCTCGGTCTTGGTCAGCACCAGCGTGTAAGGGCTGCCGCGTCGCCGGGTCTGGTGGCGCACTGGAAGCTCTGCACCGTCGATCGTGGCGTGGATGTGTCGGCGCCGCTGTTGGGCCAGCGGCCATTCGAAGGTCCGGGCGGCGGGGTCGGTAAGGAACCCGGCCAGGACGCGGCAGAGCTCGCAGTCGCAGCCGCCTGGCGGCTCTATCGACCAGTCGCCTTCGTCGCGCGGCGGGCGGGCGAGGCGGGAGGCGAGC
>JRHI01001945.1_pt1 | contig 15550 bp, 11 predicted proteins | sample 215371 | NCBI WGS metagenome assembly JRHI01 (sample SAMN02929681, study PRJNA255918) | sediment metagenome | biome: cave system; feature: Ice Cave; material: Sediment; isolation source: sediment from deep within a dark volcanic ice cave with no known source of... ...
CGCTTGCACTAGCAGGCATACTCACCGTTGCTCTGTTCCTCGTCTGGCATTCCACACCGCCAGTTTCCACAACCACGACAAGTGCAGGGACAGGCATTACACAGCAAAACTTTGGTAATTCATCAGGTGGGAGCACTGCGGCGACAGGTGGTACCATTCAGGTCTATGTAGTAGGAGCAGTGAAGCATCCAGGCGTCTATACATTAGCGTCGGGAGCACGTGTGTACGACCTCTTACAAGCTGCAGGAGGACCATTGCCAGAGGCAAATCTTGTCGCACTCAATCTCGTTGCAAAATTGAGCGATGGGCAAGAAGTCTATGTGACCGCAAAAGGAGAAACACCACCAACATATCTCGGTGGTGTGCCGGGCACAGGAGCAGGAAATGGCACGACAACGCAATGCGTGAACATTAACACCGCCAGCGCTACTGATTTGCGCACAAACCTGCACCTTAGCAGTACCTCGGCTCAGGCAATTATCAACTTCCGTACACAACAAGGACAGTATTCATCAATAGACCAATTGACACAGGTTGTCAGTAAAACGATTTACGACAAGATAAAAGGAATGGTCTGTATATCATGACGCTTTCAGGCAATTTTACGGGCATCATTGATATCCTACTCTGGATCGTCTGTATTATCGTTGGTATGGCTATCGGCGCACTACTAGGTAGAATCGTCGGTGCCTTGCTCGGCTGGATGGTTGCTGGCTCATTAGATGAAAGTTTCATCAAAGGAGGCAGGATAGGTAGCAGAATTGGTCAATTCGTCGGTATGGCCACCGGTATTGTCATAGGCGTCTTTGCTGCACTGTATGTGGCAGCATTGGTGACACATGCCGTATCACCATTTACTCACTAAAAGGACAACATGATGAAACGTCGTAGGGACCAGCTTTAGCGCGTCCAAGCCCGATTTATCGGGCGAGATTCCCAAGAGTCCTCATTTATTTCATACATTTTGTTGATCATATTTTTTTATACAGAACATTGTAGAGCGTTACGTGATAGAGTTTAGAATACAAAAACTTATATTGCAGGGATTCCTGTTGGTGACAGTTGCGGCTACGTGGTTAGGGGGCATCTTCCTCGACTCCTTGCTCCCACTGCCAGCGCTGTCCTTACTGATTGGTGCCATCGGGGCCTTCCTCTGCATCATTCCTCTACGTCATAACACACAAGGGCGACTCGTGATGCTACTCATCGGCTGTGCTTTACTTGGTGCAATGCGTTATAGCAGCGTATTCCCCGCCTATGATCCACAAGCCATTAGCAACTTCATCGGGCATACCTCAGTCACTATTCGTGGCGCAGTAGTGGATGAGCCAAAGTTACAGGGACGTTTGCGCGTCCTACTCGTAGACGCGCAGAGTATTAGTCACGATGGTGGCACGTCTTGGCAAGACACGCATGGACATTTCACTGTACAAAGCTTAGGCGCTCTCATCGAAGACCCCTATGCAGCAAATTATGGAGATAGTATCGAGCTGAAGGGAAAACTGCAAGCACCCACTGGACCACATGCGCCCGATATCTTCGCCAGTATGGCCTTTCCACGCATCCATATCTCCCGCAACGGAGGCAATATCGTTCTAGCCTACCTCTACCATTTGCGCGTCAGTTTAGCTACCATTATCACGCAAGCACTGCCCCAACCAGCAGCAGCCCTGTTGATAGCCCTCGTGCTCAGTCTGCGTACAGCAACCCTCAAACCATACGTCTCTCTCTTCAATGTCACCGGAACCGCCCACTTGATTGCACCCTCCGGTTTCAAAGTCACTGTTGCAGCGAAACTCGTCGCCAGTAGCATGAGTTGGCTATACAAAATACCAAATAGTAAAAAAAGGCCACTACGTCTTCTGCCTGCACAGCAACGTAGAGATTGGAGGCGTTGGCTCACAATAGGGCTGGTGATCACCTTTATCTGCATCTATACCATTTTAAGCGGCGCTGTACCTGCGGCGCTGCGTGCTGGTATGATGGGTATTATTGTCGCGACAGCACCACTCATGGGACGCAACTACAACGTGCTTACTGCACTAGCATTGGTAGCCGTTATTTTGAGCGTACTTGACCCTTTTGTTCTCTGGGATGTTGGCTTCTTATTATCGTTTCTCGGCACACTTGGTATTGTGCTCTTTACACCATTTTTCCAACGCCTTTTGCACCCTCTTGAGCGCGTTCCTTTTTCCGCTCACCTCATAGAGATTGTGGCTGTGACCCTTGCGGCGGAGATGGGAACACTACCCATTTTTGCGATTGCCTTCCAACAAATCTCCTTTATTGCGCCCCTCACCAACATCTTGACTGTCCCATTCCTCAGCATAGTGCTCGTGCTCGGCAGTATCCTATGTATCGTGGGTCTGTTCTCACTTCCACTCGCGACACTCTGTGGTTGGGCACTCTACCCGCTTCTCCAATACCTCTTGTTTATCGTCGGTTGGTGCGCCTCCGTCCCAGGCGCATACACTGTTGCCTCAACGATCACTACCAACATGGGCTGGGGCTATTATGGCTTGTTAGTATTCTTGAGCCGTAGCATCCAGCGTTTCATTGTCAAGGTGTTACAACTCCATACACCCATCCAACAAGCCATTGCTCCATCACTCTCACGACGTACTATACGCATTATACAAGTCAGCGTAGCACTACTGATAATCCTGGCAACTGGCACAACAGCGCTGGCAGCACAGCCCGATGGACGACTAACAATAACTTTTTTTGACGTAGGGCCCGCCGGGCAACCTCCACAAGGCGAGGCGATTTTTGTCCGCACTCCCGACGGAAAAACAGCGCTCATTGATGGTGGCTTAGACGCGGTTTCACTCTCACAGGCTCTCGATAGTCATCTTCTATCGTGGCAACGCTCGCTTGATATGGTATTTCTTACGACGCCGCTAGCAGATCATCTCACCGGGTTACAAGATATCGTGACCCGTTACCAAATTGGTACCATCATCGATGCGGGCATGCTTCATCCCAGCGCGGCCTATGCGTTGTGGCGACGTACTATCGAGGAGCGTCACCTCGCTTATCAACAGGTCTCTCAAGGAGCCACGATTGCGCTTGGTACCCAGGTGCTCTTTCAAGTCCTCAACCCGCCTTCACAATTGCATAAAGGAAGTGATGAAGCACGCAACAACGGATTGATACTACGCTTGGTCTCATCCACACTCAGTGTTTTATTCTTAGGTGCAACTGCACAAAGTAAGTATGCGCTCAATACACTACACGATACTATTGGTTCCAACTATCTTCATGCTCAAATCGTACATATAGTAGGTGAGGTTGGAAAAGACTTTCCGTCAGAGTTAGCAGACGTACTACACATAGCAGAGCCAGCATGGATTGTTGTTACCCCACCAGCTCTGAGCGCAAAGCAACGCAAAGAACAAGGTATCACAACCATTCTGCCTCTGACATTTGGGATATTGTCTGGGACAAACTGGCAGGTCATGCAAACGGCGCAAATAGGCAGTGTTGTCATCACGCGTGATAGTACAGACTGGAATGTGAACACACCATAATTGCAGAACACCCACCATAATGATATGATTCACGAGATGTTCTTCTAGTAGAGTTAAGAACAAGGTTGTGAGAGAGATATAAGCCCTATGATTTGTGAACACTGCGGCAACGATATGAAAGAGAATATAGCCATCTGCCCTCTATGCGGAACACTCACAGCTAGCGCCCGAGGCAAGATAGACCCCTCGACGAGCTATGGGACATTTCCACAAGGGTCATTTGGAGAGCCACAAGCATACGAGAGAGGGTATACGGCGCAAGCAGAACCACCTCCTGCCCCAGCATATGTGCCACCCTATCCTCAGCGACCTCAGCAACAACTACCCTATGGTTATGCGCAACCTATATATAACAACTACACGATTTACAACGTGGCTCCAACAGTTCCTACAAGCAAAAACGACGGCGCACTTATAGTGGAGATACTCTGTTCGCTCTTTGGCATCTTCGGCGTTGGTTGGTTGGTTGGCGGCGAGCTTGTAACAGGCATTGTTCTGCTTATCGGAAGCATCCTGTTCTACTGGCCCATCATTTTCGTAGGCGCCCTCATTACTGATGGCTTTGGTCTCGTTTGCCTTAGCCCTCTTGCTATCGGTCTCATCATCCTAAACGCAATTCTACTCAACAACAAACTCAAGCGCAAAGCCACCACGTTCTACATCATGCAGCCACCACCAGTGCAGCCCATGCACATGCCCCCACGCCTGCAATGAATGATGCAAAGCCGTTGCAAGGGGTCGTAGGGGCCTCATTCATGGCGCCCGTCTCGGCGACGGTCAATTCCTGGGAACATTGTGGATGCCAAGCACGGGCGCGATACATCAGGCACCCATACGCATCAAGCTAAGAATGGTTGAGTCTACAGTAGGGACGGGGGCGGCGTGGCGGGATGGGCTCGTTGAAAAAACACAGCCGTCCCTTAGCTTGATGCATATGGGCGCGATACATCAGGCACCTACGACACCTTTGTAAATAACTCACTACTTGCCTTAGTAATACAGTATGTTGTTTCATAAGAAGGACAGATTCACATTTCTATCAAAGAAGGTACTGCTGAAATCAGTAAGAGCCAATATAGAGAAAACAGATCATAAAAAGGAGCAACACAGCATGACAACAACACAACAACTAGCACTAATCCCTAAAAAGGTGCTCTTTGGTAATCCTGTCAAGACCAGCCCAAGAATTTCGCCTGATGGCAAGCGTATGACCTATTTAGCACCCGTAAATGACGTGCTGAATGTGTGGGTAGGTAATCTGGGAAGTGAAGGGAAAAGTCAGTATCAACCCGTGACCCAGGATACTGATCGTGGGGTACGTTTCTACTTCTGGGCTGCCGACAATAAGCATATTCTCTACATTCAGGATGTGGGTGGCAATGAAAATTTCCGTCTCTATGCCTCCAATATCGAGACCAAGGAAACACGTGACCTGACTCCGTTTGAGAACGTGCAGGTACAGATTATTGACCGCGACAAACGTTTCCCCAATGAACTTCTGCTCGGCATCAACAAAGAGAATCCGCAGGTCCATGACGTGTATCATCTCGACCTGACGACAGGAGAGCTAACCCTGGTGGCGAAAAATCCTGGCAATGTGGCAGGTTGGGTAACGGATGCACAGTTCAAAGTGCGTGGCGCATTGACAGCCCTCCCTGACGGCGGTAATCAACTCTTGATACGTGACACAGAACAAAGCGAGTGGAAACCATTGCTCACCTGGAGCGCTGACGATGCACTCAATAGTGGGCCGCTCGGCTTTACGCTTGATGGTCAGTCAATGTATCTAGAAGACGCACGTAATGCGAACGCGGGTCGTCTCGTAAAGCTGAACCTCGCAAGCAGCGAACTGACAGTGCTTGCTGAGGACCCACAATACGATGTTGGTAATGTTCTCTTCAATCAAGATACATATGAGGTCCAGGCAGTGGCCTTCAACCGTGACCGCGTTGAATGGACAGTGCTCGATGAATCCATCAAGGTTGATTTTGACCGCATCAAGGATATTCACCAGGGTGATTTCTCCATTATCAGCCGTGATGATGCTGATGCAACATGGCTTGTCGCCTTTACCGTAGATAATGGCCCCGTTCCCTATTATGCCTATGATCGAAAAAAGCAAAGTGCAGTTTTCCTCTTCGACAATCAGCCAGAGTTGAGCAAGTATACGTTGGCACACACGCAACCAATTGCCTTCACCTCTAGAGATGGCCTGACCATTCATGGATATCTCACCTTGCCTCCTGGAGAGCAAACGACTTCCCTTCCCCTCATACTAGACGTACATGGCGGTCCGTGGGCACGCGACGCCTGGGGCTACAATCCAGAGGCACAATGGTTCGCCAATCGTGGCTATGCCGCCCTGCAAGTCAACTATCGTGGCTCAACAGGCTACGGCAAGGACTTCTTGAACGCAGGCAACAAAGAATGGGGCCGCAACATGCACAACGACCTCGTTGATGCCGTCAACTGGGCTATAGAGCAAGGCATCGCCGACCCCAAGAAAGTAGCAATTTATGGCGGCTCCTATGGTGGCTATGCAGCACTAGCAGGCGCAACCTTCACGCCCGACCTCTTCTGCTGCGCGGTAGATATCGTTGGTCCCTCCAACCTCGTCACATTGATTAAGACTATTCCTCCTTATTGGTCCACTTTCCTGGCACAGTTCCATAACCGTGTTGGCAACCCTGATACCGAAGAGGAATTTCTAAAATCGCGTTCTCCGCTATTCAAAGTTGACCAGATCAAGATACCAATGCTCATCGCGCAGGGTGCTAATGACCCACGTGTCAAGCAGGCAGAGTCAGAGCAGATTGTCGAAGCTATGAAGAGTAAGGGCATTAGCTATGAATACATGCTCTTCCCCGACGAGGGCCACGGCTTCGCCAAACCAGAGAATCGCCTCAAGTTTTACGGCGTCGCCGAAAAGTTTCTCGCCAAACACCTCGGTGGACGCTACGAGTAGGGGCGTATGCGCTCTTTAAATTATTGCATCTGACTATGACATGAACCGTTGTAGGGGCCAGATTGATCGCGCCCGCTCGTGGGAGTGGTCAATGTCAGCGAAGATTCCGCTCCCACGAGCGGGCGCGATCAATCTGGCCCCTACAACGGTTCATGCGTTGTTTTAATAGTGAAATATAGACCAGAACAATAAAGGAAACACATCATGGAACCTGATGGCATGGCAATTTTTGCAGGTAGTGGTAGCCCACGCCTCACTGCCCGCATTTGTGAGTATCTGCATGTCCCGCAAGGGAAAAACGAAACACTGCACTTTTCGGATGGTAATACCTTTGTACGCATCCTAGAAAATGTACGGGGGCGTCGGGTCTACATCGTGCAGCAAACGGTGTTTCCCGCCAACGACAATTTCATGGAACTGCTCTTCTGGATAGACGCTTTCAAGCGCGCAGGCACAGAATCTGTCACAGCGGTTATTCCTTATTTTAGCTATGCCAAAGGTGATAAAAAGGACGAGCCGCGTGTCTCCATCCGTGCTCGTGTGTGCGCTGACGCCATCGAAGCAGCCGGAGCAAGCCGCGTGGTCACGATGGACCTGCATGCCCCACAGATACAAGGCTTCTTCCATACGCCCGTTGATAACCTCTACGCGCTTCCCATTCTCTCGCAACGCATCAGAGATATTGAGCTAGAGGATATTGTGGTGGTCTCACCAGATGTGGGTTTTGCGAAACAAGCGCGACGCTATGCCTCCAGTCTCGGTGTCTCCATTGCTATCGCCGACAAAGAGCGACAGGCCCATGACGAGAAGGCTAAAGTCTTACAGATTATTGGTGATGTCAAAGGCAAAACTGCTGTCGTCGTCGATGATTTCACTATCTCTGGCGGCACATTGGCTGATGTCTCCGTCAAGCTCATGGAGCGTGGCGCGAAAGAAGTCTATGCCGTCGTCACACACGGTGTACTCGCAGCAAGTTCTGTTGAACGTATTAACAAGAGTCCCATCAAATGCCTGTTCATCACCGATACAGTAGAGCACCAACCCGTCGAATTCTCTGAGAAAATCGAAGTGGTGTCAGTCGCTTCACTGTTCGGCGAAGCCATTAAGAGAATACACAACAGAGAGAGTATCAGTGAGATGTTTCAATGAGATATCTCGGCAGTTCCGCAATAGACGCGAGCATAGCATCAGGTTTCACCTTTTGCAGCAACGGCGAAACAGCTTTGTGTTTTCCAGTCAAGACAAACACGGCATGCATTCCGGCTTGTTGAGCACCAGCAATATCATTTTCGAGGTCGTCACCGACCATGAGTGCTTCACTCGCTGAAACCTGAATGTTCAGAAGAGCTTGCTCAAAGAATGCTTGATTGGGTTTTCCCAAAACGGTTGCCTTCTTGCCTGTTGCCAACTCCAACGCGTGTACATAGGGACCACTATCCAATACGAGACCTGCACTGGTGCGCCAATAGAGGTTCGTATGCATTGCCAACAATACCGCTCCATCCATGACCATGCGAAATGCATAATTCATCGCCTCGTAGGTCAATAGCTCCTCGGCACCTCCGAGCACCACTACATCAACCCTCTCGGCTCCTGACGCGACCAGTTCGATACCAGCGAAATCTTCTGCCGTATTGCCTTTCGTCAAGACCCAGCAGCGTTTTCCTGGGTAGTGCTGACGAATATAGTTTGCAGTTGCCACCGGTGCTGTCATCAAAGCAGTCTCAGGAATAGATAAACCACTATCTTGTAGGCGCTGAGCAAGAGTTGCACGAGAAAATGTGGTTGTATTGGTCACAAAGCAGGTCCGATATCCCTGCCGTGTCAGCCATTTTAACGTCTCTGCTGCCCCCACAATCGGTTGCATACTTACGTGCAGCACACCATCAATATCCAGCAGTACACCGCGTATCTTTACCATACCATATCTCCTATTTTCGAAATGTTAAATCTCTTCGTTATAATACGTATGTATCATACGAGATGCAAGAGATATCAAAATCGGACAATCTAGGACTCTCTACCTATAAAATGCCCATTTCTTGCTTCCTCAATCGTTGTTATGCATGAAACGTGTCGCACTTTCTCTCATCGCCCCATGCATGGGCAACATGTTGAGGTCTGATGACACAAGGGGATGAATGGTGTATAATATAGCCGCAGACAGTATCCTTGCAGTTAGGAGTTCAACACCATGCACGGTGACATGATTGGGCGTGTCATCAAGAGTCGCTACAAACTCATAGATGAACGTGGGCGGGGCAATTTTGCCACCGTCTATGTTGCACGCGACCTTGAGAACAATCGCATTTACGCGATAAAGGTCATGCATCTTGAACTCTCAAACGATGATGACCTGATTGCACGTTTTCAACGCGAGGCGCATATTCTCTCAAGCCTCAACGACCCCCGTGTTGTGCGTATCGTCGATTATGGGGAAGAAAGCAACATGTACTACATTGTGACCGATTACGTTGATGGGCAGAACCTAAAGTACTATATCATCAATGATCGTCCGATGAACCCAACTCGTGCGCTCCATTATGCACAGCAGATCGCTGAGGGTCTGGATATTGCGTATAAACAAGGTGTCGTGCATCGTGATATCAAACCGCAGAACATCCTTATCAGTAGTCAAGATGAGGTGAAAATCGCGGACTTTGGTTTAGCACGAGGCCGCGATACCGTCACGTTGACACAGTCCAATGTATTTATGGGCACGGCCTACTATATCTCCCCAGAACAGGCAGAAAGTGGGCGTTCAGCGGATACCCGCTCTGATCTTTACTCTGTTGCGACTGTCTTGTTTGAGATGCTCACAGGCCACCCTCCTTTCAACGGTGAGACAGCGGTCGATATTGTCATCAAGCATATGAACGCACCGGTTCCACTGCTCAGTCGCATCCGTAACGATTTGCCGCCCGAAATAGATGGTTTTATGCAAAGGGCACTAGCCAAGCAACCAAAAGATCGTTACGAGACACCACAAGAGTTCATTGCCGCACTCGAACAGTTGCAGTTTCGTATGCCACCGATTGGCTATGAGCCAAAGCCGGGGGGTGTCGAGCTAATTACACCACCGTTGGCTCCGTCGTCGCCTCAACCAAAAGAGGCTCACCTGATAGTTCTCTCAAATGGACAATCTATTCCGCTGAACGGAGAACTTATGGTTGTAGGACGACCAGACCCAACGATGGGCAATTTTCCCGAAATTACGTTGATGGATAAGACTGTCGGGCGACGGCATGCATACCTGCGTAATAAACAAGGGACCATTACTGTTGAAGACTTGAATGCGCTGAATAAGACACGTTTAAACGGAGTAATCTTACCACCGCACGAGGAACATACGCTGAAAGATGGCGATATCCTGCGCTTCGGCACGGTCGAGGTGCGTTTTGAGTCACGCTAGCTGTCAGAGGGGTAAACTATATGAAAGACACATTTATGCTCATGATCATTGCAGCACTTCCTCCTGTCACTCTCACTATTATCATTGTCGCAGGTTTAGTACTCGCTGCGGTTATTGCTGTTGCAGCTGTATTCCTTCTACGTAGTAGTAAGAAAAAAGGGGCTGGGGCAAAAGCACCAACCAATGGTTCTAGTGGCTGGCAACCTTCTAACCAACAGCAAGCCCCCGGCGCATGGAACCAACAGGGCACAGGTGCAGCAGGGCAAGGCAATAATCCGTGGGGGCAACAGCAGCAAGCTGACGGCTGGGGTGCACAAGCCAATAGTCCTCAGCAGCAGCAAGCGGGCAGTTGGGGCGCTCAGCCGAATATGCCACAACAACAAGGGAGTTGGGGTACACAGGCGAGCATGCCACAACAACAAGGGAGTTGGGGCGCTCAAGCGAACGTCCCTCAACAGCAAGCTGGTGGTTGGAGCGCTCCCGCTACCAATGCACCACAACAGGCAGCAGCCTGGGGCACTCAAGACAACTTGCAGCAACAACCTGGTTGGGGCGCTCCCGCTACCAATGCACCACAACAGCAACAAGCTGAGAGTTGGGGTGCAACACAGCAAGCTGCGCCTAATGCCGCCAATATGTGGAATAACCCAGCAGCAGGAACGCAAGCAGCTAGTTCTTGGAACAATCAAGGCGCACAACCACAATGGGATGCCACTCCTGCTCCCTCGGCACAGGACGCATGGGCACAGCCACAAGGAAACACGTGGAACGCACCTCCACCAGCGCCACAGGGACAACAGGCAGCTACAGCCTACGGTGGAAACTCTAATCCTGCCTGGAATCCGACCGGTTTTGTAGCCGGGCAAGCACCTGCCGACGCCTGGGCACCCCAAGCAGCCCAACCATATCAGAGTACACCGGCGGCACCCGCAGGCAACGCTCCATGGCAACAAGGCGGTGGATTTGGACAGGGGGGTATACAGCAGGATAACATGTACGGAATCCCCGAAGGAGATAAGACTATTCTTCGCACAACTGGGCCACAGATACCACAAAGCATGCCCATGGCGGGATCGGGAAGTTTGGGCGTTGTACGTGTGAAACATGGTAAAGAAGAAAACCGTGTCTATAACATCAGTAAGGAATCATTGAGTATTGGACGCAGTCGCGAGAGCGACATTTTCTTGGAGGACTTAGCCGTCTCGCGTTTACACGCCTCCATCTTAAATCAGGGCAACGGGGCCTATGCATTAAAGGATGAAGGAAGTGCGAATGGAACGAAAGTGAATGACCAACTGGTCAATAAATATCAAATCCGTCCCTTGCAGCCCGGTGACGAGATTCAACTCGGTCAGACAATTCTGGTTTTTGAAAAGCGATAAATGCAACAAGACGAGATGATTGGCACAACACTTGGCAACTACCGCATCCGTGCTCCGCTCGGGCAGGGAGGCATGGCTCGTGTTTACCGGGCCTATCAGGAGAACCTTGATCGGGAAGTGGCAATCAAGGTTCTTCCACCCTGGTATGCGGCTGATCGGAACTTTGTTGATCGTTTCAATTTAGAGGCACGCCTCGTGGCACGCCTCTCACATCCCAATATTGTGACCGTCCACGATGCAAGCGAACAAAATGGACACCTCTACATTGTAATGCAACTCGTCGATGGTGGTACCCTCAAGCATCGCATTGACCAACTCCATACACAGGGACAAAGCATGGATCCGGCTGAGGCCACACCTATCTTTGCACAACTAGCTGATGCACTCACATATGCCCACGATCAAGGTATCATTCACCGCGACATCAAACCTGTCAATGTACTCATGGACCGCGCCCGCCGTCCCATTCTCTCCGATTTTGGCATTGCTAAAGTATTAGCCAGTACGAACGATAATTTGACGCGTCCCGGTACGGGAGTCGGCACACCCGAATACATGTCACCTGAACAATGCCAAGGTGGGCCTGTCGACGGCAGGGCAGATATTTATGCACTCGGAATCATGCTTTTTGAAGCACTTACTGGCCGCCTCCCATTTCAAGGTGACAATTATCCTGCATTGGCACATAGCCATATCTATGAACAACCGCCGCGCCCAACCCTACTCAATAGTCGCATAAACTCGTATTTTGAGGCGGTCATTTTAACAGCGTTAAAGAAAAGCCCGTCGGAACGCTATCAACGGGCAAGCGATATGGCCGACGCATTGGAAAGCGCTCTTACTCAGTCGCAGCAAGCTATTCTTCCTCCACCAACATCGATAGGACCCTATCTACAGCAAGATAGCACACCATATCTAGGGCAAATCCCCCATACGCCCTTTGACACAAAAGACTCTGGGAAGCATCTATCATACAGCCCAGCTCCCATGCTCTACGCTTGCACAAACTGTCAATTTTTGAACCGTGCACAGATGCGCTTCTGCACTCGTTGCGGCTTTCCGCTTAACCAATGTCGAATATGTGGTACGCACAATCCCGTCGGCAATCGTTTTTGCACAAAATGCGGGCAATCACTTGTGGTATAATAAATAGGAAATTGGGCGCCCGCAAGGGGACGCCCCTACAACGACATTGATATATCTTTGTAGGGGCGTCCCCTTGCGGGCGCCCAATTTCCTATTTATGCACAAATTCGTCGGGTTGAGGCGCGCTGATACGTTCTAATATTTTGCGATATTCATCGACGCGTGTACGCCGAAGCAACATACGTTGCTCAACACTTAGAGAGAGCAATGTACGCACACGCTCAACGATGACACTAGGCCGTGTGGGCTTCGTGAGATATTCGACAGCCCCAGCCTCAAACCCACGAATCTGTTCCGCAAGTTGTACTCTCGCCGTAAGTACAAGAACAGGCAGAGGGGGCGTTAAGCCATTCATATGCAGCCATTGTAATACCTCCCAACCCGAAACAGGATACATCATAATGTCCAGGATCATCAGATCAGGATGATACTCTGGCACCACATCAATTGCTTCCTGACCTCCCGATACACTCAGAACATCAAAGCCTGAATGTTTCAAGAAAAAACATACTACCTGTTGAATAGCCGCCTCATCCTCTACAACGAGAATTTTACTTTTCTTCATACCTTCATACATAATGTTCACCTCTACTAAGCCACCGCTTTTTTATAACAAATAAGTACTTTACATGGTAATGGTACACATGGTCGTAGGGGCCTGATTGATCGCGCCTGTCGTGGGAATAGTCAATGTCGCCGAGCACTGCGCACCCAACAACGGGCGCCATAAATGGGGCCCCTACGACGATGCATTCCATAGTTAAACGGCGTTATTATGTACGTCTCCGCCGTACGAGGGGGAAGCGTACTTCTGCAACCGTGTACGCGCCATGAGCACCTGCATTAGGCGCGGTATTTATCACCTCACGACGTAAGGTAAAAGAACCATCAAGATCACCTATCATATTCTTAATCAGAGAAACACCCAAACCTTCAAAGGTCCCATTGTCGCTCGCCTCCTCCACACGCATATCGAGCGGTGGCCCACTACCCGTATCGAGAACCCGAACAATCACTATACCGTCTTCCTCACAGCCCGCAATAGTAATAGTCCCCTTCGATTGATCAGCCATTCCGTGTTTAATCGCATTTGATACCATCTCATTAAGCACAAGAGCCAGTACAGAGACAGCCTGCGAAGGAATAACAATGGAGCAGGGTTCTACCTCAAAGGTAATATGTTTGTCTGGCGGTTTCAAATTGGCATTCGCCACTCCCACAATTTTACGTGCTATATCGTCCACACGCGCCTCACTCACGTCTTCATGTGCAAGCAGATCATGTGTAGCCGCCAGACCTTGCACACGATTCACGCTCTCAGCCAGCGTGTAACGCACCTCTGGAGAACGCGTTCGGCGCCGTTGTAGAGAAAGAATACCTGCAACCGTGGCTAGGTTATTTTTGACGCGATGATGCAATTCGCGTAAGAGCACCGATTTTAATTCCAAGCCGCGCCGCGTCTCCTCATAGAGCCGTGCATTGTCAATAGCGATGGCAGCTTCATTAGCGAATGTCACCACAAGCTGCATCTGCTCCTGGTTCAACAAGTGACGATGGCTACTGTAAATACAAATGCAACCCAGAATCTTCTGCTTGACTTGTAAGGGGACACAAAGGACTGAATGCACTTCAGAGGAAACAAAGGGATCGCAATGTAATACGCAGTGCTCATCGGAATGCATACAATCAACATCCATCCGTGGGCGTCCCGTTTGAACAGTGCGCCCAGCACAACACTGCCCTACAGCAAGCTGCATGCTCCGTGCTGTCGCGTTGTCCAAACCATAATGTGCGATGACATGCAAACGCTGATGCTCAGCGTCCAGCTCGAAGATACAAGAACGTTCCGCACCCGACAAATGCACAGCCTGCGTGGAAATGATCTGTAACACCTCATCCAGATTCAATGTCGAGGCAATGATTGAGGAGACACGGTGAATAGTGGCAAGCTCATGCACCTTACGCCGTAGTTGCTCATCAGTCTGCTCATACAAGCGCCCATTTTCAATATTAATGGCGACAATACCCGCTACTACCTCCACAAAACTGATTTCATCTCTCGTAAAATCGCGTGGTTCCTTCGACTGCACGCTGATCACACCAATCAACCGTTCCGCACTGCCAAAGAAGATGATGGGAATAGCCATCAACCCGTGATATTCTTCACTATACGTATGTGCTTCCCCAGCAAAATTCGCATCTGCAACGACATCGTATACCAGCAACGGCCTGCCTTTATCCGCCACCCACCCGCTATAGCCCTCACCGATACGCAGTGTAAAGTGCATTCCACCTAGAGGCCGCGGGCCGTTGGTAGCTCGCAGTGTCAGCACGCGCTGTAACTCGTCGTAGAAGAAGATAGAGCACAGGTCGGTGTGAAGCTCCTCTGCGATCTCCCGTGCCGTTACTTCAAGTGTCTGGTCGAGATCCATGACTGAATTGCTCACGCCATTAATGCGCTGAAGAGCTTGAAGACGATGGTCTAAACGTTGTGCAATCTGTTCGTGCTCGCGCTGCACCTGGCTCGTCACACTTTGATAGCCACGCGTAAGCGCTTGAATGCACATCGATTGGAGTGTATAGAGGAGTTGAATGGAGTCAATCAGTTCCTGCGGTTGTTGCCATAAGATATTTTTCACTTCTTGAGAGAGGGCAGCAACATATTGCTCAAGTGCTGCAAAACGCGCATCTAACTTGCCACCATGCAGAGCAAGCCAACGCCCCGATTGCTCAAAACGAGACCAAGTATCCTGATTATCGTAGCCTTCGTGACCAGTAAGAAGATTGAGGAGGAGCCAAGCATCACTTCCCTCTTCAGGCCCATAGCTATTCCCCGAGGCGCGTTGCAGACATTCTCTTAATCGGTCTGCATACTGCGCGAGTACGTGCTCTATGCCACTACTTTGTGCCACTTTTCTTTCCACTTCCTCTCATCCACCAAATGGGGTTCTATTCTATCACCATATCGACATATCTCAACATCACACAAAAATCTATACCTATTGTAGTTGTGCTACTTCCTAGTGTCAAGGGTTTGCACCCATCACGGCAAAGCCGTCGTAGGGGCCTCTGATCTTGCCCCGAATTTGTGGAGAGGGAGAAGTTGGAATATATT
>JRHI01001946.1_pt1 | contig 15529 bp, 15 predicted proteins | sample 215371 | NCBI WGS metagenome assembly JRHI01 (sample SAMN02929681, study PRJNA255918) | sediment metagenome | biome: cave system; feature: Ice Cave; material: Sediment; isolation source: sediment from deep within a dark volcanic ice cave with no known source of... ...
ATAACCGGACTCTCCGGGTCCCGCCCGCCGAACTCCCGCGACCCGTTCCGAAGCGACTTCTTAAGCCCCTTGAGGCCCGCGTCCGGGACGACGCGCAGAATGCCGATAGGAAGTCCGCTCTTGCCTTTGCTCTCGACCCCGAGATACGTCGCTGGTCCTTTTGCCGAGAGATCGACTTGCATCTCGTCGGGAATCAGGATGCGAACCAGTGCGTTGGCGATGGTGGGCGAGCGGCCGGCACCCAGCGGCTTCGGCGCAGTCATATACTTGTAGATGGCGCCTTTGAGGACCGGATCGTCGGTCGGTTCGCTGCGATTGGTTTTGTCGTGGTCTGCGAATGATTCGAGTGCTTCTTTTACCGCCGGCCGTCCCCAACGCTCCTGCTGCTGGTAACTGCCGCCCGCGGTCGGACCGGAGACCGACGCCGTCGCCCAAATGTTGATGCGGCCCTTGTTGGCCGGAGTCTCGAGCAACGCGCGCGGCATCTCAACGATGAACGAAAGGACGTTAAAATTCTCGAAATAGTTGTCGCCCGCCGGACGGAAACACGTCGCACTGGGTGGCGGGGGGTTCGGCTGGTTCTTATAATTGCGGTCCGGATCGATCTTAAAGAACTGGGTCACATCGAAATAGAACGGGTCGCGACGAGGACCCGCAAAGAATTCCACGCCCTGCGGTAGTTGGGCCGCTTGATTGAACGTGGTCGTCCCGAGCCGCCGTACGAAAGTGGAACGCGAACCCGTCGTCTCGGGCGCGGCCGGTCCGTACATCGTAACGCGTTGCGTCGGGCCGCTGCCTTCAGCCTTGAATTGAAGGACGGTGTGCTCTCGATAGTCGCCGACGGTATCGATCTTTATCTGATACATCACGCCGGGATCGAAATTCGTCGACGTTCCTAGTCCGCGTGGAATGAGCGGATGAACGTCGAGCGCAAATGCGACGTCCTTAGGGTTCTTTGCCGGAAAGGCATACATATCGGTGATGTCCGCACCGGGCCGCGACACGAGCTGCAACGTGTCTTGGTGATCGGACGTCCAGACCGGGCGGGTGGAATACAACGTCGCAAGGAGTGCAATTGTAACGGAAGCTGCGCCGACTCCGGCGATCGACGCGATTCTTTTGGGCATAGTCACTCCAGTTTAAGATGTCTGAACGCTAAAGCTCGCATTTCCCCCGGGAGATGGATTTCAAACCGTTGCACGGTGCAGCGTAGCCCCCAGCAGAACCCGTCGCATACGCGCGGAAGTGCACCCGCTCGCCGAGGGATGCGAGGGGAGCGTCGGAATACCGCGTTCGTGAACAAACGTGCGATTAACCCGACCGGCATTTCGTCGCACGAGCGCACGAGGTTGCCGGTGCCACGCGTTTTCTTTTCGTTAGCGGCCAAATACCCGTGCATGAGAACGAGACCGTACCGTCGGATTTCAGAGCCAGTGTCGCTTGGTGTGGAAGAATATCCAGATTCAGCTAATGGCAGCAGGCATGACGCTCGACAATCTCGTCAAGGTCACGACTTTTCTATCGGACCGCAGCTATCGCCGCGAGCACAAGTTCGTGTGGAAGTTTTGGGAGAACGATCCCCCGCGCTCGCGATCATCATTGCGGGCATCTATGACGAAAAGCGGCTTCTCGAAATTGAAGCCGTAGCAGCAGGCCCGGGGCCGTCGTTTATGGAGTCTCGTCGCCGCTTGCGAAGAGCGACGGATCGATGCGTTCGCCGACGACGGCAATCGTGTGGCCGGCGCTTGTATGATAGCGTGCCGTAAGGATTCCAAGCAACGCACCGTCGCTTGCGAAGATGCCCGCGCCGGAATCCCCGGGTGCACAACCGTCGCACGAGATGCCGAGCAGCGGGGGCGCCAAGGGATCGAAAAACGAGGCATAGCGCGGCGCGACCAGCCGGCCCCGTTCCATGCGGGGACCAGCGTCGTTTTCGCCCCAAATCAGGATACGATCGTCAGTCGTCGGCACGCCTGCCAGGCGCGCCGGCACGACGAGTGCCCGCACGGCGGCCGGCACGAGGGCGTCGATCACGGCGAGGTCGCGATGGGCAAACGTCCTGACGATCTCGGCGGGATAGGAATGTCCCTCGATCCAGAGCATCGGGTCCTCGTACGCGGCAACGTGGCGTGCCGTTACGACGCGTAGGCCATAGCGCAGGACGCCGACGACGACACCCGCTCCGATCGAGTCGCGGTGGACGCCGATGTGCGAGGAGACGAGTACGGCCGAGGCGCGCGTTTGTGAAGCCGTATCCCCGGTTGCTTCCGCGAAGCCGGGCCGCATCGTTGCGTTGACGAGGCAGAGGGATGCCGCCAAAGCCAGGAGCGAAAGTCGAACCCGCACGAAGCACCTCGTTCGGCGTCTTTACGGCCCCGCGCGGCGGGGCGAACGCAAAACGTCCGCTACCAGTATGCATCGTTCTTAAGGTTTTGTTAATATGACGCCCTTCACATCCGTCGATCACGTGCAGCTAGCAATGCCGGTCGGCGCTGAGGATCGTGCCCGGGCGTTTTACGTCGGGACGTTGGGCATGGAGGAACTGCCCAAACCCCACGAGCTCCGTACGCGTGGCGGAGCCTGGTTCGCAAGCGGCAGCGTCCAACTCCACCTCGGAGTAGAACCGAATTTCGTACCCGCCCGCAAAGCGCACCCGGCGCTTCGGTGCTACGATCTCGCCGGGCTCGAAACGCGCTTACGAGTTGCCGGCGCCGCCTTGACTCCCGGTCGCACGAACGACGACGGCACGCGCCAACTCTACGTCGACGACCCATTTGGAAATCGTCTTGAATTCATCGGTTGAGATCGGCCTGCGGGATCGCGTTGCGCTGGTTGCGTCGGGACTTACTGCGGCGTTCCATTTGGTATTCGCGAATCGGTACGGCCTCTTTCGCGACGAGTTGTATTTCATCGTCTGTGGCCGTCATCCGGCGCTGGGATACGCCGATCAACCGCCGCTCGTGCCGCTCATTGCGGCCGGAGCATATGCTCTGGGCGCGCAGACGTGGATCGTGCGGTTGCCGGCGGTTCTCGCTGCGGCCGCGCTCGTGTGGGTCGTCGTGGAATTCGTGCGCCTTCTGGGCGGAGGGAGTTGCGCTGCGTGGACGGCAGCGATCGCGGCCGCCGCCGCGCCGGTTTTGATGGGCCTGACGGCGACGTTGAACACGACGACGCTCGAACCGCTCGCGTGGACGCTCGTCGCGTACGGGGTCGCCCGTGCCGTCTTGCGCCACGATCGTCACGCGCCGCTCTGGGCGGGCCTTGCGGCTGGACTTGCGATGGAAGCGAAATACGCGCTGCCCCTCTGGCTCATCGCCATCGCGACCGGCCTGCTGCTGGGCCGCGAGCGCGCGGTCTTTAGCCGGCGCGAACTTTGGACCGGCATCGGAATCGCAACGATCGTCGCGTTGCCGTCGGTCGTCTGGCAGAGCGTGCACGGTTGGCCATTCGTCGAGCTCGTGCGCAATGCCGGCGACAAGGACGGCACCGTCGCCCCCCTCTCGTTCGCGCTCAATCAGATATTCATCCTCAATCCGCTTCTCGCGCCGCTCTGGATCGGCGGCCTTGTGGCACCGTTCGCGCTACGCGATCTTCGCGGCGTGCGCTTCCTGCCGATTGCATTCGGCCTCACCGTCGCCGTCATCGTAACTGGGGGCGGCAAAGATTACTATCTCGCGCCGGCGTACCCGGCGCTCTTTGCGGTGGGCTCCGTGGTTTTCGAGCGTTTCGTCGCAAGCGTGGCCGTGCGCTCGGCGTATCTTGCTGCGGCCATCGTGGTTTCGATCGTTGTATCGCCCCTCGCATTGCCGATTCTCGCTCCGCAGACGTTGCTCGCATACGAGCGCGCGCTGCGCATAGCACCGCAGCAGCAAGAACGCGGTGACGTCGGAAACGCATTTCCAGCCACGTTCGCCGACATGCTCGGCTGGCGCGATTTCGTTCGGCAAGTCGGGACCGCGTACGAGCGGCTACCGCCGGCAGACCGCGCGAAAACGGCCGTGCTCGTGGATAACTACGGAGAAGCCGCGGCGCTCGACATCTTCGGCGCTCCGTACCATCTGCCGCCCAGCCTTGCCGGCCACAACCAGTACTTTTTCTGGGGATCGCGGGGGCAGAACGTTCGCAACTTGTTACGCGTGCAAAATCATCCGGAGCGACTCGCGCCGCATTGCCGAGAGATGCGCGTCGTCGGCACGACCGCGTCGCCGTATGCGCGCGCGTTTGAAAACGGAAAGTCGATCGTATTCTGTCGGGGTTTGCACCCGTCGCTCGAGACCACATGGCCGACACTAAAGCTATTCGCTTAGCCGGCGTGTACCCGTCGGCCGCGGCCCCGATCGAGTAGAGAGACGCCAAACTACTTCCCTCGATCCTTTTGGAATCGTGTTGACTTCAGCGGCCTAGACCGTGAATTACTCGAGCACGGCCTGTACCGCAGCGAGCTTCGCACGTTGAGGTTTGCGCAGCAGCAGCACCGTCGGAATCGAAAGTGCGAAGACGATCGCGCAGAAGCGGAAGATGTAATCGTACGATACGACGGTCGCGTTTTGGTTCACCATGCCCGAAAGAGCTGCGAGTGCTTGCGCCTGGTCGCGCGCGCCGCGCAGCATGCTGTTGACGGCCGGGTTTGCGAGGGTCACGTTTGCGGCGAATATCTGCTGCGCGAAGTCTTCACGACGCGTTTGAACGAGTTCGAGGATAGCGATGCCGAGGCTGCCGCCGAGCTGGCGAACCAGCGTGTAGAGGCCGGTCGCATTCGACATCGCACGATTTGAAATGCCGGCGAGCGACGCCGTCGTGAGCGGCACGAAAAGGAAACCGAGCGCGAAGCCTTGCAGCGTTCGCGGCCCGAAGATATCCCAAAAACCCGCGTATTGATTGAGGCCGCCCATCCACCACGAACCGGCCGCGAACATCGCAAGACCGATTGCGATTTCGAGACGCGCGTCGAGCACGCGGGTGAGGCGTCCGGCGATCGGCATACTGATCGCCGTCGCGACCGCGCCCGGCAAGAGCGCGTTACCCGTCTCGAATGCGCTGAAGCCGAGCACGTTCTGAAAGAAGAGCGGTAATACCAAATTGAGCCCGTACAAGCCGAAACCGCTGACGACGCCGATGAGCGTTCCGGCGGCGAACGAGCGCGAACCGAAGACGCGCAAATCGACGAATGGATGCGGGTCGCGCAACTCCCGAACGATGAAGAATGCGAGCCCAAAGACGGAGAGCAGCGACAGAATCGTGATCGACGGTGACGAGAACCAGTCGTCGCGCTGACCTTGCTCGAGTACGAATTGCAGCGAAGCGATTCCGACGGTCATCGCTCCGAGGCCGATCCAATCCGCCCCGCGTTCGGGTTTGACGATATAGTCCGGATCGCGGATGTAGAGCATCGTCATCACGATCGCCGCGATGCCGATCGGCACGTTGACGAAGAAGATTAAAGGCCACGAAAAGTTGTCGACGAGCGCGCCGCCGAGCGACGGTCCGATGGCGGGGCCGACCATGGCACCGAGGCCAAAGATTGCCATCGCGCCGCCGCGTTTCTCCGGCGGATACGATTCGAAGAGAATCGCTTGTGCCGTCGGTTGAAGCGCGCCGCCGCCGAGACCTTGAACGATGCGCCAGAAAACGAGCGTCCAGACGTCGTGCGCGGTCCCGCAAAGAAGCGATGCGAGCGTAAAGATCAGCAGGGACGCAGCGTAGAATTTCTTGCGTCCCAGCAGCGCCGTTAGCCAGCCGTTGAGCGGCATGATGACGACGTTGGCGAGAATATAGCCGGTTGCGACCCACGCGATCTCATCGCTTGCGGCGCCAAGATTGCCCGCCATGCTCGGCAACGCGACGTTTACGATCGACGTGTCGATGATCGCCATAATGACGCCGATCATGACCGTCGTCGTCACGAGTGCAACGGGCGGCTCGGGCCGTGAGCGCGCGGCAGCCGTACCGGCCGGCGGCCGGCGGATGCTCGGCTTATCCAGCGCTAGGGATGCGATGACGCGGGCTCGCTTTCGTGTCTCGTGTAGAGGGTAGTAAGGAGTGACGGCTAAGTCATTATACCACAGCGGAAAAACGAGGCAATGGCGTGGCGTACGAAGTCATCAAACGCGTGGGGACGCGTGCGTATCGATATCGGGTGGAGAGTTATCGGGACCCCGATGCCAAAAAAGTGCGTTCGCGCTGGACGTATCTCGGCGCAGCGCATCCGGACGGGGCGGTCAGCGAAGTCGCGCGACGCGCACCGTTGCGGACGCGCGAACGTCTCATCGATGCCTTCGAACGTCTTGCGGCTCGCCTCCCGTACGCGTCGATCACGGCAGGTGCGGTCGCCGAAGAAGCCGGGCTCGGGCACGGAACGTTCTACCGCTACTTCAAAGAAAAGCGGGCAGTGCTCCTCGCCGCTCTCGATCGCGTGCGAGAAGAGATCGAGCGCGTGCGCCCGACGTTCGAACCGCCCTACGGGTCGCGCGCCCAGGAACGAGCGCGCATCCGCGCTTGGACGCAAGCACTGGGCGCGCTGCCGGGCTCGAGCGGGGTTCTGCATGCCTGGTTCGACGCGCTCGAACGGGATGCCGAATTACAGGCGAGCCGCGCCGCGCGGCTACGGGACCGGGTAGCTGCCCTAACGACTTACCTCGAAGACTTGGCGGCGGCGCGAACCATCGACGTCGCGCGTCCGGCGGCACTCGCAACGGCGCTCACATCGCTGATCGACGCGACGTTCCGTTCTGCAGTCGTCGCCGGCGAGCCGCCGAGCGCCGCGACCGTCACCGGTATCGTCGACGTATTCGATCGCGCGATTTTCCAGGCCGGGGATTGGGCGTCGCCGACGATCGCCGGTGGGAAGGGTGTCTCGCGAGCGAGACGCGCGGCGTCGGCCGGCAACTCCGCGACCGATACGCGGTCTGCCGTGCCGCCGAAGTAGCCCACGTAGACGCCGACCAGACGGCCTCGTTCGTCGAAGACGCCGCCGCCGGAATCTCCTTCGTGGCAGAGCGCGCAGCGCAGTGCATAGCGGCCGTCCACGGCGCCGTCGGGCAGCTCGGCTCCGACGGTCGAGATCGCCGCGGGTTCGAATGCGGGGCCGTCGTAGCCGCTGCCCCAGACGTGCACCGCGGCCCGGGTTTGCGGTTCGCCGATCGGAGCCGCGTGGAGGCTCGTAGCAAGCGGTGCGGGGACGACGGCTTCAACGATCGCGAGGTCACGCCCGGGCAATGTGACGACGATGTGAGCCGGAATTTTGGAGCCGTCTTCAAAGCGTAGCGTCAGCGACCCGAACGCGGCGAGGTGATTTGCGGTGACGATGCGGACCGTGTTGCCCGCGACCGCAACGATCGTGCCCGCCCCGATGCCGTCATTCTGCGCGCCCGATGCGCGGATGACGACGGCGCCGTCGCGAAGGCGGTCGCGCTGGTCCTGCACGGCCGGCGAAGGCTGGGCGCCGGCGCCCCCCACGAGGCGCTCATCCGCCACGGCCGGAACGCTGCCGAAAAACCCGACCGTTAAAGCGGCCAGAACCGTTGCGAGAACTTTCGCTGCCCTGCTCATCGCTTGCCAATCCGCGGAATGCCAGAGGTATGGCGCCGAAAGACAGCGCCTTATCCGATAGATTTCGGATCGACGGGGCGCCTAGTCGCAGCTTTTACAGCGCTTGTGCTCCGGCGCACCGGCTGGGGCGCGAAGCGTCGGGAGGGGCTGTGACGCGACAAAAACGCCCGGCTGCGAAGCCGGGCGAGTGGGTTGCGCCGTTACATTTTTATGGGAGAGCCCTTCGCTTCGGGGTAGACCGCATCGGCGTGACGGACACCCAGGAGCTTTTGGTCGAACTGGACGCGAACGTACTCGCCCACATGCAGTTTTGCTTGGGCGGCCGTGGTCTTCCCGTTGCTATGGAGCACCTTATGGATGCGAGGCAAGTATAGGAAGCTCAGCGTCTGTTCCTTTCCGCCCTCCATGCCTTTGACTTTGATATTCTCGCCGGAAATGTGAACGATCGTACCGCTGAAGGTTCGGTGGTCCGAACTCTTCGCCGACACGATGCCGAGCGGCGCTCCGAGCATCGTTCCTAGGGCGAACGCGGCAACGGTGTTCCGGGCGTAGTTCATACAGCGTTCCTCCTCTTTCGGCCACTCTATACCCGCATTGCACGCCTAGGTAACACTCGCTACGGTGCTCCGGGGAGTTGCCAATTTGACGGGCGGTTCCATTTTCAGGTATAGTTTTGCGTCGGCTGTCTTCGCGGTAGCCGTCCGCGCTTTGACGCGCGACCGGGCGCAATCGCCGATCGCCCGGGGAGGAGACCCCGCAGCCGTATTCAAGCGACGGCGTTTGCGGTCGAGGCGACGACACCCCGGTTCGCAACGCGGGGCAAGATAAGCTGCTGGAGAACCGTTGGCCGCTAAAAAGCAAACCAAGACGCGCAAAAAACGCGAGTTCAAGAACGTCGGATCGGGCGTCGCTCACATCCACTCGTCGTTCAATAACACGATCGTCACGATCTCGGATAACGCGGGCAGCGTGATCGCCTGGGCGTCCGCCGGCAACCTCGGCTTCAAAGGTTCGAAGAAGTCGACCCCGTTCGCGGCTCAAATGGCCGCCGAGGCCGTCGCTCGCAAGGCGATGGACCACGGCATGAAATCCGCTGAGGTGTACGTCAAGGGGCCGGGCGCCGGGCGCGAAGCCGCGATCCGCTCGCTGCAGGCCGCGGGTCTGGAGATTACGCTCATCAAAGACGTTACGCCGATTCCGCACAATGGCTGCCGCCCGCCGAAACGGCGCCGGGTGTAAGAGAGAACATGTCACGTTATACGGGTCCCGTCTGCCGTCTATGCCGCCGCGAAACCGCGACGAGCAAAACCGGCGAAAAAATCAAACTGTTCCTCAAGGGCGACCGCTGCCTCTCGAAAAAATGTGCCGTCGAACGGCGCGGTACCGCACCCGGCCAGAAGACGCAGGGGAAACCGAGCCGCCAAAAAGTCTCCGAATACGGCCGTCAACTACGCGAGAAACAGAAGATGCGCCGCTACTACGGCGTGCTCGAAACGCAATTCGAGAATTACTTCCGGCGCGCGGCACGCGTCCCGGGGCAGACCGGTAAGACGTTTCTGCAGCTTCTCGAACGCCGCCTCGACAACGTCGTGTATCGGATGAATTTTGCGATGAGCCGCGCGCAAGCACGTCAGCTCGTGACGCACCGCCACTTCCGCGTCAACGGACGCATCGTGAACATTCCGTCTTTCCTCGTGAAGCCGGGCGATACGATCACGCTCGGCGATCGGTCTAAAACTTCGCTCGTGTTCCAGGCGAACGCAGAATACGCGAAGGCTCGTCCGCACCCGGAATGGCTCACGTTCGACGAGGCGGAGCTCGCGATCACGGTAAGCGGACTCCCGTCGCGCGAACAGATCGATACTCCGGTCGACGAACAGCTCATAGTAGAGTACTACAGCCGTTAAGGATCGGTTCTGCGCTGAAATAGAATACTACAAAACTGCCGCTCGGCGTGCGATCGTGGTCCGAGAGTTCGGATCGCGGATAACGTAAGTGGTGTAAAGGATACTAGCGAAAAATGACTACCATAGACTCGGCGCAGGGTGCGAGCATCGAAGTTCGCGAGCGCAGGGACAATTTTGCGAAATTCGTGGTCGAGCCGCTCGAGCGCGGCTTTGGTATCACGCTCGGCAATTCGCTGCGCCGGGTGCTGCTCTCGACGATTCCCGGCGCCGCCGTTACGTACGTTAAGATCGACGGCGTACTGCACGAGTTCTCGACGATTGCGGGAATCGTTGAAGACACGACCAACCTGCTGCTCAACCTCAAGGGCTTGCCGATTAAACTCAATTCGGACGAACCCAAAGTGCTGACGCTTTCGGTTAGCGGCGCTAAAGAAGTGACCGCCTCTGACGTAACGCCCGATGCCGACGTCGAGATCCTGCAACCCGACTACCACATCGCGACGATGACCGCAAAGAGCGCGAAACTTCAAATGGAGATCGGCGTCGAAAAAGCGCGCGGCTACGTGACCGCCGACAAGCAGAAGAACGTCGAGCATATGATCGGATTGATTCCGATGGACTCGATTTTCTCGCCGATTCGTAAGTGCAATTTCACGGTCGACGATACGCGCGTCGGACAGTCGGTCGATTTCGACCGGCTCACGATCGAGATCGAGACCAACGGTTCGATCACACCCGACGACGCCCTTTCGACCGCAGCGACGATCCTGCAAGATCAGCTCGACCTCTTCGTAAACTTCACGCAGGAAGAGAAGCCGCCGGCTGCCGCTCCGACCAGCGAATGGGACGTTCCGGTCGAGACGCTAAACCTCTCGGTGCGTTCGTTCAACTGTCTCAAACGCGCCGGCATCTCGAAGGTGTCCGAGCTCCTCGATATGAGCGAAGACGAGATCATCAAGATGCGCAACTTCGGCAAGAAGTCGCTCGATGAAATCAAACAAGTGCTCGAAGAGCGTGGCCTCTCGCTGCGCCAGCCCATCTAGGATAGTCGATGCCGCATCAAATCGCGCGAAAACGCCTGAACCGGACTGCCGGTCCTCGTCGTGCGCTGCTTCGCAGCCTCGCGACCTCTTTCTTCAAACACGAAAAGATCGAAACGACCACGATCAAAGCCAAGGAGATCTCCAAAGTCGTCGAGCGGCTCATCACCCAGGCGCGGCGCGGCGATCTGCACTCGCGGCGGCTCGTTGCGGAGTACCTGCTCGAACCCGCGGTTACGAAGAAACTCGTCGATCAGATCGCGCCCGCGATGAAAGATCGTACGGGCGGCTATACGCGCATCATGAAGACGCGCGTCCGTCCGGGGGACGCCGCGGAATTGTCGCTGCTCGAGCTCGTCCGCTAGGCTTTCGCGATGGTGCCGGTGGAGCGGGTGTCCCCCGCTCGGCCGGTCTCTTTCGGCATCGTTTTTGAATGGCAATAGGAATCGAACCTGAGCGGCTCAGTCCGGTCGTACGCGAGTTCGTCGCCGATACGTTGACCCCGATCTCTGCGTATATCGCCCTGGCAACGCCGGGGCGTTCGTGTCTTCTCGAGTCGGTCGAGGGGACCGATCGGATCGCGCGTTTCTCCTTTATCGGACTCGATTATCTCGAATCGAAAGCGTTCGACGACGAACCGCAGATGCTCGAAAAAATCCGGGCCCTCATCGCTTCGTACGAGCTCGATGCGACGGGCTTGCCGTTTTCGGGCGGCGCCGTTTGCGTGTTTACTTACGACGCGGCGCGCGTGCTCGAGAGGATCGGCCCGAAGCCGCCGGCGGACGTGCCGTTTGCCGATGCGCTCGTCGTGGTGCCGGGGACGTGGGTCGTTTTCGATCACTTCACGCATAAAGTAACGCTTATCGGGTTCGCACCCGACGCTTCGCGGCGTGTCGAGATCGAAACGCGGCTCGATACCTACATCGCGCAGCTACTCGGCGTTCGGCCGACGATTCCCGGCAACGTGCGTGCGAAGGGTGCGGTTTCGGAATCGTTATCGCGGGACGAGTATTTAGAGCGTGTCGCGCGCGCGAAGCGCGCGATTTACGAAGGCGACGTCTATCAGTTGCAACTCGGGATTCGCTATTCGTGCGAACTCGACGGGACGCCGTTCGATTTTTACCGGCAGATACGGACGCGCAATCCCTCGCCGTATATGTTCTACATCGAAAGTGGCGGCCGCGCAGTCTTCGGGGCGTCGCCGGAATTCTTGGTTCGGCTCGATGGGACGCGAGCACGCGTCCGCCCGCTGGCCGGAACGCGGCCGCGCGGAGAGACCGCCGAGCGCGATAACGAGATCGCTAGCGAACTGCTCGCGAACGAAAAAGAACGCGCGGAACACGTCATGCTGGTGGATCTGGGGCGCAACGATCTTGGCGTCGTGTCGACGACTGGAAGCGTGCGCGTCGACGAACTCATGGTGATCGAACGCTACAGCCACGTGATGCACATCGTTTCGAACGTAACGAGCGAATTGCGTCCCGATCGCGACGCGCTGGATCTGTTCGCGGCTGCTTTCCCCGCCGGAACCGTGACGGGTACGCCGAAGATCCGGGCGATGCAACTGATCGACACGCTCGAACCCGTCGCGCGCGGGTTCTACGCGGGCAGCGTCGCGCACATACACTTCGACGGCGATATGGATTCGTGCATCATCCTGCGCAGCGTCGCAACCGCGGGCGGCCGCGCGTATTGGCAAGCGTCGGCCGGCATCGTGGCCGACAGCGAGCCCGTTGCCGAATACGAGGAAATTTTCGCGAAAACGCGCATCGTGCGCGACGTGTTGGCGCTCGACGTGCGCGTATGAAAATTCTGCTCGTCGATAATTACGACTCGTTCACGTATAATCTCGCGCATCTCTTCGGGTCCCTTGGCGCGGAGGTCGACGTGGTGCGCAACGATGAGGCGGGCTTGAACGAGGCGGCGATTGCGGCCGTCGACGGCGTCTGTATCGGACCGGGACCCGGACGTCCCGCCGCTGCCGGAAAGACGATGCAAACCATCGGGTGGACGATCGAGGCGCAGCGGCCGCTGCTTGGGGTGTGCCTGGGCGGGCAAGCTATCGGGGAGTATTTTGGCGGCGTCGTCGATCACGCGCCACGCCTGATGCACGGCAAAACATCGCCCATCACTCACGACGGGTCGGGGGTCTTTGCAGGCATTCCGTCGCCTTTCGAAGCGACGCGTTATCACTCACTGTGCGTCGCGCACCATCCATTTCCAGCGGAACTGCGTGTCAACGCGACCAGCGACGACGCCGTTATTCAAGGCCTGCAGCATCGGACGTTGTCGATTGCGGGCGTGCAATTCCATCCGGAATCGGTGTTGACGGGCGAAGGCTATCGAGTCTTCGCGAACTTTCTGGCGCAGACGCTTGCGCGGTCTGCGGCACAGCGTTGAACGAATACCGCGCGCTTCTACGGGCACTCATTGCAGGCAGCGATCTCGACGCGGAAGCGATGGCGTTTGCGCTCGGCTCGATGATGGACGGCACGTGGAGTCCGGTTCAGGCCGGCGCGTTCCTCGCCGCGCTTGCGACCAAAGGCGAGACGGCAGCCGAAGTCGTGGGCGCAACCGAAGCGATGCGTGCGCGTAGCCTTCATGTCGAGCACGAGTTGGAACGGGTGGTCGACACGTGCGGCACGGGTGGCGACGGTGCGCAGACGATCAACGTTTCGACCGCCGTGGCTTTCGTCGTGGCGGGCTGCGGTCTGCACGTCGCTAAGCACGGTAACCGGGCGGCATCGAGTCAGTGCGGAAGCGCCGACGTGCTCGAAGCCAGCGGTATTCGCCTCGATGCCTCGCCCGAACGTGCGCGTCTGCAACTCGAGCGCGACTGCTTCACGTTTCTCTTCGCGCCGCAGTACCATCCGGCGATGAAAGAGATCGCGCCGGTACGCCGGGAACTTGGGGTTCGTACGATATTGAATATTCTCGGACCGCTCGCAAATCCGGCCCGAGCGACGCACCAAGTCGTCGGCGTCGCGACGCCGGAAAATCTCGAACTCGTCGGAGCGGCGCTGGCGACGCTCGGCGCACGCGGGGGCGCTATCGTCCACGCGCACAGCGGCATCGATGAGGTTGCGGGTGACGTGCCGACGCGTGTGTTTCAGTTCGATGCGGGCGGCACGAAACGCTGGACGCTCGATCCCGCCGATTACGGCGTGTACGCGCCGGCCGGAGCGCTAGCCGGCGGCACTCCGCTCGAAAACGCAACTGCGCTGCGCGCGATCCTCGCGGGCGAACGCTCGGCGCGCGCCGATATCGTCGCCCTCAATGCCGCCCTGGTTCTGATGGTCGCCGAACGTACGGACGAACTCGTCGAAGGGCTCGAGATCGCACGCGCGAGTCTCGCGAGCGGCGCGGCCCTCGCTGCGTTCGAGCGCCTTCGCCAACCGTTCGAAGTGGAATTCGGAACGTCGCCTCCGGCAGCGGCCTACGGAACATCGCCTCCGGCAGCGGCCCACGGAACATCGCCTCCGGCAGCGGCCTACGGAACGACGCCTTCGGCAGCGGCCTACGGCGTGAAGGAAGAACGAACATGAGCGATTTCTTGGAACGCCTCTATGCCGCCAAAGCCGCGACGCTGGCCGACGACGAAGCGCGCGAACCGTACGACGTCGTCGTCGCAAAAGCCGACGCGCGCCGTCCGGAACGGCGCTCCTTCGGCCGCGCGCTGCGTGCGGCGCGAGGTCCGGCGGTGATAGCCGAAATTAAGCGCGCTTCACCGTCAGTCGGGCTCATCGCGCGCAACTTCAATCCTGCCGTTATCGCGGCAAACTACGAGCTTGCCGGAGCCGACGCCATTAGCGTGATCACCGAAGCGGATCATTTTCTCGGGGATCTATCATATCTCGATATCGCACGCGCACACAGCACGAAGCCGATTCTGCGTAAGGACTTCCTATCGACGCGCTACCATATCGCGCAAGCGGCCGCGTACGGCGCGGATGCGGTACTCATGATCGTCGCGGGTTTAAGCGATGCGACGATGCGCGAGCTTGCGGAAGAAGCCGCGCGCTTCGATCTCGACACGCTCGTCGAAGTACACGACGAGGAAGAGTTGCAACGCGCGCTCGCTCTCGCACCGCACGTCATCGGCATTAACAACCGCGACTTGCGCACGTTCGAGACAGACCTTGGGGTCAGCTCGCACCTTTTACCGAAGATTCCCGTGGGAACGCTCGTCATCAGCGAGAGCGGCGTCCACGAATCGGCCGACGTTGCGACGCTGTACGCGCAGGGCGCGCGCGGTTTTCTCATCGGCGAAGCGTTGATGCGCGCCGAAGATCCCGCGGCATTCGTCGATGAACTGAAGAAGGCGAGCGTCTTATCGGGCTGAATTCGCCGCGACGTACGCGCGTCAAGATGTGCGGGATGACCGATTCGTACGATATTGCGCTTGCGATCGATGCCGGCGTCGATGCCGTCGGCGTTATCTTCGCCCAGAGCCAGCGTCGCGTCGATCTCGGCGAAATCCCGACGCTGTTGGCCGCCATCCCGCCGTTGGTCGCGAAGATCGCCGTGGTCTCCGATGCCTCAAGCGAGCAACTCGCGGAACTCGCTGCGCATGGCTTCACGTTTCAATTCTGCGGCGACGAAAATCCCGAGACGTGCGAGGCGGCGAGTCGCGGCGAAAGTTATCTCAAGGTGCGACACCTCGCACCCGACCAGACGTTCGGCGAGCGCGACATCGCAGATCTCGATCTGATTTTAGGTGATTACCGCCGCGCGATGTGGTTATTCGATACGCGGGTTACCGGAAAACGCGGCGGCACCGGAGTCAGCTTCCCATGGCATGCGCTCGAACCGCTGGCCCGGCGCCGCCCGATCGTGATCTCCGGTGGCCTAACGGTCGAAAACGTCGGTGCCTGCGTGCGCGCGGTGCGGCCGTACGCCGTCGACGTTCGCAGCGGTGTGGAAAAGAACGGCCGCAAGGATCCCGATCGTATGCGCGCTTTCGTGCTTGCCGTCCGCGAGGCGGACGCAGCGACGGCGTAAATACGAGTCCGACGCGTCGACCGACACAGGGAT
>JRHI01001947.1_pt1 | contig 15528 bp, 12 predicted proteins | sample 215371 | NCBI WGS metagenome assembly JRHI01 (sample SAMN02929681, study PRJNA255918) | sediment metagenome | biome: cave system; feature: Ice Cave; material: Sediment; isolation source: sediment from deep within a dark volcanic ice cave with no known source of... ...
GAACAACAGGCCTCCGGTCAACGTGAGGATGGTAGCGCCCGGAAGCGACAATCCGGCAACAGCCATATACACGGCGACATAAGCTAGCACCGTAAGGTTGCGGTGCTGGGCGATCGCGTGCTGCAAGGCATCGCGGTTGGCTGCGATGTTCTCGAGGGTCAATTGCTTGTGCCAGCCCATCAGCCACACGAAACCCATGGCCGCGCCGACAACCATCAATGGCGCGTGGCGGCGCAGGGCCGCCCTGAGGCTGCGGCCCGGCCCGGAGATCACAGCTGAGGGTTCATCGCGCAAAGTGGGTTTGCCAAGATCGGTGACAACGAGCAAAGATTCAAAGTTCCATGGTCGGGCAGGACTTCGCTTTGAGGTGGGTCCAGGAACGGCATTTCACCGACAAGTCGTGATTGAGCCGTGCGGTTGGCCTGCTCGACTCAACCTTTCTTGAGGAGCTCACCATCGAGAATGAATTTGCGATCCGTGGGCGATACGGCCTTGATATGCAGCGTTCCCGCACCAACCAAGCTGGATAGCGTGCCGGTGCCCCCGACGATTTCCCAGAAGCCGTTGTCGTTGAGCTCAGGCTTGCCGTCGGCACCAGGTACAAAAATGGCGCGCACCCGCCATTTGACGTAAGCCTTGTCACCATTCGCGGCGGTGAAGACCAGATAGCCGCGCGGGTCGCCGCCAACGCCGGGGACGATGTCGTGCATGCCGTACTCCGTCACGGCCATGGCTGCCAGCATGCCAGCGCCAGACGATTTTCCCTCACGGCGCACCATCAGCACGAAGTGCTTGGACCCGTCGTCGAAATCGAGCCGCACCTGCTCCTTTGGTGCCAATATGGCCTCGACCTTGAGGGGCTCCGCCCATCCCGTCGTCGTTGCCGCGAAGCTGACAATTGCCGCAGATACGATGGCGGCTGACACATATCGCGGTAGGAACGCAGGTTACCCCGCGCCCCCCGCACAGATCCGTACAAGCCCAATTAAGGCATACGGCTCCCACCTTGGGTGGTGACGGCAAAGCGAACTTCCGGCCATGGATGGAGGATCCTGGGTTGCGGGAGAAAGTCATTGGCCAGCTTTGTGATCCGCTCCCATGTGAACATGTCCTTCTGACTGCGGCGCCGCAGCGTGCGCATCCAGAGGCGCGTGACATGATGGCGGATAGCGCTGAGTGCCCGAAAGTTGGTCGGCACGGCGTGGTACGCAAAATAGCCCCGTATGACTTGCGCCAGCCAACGTCCTTGTTCAGGAATCGGCTGGTGCATCCGCCGTCGTAGCTCCTCCGTGATCTTGCTGAGCTTTGCCCGCATGCGGTCGCGCCGGGATTTCCGTTTGAGCAGAAACTTGCCCTTGCGCGAGCGCCCACAGATGAAAATAAAGCCCAGGAACTTGAAGGTCTCCGGTTTTCCGAGCCCACGCTGCGCGCGTCTGTCCGCCGCATGGCGGCCAAACTCGATCAGGCGGGTCTTGTCCGGGTGCAGCGACAGCGAGAACTCCTCTAACCGCTGGCGCATCGCATCCCAGAAGCGCCGGGCGTCACTTTCATGCTCGAAGCCGACAACGAGATCGTCGGCGTATCTCACAATGATCATGTCACCCGTGGCCTCCCGCCGTCGCCAGCGCTCGGCCCAGAGATCGAACACGTAATGTAGGTAGACGTTGGCGAGCAGCGGTGAGATCACCGAGCCCTGTCCCGTCCCCTTCTCACTGACCGTGACGATCCCGTCTTCCAGTACGCCCGCCTTCAACCACTTCCGTATCAGGCGGATGATGCGCGGGTCGCCGACCCGATGTTCGACGAATCTGATCAGCCATTCCTGACTAACCTCGTCAAAAAAGGATCGGACGTCCCCATCGAAAATGTAGTTCACGCGCTTGGTTGTGATCCCGACGCAGAGCGCATCTAACGCATGGTGCTGTCCGCGCTTTGGTCGAAACCCATAGCTGAACCCAAGGAACTCTTCCTCGTATATGCAGTTCAGCACGGCGACGGTCGCCCTCTGGACAATCTTGTCTTCCAGGGCGGCAACCGCGATTGGGCGCTGCCGTCCATCTGCCTTCGGTATATACGTCCGGCGCGACGGCAGTGCCCGGTATGCCCCTCGTTGGACCCGCAAGGCTAGATCAGTGACGTTTAGGTCAAGGTCTGCCTCGTAGGTCTGCCACGTCACCCCGTCCACGCCGGAGGCGGCATCACGTTTGAGCGCGAAGAACGCCGTCAGGAGTAGGTCGGTATTGATGTGGTGGAGCAGCGCTGTGAGCTTCTCCTTCTTCCGTTGGCTTGCGGCTTTCCGTACGCGATCGAGCGCCTGTGACACGCGCTCCCGACACTGTGTCCGGTGCGTGCTTTGCTCGCCCGCGTTCCCCTTGGTCCCCGACCTTTGCTCCACCGGCTCCGCAGCATCGGCGACGCCATGCACCGCATGGTTCGCCTCCGCCTTGTTCGTCGGCTTCCCAGCTCGTATTGCGGGGTCTGACTTCTCGCGCTCGTGCATCATCGGCTACGGCTCCTCGCCTCCCCGATGCGGACCGGCGGCCTTAAACCGAGCGGTCGAACGCGAGCTCTCCCGGTTCCCAGAGACAAGGAGCGTGCGCACATGCCAGCATCTAAGACCACGCCGGGCCGTCCGGGCGCTCGCGATATCGCGCCCGTTCGTGCTGCCTTCCGCTAGCGGAACAGCGTCGGCACCCGGAAAGAGGTTCTTTCGCGGCTCAATTAGCTGGCCTATGCGTTCCCCTGTCAACGCTTCGCCGAGACCCTCGCGGGTAACTGCGCATGACTCGGGGTCGATGTAGTTCGCTACACTTTCATCGTGATGGACTTGCACCATCTACTCCTTGCCGGTTGCACCGGCGCACGCCGCTGAACCCGGCGACGTTCGCCAAAGAGCCCGGGCGCACGCACGCACGCTTGGTGAGCAGCGCACGATCGATCGGCGGTGCCGCCACCCATCTGAGCCGGTGAGCACCCTTCGGTGCGCGAGCACATTCCGTCGGGCCATCGGCCCAACGCGGGCCGGACACTGGAGCTGCCGGATAGCTTGGCCGGCACGTTAAGGATAAACATCGATATCATGGCTGGGTTATATGCATGTAAGGTAATAAAAAAGAACGCGACCTACGGTGAACACATACGATTTATGGGGGCACAGAATTCATGAAGCGCGAGCTGTTGACGGCCTTGAAGTGCCCGTATTGCACCAGTAGCTTTGAGATCAGCCATGTGGCGCGCGAGTTAGAGGGCACAATCAAGTTTGGTTTGATCCGATGTTCCTGTTTCGAGTTTCCGATCGTTGACGGCGTCTTATTGCTCTCCCTGTCAAAGGGTTACGGTGGAGCCGAAGAAGCAATCCAGCCGTTTGTTCCCCTTCAGGCGGCCGCCATTGAGATGATCCGCGCCAATCGCCTGGGGAACCTCGAGACCTGGATCAAAAAGCACATCCCGCTTCTCTGGGGCTTGATGTCGAACCAGTGCCAATCGTATCTGGCTTTTTCGCAAAGGCGCGTCGCAGATCTTAGCATTCCGATCTACAACGAGTTGAGCCATGACAATGCGTACGGCGTCTTGGGTTATCGTGCTCTGCTTGCGAGGCGAGAAAGCCGCCGCTGGCTCTATTGGCTCATGACCACCTCGGCGAGCGTCAAAGTCAGAGGATACCTGAAGCACTGCTTTCCGGACGTGTGGAGTGATTGGTATGTGTCCAGGTTCATGTCGGGCGATCTCTTCGAACTCGAGACGCTCGTCGAGACGCTCCCTCCTGCCAAGAAGATTCTTTCGTTGTGCTGCGGCAATGGTGTTTTCGAGGTGATTGCCCAGCGATGCTACGCGAGCCCCGAGATCGTTTCCGTCGACGGTCAACTCCTCAATCTGTTTACGATCAAAAGATTCTTTAATCCAGCCGGAACATACATCTGCCATGACGTGCAATTCCCACTGCCGTTTGCGGATGGCTATTTCGATGCGAGCTTCAGCTCCACCTGCCTGCAGGAAATACCGTCGAGGTCGTTTTTCGTTTCGGAACAGCTAAGAGTCGTCCAGGACCTGGGGTGGTCGACGTTCGATTCGTTCTGGTGGCCCGAGAGCCGCGTGAACCCGCTTCGCTACTATCGCTATCTGCAGAATTTCAGTGAATCTTCGCATGACACCCTCCGTCTCCTGAAGGAAGCGGCAGGGGGTGTCCCCCTGCTCGTTTGTCGTTATCCGACCGCCAGGGATTTCGAGTGGAAGCCCGAATGGAAATCGGCGCTGGATGACACCCGGCCTCTTGCTGCCACCGGAGGACGGCCGACGGCATTCATCGCGCGAAGCGCGACGCCCGCCAAGAAGGTGAATAGCTCGAGAACGAGCCGACTGATGGTTAGCCCCTACTATTCTGTCCACAACCAGGACGAGGCGCTCGTGCTCAAGAAGAGAGGCTCGTCCTACGGGCACCTCCCCGACGAGGTCCGGCTCGACAAACCCCAGGCCGGCGCCCAGACGGAGCGGCTCAAACTTTATGCAGCGGGTGTGCTCATTCCGGAATTGGAAAAATTCGCGACTTCGAAACAACTAGTTGCGTAGCGCGACGCGGTGTCGCCAAAGGCCGGAAGCGCGCGCATCACGACATTGTCGCTGTGCGGGCTCCTCGTGGCGGCGGACAAAAGACGACCGGGTGAAATCCTTCGACACGAGCATACCGATTGCCGTGTCGGCCCGCACTTCGGCGTTCGCCGCACGCACCAGACCAGTGCAAACCTCTACACAGGCCCTTGAACGACACCGCATGCGGCGTCCAAGCACAGGGCCCTGCGACCTATCTTGCTCCTCTGGGTTTAAGCGAAGGCGCAGGAGCCTCAAGAGGTACCTCAAAGGGCGCTCCGACGATCTGCTGTTGTCCTGCGAATTTCGGAAAAGGCACTGGTAGCGCCGCACAAAGGAGCGTTTGCTGTCTTCGCATGAATGCATTGTGTCAGTCGACGGCTCGCACTAGGGTGCGGCGAAATAAGAGGGCGCTGTGCTTCTGGCATCGAGCCCGCTTCTAACCAAACACGCGACAAGCCACAGGAGCCGGATTATTTCGGGCGATATTGGACATCGCAGCATTAGTGCGGTCATCTGGAGCGCCGGCGGCACCACACTTCGAACCTTCGTTTCAATCGGTTCGCAGATCATTCTAGCTCGATTGCTAGGACCGGACCAGTACGGCTTGTTCGCGGCCGGATTAGTCGTCACCTTTCTCATTAATATTTTTGCCGGTTCGAGCTTGGCCTACGGGTTGATCCAGAGACTGGCGGTGAGCGAAGAGGATATCCGTTTCGTGTTCACTTGGCAAATGGTACTCTCGATCATCGTTTGCATCTCACTCATTGTAGCCGCCCCGCTGGTCAGTTGGATATTTAAGGATGCGCGCCTCACTAGCGTGGTTCGTATACTTTCGATGACAGCCATTATTACGGCGTTGGGAACAACATCAGCATCGCTGCTGCAACGCAATCTCGATTTCAAGACTCTCAACGTCGCGTCGGTTTTGAGCTACGCCATCGCGTTCCCGTGCGTGGCTATTCCGCTGGCCCTGGTCGGCTATGGCGTGCTGGCGCTGCTTGCGGGATTCTTGCTGCAGGCGCTTCTTAGTTCGGTCATTACCTATGCACGCGTACGTCATTCGTGCCGGCCGCTGCTGTGGCATCACGACGCCTCCGGAATTCTGGGATTCGGGGCGACGATGTTTGCCACTTTGGTCGTGAATTGGGTGATGAGCAGCCTCGACCGCGCCATAGTCGGCGGCACACTCGGCGTCACCGCGACGGGACTCTATTCAACCATGCACGCCCTGATCTATACTCCGGCACAGGCCGCACTGGCGACGCTGCAGCCAGTCTTCTACTCGGCGGGCGCCAAGATTCAGGGAAATCTTGGCAATTTGAGCTACGGGGCGCGCGCGATGTTCGGCGCGATCTGCCTGTTCGTGGCACCTGTGTTCGTTGGCGTTGCTGTCGTCGCCGATACCTTCGTACTCGCCCTGTACGGCAGCAAATGGGTTGGCGGCGCGCAGGTACTGGCCCCGCTCGCGCTGGCCATGCCCGTAATGTTGCTGATGGGGATGGCAACGCCGGTGCTCTGGACCGTAGGCCAAACGCGCAAGGAGGTCCAGCTGCAAACCCCACTAACGTTGGTCTGGGCGTTCGGCTGTTACGGCGTTGCCCAGTCCGGCTCGCTTGCGGCCGTCGGCTGGGCGGTGTGCGCCATGTACGTCGTACGTGCCGCCATGATCATTCGGGCGGTGCTGTCAGCTGTCGGCATCTCAGCGTGGGAGTTGCCGGCATTGTTCGCACCGGGGATAGTCACATGTGGCATCGCCGCGGTCGCGGCCAAGCTCGTTGACAACTCACTGCAGAGCTTTCCGATTGGACCACTCGCGCGTCTCAGCCTGGTGATCGCGGCCTGTGCGCTGGCCCTAGCGGCAGGCCTGCGGCTCGTTCGCGCGCACCTGCCGACCGAGCTGAAGAGCGTGCTGCAGAAACTCTCGGTTCGTGTTCCGAACGGCTCGCTAAGGCTTGCTTTCGACCGCGTGCTCCTGAGCTGACGTTAGCTGGTCATCCGTGAAGAACTCGCAGGGCCGTGATTTGGCAGGGTTTGCCGGCGCGCACCCCGCGCTGGGTCGATTTCCTGGTAAATTGCATGCTGCCTCTTCTCCGCGCGGAGCGCCGCCAACGTGGCACCCAAGGTCTCCTCGCTGCAGGCACCTTGGCCCACAGCAGAAGCGAACTCTGAATATGTGGTCGATTTATCGGCGCCAAAATCCCGCCGTGGCGATGCATGTTCCCTAGAAGTGGCGCGGTCTATTGGCTGCCAATGGGAGCAAGGTCGGACGGCGTCACGTGAAGACGCTGATGCAGCGCATGGGGATAGAGGCTCTTTATCGACGTCCGCGCACGACGAAGCCGGAGCCGGGCCACAAGATCTATCCCTATCTGCTGCGCCGCGTGCAGGTCACGCGGCCGAACCAGGTGTGGGCGATGGACATCACGTACGTGCCTATGGCGAAGGGCTTCGTCTCGCGGTGGTGCTCGACTGGTTCTCGCGACGCGTTCTGTCGTGGCGCGTGTCGATCACGATGGAAGCATCGTTCTGCAAAGAGACATTGGAGGAGGCGATGGTGAGGCACGGCAAGTCCGAGATTTTCAACACGGATCAAGGCTCGCAGTTCACGTGTGCAGCGTTTACAGATGTTCTGCACAGAATGCGATCAGGATCAGCATGGACGGCAAAGGAGCTTGCGGGACAATGTGTTCGTCGAGCGGCTGTGGCGGACAGTGAAATACGAGGAGGTCTACTTGCGCGCCTACGACAGCGGTCGGATGCGCGCGCCTCGATCGGGCGGTATCTCGATTTCTACAATCACCGCCGCCCGCATTCGAGCCTTGACGGCATGACGCCAGATCGAGCCTACTTCGGCTCACCCACATGCTGCCAGTCCGCTTGGCAGCCTAACCCCGGCAGAGGCTCCACTCGTCGAAGCGGAAAAACTGTCCGAACAAGCGGGGCCACCTCACCTTGCAAGGCTTTCTAACCCGCAAGACGAATTGCGCCTCCGAGCGGTAGCTCGAACTTGACAAGGGGATGAGACAAAAGCCGAGTGATCGGGGTCCGTCGATCGCAGAGCCGATCCGCTGCTTCCGTTGCTTGATAAGGCGGACCAAGTAGGGCAAAAAAAGGTTGGGTTCGTAGGTTTAGCGACACCGACCGGTATCAAAAACCTGCCGCCGCAATACGTGGAGCCGGCGCCAGCATTGACCTTGATAGTCCATTTGTGGCGCTTGTTGTTGCGGAGAGTACGCCAGCGAACCTTGTAACGGACTGGTGAGCAACCGGAACAGTAGCAGATGAAAGATGGTGTCGCCGAGCATGATGGAGCCGATGTTGATTGGCACCTCGGTGATCATACGCGCCAAGATGAGAAACAAGAGCGCCGGCGCCAATCCCTGCGTAGCGCTCGCAACGCGGCAAGTCCGCTGGATGAGGACACCGACGTAAATCAGCAACCCGATCGCGCCGACAAGGCCCGCCACGCTCATCGACTGTAGCAGCTGATTGTGCGCATGGACGGCCCAAAGAAGGTGGATCTTCCATCTAAAATCGGGGTTCCAAGCCGTCAGGCCGTAGCCGAACACCGGGTGGTTGGCAAACGTCTCCAAGGCAGCCTGCCAGGCGTCGGGCCGACCCGTCAACCAGCCGTCCCCGGGCTGAGGCGCATCGAGCAGAGCCCCCGTATCGGCCGAGTCGGTCACGGCCAATCCGAAGACAGCGAGTGCCAACGTGGCAAGAGGCACTAACAGTAGAGGGGAACGCATCAACCGGGTGACTGGAGAAAGCTTTCGGGAGCTGGAAAAACAGAGATAGCCAGGGATAACTATGAGGGCAATCAGCCAGGCCGTCTGCGACTGGGAGAGCAGTACCACGATACCAGACACGATCAGGCTCGCCTGCGTCAGCTTGCGTCGGCTGAACGGGCGATGCAGCGTCAGTAGAGTCAGAAGCAAAGCCAGTGGGCCAATCGAATTGGCATGTTCGCCCAGACCCCAAAAGCGAAAATCGATGAACGGAAGCCGCACTTCGGGCGCGTACAAGCGCCGTGTGAGGTCCGGCAGGACGAATAGGCACATCAGCGAGCACACCATGAAGATCAGGAGGCTCCATTTGGCCGCCGCGAGCATGCCCTCGGCGCCATCGTCGCTACAAAGATATACCGCAGTGAAAAATAACAGCGGGTACAAGTGCGCGCGCGTTATCCAGGGGACTTCGCCGAACGGCACGCACAGTAGCACATTGGTAACGAAATACACGGTGAAGGCGTACATCACCACTGCATAGCCACGCGGCGTTTCAATCGGTTTGCGCATAGCCCTATACATGAGAAAGACCGACAGCAATACCACGACAAGCGTCGCCCATCGGATCAGAACAAAAGGCGGCACCAGATCCAAAGTTTCTAGGAATTCTGCAACCGTCAGATTGCGGTCACCGATCAGCACTCCGAGGGGCGGCACAAGTACCACCAATGCGACGATGATCTGCGTGACGCGTGCGGTCGAAATTAGCCCAGTGCTCGAGGGCGACTGCCCAGGTGATAGAATGGTTGTCTCCAAAGGTCTACTCCGTCCGGATAGCATCGATCCGAGCGAGATGACAGAGAGGTCTGCACGTGGTTGCGGTCGCATCACCACCCGATTTTCGCTAGTCAACCCACTAGATTCAATCGGTTACAGCGCTTCTCGCTCAAAGTCCGTTTCGCGATGAATGACAGTGGCAGAGCGCTGCGATTTAACGTTGGCGTCTATTTGACCTGATCGGAGCGCCGCGTCCAAGGAAATTATGCGCACCTTGCTCACGCCGCAGTTTCGCCGATAGTGTGCTCAACGTCAACGCCGATATTGCCGCTTGTGAAAAAAGTGTGCGGCACTGCGTAGTAGTTCGGCTGTCGGCACAACTTTTCGAGGCCACTGGGTGCAATTATTTCGGCAGCTTGCAGAGGACCGGGCGCAACCGCGAGCGCCGCTGGACTGCGCCGTGGTCGTTCCACTCTACAACAAGGGACCGTTCATCGCTCGGGCCCTGCGCTCGATCGGGCAGCAGTCGCTTCCGCCGTGCCGCATTATCGTCATCGACGATGGCTCCACCGATGATGGTCCGGCACAGGTTGCCGCATACGCCCAGCGCGATCCGCGAATTGTGTTAATTAGGCAGCTCAATGCCGGTGTCTCGGTCGCGCGCAATCGTGGCATCACCGCGGCGACAAGCGAATGGGTATCGTTTCTCGATGCTGACGATGCCTACTTGCCGTGGTTCCTCGAGGAAATGGCGGCGTTGGCCCGATGCAGCCAGAGCGCCGTCGCCCTCGGCGCAGCATTCCTCCGGATGCCACCCGACTTCGATCTGGAAAGTGTCCAGGTGTGCCCTTCCGTGGAACCAACCATTCGCAAGATCATGACGAGGTTGTACGACCGATGGTGGTTTCGCGAGCTGATGCCAAGGTTCAAGCCCGAGGTCGACGAGATCGGGCACGATTCACAACCCGCCAGACGTGGGGTCGTGGTGAGATTTTACGATCGATGGTGGCGCGGCAATTTCATCCATACCTCGTCGATCTGCGTTCGTCGCGACGTGCTCACTAGTTTTAACACTCCGTTTCCGCCGAACGAACAGCGCGGCGAGGACGTGGACCTGATTTTTCGGTTGGCCGAGCGCGGGCCTGTCGCGTGGACCTCCAGAGTATCGGCGTTCTATGCGGTTGGCGTTACCGACAGCCTGACGTCGGACGGAAGCGAACTCACTCCGGTACCAGCCATAGAGCGGCTACGGGCGCGCGTCCAACAGCCTGACTTTCCAGCCGGTGAGCGCGCCGGCGCCCGCCGCACTTTGGCAACCTATTGGCTGACGGTGGCCAGACGCCGGATCAAGGCGGGAGACTTGATCGGGGCTTGGGCCTTGATGCGCGAGCCGATTGCTGCGTGGCGGCCAGACTACTGGCTGAGAACGATGGGCTTGGTGCTGGCTGCAGTCTTAAGCACACTGTTCTCAAGGCCGCGCGCCGGACCCGCACTACACAGCAGCAAAAAAGGGCAACCATGACACAAGGGCGCAGGAGTGTTTTCGACGTCATATCAAATTCGGCTACCGGGCAACTCAGGGCGACTCGGCGCCAGATTCTCGGCGGACTCGCCTCGATTAGCGCGACAGGCCTGAGCGCATCGGAGGCCATTGCCGACCCTACTCCGCCGGCGCCCGTTAAGGACTGGCTGCTGGGGCCGGGTATGAAGCCGTTCGACATCCCTCTCGATTTTTTGGGCCTCCACTCCAGTCACGGCGTCAGTGGCAAAACACCGGCACCGACCTACAATTATGACGCGATTCGTTCGCACGATCTCAACAACGGTAACGATCAGCCAGCGTCGCAATGGGCCGATATCGAGGTGCAGCCGGGCGTCTACAATTGGCGGCACATCGATGCGTGGATGGCCACGCATGTGAGCAAGACTCGCATTTGGGTATTGTTCGGCACTCCAAAATTCTATCAAAAGTATCCAAACGAACCGTTCCCGTTCCATCAATTGCCTGGCCGTGGCTCACCGCCGCGCGATCCTGCAAAGGCCGCAGAATTTGTCGCGGTGCTGCTGGCGCGCTATCCTGGCAAGTTCCAATTCATCGAGATTTGGAATGAGCCCAATTTCGGCTCAGGCACTAACCCATTGATCGATCGCTATACGCCGCCCGCCGTCGGAGACCCAGCTTGGTTCAGTGGCACAGCACACGATCTGGCCACAATGGCCCGCCTCGTCCGCGGTGTATTGCCTCCCGATGTCAAGCTGATGGCCGCGGGCTGGGCCTGGCAAGCCAAGAACGAAGACGTGAATAGACCGTCCAATTCCGTTCTGCGCTTTGCTGCAGCGCCCGATGGCGCCGGCGGCTTTGGCCGCGACCACGTACAGGCGCTGTCGATCCATCTTTATACCTATCACCTCGATCCCAATGCGACTATCAACGAGGTGCGCAACTATAACAAGTTGTTCGTCAAGGCCGGATATCCAGCGACGCTCGAGCGCCACGTAACCGAGACGGGCGCCTGGGCCCCGCAGAAGTTCACAGCAACGACCCCGTCGATGGCCGACAAGGCACGCATCGTCAAACGCTGGTGCATGATACCGCCGGCGATGGGATACCGCAGCGTCTACCTCTACGCGCACTCGGTGCTGGGAACGCTCGGCGATCCGGCCAGGGCGCCCGAGATTTCCGCAGCGATCGGTGAGATGCGCGACGGCCTGCGCGGTAAACGGTTGCTGCGCGCAGCCGTGCTGGCTGATGACACGATCTGGATGTCGTTCGCAGACGGCACAATGCTGCGCGCTTGAGACCGGTGCCACCAACAGCCTTCTCGATCGGTGTGATTCCATGACCACTACCGCCGGCGTTGCGTTCAGGTCGCCCGACATTACCAAGACCTCGATCGATGTCGGCTTGATCTCACTGATCGTTGCCACCTACGGCCGTTCCTCCGAGTTGGAGCCCATGCTGCGTTCGATGCTCGCCCAGACCGATAACAATTTCGAATTGATCATCGTCGATCAGAACGAGGATGACCGCATTGTCCCCTTGCTGATGCCGCTCCAGCAGGGACTCGCTTTTCGCCGTCTCGTCGTGGGCACGCCGGGAGCTGCCGCGGCCCGCAATGCCGGACTTGCCGTTGCCAACGGCGCGCTCGTGGGTTTTCCGGACGACGATTGCTGGTACGAGCCCGACGTCGTGCAGCGGGTGCGAAGTCTGTTCTTCACAAGGCCTGCCGCGGTCGGGATGGTGGCCCACTGGGTGGAAAGCGATCCAGAACGACAGCGCTCGCCCAGTGCTTTATCGCTCGACGCTTGGCGACGATTTAAGGGCGGCCTCGCGCCGTGCTTCGTGTTGTTCTTCAGGACGGAGCGGGTGCGGTCATTCGGTGGGTTCTGCGAAAATCTCGGGCCTGGTCGATATTTTGGCGCCTGCGAGGAGGATGATCTCTTGTTCACATTGCTCGAGGCTGGATACCGTATAGACTACAATCCCAATGTTCACATTCATCATCACTTTCGCAAGACCAGCTGGCCGCAACTCAATTGGTGGCAGTGTCGCCGCGCGCTTTCCTACGGACGCGGCACCGGCGCGCTGCAAGCCAAGCACCGGTTGCCAGCCTGGGTGCTCGGACGCGGTCTGATCGGGCCAGTCTACCATGCCTTGAGATCGGACAATCCAATTTGCGCCCTCGTGCTGGGAATATTTACGATCTGCGGGCGGATCGAGGGCATGGTCGGTTGGTGGCTATGGGGCCGCAGGCAATCCGGGCGCTCCGCCGCCAGCCGCTGAACTTACTCGCAGCGATCAGGGTGACTTCACACGGCGCGTATGGCTTGGCTTGGGGAGATCGAACGCGTGTCACCGCTACCTCCTTTTAGTTGTCGCCTCCGACCACATAGTCGGGCACTAAGTTGCCCGACTGACTAAAATGCCGGCGCTTGCCATCGCAGCGTTGGGTGAGATGCAAGGAGCTAGCATGCGTATGCGACTGATCGGTACCGCCCTGGTCATGCTGATGCTGCTCTCTGCGGTGGGGTCGGCGGCCGAAGATGCACCCAAGTACCGGATCATGCCTGGCGATCGCGTCCTCATTAACGTGCTCGGGCAGGAAAGTCTTTCGGGCAAATTCCTGGTCGACACCGCGGGGATCATCGAAGTACCTGTGGTCGGCAATTTGTCGGTTGCGCGCTTGACGCTGGACGAGCTGCGACAGAGGCTCGAGCTCGAGCTTGCCAAGGACGTCATCAGGCGTCCGGTCGTTAATGTTCGGATCGATGAATACCGACCAATCTTCGTGTTCGGTAGCGTAAAAACTCCTGGAATGTATCCGTTTCGGCCGGGTATGACGGTGGTCGGCGCAATGGTGGTTGCCGGCGGTGAGCCGAAGTTCGAGACGTCGAGCATAACAGCCACCGGCGACCTGATCGCTGCCGAGGAGCGCGTCAGCGTCCTCGTTTCCAAGCGGATTAAGCTGTTCGTCCGCCGCGCAGGATTGGAGGTCCAGCGCGACGAGCGCGCGACGCTCGATCTGTCCCTGCTGCCACCCGATCAGCGCAATCTTCCGGAGACCGACGACCTTGCTGATAGCGAGAGGAAGCGCGTCCAGTCTGAGATGACCGCGTTGCGCAGCGAGATCGAATTGCTGCAGAAGCAGAAGCCGCTTATGGAGGCGGAACGCGACTCCTTTCAGGCACAGATCGACGCTCAGAAAAAAATACTCGAGGTTAATACACAGCGGCTAGCGGATCTTGACAAACTGGCCGTCAAGGGCCTCGCCAGAGCGACCTCGGTTGTGGACATGACGGTCCAGCAAGCCATCATCGAGGGCGCGATCGGCCGGTTGCAGGCGGCCAAAGCACGCAACGAACTCGACTGGACGGCGATCGAATTCAAGATCGCAGAGAAGTTAAATACCTACCGCAACAAGATCCTCTTGCAGATCGGCGAAGTGAAGCAGGAGCTGGCCGAGTCCGATGTTCTGCTGGTATCCGCTCGCAACCTTAGGGAGCTGCGGCGGCACGCAGCAGGCGTCGGGCGCAGCGCCGACACGTTGAACAACACCTACATCGTCCATCGCACGATCGGCGACGAGCAGCAGCGGATCGCGGCCACGCCGTCGATGCAAGTGGAGCCGGGGGATATCGTGGAGGTCTCCACTTTCAACGGAGATCGTTATGGGCAACCGTCGGGCGTCAGTTTCGAAGGTCTTCGGCCGTCGTTGTTGCCGACCCAGCCGAGCGATCTGCCGATGCTCGAAAAGAGAGCCAACTTCAATTCCACCCGATGACAAAAATAGCTATCGGTGAGGACAACACGGCGCCTGTCAAATGAAGGACGCCGCCAACCAAAGCGGAGCTCAACGCTACCGTGTCACGCGACGCGAACCCCGTGGTGCAAGTCACGTCCAAGAGGACTGCATGACAGTGCCGTTCAAGATCCACACGGTGCAGAAACACCAATATTTGTCGTGGGGCTCAGAGGCGGGCATCCGAGCGATGCTCGTCACCCTGTGGCAACGGCGAGCCCTATTTGCCGCGGTGGCAGCAGTGCTGTTCAGCATCGGTCTGATCGGTACCCTGTCGATACCCACAACATACAAGAGCACGGCCACCTTAGAGCTCACCTTCAACAAGGACGAGCCTGCGGCGACGAGCAATACCAAGCCGATTACGGCTATGGATCCCGGCGCGCTTGTCAACGGCGCTGCCCAGAACATCGCATCGCGCGCAAATGCGAGCCGCGTGGTCAACGCACTTCGCCTGGACGAAGATCCAGACTATCGGGGCGGATCAATATTTGGTCGGTTGAAATCGGCCGTTGCAAGCAGTCTAGGGTTGACGCGACATGCGGCGTCGCCGCACGAGCTCGCAATCGACGGAGCGCTGCGCAATCTCAAGGTTGAATATAAGCCCCACCTCTACGTCATCAGCGTCACTTACATGAGCGACAGACCTGAGACGGCCACCCGCATGGCTAATTCATTCACCCTCGAGCATCTGAGGGGCGAGCGACTAAAGGAGCTGAAAGAGCTGTGGCTGAGTTCCCGGCGTGAACTAGTGGCTCTGTCAGAAGGCATCGGCGAACGCCATCCGCGCTACATCGAAACCAGCTCTCGAGTCGAACATCTGGCCGAACAGATCGAGGCAGTGAAGGCAGCTGAGGCCAACCCCGACAGGTTTCTATTGGCAGGCCAAACCCCGATCCTGGCCGAATCGAGCGCACCGCCGTCGAACCTCCGTCTAATGCTTATTTTTCTTGTCCTCAGCGCGGCAATTGCCACCGGTGTGGTGGCAGCCCTTGCGATCGAGCGCGCTCCGATTGCGGTGCGTAAAGCGCTCGCGCGCATCGCCCCCTGAGGCAGCGGGCGCTGGCGTAGTTCTAGAAAATAACGGATGCCACTACTGTCTGGCTAACTCTCGAACAGATTCAACTGGTTGCCAT
>JRHI01001948.1_pt1 | contig 15527 bp, 15 predicted proteins | sample 215371 | NCBI WGS metagenome assembly JRHI01 (sample SAMN02929681, study PRJNA255918) | sediment metagenome | biome: cave system; feature: Ice Cave; material: Sediment; isolation source: sediment from deep within a dark volcanic ice cave with no known source of... ...
ATTACGCAGGCGACGTTGGGGGCGTCGAAGCTCCCCGCCAGCCAAATCGGATCCTGGGCGCCGGCTGTGAACCTGCCGTCAAATGTGGTTGGGGTCCACTCCGCCGTGCTGCGAACCGGCAAAGTCCTGCTGTTGACCGGATTCAATGGCACTCCCGCCGGTTATGTGTTCGACCCCACGACCAATACGGGACACCTCAGCACTCCACCCGACAACATCTTCTGCGCCGGGCAGACATTTCTTGCCGATGGCACGGAGATTTACGCCGGTGGGCTGCTCGCCCCGGCCCCGGCCGCGGCGGCCGGTATTCCGGCGATCGACACGTTTGATCCCATCACGGAGACGTGGACCAAGCGTCCCGACATGGCCAACGGACGGTGGTACCCGACCACCACCAGGCTCGCGGACGGCACGGTGCTGATCACCGCCGGCCGCTCACAGGTCGCGACTGTCAAGAACTATCAGGTGGAGCTGTATACGCCGGGGCCGCCGGCATCGGTAGCTCTGCATGGCGCGGACGAGGTCCTCCAGCCCTACCCGCACCAGTACATCCTGCCGAACGGCAAGATGGTTGCCACCGACAGCTCCAGGACGGTGCTGTTCGACCCGGCCACGACCAGCTGGTCGAGCCTGGCCAGCCACATCTCATTGAACGGGCGACCGGCCGGAGTGTTGCTGCCAGGCGGGCCGAGCGGCTCGACCAAGATCATGCTCTTCGGCGGCCTCGGCGGCAACGGAACCTCGCCCGCGGTTACCAACACCGAGGTGTTTGATACCGCCAACCCCGGCGCCGGCTGGGTGTCCAAGGCGCCGATCCCGACGGCCCGAAACGACATGAACACGGTGCAGCTCCCGGACGGAACCATCCTGGCCGTTGGCGGCAATGGCACTGGTGACTACGGCACTCCTCAACTTCAGACGCTGCTCTATGACCCGGCCAGTGACACATGGACCGGTCTGGCGTCCCAGGCGTTCCAGCGGGCCTATCACTCCACGGCCGTGCTGCTGCCCGACGGTCGTGTGCTTTCCTCCGGTGACACCAGCGGAAATCCCGGCAACCACACCCTCGAGATCTACTCGCCGCCCTATCTGTTCAAGGGCGCCCGGCCGTCGATCACAAGCGCTCCCGCGAGCGTGGGCTACGGCCAGCAGTTCAACATCGCTGTCTCAGGGACGGCGACCCGAGCCGTCTTGATGAGCCCAGGCGCGACCACTCACAACGACGACATGAACCAGCGGCATATCGAGCTGGCCATCACGCCGAACGGCGGCGGTGTGACCGCCACGGCTCCGGCCAACGCCAATCTGGCCCAGCCCGGCTACTACATGCTCTTCGTCCTTGACGCCAACGGGATCCCTTCCGTCGCCACCTGGGTGAAGGTGGGCGGCACGTCGAATCCGACCAAGCCTGACCCGCCGACCAACGTGGCCGCCACCGCCGGCGATTCCAACGCCAACGTCACATGGTCGGCACCGGCCAACAACGGCGGCGCCGCCATCGACCACTACACCGTCACCTCATCCCCCGGCGGGAAGACGGCGACAACGCCCGACGGCTCGACACTCAACGCCACGGTCACCGGGCTCACCAACGGCACGGCGTACACGTTCACCGTCACCGCCCACAACAGCGTCGGAAACAGCAACGCCTCCGGACCGTCCAACTCGGTGACGCCTCACCCGCCGACGGCGCCCGACCCGCCGACCAACGTGGTCGCCACGCCGGGCAACGCCCAGGCCACGGTCACCTGGTCTGCGCCCGTCAACAACGGCGGGGCACCCATCGACCACTACACCGTCACCACCTCGCCGCCTGACGTTGCGTCGTTCGACACCACCAACCTCAACGCGACCGTCAGCCCTCTGACCAACGGCACGACGTACACCATTACGATCACCGCCCACAACACTGTCGGTAACAGTTCCGGCGCGGCATCCAATCCGGTTGTACCGCAAGCGCCAACCGTCCCCGACCCACCCACAATCGGGACCGCGACGGCGGGCAACGGACAGGCCACAGTGAGCTGGACCGCGCCTGCCAACAACGGCGGCGCCACCATCGACCACTATACGGTCACCTCCAATCCGGGCAACATCACGGCGACGACCACCGACGGCACGACGCTTAGCGCTACCGTCACCGGGCTCACCAACGGGACGTCGTACACGTTCACCGTCACCGCCCACAACAGCGCGGGCAACAGTCTTCCGTCCTCGCCTTCCAACTCCGTCACGCCATCGGCGACCACGGTGCCTGGGCCTCCTCTGTCGGTGTCCGCCAAACCGGCCGCCGGGCAACATGGCGTAGTGACGTGGTCGGCGCCAACCAGCAACGGTGGCAGCACCATCACCAGCTATGTCGTCACCTCCTCCCCCGGAGGGAAGCAGGCCACCTGGACCAGCGGCCCGCTGACCGCCACGGTGAGCGGCCTCACGGCCCACACCACCTATACGTTCACGGTCGTGGCGGTCAACAGCGTCGGACCGGGGCCGGCCTCGGCGCCTTCGAATCCCATCACTCCGAGGTAAGAGGTCCGCTCAGGCGGTCCATTCCTTCAGCTGCTCAACGATCTTGGCTGGGTCGGACCCGATCGGAGTGACGTTGAGAACGGTGACGCCCGCTTCGCGGTAGGCGGCGAGCCGGTCCTTCACATAGCCGGGTGGGCCGACCAGCGAGGTGAGCTCCAAGAGCTCGGCCGGGACGGCCGCGGCCGCCTCCTGCTTCTTGCCGCTCAAGTACAGCTCCTGGATCTGCTCGGCCTCGGCTTCGTAGCCGTATCGGCGGGCGAGGGCGTTGTAGAAGTTCTGCCCACGCGCCCCCATTCCCCCGACATAAAGCGCGGTCATCGGCCGGCCGAGGTCGCGAAGATGCTCAAGTCCGTCGCCGATGGCCACGATGCCCCCGGCACACACATCGAGTGGTCCAAGATCGGCCGCCCGGCCGGCGGTGCCCTTGGCCAGGGAGTCCCCCCACACCTGCTTGGCCTTCTCGGGGATGAAGAACAACGGCAACCAGCCGTCGGCAATCTCGGCAGTGACCCGGACGTTCTTCGGCCCGAGAGACGCCACATAGATGGGTATGCGGTCCCGCACCGGATGCGTGATCATCTTCAGCGGCTTGCCCATCCCGGTACCCTGACCCTCCGGGAGGGGAATGGGATACAGACCGTCGTTGGTCAGGACCTCTCGCCGCCACACCCGCCGGCAGATGTCGATGATCTCGCGGGTGCGCTCGATCGGCCGGTCGTAAGCCACCCCGTGCCAGCCTTCGATGACCTGCGGTCCGGAGGCACCAAGGCCCAGAATGCAGCGGCCATCCGAAAGGGCGTCAACGCCGGCGGCGGTCTGGGCGATCAGCGCCGGTGTACGGGTAAAGATGGGCAAGATCCCCGCGCCGATCTGGACGCGCTCGGTCTTGGCGGCCAGGTAGCCCATGAAACTCGGTCCGTCGAAGCCATAGGCCTCGGCCACCCAAACGATGTCCACTCCGGCCTTCTCGAGGGCAACGACCTGCTCGCCCGCCTGGGTGTAGTCGCCCGCATAGTTGAGCGTGGTGCTGATTTTCACACCGACGAGCCTACCGGCGGTAGACGCACTGCCTAGTTACCGACATTCACGCAATTTGGCCCAAGTAGGCCATAGCGACGTCCGGCGAATGCTCATACCGTACAAACCGTGTACGAGCTCATGGGAAGTGGCGTGATGATGACGACGTGTTGGTCGTGCGGCGACGACCTGCTGATGGTGGTCGACCTGTCCAGCCCCGATGCCAGCACCAGCCATCTCTGCGCCGGTTGTCACCGCCGGTGGGCGTCGATGAGCCGTCACCCGAGCCTGGGCGGCAACGCGAACTGGACCACCGCGCCCTTTCCCCTCCTGGAGAGCCGACCGGCCAGCATCAATTAGTCGGCCAACTCGGCCGCGGCGGCGGGCTGGGCCAGGCGGCACCGCACCAGGCGGACATTTGGCCGGCTGGCCCGGCTAGCGAATCACCAGAAGGTGATTTGTGCCACCGCAGCTAGGTCGATACTGCGCACTATCGGCCGGCTACGCAATCACGGGGCCGCCACCACCGGAGCGGGGTCGGCCCAGTCGACCAGGCAGGCGCGGGTTCTGGCGACGAGCCCGGGGTCGAGGCTCATCGGCAGGCCGGCGAAGTCAGTCGTACCGGCGCGTTCGAGACCGTCGAGGGCGGCGTGGACCTTCGCCTCGGTGCCGACAATAGCCACGTCGGCCGGCCCCTCAGCTCCCTCCCGGTCGAGCATGGCCCGATAGCTGGGGAGGTCCTGATAGCCGTTGAGGAATTGGCCGATCAAGCTGCGGGCCGCGGGCTCATCGTCGGTCACGCACACGGGGAGGCTGCACACCACCCGAGGCGCCGGACGGTCTGCCGCTGCGGCCGCTTCGTTGATGCGGGGCGCGATGTGCTCCGAGATGGTGCGGGGACCGACCAGCCAGAGAATCGTTCCGTCTGTGCGGCGCCCGGCGATGTCCAGCATCTGCGGCCCGAGGGCCGCCAGCATGACCGATGGTGTCCTGTCGGTGGGCCGGGCGGCGGCGATCTCCGCGCTCCAAATCTCTCCGGTATGACTGGCCCGTCCTGACGACAGGAGAGGCAGCAGCACATCGAGGTAGTCGGTCATGTGGCGAACCGGCCGTTCCCATTTCATCTTCCAATGACCCTCGACCGACGGTTGGTGCGACAGACCGATTCCGAGGATGAGGCTTCCGTTGATGGCAGCCTGAGTGGTCAGCGCCTGGGTCGCCAAGGCGTGAGGGTGACGCGGGAACGTCGGAATGACGGCGGTGCCGACCTCGATGCCGGCGGTGTCGGACCCGGCCGCGGCAAAGACCGTGAGCGCGTCGCAGAGCCCCACCTGGGCCAACCAGTAGCCGGAAAACCCCTCGGCCTTGGTCGCCCTGAGATCGGCCAGCGCGTTGGGCACCGATGGCATGACCATCGCAGCCGAGCCGTTGATCGAGATTCGCATGATCGCTGTTCCTAGCAGAGCGCGCGCCGCATCGGGCATTGTGAACCGGTGTCCAACGTCATGGATGCGTTGCTCGAGTACGGGATGCTCCTGCAGTCCGCCCGGGGACCCGTTCCGAACGTCGCCGAGCTCATGGCCGGCGAACCCATTCGGGGGAGTTGGTGGGGCCACCCGGCCAGCCATGAGATCTTCGCCGCGCTCAACGCGTTGGCTTCGTCACCCGATGTCGTACGGCTGAGACTGCTCAACGGCAAGGTGACCTTCGTCCATCGACGGCTGTGGCCCGCGGTCGTTCGGCTGGCCGATCGCTTCCCGGCCAAGAACCTGGCCTTGGTTCAAGAGGAGCACACGACCTCGGGCGCGCACCGCGTGTACGAACTCGCCTTCCCTGAGTGGGTGCCCGACGACGTACTGCGCGCTGGCCATCGCCTCTCTGTGGACGACGCCATGGGCGCCTTCCCTCCGAGTCTCCGGGAGATCGTCGCTTAGCACGGTGGGAGAAGGGCAGGATGGGGGTGCAGGGTCAAGATGGTCTGGTCGCCATAGGACCCGACCATTTCGATCGCCCACGGTATCTGGGCGCTCAGGGTGTCGGCGAGGATCTGTTGGGGGTGCTCGATCATGTGGCGCAGGACCGGGAAGCACCGGTCGCGACCGCCGACGGCGGCGATGAAGACGTCATCTTTGTTGTCATAGGCGAGGTACGTGTGAGGGAGCTTCTCGGCCTCGACCTGATCTCCCAGGTCCGACCCCATGAGCTCGATGGTGACGTCAAAGCCCTCGGTCTCCTTGGTCGCCGTCTCGAAATAGTCCGGCCAACCTTGGCGCGTGAGCTCCTCTCTTTATCGCTCACGTTGGCGCTCCCTTCTCGTTCGGGTCTAGCCACCAGTCTCGCCGCTCCCGCGATCGGATCGCTTCCCTCGATCGCGTGGCAGTGCGACTTGACCGGACGGTCAAGTAGGATTCGAGCGATGACCCGACCCCAGAAACAGGAACAGGAAGCGGCCACGGACGACGTGGCGGAGGTCGGCCCAGGGGTGCTGCGCATGCAGCTTCCCATCTCGCTTCCTGGCCTAGGCCACGTCAACACGTATGCCCTGATCGACAAGGAAGGCGCCGCCATCGTCGACCCGGGACTGCCGGGTCCGGCCTCCTGGAAAGCTCTCAAGCAACGGCTCCGCACGGCGGGCATCCCGCTGCGGCGAATCCACACGGTCATCGTGACCCACTCGCACCCCGACCACTTTGGTGGCTCCGGCCGCCTGGCCAAGGAGTCGGGGGGCAGGCTGGTGGCGCACGCCGCGTTCCGCACACCATTCCAGACGCGCGTCGAGGATCCGTGCGTGGACCTCGGTGACGACGTCGAAGTCGAGGATCTCGCCCTCAGCCAATGGTCACCCGTGAGCCCTTGGGGCCGGCCGTCCTTTCGCCCCCCGCTGATCCGGCGCCTCCAGCTACGGGCCATGCGACGGGGACTGTTCAGCTCGTACGTGGAGGCCAAGCCCACCGGCCGGGTTCGGCACGGCGAGGTGATCCGCCTGGCCGGACGGGACTGGACCGCCATCCACACGCCCGGACACACCCTGGATCATCTGTGCCTCCACGACCCGGAGGAGGGACTACTCCTCGCCGGCGACCACGTCCTTCCTTCGATCACACCGCACATCGCCGGCCAGGGTGGAGGGCGGGACCCGCTGAAGGCGTTCTTTGCCTCCCTCGACCGTGTCGCCGCGCTGCCGAATGTGAAACGCGCCCTTCCCGCCCACGGGCACCCCTTCGCAGACGTACCCGGCCGGGTGGCGGCCATCAAGAAGCACCACGAAGAGCGCATCGCCGTCCTTCAGGAAGCGGTGGGCGGGCTCGGGCCGGCCTCCGTCGAGGCACTGTCGCATGAGCTTTTCCGTCAGGCCCATTGGGGGGCCATGGCCGAGAGCGAAACGTACGCCCACCTCGAGCACCTCCGCCTTCTCGGCGAGGTGACCCGCTCCACGCGGGAGGGCCTGGCCTACTACGAGCTGGCTCGGGCCGAGCGGACCTGACGCTGGCCGATCTCCGCCCCGCCTCGTAGGCTCGACGGCCATGGACCTCCGCACTCTCGGCCGCACCGGCATACAAGTCAGTCCCCTTTGCCTGGGAGCCATGATGTTCGGGGCGTGGGGCAATCGTGACCATGATGACTGTGTCCGCATCACTCACACCGCCCTTGACGCGGGCATCAACTTCATCGACACCGCCGACGTCTACAGCGCGGGCGAGTCCGAGACCATCGTCGGCAAAGCGCTAGCCGGGGGACGGCGGGACAACGTGGTGCTGGCGACGAAGGTCCACTCCCCCATGGGCTCGGATCCGAACATGCGGGGCAACTCCCGTCGATGGATTCGGCGCGAAGTGGAAGCCAGCCTGCGCCGCCTCGATACCGACTGGATCGACCTCTACCAGATCCACCGGCCCGATCCGAGCTGCGACATCGACGAGACGCTCGGTGCCCTCTCGGACCTGGTTCGCGAGGGCAAGGTCAGGAGCATAGGAAGCTCCACCTTTCCTGCCCACGAGATCGTGGAGGCCCAGTGGGTCGCCGAAAAGCGAGGACGGGAACGCTTCGTCTGCGAGCAGCCGCCGTACTCCATCTTCGTCCGGGGCATCGAAGCCGATGTTCTGCCCACCTGCCAGAACTACGGCATGGGCGTCATCCCCTGGAGCCCCTTGGCCGGCGGATGGCTGTCGGGCAAGTACCGCCGAGGCCAAGAGCTTCCCAAAGGCGGGAGGGCGGCGCTGGTGCCGCAACGATTTGATCCGTCCATACCGGAGAACGCCAGGAAGCTCGACCTCGTCGAAGACCTCGACAAGGTGGCGGTGGAGGCCGGCGTCAGTCTGGTGGAACTGGCCGTCGCCTTCGTCGTTCAGCATCCCGCGGTCACGGCGGCCATCATCGGACCCCGCACCATGGAGCAGCTCACCACCCAGCTAGGCGCCGCCGATGTCGAGCTGGAGGGAGCCATCCTCGACCGCATCGACGAGTTGGTGCCGCCGGGAACCAACGTGAACCAGGCCGACACGGGATGGACTCCTCCGTCCATCGCCCAGGCGTGGCGGCGCCGCCGTCCCCATCGGAGCTAGGCGCCGACATGCTCGACACCCGCCGACTCGGCCGCACCGGCCACGACTCGTCGCTTGCCGTGCTGGGCGCGGCCTGCTTCGCGCAAAGTGATGCTGACGAGACGGAAGCCGTTTTCACCAACGCCCTTTCCCGGGGTGTGAATCATCTCGACATTGCCCCTCGCTACGGCAACGCGGAGCACTTGGTCGGCCCTCTCCTACCAGCCGTCCGCGACCGGCTCTTCGTCGGATGCAAGACGACGCGGCGCAACCGTGACGGCGTGCGGTCACAGATGGAGGCGTCGTTGGCCATATTGGGCTGCGATCGTTTCGACCTGTATCAGCTGCACGCCGTGACTTCCTTGGCGGAGTTGGAGACGCGGATGGAGGCGGTCGACACGATCCTCCGGGCGCGAGAGGAGGGGCTGTGCCGGTTCGTCGGAATCACCGGTCACGACCTCGGCGCCCCAGCAGCCCACGCCGAGGCGCTGCGCCGCTGGGATCTCGACACGGTGATGTTCCCGGTCAATCCCCGCCTGTGGGCTGATCCCGACTACCGGCGAGACGCCGAAGCGTTGCTGTCTCTGTGTGCCGAGCGGAACGTCGGAGTCATGGCCATCAAGGCGGCAGCCGCCCGGCCCTGGGGTCCACGCCCGGCCGGGGGACGCCACGCCACGACGTGGTACGAGCCGTACACGCACGCGGAGGCGGTGGCGAGAGGCGTCCGCTTCGCACTCTCGATTGAGGGAGTGCACGCCTTCTGCACTCCCGGAGACGTGCGGGTCCTCGACACCGCGCTGACAGCAGCCGAGGGGTTCGTTCCCTTGGGGCCGGCCGAGCGGGCCGCCGCCTCGCACGCGGTGGCCGACGAGCCCATGATTTTTCCCATGCCCGTGGCCTGAAGGCTGACGGTGATCAGCGGTCTTCGTCAGAGGTAAGCCCGGTGGTCGGATCCGCGCTGATGCGCTGCGCCAGGTACACCGGGATGACCGAGAGCACAACCAGGCTGACGGCGACGACATTCACGGTCGGCAGTTGGTTTGGCCGGAACATGTTGTTGAAGATCCACTGCGGCAGCGTCTCGATGCCGACACCGGCCGTGAACGTCGTGACCACGATCTCGTCGAAGGAGAGGGCGAAGGCAAGCAGTCCGCCGGCGAGCAGCGCCGACCGGATAAGCGGGAACGTCACGAAGCGGAACGTCTGGAACAGGTCGGCTCCGAGATCGGCCGAGGCCTCGTCGACGTTTGGTGCGAGCCGACGCAGCCTGGCCACCACGTTGTTGAACACGACGACAATGCAGAAGGTGGCGTGGGCGACGACCAGGGTGAGATACCCGAAGGTCACGCCCGCTTGCCGAAACGCACTGTTGAGGGCCACGCCGGTCACGATTCCCGGCAGAGCAATGGGCAAGACCACGACGATCGAGACGGTGTCACGGCCGAAGAAGCGGAATCGCTGCACCGCGTAGGCCGCCATGCTGCCGAGCCCGAGGGCGATAACCGTCGCCGCCGCGGCCACCTTCAACGATGTGACGAGCGCATGCCGGGGCCCGGGTTCGTGCAAGGTGATGCGCCACCAGTGGAGACCGAATCCAGGAGGAGGCCAGACGAAGGACTTCGACTTGCTGAACGACAGAACAAGGATGACCAGCAGCGGCAGGTAGAGGAAGGACAGCACCAGAAGCGTCACGGCCACCAGAAAGATGCGCACCGATCGGGACAGGATCATCAGAGGTTCTCCAGGGCGCCGCTTCGGCGGACCACCAACAGCAAGACGGCCATGATCACTACAGGCACCGTGGCCAGCGCCGCCGCGGCCGGGAGATCGCTGGCCCCGAAGTCGCGGTAGATCAGATTGCCGATCGTCTGGGCCTTCCCGCCAACCACCTGGACGACGATGTAGTCGCCGAGCGAGAGCGAGAAAGTGAAGATCGCCCCGGCAAGAATCGACGGGGACACCAAAGGAAGCACGACCGAACGGAACGTTCGGCCCGCGCCGGCACCGAGGTCGCTCGAGGCGTCGAGCAATGAGTTCGGCAGCTTCTCCAGGCCGGCGTAGATAGGAATGGCCATGTACGGCAGCCACAGGTAAGCCAGAACGATGACCGCGCCATTCAGACCAAACCCCGGAGAGAAACCGGCGGCCTTCTTCATCACCCCGCCGGCGGGGTCCAGGACCGTCCGCCAGGCGTACGCCTTCACCAGGTAGCTGGCCCATAAGGGCAGCACCAAGGCGACGGCCAGGGCCCGACGAGTACGCCGGCGAGCCACCTTGGCCATGAAGAAGGCGACGGGCAGCGCGAGGACAAGGTCAATGATGGTTACGGATAGCGCCACGCGAATCGTGCGCAGCGTGACGTCGCGGAACGTGGCGCGGGTGACCAGGTCGTGGAGGTTGCTCAAGGTGATCTTGTGCACCAGCGCGCTCGTGAACACATCGGTCGTATACAGCGAGGTGAGAAACAGAGCGAGGAGGGAGCCCACGTAGACGACCAGCAACCACAGGACCGGACCGCTGATAAGGCTGCCGAGCTGAAGGCCAGGGTGACGCGAGAGGACACGCGATAGTCGTCGCCCTGGCTTATTCCTCGGCGCGGCCGTCACCACGCCGGTCTCCGGCGTTCCCAGCCGGGGCTACCCGGCCGGGAACAGGCAACCGTCACTTGGCCCGAATGTCGTTCCAGGCCTGGGTCCATTGCTGGTTGTCCATGCAGACCACGTTCTTGCGACCGTCGAGGCACTTGGCGGTCGGCGTGGTCCAGTACCGCAGCTGACTAGCAAAGGTCGCGTCGGTTGCGTGGTAGGTCGTGCAGTGCGTCTTGTCCACGGTCAAGGTACACGCCTTCGGGTTGGCGGGTGCTTCGCCAAAGTACTCAGCCACCTGCGCCTGGACGGGCGGTGAACTGATGTAGTTCATCCAGTCGTACATGCAGTTGGGGTGGGCCGCCTTGGATGAGATCATCCAGGTATCCGACCAGGCCGTGGCCCCCTCTTTCGGCAGGACGGTTTGCACGCTCTTGGCGTTTACTCCGTTGATGGTGTTGGCGATCACCTGCCAGGTCGAGCCGATGACGAGGCTGCCTTTCTCGAAAGCATCTGCCGCCTTGAGGTAGTCGGACCAGTACTCGCCCACGATGGTCTTCTGCTGCTTGAGCAAGTTGATGGTGGCGGTGAACTGCGTTTGGTCCAGCGCGTAGGGATCCTTGATGTTGAGTGCCGGCTGCGCCTTCATGAGGTACAGGGCGGCGTCGGCGATATTGGTCGGATCGTCGTAAGCGGTGACCTTCCCCTTGTACGGAGAGGCCGGATCCCACACCACGCTCCATGAGTCTGGCGGGGTGGTGACCACCTTGGTGTTCCACATCAGCAGGTTGGCACCCCAGCCGTGCGGCATCCCGTAGGCGGTCCCGTTGAGTGAGTTGTAGTTCTGAATCTTGAGGAACGATTCCACGTCGTTGTAGTTGGTGAGCAGCTTGAGATTCACCGGCGAAACTTGGCCGGCGGCGATGAGGCGCTGACTGGCATTCCCTGACGCGGAGACACCGTCATACTGGCCGGTGCCCATGAGCTGCACCATCTCGTCAGAGGTGTTCCCGATCTTCACGTTGACCTTGCAGCCGGTCTGCTGCGTAAAGGGGCCGACCCAGTTGGCCTTCGGATCATTCGCCCCACTCTCGGCGTAGCCGGCCCACGCAATGATGTTGAGCGCTCCCTCCCCCGCCCCGATCGTCTGCAGCGCCGTTCCTCCAGGCAGGTTCGCACTAATACTCGACTTTGCCGAGCTGCCGCAGCCGGCGGCGACGAGCACCAGGGCGGCGACCGCCGTGACGGCGAAGCGCCGATGAATCATCCATCTGGTCATGCATCCCCCCTCAGGGTTGTGTCGGATAAACCTCGGACTTGAGCAGCTGATCGAACTGGCGGCTCCATGCCAACCGCACTGGACGCCCCTGCTTCGTCCGCGTGGCCGCCTCGGACGTGTCGCGGTTCTGCTCGACGGCGACCAGCTGTCCGCCTCTGTCGAGATCGACGATGTAACGCGTTCGCTCCCCGAGGTACACCGAGGAGCGGATGGTGCCGGCGACCCGGACCTCGCCCAACTCAGGACGGGGCGTGCCGTCGGGCGGCACCAGGTTGATCTTTTCCGGCCGCACCGTGAACGGCTCGCTCGAACCTCGCAGCCGTTGGGCCAGATCGCCCTCGATGACGTTCGATGTACCCACAAATCCGGCCACGAACGCTGACGCAGGGTGTTCGTACACTTCGCCCGGGGGGCCGACCTGCTCCAAATGGCCATTGGCAAACACGGCCAGCCGGTCGCTCATGGCCAGCGCTTCGTCCTGATCGTGGGTCACGTAGATGAAGGTGACACCGACCTCACTCTGGATCCGCTTCAACTCCACCTGCATCCCCTCCCGGAGCTTCAGGTCGAGCGCACCAAGCGGCTCGTCCAGCAACAGCACGCGCGGCCGGTTCACCAGCGCCCGGGCCAGGGCGACGCGCTGCCGCTGGCCGCCCGAGAGCTGGGTGATGGCGCGCCGGTCGAATCCCTCCAGGCGGACCATGGCCAGCGCGTCCGCGCCACGCTGGCGCCGCTCGGCTTTGCCGACACCCTTGACCTTCAGTCCGTACTCGACGTTGCCGGCGACGTCGAGGTGGGGGAAAAGGGCATAGTCCTGGAAGACCGTGTTGACGTCCCGATCGTAGGGGGGCGAGTCGGCGACATCGCGGCCCTGGAGCAGGATCCGGCCCTCTGACGGGCGCTCGAATCCAGCAATCATGCGAAGGCAGGTTGTCTTGCCCGAGCCGGATGGGCCGAGGAAGGAGAAGAACTCCCCCGACCGGATTGACAGGGTGACGTGATCCACGGCGGCCACCGAGCCGAAGCGTTTGCTGACGTCCATCAGTTCGACGTCATCACTTGTGGTTGGAAGAATTTCCGCCTCTTTCCGCCGCACCAGCATGGGAATCCAACGATTCTCGTGGCGCCGAGGATCAGTGTCAATCGAGGTCTGTAGGCTCATCCAGGGCAGCGCCACTGGACGTGGCCAGTGGCCTCGCCGGAACGTCCGTAGCAACTACCGATGCGTTGCGCCCCGGACGCCCATATCGTCTTGACCTGACCGGGGTAGTGGTCATCCTGGGAGGGCATGGCAGGTTGACCACCCGGGAAGTGTCGGCGCCTCGTGAGCAATTACGGCCAGTTCAGTGGAAGGGAGGGGCTGCCAGCATGTGGACGATCACAATCCGCGACCTCCTATACCGCTGGCGCCAGTTCGGCATCGCCCTGGTCGGAGCCGCGTTGGTTTTCGCCCTCACCCTCATCCTGACCGGGATGTCCGCCGGCTTCCGGGCCGAGGCGGGCCGGACCGTCGCCAGCATCGGAGCGGATGCGTGGATCGTCCCAACCGGGAGTGAGCGGCCCGTTCACCGGCCTGTCCGTCGTTGATCCCGCGGCCGCCGCCGAGGTGGTGGGTGACCGGCGCGTCGATCCGATTGTGATCGTCCGCCTCGGCCTCGACGTGAGACGTAGGACGCAATCGAGCCGGACGCCCGCCGTCTCTAGCCTGGCTGGCCGGTGGCGGGGTTCAGATGCAATGCGGAGTGTCGCCGGGCGGGTTGAAGGCTCGTTCGAGCAACGCCGAAGCGGTTGCGTCGAACGACGTGCCGCCGACCCTGCCGAATCGCCCGGTGTCCTCGATGAAGCGAAGGATCTGGTGGGTCGCGTCGTGGTCAATGAAGTTGGCTTGACGCCGCCGATCCAGGGTCGGGATACGGGTGGCGGCCGAGGAAAGCGAGGAGCTTGTCCTGCTCGTCGGCGCCAGCGGGCGGCTCGACCTCTGGCCCGAAGGCCTGAGGGCTTCGCATGGCCGGACCAAAAGACTCCGCTCGCTGTCGTACCCGAACCACCTCCTCCGGGTCCATGCGGTCATTGAGCCCTGCAGCTCGGGCCAGGTCCCAACCATGGACAACGAGGTCGAAGCACAAGAATCCGTCGACGGCCGATTCGAACGTGCTCCGCCCCGTGAACCCGTCGAATTCGGCCGCCGCCCGCTCGGGATCCCCGAGGTCAGCCTCGACGACGGAGCGGGCCGAGGTCCACGCCCCGAGTGGATCGTCATCGACCGATGGGATGTCGCCCATCTCACGTCCCACGAACCCGAGGAACATTCCCTGGGTTTCGACAACATGGCGAACCACGTCGCGGGCCGCCCACCCCTGACAAGGCGACGGACTCGCCCATCGGTCATCGGGCACCGCCTTCACCTTGGCCGAGAACGCGTCCGCCAATCGTGCGTACCGCTCTGCTATCTCGGTCATACTCGCCTCCGTTTGCGCCGACAATCGCGCCTCGACTGTTCCAATCCCGCCGGAGTCAAGTCTGATGGACCGGCAGGCGTCGTGCACGTCGCATGCCACGCCTAGGCTGAAGGTCGGCACCCGTTTGCTGCGCTGGCGTGGCTATGACATTCGCGAAATCAACGTGAATCACAGCCAAGTGGACGCACCAAACCACAAGGGAGCGGCTTGACAGAGGAGAGCGATGTGATCAACGACGACAGCGTAAACGCCCTGTTGAAGCGGGCTCAGCGGGAGATCGACCAGGGTCTGCTTCCTTCGTGCCAGCTAGCTCTGGCTCAGGACGGCAAGGTGGTAGTGCACGAGGCCTTCGGCGACGCCACGACCGACACCCGCTACGTGATGTTCTCCTGCACGAAGGCGGTGGTCGTCGGCGCCGTCTGGACGCTCATCCAGGAGGGCAAGCTCGACGTCTCCAAGCGGGTACACGAGTACATCCCTGAGTTCGCCACGAACGGCAAAGACGCCGTGACGGTCGAGCAGGTCATGCTCCACACCTCGGGATTTCCCAGCGCTCCGCTCGGCCCACCCGAGTGGTCAACGAGAGAGGGGCGCCTGCGGCGCTTCGGCGAGTGGCGGCTGAACTGGGAGCCCGGCACGGCCTACGAGTATCACCCGACATCCGCCCACTGGGTGCTGGCTGAACTCATCGATCGGCTGACTGGCTCCGATTACCGCCACTTCATCGCGGATCGCATCACCGGTCCGCTCGGTATCCCCCGCCTCCAGGTCGGCGTCCCTCCCGACCAGCAGGGTGACATCGCCCGGCTGAAACTGTGCGGCGAGGTGATGACACCCGACGAGCTCGAGGCGGCCCTCGGCATCCGAGAACTGCCCGTCACGGAGGTCACCGACGAGGTGTTGCTGGGCTTCAACGAACCGGACGTCCGCGCCGTCGGTGTTCCCGGTGGCGGTGGTGTGACCACCGCGGCCGACCTCGCCCTTTACTACCAAGCGCTGCTGCACAATCCCGGCGGAGTCTGGGACCCCGAGCTGCTGGCCGATGTCACGTCTCGCGTCAGGCAGAACTTTCCCGATCCGATGTTGCAGACGCCGGCCGGCCGCAGCCTCGGTCTGG
>JRHI01001949.1_pt1 | contig 15523 bp, 15 predicted proteins | sample 215371 | NCBI WGS metagenome assembly JRHI01 (sample SAMN02929681, study PRJNA255918) | sediment metagenome | biome: cave system; feature: Ice Cave; material: Sediment; isolation source: sediment from deep within a dark volcanic ice cave with no known source of... ...
CAAGATATCCTGCGCCCCCAAGAGCCGGCCGCCGACGCGCTCTTCGCGCGGCTGCGAACGTTCGGGGCGACGGCTGCCGCGCCACCCAGCGTTGCACCGAGCCAGGTATCCGTCCGCGTCTTGAACGGTTCCGGTGTCAACGGGGCCGCGAGCCGCGCGCTCCAGACGCTGACCACGCAGTTCGGCTTCGCAGGGGCCGGAACCGGCAACGCCGCCCACGTTGGCGCCACCGAGGTGCGCTCCGGAACACGCGGACGTGCCGGCGCCGGCCTCGTACTCGCGTACCTGGGCGGGACCGGCCGTCTCGTCGACGATCCGTCGACACACGATGCGACCGTCACGATCGTCGTCGGCCCCGACTTTCGCGGCGTTCAGACTCCCGCCGCCTCGGCGTCCGGCTCTGCGCCGCCCCCCACTCCGACGACCGTCGCGCAGCCGACGACGACAACGGGCGGTGTATACGCACCCAAGCCGCCCCAATACCTCGCCGCCCAAGAATGCCGATGACGCCCGGCCGGCCCGCTTTCCGCCCTTGTACCGGGGCGCTATTTCGGCGCAGGTGGCTGGACAACCCGCCAGTTTGGCTTGGAAACTAGTTCATATGAACAAGGAGTCAGTCTTCTTGTGACCGTCGCCCGGCCTAACGGACCGCGACGACCCCTCGACTGGGCGCGGCGGACCCGGGTCTTTTTGGCGATGCTGTGGTACTGCCCGCTGCTCTTCGTACCGCAACTCGGGGCGCGTGCCGTGATCGAGCAGGACGTTCACCGCTGGGTCACGACACGGTACGGCAGGTGGTCCCGACTCGAGATGCTCGCGACCGAACCGGCGTTCCGCACGCTGTATTTCTACCGCCTGCGCCGCGCGGGGACACTCGGTGCGCTGCTCGGCGGAATGGCCGGTGCGCTCTATCCCGGAGAACGGACGTTGCACATACTCTGCCCCGACATCGGACCGGGCCTCATCATTCAGCACGGCTTCGCGACTGTGATCGCGGCCCGGAAGGTCGGAGCGAACTGCTGGGTCAACCAGCAGGTCACGATCGGCTTCAAACGGCCCGATGAACGCCCGGTGCTGGGCGACGGCGTGCTCGTCTATGCGGGAGCCAAGATCCTCGGCAATGTGACGATCGGAGATGGCGCGCAGATCGGCGCGAATGCAGTTGTTCTGCACGATGTGCCGCCATTTCACACCGCGGTCGGAGTCCCCGCACGCAATCTGCCACCGAAGTCCCGACGCGAGACACGGGCAGCGCTCGAAAGAAACCCAGACGCCGTTTCGGGGTGACGATGCGGCGCGCCGGCTCGTGGGCGCCGGACTGAGGTGCGCCCGGCGCCTTACTCGCGGTGCTGAACGACCGGATCGGGCTCATCGGCGTTCGGGGACCGCAGCTCGACGCGCGCGCGGCCGCGCTCGCCGAACGCCGGCGGGACACCCGCGAGGCCGAGCTCGGCGACGTTCTCCATCGCTTCGACAGGCCCGCTCAGTGCGCCCTCCGGGGTCAACGTGTGAGGGAGATAGCGCAGGACGATGACCGCGGCAATCGCGGCGAGCACCGCACCCGCGGTGACGGCGAGTTGGATGCCGCCGACGAACGCCTGCTGTGCGCCGACCGCCAGCTCCCGCCCGGCAGGTCCGGGTACATGGGCGGCGACGTGCAAGGCGCCCGCGAGCGACGCGCGCGCCGAGGCCCGCTCGGCCGGGGAGAGACGGGTGAGAAACCGTTCGAGCGCGCTGCCGTAGCGGGACGCGGCGAAGCTGCCCAACACCGCGACGCCGAGCGCGGCACCGAGCTCACGGGTCGCGTCGTTCATCGCCGAGCCGGCACCGGCCCGACGCGGCGGAACCGCGGACATGATCGCGGCCGTCATCGGCGACATCGCGAGCGCGATCCCGCTCACGAGCGGGACGAGGCACGCGAGCACGTACAGGTAGGGCGTGTGCAGCCCGAGCCCGTGGAACATCACGAACCCGACCGCGACGAGGATCATCCCGGTCGCGACGGTGCGGTGCGCCCCGAACTTGGCGCTGAGCCGGGGTGTCAGAGGCGCCACGATGATCATGATCGGCGCCATCGGCAGCAGCCGGATCGCCGCCGACAGGGGGCTGTAGTCGAGCACGAGCTGAAAGAACTGCGTAATGAGGAACATCACGCCGAACATTGCGAGGAACACGAGGACCATGCCCCCCGTGCCGGTGCTGAACGCGGGGTTGCGGAAGTAGCGGATGTCGAGCATCGGCTCCTCGACGCGCAGCTCCCACAGCACAAACGCGCTCAGCACGACGATCGCGATCACGAACGCACTGAGCGTCTGCGTGCTGGCCCAACCCTTACCCGGTGCCTCGATCAGCCCGTACACGAGTGACGAGATGCCGATCGTCGACAGCACGGCTCCGACCGGATCGAGGCGAGCCTGCTCGGGGTCGCGCGACGTCGGCACGAGGCACCAACCGGTCACGAGGGCGAGGAGGATGAACGGCACGTTGATGAGGAACACCGACCCATACCAGTAATGGCCGAGCAGCCACCCGCTCGCGACCGGGCCGATCGCACCCGCGGCACCGGTCGTCGCGGCCCAGATGGCGATCGCCTTCGCACGTTCCTCTGTCGGGAAGACGTTCACCAAGATCGACAGCGTCGACGGCATGATGAATGCCGCCGACGCTCCCATCACGGCACGACACGCGATGAGCTGCCACATCTCCGTCGATGCCGATGCCAGCACCGCGCCCACAAGAAAGCCGACGAGTCCGAGTTGGAGCGCGCCCTTGCGCCCGAAACGGTCCCCGACCGCGCCCGTCGAGAACAACAGGCCGGCGAACACGAGCGAATAGGCGGCGACCACCCACTGCAGCTGCGACTCGGTCGCGCCGAGGTCGCGCGACAAGGTCGGGATCGCGACGTTGAGGCTCGAGTTCCCGACGAAGACGATGAGGAGGCTGAGGCAGAGCACCCCGAGCATCCACCACCGTCGCCGGTGCGCTGTCGATTCGACCATGGGTTCCCGTGAGATCACGAGCGGCGGGTGCTCACGTCGATCGCCTGTGCTTCAGCCGTTGGAGCTGCGCGAAGTCCATCGGGTGCCCGGGCAGTCTGCTGGCATCCAGTGGTCGCAAGCCGTCGAGGATGATCGCGACGTAGCGCTCGCGAAGCTGTGTCTGCAGATTACCCACGACCGCGGTCGCATGCGCGACGCCCGAGAACAGCATCGCGACATCCGCGGGACCGACATCCGAGCGGATAGCGCCTGCGGCCTGCGCGCGTGCGAGCAGCTGGTTCACCGCGTCGCGAAGCTCGCCGCGCAGCGGTCGCGCTTCGACCGACACGTCGATCTCGGTGGCCATCTGCTCGGCCAGCCCGCGGTGGCGAGCCTGGAAATCTGACAATGCGATGACGAACGCCCGGAACGCAGCGCCGGGATCGTCCTCGTTGAGCGCGTCGTGGGCGTCCTGCACCAGCGACTCGAACATCCGCCGAAGCACCGCCTCGACGAGAGCCTGCTTGGTGGGAAAGTGGCGGCAGACCGTGCCCACGCCGACCCCTGCGCGTCGCGCCACATCCTCGACCTGAGCCTTGAGCCCCGCCTTCGAGAACACAGCCTCGGCGGCGGCGAGCACCCGCTCATGGTTGCGACGGGCATCCGCGCGCATCGGCCGGTCGACCACGTCGCTCACTGTGGGGGGCCTGACGGTGTCGCCGGCGCGTTGTGTCGGTGGGCGGGCAGGACGAGAGACGGAAGCACCAACCCGACCGTAGCACCCTATCCGGAATCGCGATTCCGCTTCTGTGCTTCGAGAAGAGAGGCCCCTACGCGCTGCGGTCATCGTGCATGCTGAGACGTACTGCGCCCGGGAGCATTCAATGAATCGATGCACGTGTCTGGTGTGAGAGCAGTCGCGGGCGTCGCCGGCCTCGTCCTGGTTGCCTGGGTCTTGCTCGACGCCTTCGAGACGATCGTGCTGCCGCGACGAATGACGCGACGGTGGCGTATCACGGTTGCCGTCGGTCGCCTGAGCTGGTCGCTCTACCGGGCTGCTGCGCGCGCGATACGGAGTCCACAACGTCGGGAGCGAGTGCTCAGCTACTACGGGCCGGCGTCGCTGCTCTTGACGATCACCTGCTGGGTCTTCGCCATGATCCTGGGTTATGCGGCCGCCCTCTGGGCCTTCGCCGGAGACCTCGGCGGCCACCCCCATTCATTCGCCACCGCTGTGTACGTGGCCGCATCAATGTTCTTCACCCTGGGTTTCAGTGACGTCATCGCGCACGGCACTGCAGCTCGGGCCCTCGTTGTCGCCGCCGGTGGTACCGGTTTCGCGTCGCTCGCGTTACTCGTCTCCTACCTCCCTGTGCTCTATCAAGCGTTTTCTCGGCGCGAGACCTACATCTCGCAGCTGGACGCGCGTGCCGGCTCGCCGCCGAGCGCAGGCGAGCTCCTCGCCCGCAACGGTCGTGACGATGGCGTCGAAGAGCTCGGACCTTTCTTGCTCGCGTGGGAAGGCTGGAGCGCCGACCTCTTGGAGAGCCTGCTCTCGTTCCCCGCGCTCGGCTACTACCGGTCCCACCACGACAATCAATCCTGGCTCGCGGCGCTCACCGCATTGCTCGACACCTGTTCGCTCGTGCTCGTCTCGGGTGAGCAGCGACCTCACCGTCAGGCGAAGCTCACCTACGCGATGTGTCGTCATGCAGCCGTGGACCTGGCGCGGGTGTACCGCGCGATACCCGTCCATGACGCCGATCGCCTCGACGCCGCAACCGTCGAGCTTCTCCGCTCTCGCCTCGCAGAAGGCGGGTGGCGTCTGCCCCAAGAAGCGCTTGGCGGGCTGACCAAGCTCCGAGTCGGCTACGAGCCCTACGTCATCGGTCTGTCGCGTGAGCTGCTGATCCCGTTGCCCAACTGGATGGCCACCGAAGGCACGCAGGACAGCTGGCGCATGACCGAGCTGGCTGCGCCGCTGCGCTCGGCCCGGCATCGCTCGCGCTCGTGACGACGCCCATTGGACAACGCGCGAAGTCGATTCGTCGGGCGCTTGGGGCGACTGACAGGGTGAGCAGGGCAGTGGTCGCGGCGCGATACTTCCGGCTGGAACAGGGCGAGGGAGGGCGGCGATGAAGGTCAAGTCCCGCGCGGGCGTTCCCGACGACGCCGAAGTGTGCGGTCGCATCTGCTACGAGGGGTTCGCCTCCATTGCCGCGGCCCACGGGTTCCCGAGCGACGTCCCGTCGCCAGAGGTGGGGATCGGTCTTCTCGGGATGTTGCTCGGCCACCCGGGCTTCTACTCGGTGGTAGCCGAGATCGACGGCCGAACGGTGGGCAGCAACTTCCTGGACGAGCGATCCCCTGTCGTCGGGATCGGGCCGATCACCGTGGCGCCCGATGTGCAGGACCGCTCGGTCGGTCGAGCTCTGATGGAGGACGTGTTGCGCCGGGCGGAATCGCGCGAAGCGCCGGGCATCCGACTCGTGCAGTCTGCCTACCACAACCGGTCCTTGTCGCTGTACGCCAAGCTGGGCTTCGAGGTCCGTGCGATGCTCGCGTGCCTCCAAGGCCCTCCCCTCAACACGTCGGTCCCGGGTTATGCAGTCCGGTCCGCGACCGCGGACGACATCCCGGCTTGCGACGCGCTGTGCCGGCGCGTCCACGGCCACCACCGCCACGGCGAGGTAGCCGACGCCGTGGAACAGGGAAGCGCCCTCGTCGTCGAGCACGACGGCCGCATCAGCGCATACAGCACCGGCGTGGCGTTCTTCGCACACACCGTGGGTGAGACGAACGAGGACGTCAAAGCCCTCATCGGCGCGGCGCCGGAGTTTGCCGGTCCGGGGATCCTCGTGCCGGCGGCCAACACCGAGCTCTTCAGATGGTGTCTGGGTCGCGGCCTGCAGGTGGTGCAGGTCATGACGCTGATGGCCATCGGGCTGCACAACGAGCCCGCCGGCAGCTACCTGCCCTCCATCCTGTACTGACCACCTGGTCCCCCTTGATTTCCCTATCGTTGATAGGTACGATACCTATCGATGATAGGCAGGACGACAGAGCGACGCGAGGCGAAGGTGGCGTCGATCGTCGGGAGCGCCTGGGCGCTGGCCCGCGATCACGGCATCGGGGGTGTGACGCTCCATGCCCTCGCCCGCGAGGTCGGCATGCGACAGCCGTCGCTCTACGCGTACTTCGACTCGAAGAACGCTCTGTTCGACGCGATGTTCGCCGACGGCAATAGGCAGCTGCTCGAGCGACTCGACGCGCTGAAGGTGCCGGGCGATCCGCGCACTGCGGTGAAGAAGTTCATGCAGGCGTTCGTGACGTTCGCGCTCGAAGACACCAGCCGCTGTCTGTTGCTCTTCCAACGCCCGGTCCCGGGTTTCGAACCGTCGCCGGAATCGTATGCGTACGCGCAGAAGGTGCTGGACCTGGCCGTCGGTGTCTTGCGCGCCGCCGGCGTCGAGGACCAGGGCGACATCGACTGCTTCGTCGCGATGGTGGCGGGTCTGATCGACGCGCAGATGAGCAACGATCCCGGCGGCAAGCGGTGGGTTCGCCACCTTGACCGGCTCACGGACATGTACCTCGACGATGCCAAGAGAAGGAGAACGCATCGATGATGCCAACCAGGATCCGACGGCGCGAGGCACGAGTGCTCGCAGAAGAGGAGTTCAAACGCTTCGCCGATCTGATGGCCTCGCTCTCCGACGACGAGTTGACGCGGCCCACCGACTGCCCGGCCTGGGACGTCCGTAAGATGGCGTTGCACGTGCTCGGCTCAGGCGACGCGCAAGCGTCGTTTCCCCAGTTCCTGCATCAGCTCCGGCGGGGTGTGCCGCTCAACAAGGAGATCGACTCGCACCACTGGGTCGACGGCATGAACGAGCTGCAGATCCGTGAACGCGCCAACCTGTCGAACCAGGAGCTCGTGGCACAACTCGCCACCATCGGGCCCAAAGCGGTGAAGGGCCGCTGGCGGACGCCGCCGCCGATGCGTTACATGCCAATCCCCTTCGGACCGCCCATCGGTTGGGCGCCGCTGAAGTACCTCCTCGACGTCGGCTTCACCCGCGACGTGTGGGCCCACCGCATCGACATCTGCGCCGCCACCGGCCACGACATGCACGCGACCCCGGAGCACGACGGCCGGCTCGTCGCCGACATCGTCGCCGAGTGGGCGGCCCTCCACGGCGAGCCCTTCGAGCTCGTGCTCGAGGGTCCGGCCGGCGGCAAGTTCAGCCAAGGCGTCGACGGCGAGCGCGTCGAGATCGACGCCTTCGAGCTCATCCGCGTCCTGTCCGGTCGCCTGCCGGGTACCGGTGTGCTCAGCAACCCACTGCCACTCTGAGGAGGGAACCGCCGTCACGGTCGATCGTGGAGACGTCGGCGATTGCGAATACGTCCTCGTCCCCGGTGGCGTGAGCCCCAGCGCGCGGGCACAATCGCCGCCAGCCACGTCGACAGAGGATGCATCGATGAGCGACACGACCGTGAGCCGAACCGGGACCAACGAGATGCTGGACCCCGGGCTCATCATGCAGATCGGCATGGGGTTCTTTCCTTCCAAGGCGCTGTTGTCGGCGGTCGAGCTGGGCCTCTTCACCGCGCTCGGCTCCGAAACGCTCACGGGCGCGGAGATCGCCGGTCGTCTCGATCTTCGTTCGCGCGCGGTCATACGACTTTCTCGACGGGCTTGTCGCGCTGCACCTGCTCGAGCGAGATGGATCGGGCGAGGAGGCGCGCTACCGGAACTCTGCTGCGACCGCGCAATTTCTGGATCGCGCCGGGCCCGCCTACGTCGGCGGGATTCTCGAGATGGCCAACGCTCGGCTCTACGGCTTCTGGGGCGGACTGACCGAGGCCCTCAAGACCGGCGAGCCGCAAAGCGAGAGCAAGCACACCGGCCGTTCGATGTTCGAGGAGCTCTACCGTGACCCTGCTCGCCTGGAGCAGTTCATGCAGGCGATGGTGGGGATCTCGATGGGCAACTTCCATGCCCTCGCCGACGTATTCGACTTCTCCCGCTACGAGAGCGTCTGCGACGTGGGCGGCGCCACCGGCCAACTCTCGGTCATCCTCGCGCAGCACCACCCGCACCTGCGTTGCGCATCGTTCGACCTGCCGGTCGTGGCACCGATCGCAACCCGCACCATCATGCAAGCGGGCCTCAGCGACCGGATCCGCGCGGTGTCGGGTGACTTCTTCGCCGAACCCCTGCCCGCTGCCGACGTGATCACGATGGGCATGATCCTCCACGACTGGAATCTGGACCGGAAGCTGCAGCTCATTCGCGCGGCCTTCGAGGCACTCCCGCCCGGGGGTGCGTTCATCGTCATCGAGAACCTGATCGACGATGACCGGCGTGACAACGTCTTCGGACTCATGATGTCGCTGAACATGCTGATCGAATTCGGCGACGCGTTCGACTACACCGGCGCTGACTTTCGCGGGTGGTGCACCGACGTCGGCTTCCGGTCGGTCGAAGTCCTACCCCTCACCGGCCCCGCCAGCGCCGGCATCGCTTACAAGTAGCCGTCGGTCCACAACCTTGCCTTGGAGATCGCCGGTGCTCCCCGTCAGGCACGCGCGCGTCGTCAGGTGAGGACATAGGGCGTCGCCCGGTGTTGCTTCCCGTACCGCATGTGGAGCGCAATCGCGCCGGCCGAGATCGCCGCGTAACCACACCAGAGTGACGCAAACCCATCGATGGTGAGCCAAGCGAGGAGCGCGACCGCGACGAGATTGGCGACGCCGAAGATCTCGACGTGGCGGTAGCCGGAGAACAACAACGCGCCGCAGACTGCGGCCACATAGAGGGCGACGACGAGGCCACCGTTACTGATGCTCACGCTGTAGGAAAGGTGGTACGGACGCTCCGCGACATCGATCGGAGCGCGCAGCATCGCCCAGAAGAGCACGGTGGCGACTCCTGCGCCCAGGGCGACGAACGGTGCCATGCGCCGTCGCCGCCGAGTTGTCGGCTCGAGCGCGAGAACGGCGAGAGGTACGAAGATCGGTAACACGACGAACGCGATCAGCAGATAGATCCACAGCGCGACTCGCCCGACATCGTGCGGCACCTGCCCTTCGACACCCCACCAGACGAATGCTTCGACCAACTGATGCGCACCGAGGAGTAGCGGCAACGTCGCGAGCAAGAGGTGATTGTTACGGCCTCGCAGATGACGGAAGGCGTCGACGCCAATCGCGCCGACCACGATCCCGCCGACGACGTCAGCCTCGGCCGAGAAGCACACGCCGCACGGTACAGCACGTGCCAAACGATCGACATCAGAACCCCGACTTGCTACTCCGTGCCGGCTACGCCGATCAAATGCCCCTCGGGGTCAGTGAACTGTCCAACCACGAGGGTTCCGCGAGTGCCCTCCGGCCCCATCCGGCGCTTCCCGCCGAGGCTCTCAGCCTTCTCGAGCGCGGCCTCGACGTTGGGAACCCTCACGTAGAAGAGGACACGCCCTTCATAGCCCTCGCCACCACCGACACCGCCGTTGATCCCGCCGCCAGTCGTGTTGGCGTCCACGAACCCGTAGTTGCCCGACTCGGAGACCGCCTCGGTGGCGGCGTCGCCGGTATCGAACTCCCACCCGAACAGCTCGCCGTAATAGCTGCGGAGCTTCGCCGGGTCGGTGCCGATGACCTCGAAATGCACAACTGGTTGTCCCACGGTGGTCCTTTCCGCTTCGATTGCCCCGGCCGTTGTTCCGTTGCCTTCAGCCTCGCTCTCGGGACGTTCGTGAGCAACGAAACTCATCGCGACCGGGCCGGCCCTGCGACCAGTCGCGGCGCGACCCCAGCGGCGGCACAGCCGGTCTCCAGGTCGGCGACCGAGGATGGCCGCCATGCCGGTCATCAGTGACCTGATCCCAGGATTGAGCGACCGCATCGACGTCGCGAAATTGGTCCGCTACGGCGCGGTGTCGATCATCGCCACGACCACGAGCCTCCTCGTGCTCGGCGTGCTCGTCGGTATCCTCGCCGCGCCCGCCGGCTGGTCCAACGTCGTCGCGACCACCGTCGGTACCGTCCCCTCGTTCGAGCTCAACCGCCGGTGGGTGTGGCGGCGCCGCGGTCATCGCTCGCTTGTGTCGGAGCTCGTGCCGTTTGCAGTGCTGTCGTTCGCAGGGCTGGCGCTGTCGACGCTCGCGGTGCAGCTGGCCGCATCGGCGACCAACGACTGGCCGCGCCTGTGGCACACCGTCGCAGTGGAGGTGGCGAACATCGGCGCGTTCGGCTCCCTGTGGGTGCTGCAGTTCGTGCTTCTCGACCGGGTCCTGTTCCGTCGCAGGAAGCAAGCCAACACGGACGTGGAAATGCCGCGAGCCGAACCGAGCTCCGCCTCCTTCGTTCCTCGAGGAGGCCGCGAGTATCCGGGTGGCGTCTCGGCTGGTGCCGGACCACGAGGTCGTGGAGCGGTGAGGGTGTAGCGGATCGGGACGGTCTTGTGGCCGCCCACGAAGGTGGTCTTCGCGGTCTGCGGCTCGCCCGACAGCTCGAGGGACTGGAGTCGTGGCACGAGCTGGCCGAACAGGGACCGGAGCTCCACGCGGGCAAGCTGGGCGCCGAGGCAGAAGTGGATGCCGTAGCCGAACGCGATGTGCCGGTCGGCGTTGGGACGGGTGATGTCGAATCGCAGCGGGCTCTCGAACACTGCCGGGTCGAGGTTGCCGGCAAGGTACGACAGGTACAGCCAGTCGCCCTTGGCGATCTGTACGCCGCCAACCTCGGTGTCGACCTGCGCGGTCCGCATGAAGTGTCGCACCGGCGCCGTCCAGCGGATCATCTCGTCGACGGCGTTGGTCAGCAGCTCGGGGTCGCGCTGGAGGAGCCGAAGCTGGTCGGGGTGCTCGGCCAAGGCGCGCAGCCCGCCGGCCATGGCCGCGGCGGTGGTGTCGTGGCCGGCGGTGGCGATGATGACGTAGTAGCCCATCTTCTCGAGCTCGGGCATCGGCGCGTCGTCGATGGTGCCGTTGGCGATGAGCGTCGCGAGGTCGTCGGTGGGATGCGCCTGGCGGTCGGCGCTCAGCTCGGTGAAGTACCGGTAGAAGTCCATGACGACCTCGGCCATCTGCTCGGGCGACATGACGTCGCGTCGCAGGTCGGGGTCCTCGGCTCCGAACATCTCCTGGGTGAGCTTGATCATCCTCGAGTAGTCGGCCTCGGGCAGACCGAGGATCGACAAGATGACCTGCAGGGGGTAGGCGAGGGCGATGTCCTTGTAGAAGTCGGCCTCACCGCCGCGCGCCTCGAGCTTGTCGACGGCTTGGTTGCTGAGCTCGTCGAGCCGGTCGGTCAAGCGGCGGATGCTGGCCGGCTTGAACCAATCGCTGGTGAGCTTGCGGTACTTGGCGTGGTCGGGCTCGTCCATATGGATGAGCGTGCGGATCTCGGCGCCGTCCCCGGCCCGAATCGAAAGCTGCTCGTCACTGCCGAGGATCGGGATCGGCGCGTTGGTGAACTCGGCCGGCCGCCGCTCGATGTCGAGCACCGCGTCGTGGCCGATGACCGCCCAGAACGGTTGGTAGCCCGGCTGATCGATCCGGTGGATCGGGCCACGGGCATGGAGCTCGACCGCTTCGCGCCGCCAAGCGTCGAGATCGCCGTATCGGTGTGGGTTGGTGAACAGGTCGGTCACGGCGTGTCTCTCAATCGAGGGTCGCCCAGCCGGCTTCGAGCTCCGCGAGGTCGTGCGGCTCGACGAATTCGGGCGGCAGGTTGGGTCCCCATGCGTTGGCGATCTGCTCGAAGCTCATCGGCGTGCGGCCGTGCTGTCCCCATGCGGTGTCGTCGGTGATGCGGTCGAAATCCGAGTACAGCTCGAGGAATGCGCCGGCCGGGTCCCGGAGGTACCAGTAGAAGTTTGAGCCGGCGAAGTGCCGTCCGATTCCCCACGCGTGGCGGCTCGGGTCGCGCCGGTAGAGCGCGGTTGCGGTGTGGCCGAGATGGTCGAGGTCGTCGCACTCCCACGAATAGTGCTGCAGGATCGGTACGGGCGAGTGCACGAGACCGATGTTGTGATGGTCGGTGGAGCAGCGCAGGAAGTGGATGATCCCGTCGATCTCATCGCTCACCTTGCAGCCGATGCCGTCGACGAGCAGATCGCGGGTCGCGCGCAGATCCGGGGTGCCGATGACGAGATGGCCGAGCCGGCGTGGAGGGCGCGGCGCGCCGACCACGGCAGGAGCACGCTCGTTGATCCGCACGACCGCACCCGGAGCATTCGGCGTGGCGAAATCTCCCGGCCGGATGGCCGCTTCGGGCTCGGCGACCCGTACGGTGATCTGCACCCGTGATTCGGAATCGATCACCGATACCGACTCCGACTCGCGTGTGGGGCACGCGCCCCCCGCGTCGAGTCGTTGCTGTACGGCGTCGCGGTCGCGGTCGTCGTCACAGCCGATGTCGACCGAGATGAGCCGCCGGAACGGTGCTTCGTCGATGACGACGGCGGCGCCACCGTCGGAGCCGGTGTAACCGGAGACGGCGTCGCCGGTGAGACCCAGCTCGGCGTAGTAGCCCGCCAGGGCCGTGGGGTCGGCCACGGCGGCGCGGAATCCCAACAGCCGGTGCAGGCTCATGGTGCCAGCGGTCCAGTGCCGGCGAGGCAGACGTTGTGCAGTTCACCGATCACGTCGGCACCCGAGGTGATGGTCTCGCCGGGCGTGAGGTAGCGGCCGCGTGCCATGCCGACGCCCGACGGCGTCCCCGTGAAGACAAGGTCACCGGGGAGCAGCCGGCAGATCGACGACAGGTACGCGACGAGCGTCGGGATCGAGAAGACCATTTGGCTACTGCGCGCCGCCTGCATGCGCTCGCCCGCGACGTCGCACCACAGAGGGAGATCGTCCGGATCGGCGAACGCGTCGATCGACACGATCGCAGGCCCGATCGGCCCGTAGTTCGCGAAGCTCTTGCCGAGACAGAACTGTGGCGGTACGCCGGTCATCTGCACCGCACGGTCGGAGATGTCCTGTCCGAGCGTGAGCCCGGCGACGACACCCCACGCGTCGCTCACGGCAACGTGCGACGCCTCGTCGCCGATCACTGCGACGATCTCGACTTCCCAGTCGACCATGTCGCCCGAGAGTGGAACGGCGGCGGTCGGGCCTGCGATGCACGACGGAAATTTGGTGAAGGTGAGCGGCGCGGGTGGAAGCGGCACGCCGGACTCACCGGCATGGTCTCGGTAGTTGAGTCCGATGCCGAACACTTGGCGGGGCCGCGATACCGGTGCGCCGAGTGAGGCATCGGCGACGAGGCCACCGCTGGGTACCGACACGCACCGGCCGTAGAGCGCGTGGAGCTCGCGGTGCCGGGCGACGGCCTCGAGTGGATCGGCGAGCATTGCTTCACCGGAGAGCTCGGCGAGGTCGTACCACGAGCCGTCGTACTCGAACGCGGCGCGCTCGTTGACATTGACAAGTCGGAACATGAATGCCGTCCCTATCCAGCGTCGGTGTCGGCGTTCCACGGCAGCGACGTGCTGGTCCAGTGGGTGAGCGACGGGTTGATGTCCGATTCGTTGTGCACGTGACGCGGTGGGGTCTCGAAGGTCGCATACGGACGCAGCCGCAATGCGACACGGTCTTCGTTCTTCGCGCCCTGGGCTACGAGCGGCCGCACCGATGCGTCGAGTGGGGCGCCGGCCATCACGCCCGCGATTGCCATCATGAGATCGACCGCGCGTTCTTCGTCGGTGTCGATCTCCGCGTGGCAATACACCTGCAGGTAGGTGGGAGGCCATTGCTCATCCAGCACGCACACCGAGACGTTCGGGTTGCGGGCCACTGCTCGGGCCTTCGCCCGTTCGCGCATGGTCGACACGAGGATCGTCTCGTCGGCGTCGAGCACGTAGTAGACGATCGACATGGCGGGGCCATCGGACACGCGGTTGTAACCGAAGATCGCGGTGCGATGGTCACGGACGAACGCTCGGCGTTCCTCGGGCGTCACGGCGAGTCCTTCGTCGTGGCGCGGATCAGCAAGTCGACCACGAGGTCCGCGTGCGCGGCGACGAACTCGGGTGCGAACGGATCCACGCCCGTCAGCCGCTGACATTCTGGGCCCATCACGAACACCGTGGCACCCGCACCGATCAACAGGTAATACAGATGTGCGGGTGCGACCGGCGCGACCTCACCGCGCGCGGCGAGACGTTCGAACATTGCGAACGCGTTCTCGTACAGCGGCCGTACGTGCGTTTCGACCAGCCAATCGAGGCGACTGCCCGCACGTTTGCTCTCCTGCATGATGATCCTGTGCAGCTGCGGGTTCGCCGCGGAGAACTCGACGAAGTGACGCACCATCAGCTTCGCGATGGTGACGTCGTCGACGCCGCGCAGACCGGAGAGCCGATGCTGCATCGAGGTGCGGAAGCGCTCGAACAGATCGGCGACCGCCGCGCGCCACAACTCTTCTTTGCCGGCAAAGTGGTAGTTGAGCAGCGGCTGGGTGACCCCCGCGAGCTCGGCAATGCCGCGAGTCGACGCGCCGTCGAAGCTCCGTTCCGAAAACAGATCCAACGCCGCGTCGAGAATCGCGCGTCGGGTCTCGAGGCCGGCAGGTCGGGACACAACGGCGGGCACACGTGGATCTTATCGCTCGATCAGACAAATGCAAGAACTTTGATCAAACGATCAACGGCGCCGCGGTGAGCCGATGTGCTGCTCCGTGCCGATGACTTCTCGCGGCCGGCGCGGTCTGCACAGCATGCCGTCTGACGGGATTGCCCACGTGCTCGGGAACCGGGTCGACGAGCTGACCGCCCGCGTGGTGTCGGACGGGCAGGTGCCGGGTGTGGTGGCCGCGGTTGCGCATGGTGAGGACGTCCATGTGTCGGTCGCCGGAGCGATGTCGGTCGACGGGCCGCCGATACGCCGCGACACCGTGTTCCGGATCGCCTCCATCTCCAAGCCGATCACTGCCGTGTGCGCTCTGACGCTGATCGAGGCCGGCTTGCTCGCCATCGACGAGCCGGTCGACCGGACGCTGCCCGAGCTGGCAGACCGCCGCGTGTTGCGCGCACCCGACGCCGCCCTGACCGACACGGTCCCGGCGCGCCGCGCCGTGACGGTGCGCGACCTGCTGACCTCCACTTGGGGATTCGGCATGCAGGGCGCGATGTTCGAGGCTGCCGAGCCGTGGCCCGTGTACACAGCGACACTCGAGCGCCGCCTGCACACGTTCGGTCCGCCGGAACCGGACGACACCCCCGACCCGGACACGTGGATCGCCCGGCTCGGTGAGCTGCCGCTGCTCGCCCAGCCCGGGGAGCGATGGCTCTACCAGACCAGCGTGCAAGTGCTCGGCGTCCTCATCGCCCGCGCCGCCGGCGCCCCCCTCCCCCAGGTCCTCCACGACCGGGTGCTCTCGCTTCTCGGCATGGCTGACACCGGCTTCCACGCCACCGACGTCTCCCGTCTGGCGACGCAGTATCAGCGGCGCGACGGTGAGCTCGCTGTGCTCGACCCGCCTGAAGGGCAATGGTCCCGGCCGCCTCTCTTCCCCGACGCCAGCGG
>JRHI01001950.1_pt1 | contig 15513 bp, 19 predicted proteins | sample 215371 | NCBI WGS metagenome assembly JRHI01 (sample SAMN02929681, study PRJNA255918) | sediment metagenome | biome: cave system; feature: Ice Cave; material: Sediment; isolation source: sediment from deep within a dark volcanic ice cave with no known source of... ...
GTTCACACTTTTGTACCAAATTGGCGACCCCGGCAGGACTTGAACCTGCGACCCCCTGATTAGGAATCAGGTGCTCTATCCGCTGAGCTACGGGGCCTGGCCGGTATGATCGGCGGCTTGGCCGGATGCGGCGGGATCTGGCGCACGGATGTGGCCTCCCGACGTCTCTCAGTGGGACTTATAACTCGTCTGGGGTTGCCGGGTCGAGAGATGTGTCCGGCAAACCCGGGCTCCGGCGACCCATCCGCGGATCGGATGGGCGCGCGGGCCACAGATCACGCCGCAAGGCCGCGCGCGAAAGCGACGATGGCATCCAGCACGGCGGCCTCCTGGTCGCGATGGGGCGAGTGGCCGCAACGGTCGAGCACCAGCCGCGACACCGGCGCTTGCGCACGCGCCTCGATGCGGTCGAGCTGCGCGAGCGTGCCATACTCGTCGTCGCGGCCCTGGATCAGCAGCATCGGCCGGCTGACGTGGGCGACCAGCTCCTCGATCGACCACGCTAGGAACTCCGGCCGCAGCCAGGTGTCGGCCCAGCCGAGAAAGGCATCGTCGACGCGCGCGTGATACTTGGCCAGCCGCGTCTCGAGGTCGGTCGTGCGATAGGTCTCGCGGATACGGGCGATGCTCTCCACCGTGATGGGCTCGACGAACACGTGCGGCGCCATCAACACGAGGCCGGCAGCCGGCCGCCCGGAGGCCGCGGCGTGAATGAGCGCGATCGAGGCCCCGTCCGAATGCCCCACCAGCAGCGGGCGCTCGATGCGAAACTGATCGAGCAGGGCGGGCAGGACATCCAGTGCCTCCTCGTGCATGAAGCGTGACGTGCGCTCGGCGACGAGCCCGTCCGACTGCCCGTAGCCGAAGCGGGAGTAGACGAGCGCCCGCGCGCCCAGCCGCCCGGCTACCTTGTCCGGGAAGTCGCGCCACAGGGTCGCCGAGCCGAGCCCTTCGTGCAGAAACACCAAGGTGGGCAGCGCGTGGTCGCCGGGGATCATGCGGTATTCGATCTGGCGGCTGGTGACGGCAACGAAGGGCATGCGATTGTCATACCGGGGCTTGTCCCCGGTATCCAGTGTCCGGCATGCGGCGACGCCTACATCAAGAGGACCGACGCGTCGTGGCCCGCGCTAGGCGCGTGTCCGCGCACGGCCTCGTCATCGCCACCGAACACAGCGACTACTGGTTCTGGGCCAAGCCCGGCGCCGACGGCCGCTACCCCTACAAGAACCGCGTGCCGTGGGAGATCGTCGAGATTTTTGAGAAGCACGGCTTCATCCGGGGCGGCAAGTGGTACCGCCACGACACCATGCACTTCGAGTACCAGCCGGAGATTGTTGCAGCTTCACCATAGCTGCGGACTTGACATCGTTCGCAAGCGCCTCCATGTAAACCGATAGTTTACACAGGGCATGCGGGCGCGATGCGCTTCTCTGACAAGACGCTTCAAAAATTCTGGAGAAGCGGACGCCCCAAAGGTATCGACTCGAGGTCCGTCGACCGGCTCAAGGAGCTGCTATCGATGCTCGATGCGGCAACGCGGCCGGAGGATTTGAACCAACCCGGCTACGCCTTCCATGCCCTGACGGGCAACCGAGCTGGGCAATATGCGGTCGAGATCCGCGCGAACCATCGCCTCGTGTTCGAGTGGGAAGACGGCGAGCCTGTGCGTGTGAGAATGGAGGACTACCATGGCAGGTGAGACCCCGGGATTCCGTCCCGTCCATCCGGGCGTGATCGTCAAGCGCAACATCGACGCTCTCGGCCTCACGATCGAGGCGTTTGCCGAACACATCGGCACGTCGCGGCAGAACGTGCACGCCATCATTCGCGGTGACAGGGCCGTTACGCCGGAGATGGCTGCGCGTCTGGGACGTGCTTTCGAAACGGGCTCCCGATTCTGGCTCAACATGCAGGCGAACTACGAGGTCTGGGAGCCCGAACGCGCGGCCAGCGTCCTGAGGATTCTCCCGTTTAGACGGAAGAAGGTAATCAGGGGCGCCGCCAGTACGACGAGCAAGAAGGCCCAACGCAGCAGGGCCAAGGCCTGAAGCTCAATCCTGGCGCGCCGCGGACGCCAGCAGCCGTAGGTTGGGTCGAGCGTCAGCGATGACCCAACGCAAGTCGCAATCTCGGCCAGTGTTGGGTCGTCGCTTCGCTCGACCCAACCTACGCTGACGTCACACCCCCAAGTGCCGGTGCATCAGCTCGGGGTCGGCCTTGAGTTCGGCGGGGGTGCCCTCGAAGACGACCTCGCCTCTCACCAAAATGACGATGCGGTCGGCGATTGCCGTGACGGCGGCTACCGTCTTGTCGACGACGAGGGTGGCCATGCCGGTGGAGCGGATGAGCGCGACGGTCTTCCAGATCTCGTCGCGGATGATGGGCGCCAGGCCTTCCGTGGCCTCGTCCAGGATGAGGAGGCGCGGGTTGGTCAGCAGGGCACGGCCGATGGCGAGCATCTGCTGCTCGCCGCCCGAGAGCTGGTCGCCGCGATTGGTCAGCCGCTCGGCGAGCCGGGGGAACAGCTCCAGCACGCGCGCGCTCGTCCAGCCGGCGCCACTCGCTGTCCCGGCCCGCTCGGCGATTGCCAGGTTCTCCGCCACGCTCAGGCTCGCGAAGATGCCGCGACCCTCGGGCACGTAGGCGATGCCGCGTCGGGCAATGGCGAAGGTGGGGTGACCCGTCACGTCGGCGCCATCGACCAGCACCGAGCCGCGGCGTGGCCTCACGAGCCCCACGAGCGTGCGGATCAGCGTGGTCTTGCCCATGCCGTTGCGGCCCATCAGGCCGATGGTCTCGCCCGCACCGATACGGACCGACACGCCGCGCAGCACGTGGCTCTGGCCGTAGTAGGTGTCGAGCTCGCGGCCCTCGAGCAGGGCGGCTGGCGCGGGCGGCGGCATCACACGTGGCCCCCGAGATAGGCGTCCTGCACGGCGGTGTTGGCTCGGATCGCCTCGGGCCGCCCTTCCGCCAGCACCGTGCCCTCGGCCATCACCGTCATCCAGTCGGCAACGGCGAACACGAAGTCCATGTCGTGCTCGATCAGCAGCAGGGCATGCTCGCGCGCCAGGCCCTTCAGCAGTGCCGTCATGCGTTGGGACTCCTCGGGCCCCATGCCGGCCAGCGGCTCGTCGAGCAGCAGCACCTTGGGCTCGCTCGCCAGCGCCATGGCGATCTCGAGCTGGCGCTGCTCGCCGTGCGAGAGAACGCCGGCAATGCGAGCGACCGCGTCGGTCAAGCCGACATGTTGCAAGGCCTGCTCGGCCCGCTCGATCAGCACCGTTTCACGTGAAACTTCCCGCAGCAGGCGGCGCGGGGACGCGTTCACTGCCTGCACGGCGAGCCGAACGTTTTCCAGCACGGTCAGCGAGGCGAAGATGTTGGTGCGCTGGAACGAGCGCCCGACCCCGAGACCGGTCATGCGCCAAGATGGCGCGCCGGCCACGTCCCGCCCCATCAGCTCGATGCGGCCGGCGGTCGGCCTGATCTCGCCGGACAGCATATTGACCAGCGTGGTCTTGCCGGCGCCGTTGGGGCCGATCACGGCGTGCAGCTCCCCCTGGCGCAGTGAGATGGAGACGTCGCGGACGGCCACCAGCCCGCCGAAATTCCGGGTGAGCCCGTACGTGGCCAGCACGGGCGGGGTCAAGGGGCGTGCCTCAGCCATTGGGGCCGGCCTCGGCAACGGCCTTGGCGGGATCGGCAGGCACGATCCGGCGGAGAAAGCGCGGCAGGGCGATGCCGCTCAGGCCCTTCGGCAGGGCGACCACCACGAACAGCACGACCAGCCCTTCCACCAGCAGCTGGCGCTCGGTGATCAGTTGCGCGACCTCGCCCAGCGCCGTGTAGGCCAGCGCGCCGAGGATGGGGCCGTGCAACGTGGTGAGGCCGCCCAGCAGGATCATCAACAGCGCCTCGGCCGAGCGATGCCAGCCGATCAGCTCGGGGTTCACAAAGCCCCGGTGCATGGCCCACATGTGGCCCGCCACGCCCGCCAGCATGCCGGCAATGGTGAAGGCCGCGAGCTTGTAGCGATAGGTGTCGAAGCCCAGCGCCTGCATGCGGTGCTCGTTGACGCGGATGCCCTCGAGCACGCGCCCGAACAGCGAGCGCAGGATGAGCACCAGGCCCAGATACATGGCAGCCAGCAGGACCAGCGACACGTAATAGACGGCGTAGGAGCGCTGGCGCCGGGTGAGCGGCAGCTGCCAGTCGAAGATCGAGAGCAGCGGCCTGGCCAGGAACGCGCCGTCGGTGCCGCCGCCGAGCTTGGTGTCGTGGAACAGAAAGAACAGCATCTGCCCAAAGGCGAGCGTCACCATGAGAAAGAAGAAGCCGCGCGTGCGCAGCGACAGGGCGCCGACGACCAGCGCCGCGAGCCCTGCGACCACCACCGCCAGCGGCAGCGTCACCAAGATCGACAGGCCCTGGCTTGCCGGCGTGACGAGATAGACGGTGTAGGCAGCCAGTCCGTAGAAGGCCGCGTGGCCGAGGCTGACGAGCCCCGTGCAGCCCACCAGCAGCTGCAGGCTGAGCGCCAGCATGGCGGAGATCAGCGCGTAGGTGCCGAGCTCCACGTAATAGGGCGACAGGAGGAGCGGGAGCACGGCGAGCAGCGCCGCCGCCAGTCCCAGCCCTACCAATCCCGACGTGCCTCGCGGAATCATGTGCGCTGCCCGAACAGCCCCGAGGGCCGCCAGATCAGCACGGCGGCCATCAGCACGTAAATCGCGAGGCCGGCCAGCTTCGGTACATAGGCTTTGCCCAGCGTGTCGACGAGCCCGATGACCAGCGCCGACCAGAACGCGCCGGAGACGGAGCCCAGCCCACCGATCACGACGACGACGAAGGAGATGATGAGGAAGCCGTCACCCATGTTGGGATAGACGGAGTAGAGCGGGGCAGCCAGCACGCCCGCAACCAGCGCCAGCGCCGTGCCGATGGCGAACACGGACATGTGCACGCGCCGCGCATCGATGCCCAGCACGTCGACCATCTCGGGTTTCTCCGCGGCGGCCCGGATCACGGCTCCCATCTTGGTGCGCTCGATCCACCAGAACATCGCCAGGGCAAGGGCGAGGCAAATGCCGATGACGGCGAAGCGATAGGCGGAATAGCTGAACCCGGCAGTGATCGGCACCGAGAAATCGAGCAGCGAGGGCACGGGCACGGAATAGAAATCGTTGCCGACGAGAAGCGAGCGCGCCTCCTCGAACAGGAGGATGAGCGCGAAGGTCAGCAGCACTTGGTCGAGGTGCTCGCGGGCGTAGAAGTGGCGGAAGAGGCCGCGCTCCAACACGAGGCCCAGCGCAATGCCGGCGGCGACGGCGACCGGCAGGGCAATCCACACCGAGCCCCATTGCCTGGCGACCAGGTACGCCACGTAGGCGCCAATCATGAACAGCGAGCCGTGCGCCAGGTTGATGATGCCCATGACGCCGAAGATCAGCGTCAGCCCGCTGGCGATCAGAAAGAGCAGCAGGCCGTATTGGACTCCGTTGAGGAGCTGTGCGAGCAGGCCCGGGAAATCCATGCGGCACTGTCCATATCCCCTCTCCCCGTTTTTCACGGGGAGAGGGCTAGGGTGTGCATCAGACCAGCTTGCAGCCCGTGCCGGGGTCAGCCAGGTTCTCGGCGGCGATGCCGACCACCTTGTTCTGACCACCTTCGGCTTTGCGCAGATAGATGTTCTGCGTGACGTTCTGCGCCGGCGACATGGAGATGGGACCGCGCGGCGAGTCGATCTTGGCCGCGCGCAGCGCCTTGTAGAGGTTGGCTTCGTCCTCGATCTTGCCGTTGACGGCCTCGAGGCCCACGGCCAGCAGCTGCGCGGCGTCGTAACCCTGGACGGCGTAGACGTCGGCGTCGCGGCCGGCCTTGTCTTTGAAGGCCCGGCGGAAGCCGATGTTCTTCGGGTTGTCGAGCCCGTCGCCGTAGTGCAGCGCGGTCTCGATGCCCTCGGCCGCGGCCCCCTGCGCTTCCAGCGTGCCCTCGGTGAGGAAACCCGAGCCGCACAGCGGTACCTTGAGGGCTGCAGCCGCGTATTCCTTTACGAACTGCACCGCGCCGCCGCCGGCAAAGAAAGAGCCGACCACATCGACGCCCAGCCCCGGGATCTGCGCCAGCAGCGGTTGGAAGTTGGTCTGCGGGAAGGGGAGCGTCAGGTTGGGCAACAACTGGCCGCCGCCCTTCTCGAACGCCTCCTTGAAGCCGGCGCCGCTTTCGGCTCCCGCCGCATAGTCCCACGTCACCCACACGCCCTTCTTGTAGCCCTTCTTCGCGGCGGCCACACCCATGCCGTAGGCCGGCTGCCAGTTGGTGAAGGAGCTGCGGAACACGTTCTTGGCGCACAGATCGCGCGTGACGGCGACATTGCCGGCGTTGGGCACGATGGTGAGCGTTCCGCTCTCGGACACCACCTTGTGTATGCCCATCTGCACGCCCGAGTGCACCGTGCCGATGAGCACGTCGACCTGGTCGCGCTTGACGAGACGGTCGGCGTTCTGCGGCGCGTTCTCGGGCTTGGACTCGTCGTCGAGCTTAGTGAATTGGATCTCGCGGCCGGCGAGCTTGCCGCCCTTCTCCGCGAGCAGCACCTCGATGGCGAATGTTATGTTCTCACCGAGCTTGGCGAACGTGCCCGAATAGGGGAGCATCAGCCCGACCTTCAAGGGCTTGGCCTGCGCGATGGCCCAGCCGGTCGGAACCGTCGAAGCAGCGGCGAGCGCGGCGCCGCTCTTGATGACGCCACGGCGCGAGACGCGGCGCTTGTTTGCAGCAGTCATTGCAGTCCTCCCTGAGTTCCGCTCGAGACCATATAGCCGATCGAAATGGCCTAGGATACGACGAAGCGCTAATCTTCAGCGACAACCGGGGCTAGATGACAGGCGCAACAACCACGGATACTACCTTGTCCTTCCGCTCCAGCGATGCCGTTCGCTGCGCCGAGGCGATCGTCGACCGCGCAGGGCGCGACATCGCGATGGCCATCCCGATCGGCGTCGGCAAGCCGGTGGCCCTCGTCAACGCGCTCTACCGCCTGGCCGAGGCCGACAAGCGCCTGCGCTTGCGCATCTTCACCGGCATCAGCCTGGTGCGGCCGCCCTATCGCACGAGCCTGGAGCGGCGCTTCGTCGAGCCGCTGCTCGACCGGCTGTTCGGCAATTACCCGGATCTCGACTACGCCATGGCGCTGCGCGCGGGTCGTCTGCCGCCCAACGTCGAGGTCACCGAGTTCTTCATGCAGGCCGGGGCCTGGCTCTCCAACGCCCAAATGCAGCGCAGCTACACCTGCCTGAACTACTCGCAGGTGGCCAAACACCTCCAGCGCATCGGCACCAACGTCCTCGGCCAGCTGGTGGCGCCGCACCCGCAAGGCCAGTCTCGCATCAGCCTCAGCTCCAACACCGATGTCACGCTGGACATGCTGCCCTACATCGTGGCGCGCCGAACTGCCGGTCAGCCACTGGCGCTCGCCGTCGAGATCAACGCCAACCTGCCCTACATGCCCGGCGCGGCCGAGATGGATGCGGGCGAATGCGACGTCGTGCTGGAAACCGAGCGCCCCCACTACGAGCTGTTCGCGCCGCCCAAGGAGCCGGTGTCGCTCCCCGATTACGCCATGGCACTGCACGCGGCCACGCTCATAAAAGACGGCGGCACGCTGCAGATCGGCATTGGCTCGTTCTCGGACGCGCTGGCGCATGCGCTGATCCTGCGGCACACGCGCAACGGCGATTTCAGGGCCCTGCTCGGCAGGCTGGGCGCGCGCCTGCCGGCGGATGCGGAGCTCGCCCCCTTCACGACCGGCCTCTACGGCTGCACGGAGATGCTGGTGGACGGGTTCCTAGCCCTAATGCGCGCCGGCATCCTGCGCCGCCGCGTCGCCACGGCCGATAAGCGCGAGGCGGTGCTGCATGCCGGGTTCTTCGTCGGCACCCGAGCCTTCTATCGCGAGCTGCGGGAGATGACCCCCGAATCTCTCGCGCTCATCGCCATGACCGCCATCTCTTTCACCAACACCCTCTACGGCGATGAGGAGGACAAGCGCGCGCAGCGGACCCACGCCCGCTTCGTCAACACCGCCATGGTGGCAACCCTGCTCGGCGCCGTGTCCTCCGATCAGCTCGAGGACGGCCGCGTCGTCAGCGGCGCCGGGGGCCAACACGACCTCGTCGCCATGGCCCACGCGCTGGAGGGTGCCCGCTCCATCATCGGCCTGCGCAGCACCCGGCGATCCAACCGGCGCACGACCTCCAACATCGTCTGGCGCTACGCCAACGCCACGCTGCCGCGACAGCTGCGCGACATCCTCGTCACCGAGTACGGGATCGCCGACCTGCGCGGCAAGTCCGACCGCGATGTCGTGGTCGCCATGCTCGCGGTGGCAGACAGCGGCTTCCAGCCGGGGCTGCTCGAGGAGGCCCGCCGCGCCGGCAAGGTCGAGCCCACGTTCGCGCTACCCGACGCGACCAGCAACCGGGCGGAGAAGATCGAGGCCGCCCTTGCGCCGGCCCGGCGCGACGGCTTGCTGCCTGCGTTCCCGCTCGGCACCGAGATGACCGAGGTCGAGCAGACGCTGGCCGGCCGGCTCACGTTCCTGAAGTCGGCCGGCTACGGTGATCTGGTGCGGACGCTGTTTGCCGGTCTGGCCCGCGGACCCGCCTCGGCCCAAGAGCAGGTCGCGCTCGATCGGCTTGCGCTCCTCTCGCCGGCCTCACTTCGCGACCGCGCACTGCGGGCCGTCGTCCTCGGCGCGCTGCGGAGAGCCTGAGCCAGCTCGGCAAGCGTTCGCCACAACGCGCAATCCCAAAGTCAAGCGGCCAGCGGCTCGTCGACCTGGACTGGCGAGGGCGGCGCCACCGTGACGCCGTCACGCCCGCCGTTCTTGGTCAGATAGAGCGCCCGATCGGCAAGCTCCAGCAAGACGCGTGGATCGCTACCGACCGCCGGCGACCATTGCGCCACGCCCACGCTGATGGTGGAGCCCACCGTGGCGCCATCGCGCGAAAGGGTGATCTCGCGGATGGCGGCGACGAGCCGGTTGGCGGTTTTGGAGGCATTCTCGCCGCTGGTCTCGGGCATCAACACGCTGAACTCGTCGCCGCCCAGTCGAGCGAGCAGGTCCTGCCCGCGCAGGTGGGCACGCGCCGTCCGCGCCAGGAGCTTGAGGAACTCATCGCCGGCAGCATGGCCGTAGCCGTCGTTGATCGCCTTGAAGCGGTCGATGTCGATCACCATCACGGAGAAGGGGCGGCCGCTCCTGATCGAGCGAATGCACTCCTGCTCGCAGACCGAGAGGAAGCGCCGGCGATTGGCGACCCCCGTCAGGTCGTCCATGCCGGCCAGCTGGACCATCTCCGCCTGCAAGCGGTCCATGGTCATGAGGAGGAAGCCGAACTGGCACACCAGGGCTCCGAACATAGCAACGAGAAGGATCAGGCCCGCCTGCAGCGGACTCGGCGTCGCAATCGGCAATTCGCCGCTGACCGCCAGGACGGCAAAGACGGAGCGCGCGGCATTGAGCAGCAGCAGCACACCGCATGCACCCGCGGCTATCAGGCAACCCAGCGACCTGCCGCCGGTCCGGCGATCGAGAATGTCGACCACGGCCCAGCCGATGAGAACGGATTGGGCCGCAGACAAGATCACGATCCGGAAGTGCGAGCTGTCGTAAAGCGCCGTGGTGATGGTGAGGGCGACAACGGCGCTGGCCGTGATGCCCAGGATGATCAGCAGGGGTGCGGACTTGCGGTTGAGCTCGCGCACGCCGGCCCAGCCGAGGCCCGAGCCGATCAGGATCATGCCGTTGCCCAACACGATGGGCACCATGGGATCGACGGCGCCGCGCCAAAGGGACAGCGCCGAGCCGATACCGGCCGCAAGGGCTCCACCGAACCAGTAGCGCGCCGCGTAGAGCGTCGGAAACGTGCGCGCCACCACCAGCCACACCAGGCTGAGGGCCAGTCCGGAGGCGATCACGGCCAGGTAGATCGTGAATAAGTCGACATGCAACATGCTGATGCGCCCCTAACCACGCGAGATGCTGCGGCGTCGGTCAGACTAGCGCGCGACGATTACGGTCGCGGTAAACGAGCGCGTGCAATCTATGCTTGGTTGCCGCCGTTGCGAGTTGCAGTTAATGCGGTCTTGTCGGCTGCACCTTAATTGCGAGAGCATTGACAGGAGCCATGCGTTGCGGCGCATGCTCGCATCATGAACTACCGCCACGCCTACCATGCGGGCAATTTCGCCGACGTGCTGAAGCACGCCGTGCTCACCCTCGTGCTCAAGTACATGAAGCGCAAGGAAGCGCCGTTTCGCGTCATCGACACGCACGCCGGGGCCGGCCGTTACGCGCTCGCCTCGCCGCAGGCGGAAAAGACCGGCGAATGGCAGGGCGGCATCGCCCGCCTCATGGGTCCGGACGCGAAGCCTCTGCCGCCGCGCGTGGCGCAGCACATGCAACCTTACCTGGATGTCGTGCGCCGGGAAAATGCGGGCGACACGCTCGGCTTCTACCCCGGCAGCCCCGCAATCGCCCTGAGCTTGATGCGTCCGCAGGACACCCTGATAGCCAACGAGCTTCACCCCGAAGAGTTGTCGCTCCTCAAAGAAGCCATCGGCGGCGACCGCAGGGCCAAGCTGATGGCGCTCGACGCCTGGGTCGCGCTCAAGGCGTTGCTGCCGCCGAAGGAGCGCCGGGGCGTCGTCCTCATCGATCCCCCCTTCGAGGAGAAAGACGAGTTCGACCGCATCGCCACGGGACTGGCGCAGGGCTTGCAGCGCTTCGCCACGGGCACCTATATCGTCTGGTACCCCATCAAGGGCTTGAAGCCGGTCGCACTCTTCCACGCGGCGCTGGCTGCGCTTGCGATCCCAAAGTCCCTGCGCGTCGAGCTCATGCTCGAGCGCCCGAGAGACCCCGACCGCCTCAACGGTTGCGGGCTCATCGTCGTCAACCCACCCTATACGCTGGATGGCCAGCTCGCCGCCGTGCTTCCCGAGCTCAGCCGCCGCCTCGCGTCCGCCAGAGGGGGTGGCGGCTCTCGCCTGGATTGGCTGGATCCCACACACGCGGGCTTCGGCACAGCAGCGCCCGAGGCGAAGCGGCGTACGCGCATCAGGCCGTAAAATGCAAGCGCTAATTTGCCTTGCACAGCTCCGGACAATCACCGATACTCCGCCGCAGTTCGGGCGGCCCATCGGACCCGGCGGAAACTGCTGAGACTGACCTGAGATGACTCGCGCAGACGCGTCACCGTTCTCTTGCGCCTCACGTTCCCCGACATCGGACGAGACTGCCTAACCGCCACCCGCGGCAGCTTGCGCTGTCGCGATCTGCATTTTTTTACCGGGGACATGGAGACCTCGCATGCGGCAGACCGGAACTGTTAAGTTCTTCAACCAGACGAAAGGCTTCGGCTTCATCACGCCGGACCAAGGGGGCAAGGACGTCTTCGTCCATATCACCGCCGTTGAACGCTCCAACATCGGCACGCTCGACGAAGGCATGCGGGTCTCATTCGAGACCGAGCCGGACAAGCGCGGCAAAGGGCCTAAGGCCGTAAACCTGCAGCTTGCGAGCTAGCTCCGCGCGCGGGGCGAGGGCGGTGCGGGCAGGCTCCCGTCACCGGCCGGCCACGGGAGCGGAAGAATCAGTTACACCCCGCGCGAAAGTGCGGGACTGACCAGTGTGCAAGGACAGCGATCTCGGGCAATGTGACCCGGCTCGCTGTCTTTTTGTTTTCGAGGGGAGCTAGGGGCCTATGCGCAAGTTCAAACGTTTGATGATGACGTCGGTGGTGTTTGCTGGCGCTCTCGTTGCGGCGGGGGCCGCGGACGCCGGATGCATCAACAAGGGTGGGCGGGGAACCGGCGGCTCGCGCGACTCCGCAATGTTCCAGGCCTGGGAAGCCGTGCTGCAGGCCACGTCCTGGGGTTCGTGGGCACAGTTCATGGGCTCGGGCATGAGGGTGGGCTCGGCGCCGGGCTACAAGGTCAGCAACTTGAGGTCGAGCTGCAAGGCGGGCGGCATGATGGGCACCGAATGCGTCGTCACGGCGACCCTCTGCAACTGAAGCCGCGTAGAGCCACCATCGCGGGCGATACAGGACGACGATGCGTCGCTCGAGGCGCGTAATTGCGGTCGTTCGGCCAACCTCCTTTAGAAGTTGGTTGCTTTCGTCCCTTAGACTCAACCGAACGTGGAACGACGATTCGAAGGCGGGACGATTATGAGCAAGGCTCTGGCATTGGCGCTCGGCACGTTTCTGGCTGCATTTGCATCCGACAGCCTCGCGGCGGAGCGCCCTGCCAAGGCGCCGGTAGTGAAGTCCATCGGTTCCGCACTGCAGACCGGCGCCCACCTCTACCGCCAGCGCCCCGCGCACGTGCGGCATTTTGCCGGGCGGCGCATTGGCTTCTACTCGTACAGCTACCGCGACGTCATCAACACCTATGGCATGTCGCGCACCCTGTATGGCAGCACCAACACCTACCGCGCTCCATTCATGGACCGGCAGACGCCGTCAGGGCCGTTCGACCACGGCTTTTTCTTCGACTCCGGCATGGGGCTGCATGGGGGCGACTCGCCCTACCAGCACTGAATGGCGGACAGCCAACCGACGACGGCCAGCGGACCGGCTCCGGCCCCCGCCCGCTGGATCTAAGCCGAAGTGAAGCGTGAATCCTGCTCTACTTCTTTAGTTTAGAGCGAGATTCACGTTCCTCAATGGAAGCCCCAGTGCTTCCATCAGGAACGATCTGGCTCTAGGCGCTTGACGCAATCACGTGCTGCGACCCGGCGCCACCGCGTCGACGGCTCGTACTGGGTTTCGAGCCGATTGGCGTGACGATGCAGCAGCCTCCAGGCTCCCTGCTCGAAACGGAAGATATGGGTGACCCGGTTCGACCATTGCGTGGGTTGGTCCATTCCCTCCATCTTGACCTTGAACGTCTCGATGTCGGTCATGTAGGCCAGCTCGGCCGTCACCACGGTCGTCACGCTCTGGTAGCTCACGGTGCCGCCGTTGAACTGTCGGCCGGCCCAGTCCCAGCGCCGGGAGACCGCTTCCCAGCCCTTCTCATAACCGCCCCAGCCGTAGAAGCTGGTCGCGTCGTCACCGTGCGCATAGAGCGCCTTGATAGCGGAGATGTCGCCGTTGGCGACCTTGGCCATGGCCGCATGCAAACGAGAGATGGCGTCGGCGAAGGGCTGCGGTGGCGACTGTGAGCTCATGGACGAACCCTGTTTTCCGTGTGCCTGGACGACCCCGGGACTTTCGTGCCGCCGGTTCTCTCCGCTCCGACCACGCCGGGACTATTGTTCCACTCCCGCTCCAGGGCACGCAAGACAATGCTCTGCCAGTGCCCGGCTTCAGGCTCGAGTAGTAAGTCGACGACCTGATCGCGCGACACGGGAGGGGCGTCAGGACGCGAATCACGGCAATATTCACTCGCGATCTCAGGTGATCTGTGCAGCGCGTACACGCTGCACGGGCCTGAGCAAGAAACACAGCCGGGTTTTGCTCATGACCTACATTGAGAACCATTACGATCTGCCGAACGGCCGGATCGTGGCCCTGAGAAAGTGGCTGCGTGCCGCCAACGCGCGATTGCTCTCGATCGAGCGCACCAGACGAGAGCTCATGGCAGCCGCATCGGTACTGTTGGATCAAGTCGGCTCGGCGCAGCCAAGCAAGGGTGCGCGCCCAAAGCGTCCAAAGCTCGCATCGAGGATGTAGGCCGCTACTTTGGGGAAGACTGTAGGTAATTGAGCATGCCTGAGCGCTCAGTGGCGTGTTTGCGGCGCGACGAGCAGCTGAGACGCATTCCGCTTCTCACCGCCCCGGTGTACGCTAGGTTGGGTGCTGGCCGATCCCCCGGCAAAGGCGAGAAGTCTTTCCATGCATGAGCATGATGGACCGGGCTTCGACGGCGACCCTGATCTCTCGCCCTGGCCGGTCCTCGCACTCGGGGTCGCGCTCACCCTCGTCTGCCTCATCCTGATCGCCAGGCTTGCGCTCACCATCATCGCCGGCTAGGTCGGCATCGGACCTACCATCAGGCCGTGGCGCCGAACAGTGAGCGCGGCAAAATCGGCACACTCTTGAGATTTTTTTGACCGAAACCGCCCAAGCTGAACCACGGCTGACGGATCGGTCTATGGTTTCGCGTTCGTAGGTTGTTGGGAAACCTGACGAATCAGGGCCAATAGCTGCACAGTGGACGGGGCGCTCATGACGAGTGACGGCCCAAGAACAGGGGAACTTCCATGACGGATGTGATGATCTCGGGGGACATCGGCGACAACAGAATGTACCACCGGGCACGAGAAGCTGGCGCTTCGGCAGCCGCAGGATCGCAGAAACTGCTGCAGCTTCACTCACTCCTCGACAAAGGCTGGTTCCGCGACAGGCACAACGTACGCTTCGAGATCGAGCCAGTAGGCAACGGCGGTGCTGTTCTCATCCTGCGCCCGGGCAGCCAGCTCATCGCTAAATGGACCGCCCGCGGCGACACCTTGGTATTCACCACCACGAGCGGCACAGAAGTGCGCGCAGAGATAATGGACTGCGCGATCTCTATCACTTGCGAGTTCCTCGACCAGACGCGATCCCGGCGAAATTGATCGCCGAGAGCACTGATGGCTGATCGGCTAGTCTGGTCGCCGTTGCGATGAGCTGACAGCATCCTGACGGCGACAAATTCTGTGTTTGCGTTCATCGGCTGGTCATCTAAGAGCCGAAATTGTGGTATCGACCGTCTTCTGCATCTGCCGCCGGGATCGATCATTCGAACCCATCGAAGAGGCAACATGAGAAAGCACGTACTGGTATCTGCGGCGCAGCCAATCCGTTCGTCTGCCCCGTCCCGATGCCGACATCCATTGCGGTCGTCAAGGAGACGGATAATTGGGATCTGCTACGGATTGGCGTCACAGCTGACGTCATGCTCGGCGAGCATCTGAAGCTCACAGCGGACGCGGCATATGTGCGTGCCAGCCAAAAGGCAACCGACGATCACTTCTTCACTTTTGGTATCGATCCCTCTTCGGGCAACCGCAATGGCTTCCAGATCGATGCGATCGTCTCCTATCAATTCACGAGTGCCTTCAGCATCGGGATCGGTGGTCGATGGTGGCACCTCGACACGAATTCGATCGATACCTTCCAACAGCTGGAAACCTACCATACTGACCGCTACGGCGTTTTCGTCCAGGGCGGTTTGAAGTTCAACTGAAGAGGCCATGATCGGCTCTTTCGCCAGGCTGGTACCGTCCGCTTGGTCGGCGGTTGCGATCTTCACGACGCACCGCAGGCGCTGATGCGAGATACCGGAAACCCATGTGGCTAGCGGACAGAACGCCCATTCCGGGGTCATCTGTTCGGCATGCGTCAGGGAGGTCTCGGCGTGCCGTAAGCGGGTTGCGTGGCGGCAGCGACAGGATAAAGTCCCAAAGGGTTTCCTGATTACGTACGATGCTAAGCCACTTTTTTGGTGGTC